>OBJA01001205.1_pt1 | contig 18727 bp, 18 predicted proteins | sample 1519751 | NCBI WGS metagenome assembly OBJA01 (sample SAMEA3881238, study PRJEB22517) | soil metagenome | biome: lake sediment; feature: soda lake sediment; material: sediment, water from around vicinity | place: India | collected 2013-12-23 | depth 3 m
TGCTGATGAATCGTGAATGGGAGGGTCGGGTTGAAATGCTGCATCAGCCGTTGGCTGGCTGGAAGGGTGTGCTGGGATTTCAGTATCAGAACCGGGATCTCGCTGCCTTCGGTGAAGAAGCGTTTGTTCCCAGCTCTCGGATGGATTCCCTGGGGATGTTTTTGTTGGAAAGACGGGATGTCGGGCGCTGGCGTTTTGAAATGAGTGGGCGTTACGAGCATCAGTGGACAAAGCGCAAGGATAACGGCTTCGAGGCCAATCACGATGCATTCAGTATTTCTGGTGGAGTGATCCGAAAATTCGGAGACGGTTACTCTGTAGGTGGTGATATTTCTCGTACCGAACGCGCGCCGGCACTGGAAGAATTATTTTCCAACGGAGCACATCTGGCCACCGGCACATTTGAAAGAGGTGATATCTCTCTCACTCGAGAGAAATCCAGTAATTTCGATTTATTTCTGCGTAAACAGGGTGGCAGCCTGGATTGGACTTTGAATCTGTTTGCCAAAATGATCAACAATTTCATTTTTCAGCAAGAACTGGATTTGACGGGCGATGGTTTGCCAGATCGTGTCAATATGGAAGGCAGGCCAGATGAGGATGGGTATCTGTTATTAAAGTATCGTCAAAAAAATGCAAATTTTCTGGGGATGGAATTTGAGACGATTGCCCATTTGTTGAACGATCATCGCGGTAAATTGGATCTGCGTTTGTGGACCGATTATGTACGCGGACGGCTGTCAGCAGGTGGGTATTTGCCGCGCGTGACACCGCTTCGTTTTGGGGGGGCACTTGATTATATCCATGGCCCATGGCGAGGTCGGGTTGATGTGATGCGGGTACATAAACAGACGGATATCGCTCGGCTGGAAACAGACACGGCCGGTTATACCATGCTGAATGTCCAACTGGATTACCGGTTTGACTGGGGAAGAATGAATTACAGCTTGTTCGTACGGGGCGCCAATCTGCTGAATGAAGAGGCGAGACGCCACACTTCTTTTTTGAAAGATCGGGCACCGTTACCCGGACGTTCCGGCCTGGTGGGAGTCAGAGTAAATTTTTAGAACTGATTGGTTGCGGATCTTTTTTATGGTGCGGTTATGCATTTTTTATGTGAGGTAATAATTTGGCAACTTATTAAATTTTATGATCTTTCTCTGTTTATGGTTTGGTGAAGCAGCAAATGTGCTAGACTTGGGCAGCTGTTTACATGGCTAGCTGCTTTCTGCAGAAGAGTAATTACCTGGCGAATGCCGTAAAAATGAAATTCATTTTATTTATGATACTTTCTGGTTTTCTTCTGTTTACATTGGGTGGCTGTGCCAGAAAAAACGACTATATGCCTCCGGCAGGGGCAACAGGTGAAAAAATCTTCAAGGGAGCCTGCGTGCAGTGTCATACACCCGTGAAGGGCAAGGTAATGATACTGAAGCCTGAAATGGCCAACAAAGAGGCCATTATTGAAAGAGTAATGAATGGTAAGGGATTCGGGATGCCTGCTTTTCCAAATTTGACGGGAGATTCGGTGCAGAATCTGGCGGAGTATGTGCTGGAGAACAGTGTCACCCAATAATCAGGGTCGAATTTTGGATTTTCCTGAGATAATCGGACTAAAGCTTCCGGACGAAGTAGGAGTCAGCTTTGCATAACTGCGCAATATCCGGCCATCCCACAGCACTGCAACAGAGATCCAGTTGTACGACATGCAGCCTTCGTGAATTGTGTCTGCCGGTGGGGTTGACTGATGAAGAAATAGAGTACGTTGGCAATCTGACCAACCATAAGCTCAGAGTACGACGGGGAGAATATCTGTTGCATGCTGGGGCTGATTTCAGATCTCTCTACGCTGTGAAAAATGGCTCTTTCAAGACCTATACCTTGAGAGTGGATGGACGCCAGCAGGTAACCGGTTTCTACATGACTGGCGAGCTGTTGGGGCTGGATGCGATCAGTCCGGAGAAGCATACCTGCGATACGGTTGCGCTCGTCGATAGCGAAGTTTGTGAAGTGCCTTTCATAAAGCTTGAAGAGATCGGACGAAGTATTCCTTCACTGATGAGCCAGTTTCACAAAATCATGAGTCGTGAAATTGTGCAGGATAGAGGGGTAATGATGCTTCTGGGCAGTATGCGTGCGGAAGAAAGACTGGCTGCATTTTTGCTTAATCTGTCTGCTCGTCTGGTCAGACGGGGATACTCGTCGACTGATTTTATTTTGCGAATGACCCGCGAGGATATCGGCAGTTATCTGGGACTCAAATTGGAAACGGTCAGCCGGTCGTTTTCCAAGCTGCAGGAAGAAGGTCTTATCACGGTTAACAACAAACATATCACCTTGCATGATCTTGCCAAGCTGAACCGTATGATTGGCAATTCGATAAATTAATCCTGGCAGTGTTGCAGGATGACTTTTTTTGAGCGCGGAGTAGTCATGCTATAATCGCGCGCGGTCTTAGTCTATATATTCTATGGCAGCAATCTCCCGGCTCGGGGGAATTTTTTTAATACACAATCTACAACGCGCACTTATCAGGATAGGGTGTCTTCGTAAAGAAGTATGTCGATAAGCTGCGGTTAACCCTAAGGAGAGTTCATGTCAGTCACTATGCGGCAAATGTTGGAAGCGGGCGTTCATTTTGGTCATCAGACGCGTTTCTGGAATCCGAAAATGGCTCCGTATATTTTTGGTCAGCGCAATAAAATCCATATCGTTAATCTTGAACATACGCTCGTAATGTTCAGGGAGGCGCTAGACTATACTCGCAAATTGACAGCAAACAAGGGGACGATTCTTTTCGTGGGAACCAAACGTCAGGCCCGTGACATCGTCATGGAAGAGGCGATACGATGTGGAGCTCCCTACGTCAATCAGCGCTGGCTGGGTGGGATGCTGACCAATTTCAAAACGATCAGGCAATCGATTAAACGTTTGCAGGATATGGAAAAAATGGTACAGGATGGAACGCTGAACAAACTCACGAAGAAAGAAGCTCTTGATTTTCAGCGTGAACTGGAAAAGCTGAATAATAGTCTTGGTGGTATCAAGGAAATGAAAGGTTTGCCGGATGCTATGTTTGTGATTGATGTCGGTTATCAGAAAGGTGCAATCGTGGAAGCGGGCAAGCTGGGGATTCCGGTTGTGGGTGTGGTAGATACCAATCACAATCCGGCAGGTGTCCGGTATGTGGTGCCGGGTAACGATGATTCCAGTCAGGCTATACGGCTTTATGCGCGTGCGATGGCGGATGCCATTCTGGAAGGGCGTAATCAGTCCGTTCAGGAAATTATCGAAATGAGTAAGTCTGACGATGAGATCATGTCGGGTAGAGATCAATCTGCGGATGCATAAGAAATGTGCTGTTAGTACGCTTTTTGATAAGATCATTCGAAATTTTTCGTATTAACTTGATTTGGAGTCAGTATGGCGGAAATTACCGCAAGCATGGTTAAAGAACTGCGTGAGCTTACCGGCCTCGGCATGATGGAGTGTAAGAAGGCTCTGGTCGAAGCTGACGGAGATATGAAAGCAGCCGAGGATTTATTACGGATCAGAAGCGGAGCCAAGGCGAGTAAAGCGGCTGGCCGCATTGCTGCAGAAGGGGTTATCAGCGGGTTTGTTACGACTGATGGCAGACAGGGGGCTCTGGTGGAAGTCAACTGTGAAACCGACTTTGTTGCCAAGAATGAGGATTTCATCAATTTTGCTGGTGATCTGGCCAGATTGATGGCAGACAAGAATATATCGGATACGGCGTTGCTGGCGGATATGTCTATGGCTGCGGGAGAAACGGTTGAGTCTGTCCGCAAGGCCCTGGTCATGAAGCTGGGTGAGAATATCAGTATTCGCCGCGGAATCAGCTACCAGACAGGAGATCGTCTCGCAATGTATCTGCATGGAAGCAGAATCGGTGTGATGATTGATTATGCGGGGGGCGATGAGGCTCTAGGTAAGGATTTGGCTATGCACATTGCGGCCAGCAAGCCGGGGTGTGTGTCCGGCGATCAGGTACCTGCCGATGCGCTTGAGCGGGAGCGCCAGATATTTACCGCTCAGGCGGCAGAAAGTGGGAAACCTGCCAATATCATCGAGAAAATGGTAGAAGGACGGATTGCCAAGTATCTGGCAGAGGTGACTTTACTTGGCCAGCCTTTCGTCAAAGATCCGGATCAGACCGTTGAGAAATTGTTAAAAGCAAAATCTGCTAAAGTCAGCGGGTTTACGCTGTATATCGTAGGTGAGGGGATCGAGAAGAAATCCGATGATTTTGCAGCTGAAGTTATGGCTCAGGTAAATCAGTCCAAATAAGAAGGTGCTTCTCTGGAGACTGGCTGGGTTGGTTAAATTTAAGAAAATAATGACTGGTCGCATGAGCAGATTAGCTTTTAGTCTGAAAGTTACGATATGACTGGTTTCCAGAAGAATTTTACGATAAATCTCCTTGTTCACAGGCATGTATGCCAGTCGTCTATAAACGTATTTTATTGAAGTTATCGGGCGAAGCTCTGATGGGCGATGGCCATTACGGTATCGATCGTGCAGTAGTTGAACATATCGTAGTCGAGGTTGCCGGAGTATTGCAGCTCGGTGTTGAGGTTGCGATCGTAGTAGGTGGGGGTAATATTTTCCGTGGTATGAAATCTGCGGGAGATGGAATGGATCGTGTAACGGCTGACTATATGGGGATGCTCGCTACCACTATGAATGCCTTGGCCTTGCATGACGCGATGAGACGAAACGGGGTTATTTCACGTGTACAATCGGCGTTGCGGATAGATCAGGTCGTTGAGCCTTATGTGCGTGGTAAGGCTCTGCGTTATCTGGATGAACGCAAAGTGGTTGTGTTCGCTGCGGGGACGGGCAATCCTTTTTTTACTACGGATACGGCGGCTGCTTTGCGTGGCATGGAGATGAATGCCAATATCGTCCTTAAAGCGACCAAAGTGGATGGGATTTACACCAGTGATCCGCTGAAGAACAAAGATGCGCAGCGTTTCCAGAACTTGACTTTTGATGAGGCGATCAGTAAAAACCTGCAAGTGATGGATGCTACTGCACTGACTTTATGCCGGGATCAGAAACTCCCCATCAACGTATTCAGTATTTTCAAGACCGGCGCGCTCAAACGGGTTATCATGGGTGAAGACGAGGGGACTTCGGTATTCATTTGAATTTGAGTATGTTTGCGGGGATGTTTTTTATATCCATACAGTAGCAGGATCTGGATCGGTTGCTGTCAATACACTTCAATATCAATAAATCCACTTAAATATGATTGCTGATGTAAAAAGATCTGCAGAGCAGAAAATGCAGAAAAGCCTGGATGCACTCAAAGTCGATTTCAGTAAAGTGAGAAGCGGGCGTCCCCATACGGGTCTGCTGGATCATATCATGGTTGATTATTACGGTACTCCGACACCGATCAAGCAATTGGCCAACGTGACTCTGGCTGACGCACGCACCATCGGTATCATCCCGTGGGATAAAAAAATATTTTCAGCAATTGAGAAAGCGATACGCGATTCCGATCTGGGTCTGAATCCTATGACGGTAAGTGAAATGGTACGAGTTCCCATGCCCCCTCTTACAGAAGAAAGACGCAAAGATCTGACCAAGATAGTGAGAACGGAAGCTGAAACTGCACGCATCGCCATGAGAAATATTCGGCGTGACGCCAATGCCCATCTAAAAGAATTACTGAAGGATAAGTTGATTGCCGAAGATGAGGATCGACGCGCACAAGACGAAATCCAGAAATTGACAGATCGCTATATTGCTGAGGTGGACAAGCTGCTTCAGACCAAAGAAGCAGAACTCATGGCTGTTTGATTCATGCCCCTAACACCAAGTTCGACACGTGAGATCCCGGAAACCGGTGTGATACCCAAGCATATCGCCATTATTATGGATGGTAATGGGCGATGGGCCAGGAAGCGCTTTTTGCCAAGAATAGCGGGGCATACACAAGGTGTTGAAGCGGTACGCGGCACGATCAAAGCCTGTATTGAGAGAGGTGTTTCATATCTGACAATTTTTGCATTCAGTAGTGAAAACTGGCGCAGACCGGCGGAAGAGGTCAAGTTGCTGATGCAGTTATTTCTTGCTGCACTAGAACGGGAAGTGACCGGGCTACATGAAAATGGAGTCAGATTCAGGGTAATTGGCGATATTTCGAAATTCGATCCTAAAATAGTCGATTGTGTTTACCATGGTGAGGCCCTTACAGCTGGGAATACCCGATTGAATTTTACGGTAGCTGCGAATTACGGAGGACGCTGGGATATCATGCAGGCTGTACGCAAAATGATTGCTGAGAACCCGGGTTCGGCTGTAAATTTTGATGAAGCTGGTATTGCCAGGCACTTGGCACTAGCTGATGCTCCCGAGCCGGATTTGTTCATCCGGACGGGAGGTGAATGTCGGATCAGTAATTTTCTGCTTTGGCAGCTTGCCTATACCGAGTTGTATTTTACCGATACGTTATGGCCGGATTTTGATGCATCGGCCCTTGATGAGGCAATTGCATCCTACCGGAAGCGTGAGCGCCGGTTCGGACGGACAAGTGAGCAGATTGCCGTTCAACAGGTAAACAAAAATGTGACCTTAAACAAAGACAGGGTTTAACCGCCATTCTCCAACCAACGGGATTTACCCGTTCATGCTTAGTACCCGACTCCTTACTGCATTCATATTATTGACCGCTTTCCTGGCGGCATTATTTTACCTGCCGGATATCTTCTGGGCTGTACTGCTCTTGGGACTGACTGTTACCGCGGCAAAGGAATGGTGTCGTTTGGGGCAGTTTTCAGTTGGTCAGACTGTTCTTTATATGATCCTGACTACTTTGCTGGGAGGGGAACTGTTGTTTCTGGTCAGTGTAGTGTTATCCAAAAATCCGGTAGATTCATCAATGGCTTGGTTTTATACCACATCTGCCATTTTCTGGCTGCTGGCAGTGCCTTTCCAGTTGGCGATGAACCGGCCGATCCGTAATATATGGGTGCTTATGTCGATTGGCTGGCTGGTTTTGTTGCCGGCATGCCTGGCCCTCTACCAGCTTCGTGCGATAGATCCACTATTGTTGCTCGGATTCATGGGAGTAGTGTGGGTATCTGACAGTGTTGCCTATTTCATGGGACGTACCTATGGCAAACACAAGCTTGCACCCCGGATCAGCCCGGGCAAAACCTGGGAAGGAGTGGCTGCCGCACTGGTCGGGGTACTGGTTTATGCACTGGTCTGGTTTTATTTGATGAATAAAGATCAGGCATTGACTGGCTGGCTGGTTCCTCTGTTACTCCTGCTTGCGGTGCTGGGAATAGTGGGTGATTTGTATGAATCACTGTTGAAACGACAGGCAGGTGTCAAGGATAGTGGCAATATACTTCCCGGTCATGGCGGAGTATTGGATCGTATTGATGCATTACTGCCTGTCCTTCCCCTCGCCACCCTTGCGGCTATCTTATTTTATTCGACTGAATCATGACTAAAACCCGTCATCTGACCATATTGGGTTCAACTGGCAGTATCGGTGAAAGTACGCTGGATGTGGTAGCCAGACATCCTCACCGGTATCAGGTGGTTGCGCTGACCGCTGATAGAAATGTCGAAAAAATGCTTGGGCAGTGCACACGATTTCATCCGTCATATGCTGTGATGCTTGATGCGCCGAGTGCCGGCCGGCTGGAGGACAGATTGCGTGCAGCAGGTTTGGATATCAAGGTGCTTTCAGGCATTGAATCACTGGAGAAAGTGGCATCCTTGCCGGAGATCGATACTGTGATGGCCGCGATTGTCGGTGCAGCTGGTATCCGGCCTACGCTTGCTGCTGCACGGACAGGAAAACATATTCTTCTGGCCAATAAGGAAACACTGGTGATGGCAGGGCGTGTCTTTATGGATACGCTTAAACAGCATCATGCGACACTGCTACCGATAGACAGCGAACACAATGCGATTTTTCAATCCTTACCATCCCGTTTCAATGGGGATCTGGCGGGATCAGGTGTACGCCGGATATTACTGACTGCGTCGGGTGGGCCTTTTCGCAAGGTGGATCTGGAAATGCTGGAAACGGTGACGCCGGAGCAGGCTTGCGCACACCCTAACTGGGTGATGGGCAGAAAAATATCGGTTGATTCGGCGACCATGATGAACAAGGGATTGGAGGTTATCGAAGCCCACTGGCTGTTTAATGCCGAACCGGAGAAAATTCAGGTGGTTATCCATCCGCAAAGTGTTATCCACTCGATGGTTGAATATATCGATGGTTCGGTACTCGCTCAGCTCGGTAATCCCGACATGCGTACGCCGATAGCGCACGCGTTGAGCTATCCTGAGAGAACGGAAAGTGGTGTGCAATCTCTGGATATGTTCAAGGTTGCACGGCTGGATTTCGAGTTTCCGGATTTCAAGCGATTTCCCTGTCTCAGGCTGGCATATGAAGCCCTTGCAGCGGGAGGCAATATGCCAGCAGTATTGAATGCTGCCAACGAAGTGGCTGTCGAAGTTTTTCTGGCTGGTAGAATACCCTTTACTGCAATTCCTGTGATGATTGAGGACGTGATGAAATCAACGGAAAGACAGAATGTCCCTGATCTGGAAAGCGTGCTCCTGGCTGATTTGCAGGCGCGTGCAACCGCTCGTGAATGGCTGGCCTGCAATACCGGCAGAATACAGGAAGGCCAATATCCTCATTCAGTGCCGGACAGTAAAACGAATAATCCTCATACATTCTGACATGACAGTGCTCGCAACGATTTTTGCATTCGTAGTCGCACTTGGCCTGCTGATCACTTTTCACGAACTCGGCCATTATTTGGCTGCTCGCTGGTGTGGTGTCAAGGTTCTGCGCTTCTCGTTAGGTTTCGGCCAGCCTTTCTTCAGAAAACGTTTGGGCAATGACCAGACAGAATGGGTGGTTGCGGCAATTCCGCTGGGAGGATATGTCAAGATGCTGGATGAGCGAGAGGGCCATATTCCAGCTGGTGAGCACCATCGTGCGTTTAATCGCCAATCTGTCTCCAGGCGTTTTGCTATCGTGGCGGCAGGGCCTGTTGCCAATTTTCTGCTGGCCATCCTGCTGTATTGGCTGCTTTTCATACTTGGGGTCAATGGTGTGAAACCGATATTGGGGGAGATCGAGCCCGCAACACCTGCTGCTGTGGCAGGTTTCAGGGGTGGAGATACCATTACCGGAATCGGCGATCAGGCAATTACCACCTGGCAGGAAGCACGACTGCTGTTACTGGACAAGGCGGTGGACAGAAATGCTGATGTCAGAATAACGGTGACAGGTGAGAGTGGAATTTCACGCCAACTCAGATTCGATTTGAGCAGTCTTGATGCAGAAGATATCGAAAAAGACTTTTTGAGTAAGTTGGGTTTAAGTGCTTTTCAGCCGGTCATCGCTTCAGTGATTGATCAGGTGATGGGTGGGGGTGCGGCAGAGCGTGCAGGCCTCAAAACAGGTGACAAGATCGTGGCGATAAATGGGAAAGAGGTTGCAGCCTGGGAAGATGTCGTTACTGCGATACGCTCAAATCCCGGTCGCACACTCCTGGTTGAAGTGATGCGAGATGGGTTGGAACTCGATTTGTCATTGCAGCCGGAAACGGTATTTGAAGGAGGTACCGAAATCGGCAAGGCGGGTATTACACCCAAAATTGAGCCTGCTCTCCTGGAAGGGCTGCTGGTGAAAACCAGTTACCCGCCAGCGACGGCTCTGGCTAAAGCTGTAACTAAAACCTGGGAGATGTCTTATTTTACTTTGCGCATGCTCGGAAAAATGATCACGGGTGATGTTTCGCTGAAAAATATTAGTGGGCCGATTACTATCGCGAACTATGCTGGCCAGTCGGCTCAAATGGGATTGACGGCTTATCTGGGTTTTCTGGCTTTGATCAGTATCAGTCTGGGTGTGCTGAATCTCCTGCCGATCCCGGTTCTGGATGGCGGGCATCTGATGTACTATTTGATCGAAATGGTACGAGGAGCACCATTATCCGAGAAAATCATGTATATCGGCCATCAGATCGGTGTGGTTCTGCTGATTACCTTGATGGTATTCGCAATACATAATGACCTGCTTCGTCTAGTTTCTGAATAACCATGAAACTCAGATTCCTGATATTGTTTTTTTATCTCTATTCAATGGGTTGTATGGCGAATGATTCGTTCGTGGTTCGGGATATACGGGTGGAGGGAATCCAGCGTACCGAGGCCGGAACAGTATTCAGTTATCTGCCCGTGAAAGTTGGAGATGTACTCGACAGTAAAAAAGCCAGCGCAGCAATCAAAGCATTGTACGCCACGGGTTTTTTCAGTGATGTCAAACTGAAATCTGAAGGTAGTTTGCTGATCGTACAGATTCAGGAACGCCCGGCGATTGCACAAATCAGTATTAATGGCGCAAAGGAATTTGATAAGGATAAACTTAAGGAAGGCCTGAAACAGGCTGGTTTATCGGAATCACGCATTTTCAGCCGCTCACTCCTGGAAAAGGCTGAACAGGAGCTGAAACGCCAATATATCAGCCGTGGCAAGTACGCAGTCAGAATCACCACGACGACCACTCCTCTGGAACGTAACCGTATTGGTATCAACTTCGATATCAAAGAAGGTAAGACTGCTCGCATCAAACAAATCAACATCGTCGGTAACCACATTTTTCCCGAGGATGATCTGGTTGATCTGTTCAGTCTCAAAACCCCGGGTTTTATGACCTGGTTTACCAAGGACGATCAGTATTCAAAACAGAAATTATCGGCAGATCTCGAAACGCTGCGCTCTTACTATCTCGACCGGGGGTATCTGGAATTCGATATCGAATCCACGCAAGTTTCGATTACACCGGATATGAAGGATATCTATATTACGGTCAATGTAACCGAAGGTCCTCAATATACAGTATCCGATATCAAACTTGCCGGTGAACTGCTCGTACCGGAAGAAGAATTGCGTAAATTGATCAAGCTTGAACCGGGAGGGATATTCGTGCGCGAGAAACTGACTGAATCAATCAAACTGATCAGTGACCGGCTGGGGAATGACGGTTACGCATTTGCCAATGTCAATGCCTCCCCTGAATTGGATAAGGAAACCCGTAAGACTGCATTTACTTTTTTCATTGATCCGGGGCGTCGGGTTTATGTAAGACGTATCAATATCAGTGGCAACGAACGTACCCGAGATGAGGTGGTCCGTCGTGAATTCCGACAGATGGAGGGTGGCTGGCATTCGACCGAGCAAATCAACCGTTCGAGGCAGCGGGTGGACAGGCTGGATTTCTTTACCAGTGTGAATGTTGAAACACCCCCGGTTGCAGATGTTCCGGATCAGGTGGATATCAATGTCAATGTGGTTGAGAAACCGACCGGGGCAATCATGTTTGGTGCGGGTTATTCTGATCGCGAAGGAATCATTCTGAACGGGTCGATTGCCCAGAACAATATTTTGGGAACGGGTAACTTTTTAAGTCTGCAGGTGAATACCGGTAGCGTCAACAAGGTCATCTCTGCTTCATTCAACAATCCTTACTATACGATCAACGGGGTAAGCCTTGGCTTGGAAGCATTTAAGCGCGATATCAATACCCGTTCTCTGAGTAGTGTGGGGATGTTCAATACCGATACAACCGGTGCCAATATTCGGTTTGGTATCCCCGTTGCAGAGAATGATATCGTTTCATTAGGTTTGGGATATGAACATACTAAAATTGATTTGCGTGATGACAGTCCGCAACGGTTCAAAGATTTCGTCGATCAATTCGGCAAAACTTCCAATAATCTTCCGATTACCTTGAGCTGGGCACGTGACCGTCGTGACAGTGCCATTTGGACGACATCCGGGCTAACACAGCGGTTGTTTGGCGAATTTGGTTTGCCGTTTGGCGACCTGAATTATTACAAAGTCAGTTACGAGCAGCGATGGTTCTTTCCCATCTCCAAAATGTTTACCTTGATGCTGAATGGTGAAGTGGGCGTTGGAGATGGTTATTCCGACAAGCCGCTTCCCTTTTTCAAGAATTTCTTTGCGGGCGGTTTCAACTCTGTTCGTGGATACAACATCAATACATTGGGACCACGTGACAGTGATGATCGGGTGCTGGGTGGCAGCAAGCGTATCGTCGGGAATGTTGAAATATTATTCCCGGTACCGTTTATGAAGGAAGATAAGTCGGTTCGCCTGAGTGCGTTTGCAGATGGAGGAACGATTGTCAATTCATTCTCCGGTCTGGGTTTTGATGATTTTCGTTATTCTGCCGGGCTCGCTGCAACCTGGATTTCGCCTATGGGGCCGCTTAAGTTCAGTGTTGCGCAACCCATCAATAATCAGTCGGGCGATAAGTTGCAGCGTTTCCAGTTTCAGTTTGGACAAACTTTCTGAATCAGAGAAGTAATTATCTGAAAGCAATGAGATATCCGTTGGATCAATACTGGCAGGGGATGTTTTTCCGGTTCGTGAAAGTATTCGTTGCTGTAATGATTTTCGTTTTTCCGATGCATTCATCCGCCGGAGAAATCAAAATCGGGGTGGTCAATACCGAGAAAGTTTTACGGGAATCGATGCCTGCCATCGAGGCACAAAAAAAGATAGAACGGGAATTTCAGGCACGCGATGCGCGCGTCAGGGAGCTTTCTGTGCAGATGAGAGCATTACAGCAGGAACTGGAAAAAAATACGGGTATTGTGAATGAAGAAGAACGACGTCTGAAGGAACGTGAACTTGCCGGTCTCAGCCGGCGATATCAGCGTGCTCAGCAGCAGATGCGGGAAGATCTGAGTTTGCGCCAGAATGAAGAATATGGCCTGATTCTGGAACGTATCAATCAGGTGATCAAGGAGCTTGCAGAGAAGCAGTCTTATGATCTGATTCTGCAGTTACAGGATTCGGTTTATCGGAGTGCACGTATCGATATTACTGACCAGGTCATCAAGGTGTTGAATGCCAGGGAATCCGCTGCTGGGAAGCAATAAATATATGATGACTTCTTAAAACAGGGAGATAGACAAATTGTGATGGATATTCATGAAATACTGAAATACCTGCCGCACCGTTATCCATTGATTCTGGTTGATCGGGTGGTTTCCATGGAATTGGGTAAACGAATTCATGCATACAAAAATGTTTCCATCAATGAACCCTATTTTTCCGGACATTTTCCCCATCATCCTGTCATGCCGGGCGTACTGATCGTTGAGGCACTGGCTCAGGCAGCCGCCTTACTGACCATTCGATCGGAGAACATGGAAAAGGATAATGGGCAGGTGTACTATTTTGTCGGTATCGACGCAGTACGGTTCAAGAAACCGGTCATCGCGGGTGATCAATTGGTATTGAAGGTTGAAATCACTCGCCAGCTCAAAGGTATATGGAAATATGCTGCCTGTGCAGAAGTAGACGGCCAGGTGGTAACCGAAGCGCAACTGATGTGTACTGCCCGGTCAATCTGACTCAGTTCGTAGTGGATTCACGTGGCGGAAAAACTAATTCCATTGAAGAATGAATATGCCCAAGACGGGAAGGTCATCTATGGTGTAGACGAGGCGGGCAGAGGGCCACTGGCCGGGCCTGTTTACGCTGCTTGTGTGGTGCTTGATCCTGCTAATGTCATTGAGGGACTGGCTGATTCCAAGCAGTTGAGCGAAAAAAAACGAATCAACCTGGCTGATCAGATCAAACAGCATGCCCGTGCATGGGCAATTGCTTCCGCTTCGGTTGAAGAGATAGATCGACTGAACATTCTGCAAGCCAGCCTGCTTGCGATGCAAAGAGCAGTCATCAGCCTGCGGCCAGTCGCCAATGCACTCGTTCTGGTGGATGGCGGCCATGCGCCACGGCTGGATTGGGAAGTGCACACAGTAATCAGGGGAGATAGTCTGGTGGGCGAGATTTCAGCAGCTTCGATTCTTGCTAAAACTGCACGGGATACTGAAATGCTGCGGTTGCACGAAACTTACCCGGCCTACGGTTTCGATCGGCATAAGGGCTATCCCACCAAGGTTCACCTGGAAGCGATTCGTTTACATGGAATAACCGACATTCATCGCAGGAGTTTCGCGCCATGTGCCGGGCAATCAATATCGGGAGCTCGAACAACGAGTTTTATCAACCAAAAGGAAGCCTGATTCAGGCAGAAAACATGCGCATAGTAAAAAATACGGTAGTGTCACTCCACTACAAAATGATCGATCAGGAAGGCAATGTAATGGAAGAAACCGAGGAACCCGTCAGCTATCTGCATGGCGGCTATGACGGGATATTTCCAGCGGTAGAAGAAGCTTTGCATGAAAAAGAGACTGGAGCAGCCTTATCCCTGCAAATGGAGCCGGACGATGCTTTTGGTGAGTACGACGAAGAGCTGATGCGGGTCGAACCACGCAGTGCATTCCCGGAGGAAGTCACAGTTGGAATGCAGTTCGAAGGCGGTGAGGAGGATTCTGAGGATTTCTGCATCTATACGGTGAGAGAGGTTACCGATGATGTCGTAGTGGTAGACGGTAATCATCCTTACGCCGGCATGGCGTTTCAGTTTGAGTGCACGGTGACGGCAGTGCGTCCGGCAACGGCGGAAGAATTATCTCACGGACATGTGCACGGACCGCACGGCCATGAGCATTGATGATCAATCCGTTTGATTGAGCATCGATTTGACCAGATAAAGCTGTTCCAGGGCACCCCTAGGGGTCAGTTCGTCAGGGTGGATTCGCTCGAGGTAATCAAGCACTGGATGCACGGAAGCAGGCACAGCCTTCGCGTTTTCCTCGATTGTTTCAAGTAAAGTCTGCTGAGGGCTTCTGCTGAGCGTTTCCTGCTCCAGCCTCGCTAGAATTTTTGCAGCATTTCGGATGACTTTATCAGGTACGCCTGCCAGTGCGGCAACATGCAGCCCATAACTCCGGCTGGCAGGTCCTTCCTCTATCCGGTGTAGAAAAACGATACGCTTTTTGTGCTCTACCGCTTTGACATGGATATTGACAGCTTGTGGGAACTCTTCTGCCAGCCGGGTCAGTTCAAAGTAATGAGTGGCAAACAGGGTATAGCTCTGGTTCTGAGTCAGCAGGTGGCGGGCGATGGCAAAAGCCAGTGCAAGCCCGTCGAAAGTTGAAGTACCCCGGCCGATTTCATCGACTAATACCAGACTTTGGGCGGTTGCATTGCGTAAAATACCGGCTGCTTCCGTCATTTCCACCATGAAAGTGGAACGTCCGCCCGCCAAGTCGTCAGCAGCACCAATTCGGGTAAAAATCTGGTCGATTGGCCCGATGCGGGCAATTTGGGCTGGAACAAAGCTGCCACAATGTGCCAGCAGGACGATCAGTGCCGTCTGTCTCATGTAAGTGGATTTGCCGCCCATGTTCGGCCCGGTGATGATCAGCATTTGCCGGTTCTCCCGTGTGATCGCTCCAAGCTGTACATCATTGGCGATATAGTGCTCCACCTGACTTTCCACCACAGGATGCCGGCCGGCTTCGATGACCAGAACAGGATCATCGGTGAATACCGGTTTGGTATAGCCGGACAGAGCGGCGCGTTCAGCAAAGGCACACAAGACATCCAGTTCCGCAACCGAGCGGGCGATTTCCTGCAAGGGAATGATGAAATCAGTCAGCTGTTCCAGTAATCGTTCGTACAACATTTTTTCTCGGGCCAGCGCCTGTTCGCGCGCGGACAATGTCTTGTGCTCGAATGCCTGTAACTCGGGAATGATGTAGCGTTCCGCATTTTTCAAGGTTTGTCTGCGGCGGTAGTCCGGGGGGATTTTTTCTCCTTGAGCGCGGGTTACTTCAATATAAAAACCATGCACCCGGTTATATTCCACTTTGAGATTCGGGATCCCGGTACGATCACGTTCCCGCGCTTCCAGCTGCAGCAGGAATTCATCGCAATTTCCCTGCAGACCTCGCAGCTCATTCAGCTCGGCATCAAAGCCATCGGCAATCACGCCGCCTTCGCGGATGACTGCGCCGGGTACCGGTTGCAGTGCGCGAACGAGCAGTTGCGTGAGTAAGGGATCCGGTTGCATGGGTGGTATAAAGCGATGAACAGCAGCCGCTGCCGAGGTTGCGATCAGTTCGATGATTCCGGGAAGTCGCGTCAGGCTGTCGCGCAGGCCGGACAGATCGCGAGGTCTGGCCGTTCTAAGTGCAATCCTGCTGGTGATGCGCTCGATATCGGCAATATGTTTAAACTGCTGCCGGATACTCGCATAGAGGGTTTCCGGTTGCGCCTCGATCAGGTCGGATACGGTATCGAGTCGTCGCTGCAGCATGATCCGGTTGCGTAACGGATGATGCAGCCAGTGTCGCAGCAACCGGCTGCCCATACCGGTCGAACAGGTATCCAGCAGAGACGACAGTGTGGGTGCATCCTCGCCGCGCAGCGTCAGTGTAATTTCCAGATTGCGGCGTGTGGCGGCATCCATGCGCAAGTAGGCATCCTGTCGCTCTACCTGTAGTGTATGCAGATGACCGGGCAACTGCCCGGATGATTCATCTGTTGCGGTTTGTTGCGTCAGTCTGACGTATTCGAACAATGCGCCGGCTGCCATGATGGCTGCGTGCAAATCCGCGCAGCCAAAGGCATTCAGGTCACGCGTGCCAAATTGCCGGGTAAGTTGCTGCACGGCATGTTCATAGTCGAACTGCCAGTTCGGTAAACGTTTGGGTCCAGCAAAATTATTCAACGTTGCTGGCAGATCGAGCGATTCCGGCAACAGAATTTCTGCCGGATGCAGGCGTTCCAGCTCGCTTGTCAGATTATCCGGAGAGGTTTCCAGTACGCGCATATCGCCCGCCGCGAGGTTGAGCCAGGCCAGCCCGATCGAGCCACGATGCAGTGCCAACGCCAGCACGATACTGTTGCTGCGTTCTTCCAGCAACCCGGCATCGGTCAGAGTGCCGGGGGTGATGATGCGGGTAACCTGCCGTTCTACTGGCCCTTTGCTGGTGGCAGGGTCTCCGGTTTGTTCACAGATAGCGATGGATTCACCCAGCCTGACCAGTCTGGCCAGATATTGATCGGCCGCATGAAACGGCACACCTGCCATCTTGATGGGGTCCCCGGCAGAGGATCCACGCTGGGTGAGGGTGATATCCAGCAATTTTGCTGCTTTCTCGGCATCCTCGTAAAACAGTTCATAAAAGTCGCCCATGCGGTAAAACAGCAGTTTATCGGTATGCTGCGCTTTGATCCGCAGATACTGCTGCATCATTGGGGTGTGTGAAGATTGTTCTGCTTTATTCATATAGAACGATAACTTATTTTTATACCGTTATTTTCTGGAGGCAAATCTGACAAGGTGGAGTGGCTGGATATTCTCGCGCCGGCATTAGGCCATTATACTCGCCATATTGCTAACCTTCGTTTGCTTACATCCACCCGCGCAGTGAGACTTATACTGTTTGTGCCAGGCTGAAACTGCCCGATGACTTGTTCTTATCGCTTCCGATATAATAATGATTGGAGATGGCATTCCTCCATTAACTGCCACAACCTGTGGCTGATGATGTCTACGACTGGCCGGACAGGCTGCGCGTAGGTATTGGCCTGTCCTCAAAAACAATTTCAAGAGAGGACGATACCGTGTGGAAACCTATTCTCGCCATTGCCTTAGGTTCAACGATTGGCGGACTTCTGCGATGGGGCTTGGGGCTCAAGCTTAACAACTTGCTTCCTGATATGCCGCCCGGTACATTGGTGGCCAATCTGATAGCCGGCTACATCGTCGGTGTTGCGATAGCCTTTTTTGCCCACATGCCGAATTTGTCACCAGAGTGGCGCTTGCTGGTCATTACCGGCTTCTGCGGCGGGCTTTCTACCTTCTCTACATTCTCGGCCGAAATCGTCAGCCTGTTGCAACGGGGCCTGTATTCATGGGCCATGAGCGCGATTGCTGTTCATGTCGCGGGATCACTGATTATGACGTTGGCAGGTATCGCCACGGTGACGTGGTTTAAATCCTCATGAGGAGATTGTCATGAATGGTTACCAGATTACGTTTTTCACCCAGCAGGATCGACAGCACGCCGGTAAACCTTTGGCTGACTGGCTTATGCATCTGGCTGCAGAAATGGGCTTGCGCGGAGCGACGCTGATTCCGGGCAGTGAAGGCATGGGGCATGACAAGCGTTTTCATTCGGTGCATTTTTTCGAGTTGTCGGACCAGCCGCTGGAGGTGGTGATGGTGGTCAGTGAGGAAGAGGCCGATCAGCTCTTTGCGCGATTGCGCGCTGAGGGTGTGCGCCTTTTTTATGTCAAGGTAGCTGCTGAATTCGGAATCATGGATTAATTCCAGTTCTAAATCAAAACTTACTTTGTCGGCTTCCCCTTGCCGTATTGTTCATACTGTCTGCGGCTCGCCTTCTCGTCATTTTTGATTTGGAAATAGAATAAGACATCTCAGATTGAGTTTTCCATGAGCCGCATTCCATCCGTAAAACGTAATGTGTGATTATATGGGATTTGATCAAAGATTCCCCGGGCTGTCGGCAGACAGGATCTGATCGATATGGGCAATCTGTCGGAATCTTTTACACTTCCTGTTATTTGTCTGTTCATCATTGAAATTACAGATCATTTCTCCTGTTTTCCGGTTTTTTGTGAGAAAAATACGTAATTCCAACCCGGAAAATCTCAAAAAACGCTTGCAGCGTATCAAAAACCGTCGATAATTTTTACATGACATGACATGACATGACATGACATGACATGACATGACATGACA
>OBJA01001206.1_pt1 | contig 18703 bp, 16 predicted proteins | sample 1519751 | NCBI WGS metagenome assembly OBJA01 (sample SAMEA3881238, study PRJEB22517) | soil metagenome | biome: lake sediment; feature: soda lake sediment; material: sediment, water from around vicinity | place: India | collected 2013-12-23 | depth 3 m
ATTATTGGTTTAACCCTGCTTTCAGCCTTTATTAACATGTTTATGGGAAGTGCTTCGGCCAAATGGGCCATTATGGCACCGGTATTCATCCCCATGCTCATGCTCATCGACCCTCCGTATCACCCCGGTCTGACACAGGCTGCCTTCCGGATCGGTGATTCGCTTACAAACCTGATAACCCCCATGATGAGCTATTTTGCCCTTATTGTTACATTTGCCGAAAAATACGATAAACGCTACGGCATCGGCACCATAATATCCACAATGCTGCCCTATACATTAATCCTGGGGGTTGTCTGGATAGCCTTGCTTGTAGTATGGATGTTACTGGGAATTCCTTTGGGGCCGGACGGGCCTTTGTATATTAAATAAAAATAAAGAAGGCCGAACTGGGTGTCGTTTATCCCCAGGTTAAAAGCCAGGGTTATCTGTTACATTCTTACATTGCCATCTGCGGCAGACGCTGCCACTCCTTCACCAGTAAAACTGAAACCACCAATGCCGAAAGCGTGTCGGAAATCGGATAAGCCAGCCATATTCCGGATATTCCCCAAAAACCGGGAAGGATAAAAAGCAGTGGGATCAGGGTAATAACCTGCCGGAAAAGAGTTGCAAACATTGCAATTTTAGCCTTCCCGATGGCCTGAAAAAAATGGGAAGCAACAATCTGAATACCTACCAGGGGCAGGCCCAGGATAACCAGCCGCAGCCCATGAACCGTAATGTTGTACAATTCGGCGCTGTCGTTGTTAAACAACCGTACAAGGACCCCCGGAATGGCTTCAATAAAGGCAAAGGAGGCCACGGCAATGAAGGTGGCGGCAATCAGTGAAAGGCGAAGCGCTTCTTTAACACGCTGTTCCGAACTGGCCCCATAATTAAACCCGATTATTGGCTGCGAAGCCATGTTAATTGCCACCATTGTCATTATAACCATTGAAACTACGGAGTTAACAATGCCCATTGCTCCAACCGCCAAATCGCCGCCAAAATCAATCAGCTTCTTGTTTATCAGACCCTGCACTAAACTGTTGGCAATTTGCATCGTAAAAGGAGCCATGCCAATAGCAATTATTTCAATAAGGATGTTCCACCTCACCCTGATGTTCCTGTTTTTTAATTTGAGTACCGAACGCCTGCTCCTGAAATGAAACAACACCCAAACCATCAGCACAAACATGGATATAACAGTGGCGTAGGCTGCCCCCTTAACGCCCATATCGAGCCAAAATATAAAAATAGGGTCGAGCACGATGTTGGTGCCGGCACTGATAAGCATTGAATACATGGCAATGCGTGCATTCCCCTCTGAACGGATCACATTGTTCAGCGAAAAACCAATAACCATAAAGGGAGTTCCGGCAAGAATAATGTTCAGGTAATCGTTGGCATACTGAAACGTTTCGTAGGTTGAGCCAAACGACCTTAAAATGGGTTCCTTCAAAAGGTAAGTAACAACCATTATCAAAACCGAGACCAGCAACATTAATGCAAAACCGGTACCAAGGGTTTGTTCGGCACGCAACTGATTCCTTTTTCCAAGATTGATCGATACATATACACCGGTACCAATACCTATAAGCATCCCAAATCCCATCATGATGAGCATTACAGGAAAAATTACAGATATTCCCGACAAGGCTTCAGCACCCACTCCCTGTCCGATAAAGATGCGGTCGACAATGTTGTAGAGCGCGTTTACGAATACCCCTACAAAGGCCGGCACAAAATATTTAAACATCAGGGAACCGATACCGGCACTCCTTAGTTCTTCCACTTTTTCCATTGGCGCAAAGGTAAATAATTACACCCATTTCTTTATATGACAATAGCTGAGAGAGTCACTTGTTTTAGACTGATCAGGTTTTGCTGTGTGCCGGTATTTTCCATTGCACAAATACCGGCGCCTGTTTTCGCCAAGGATTATTCAATATAAATTCATTGTTAACTCAATGTAAATTCAATTAAAATTGAATTTACATTGAATTTATACTGAATTAACACTGAGTTTATATTGAGTTTAATCAGGCAAAGGTATACCCAATAGTCCTTTCATAAGCTGACAAAAGCATAAAATTTAACTTTAAAATCAACATTAACCAGCCTGCCCTGATTGTATCAGCAGAAGGATTAAACATGAAAGAAATAACGGGTTATGCTTAACCGGGGATATTGAACGACAGATTTTAGCGGGAAAGGAAAGGATTTTAAAGGCTGGCGGAAATTTTAATTAGTTTTACAAAAAATTTTGTTTATATGAACAGCAGAAAAACAGATAAGAATTTAGAATTAAGGCTATTTTCAGGAAGAAGTGTTACAGTGATATCGGCACTTGATGAGATAAAAACAAAAGGAAACGTTGCTTACCTTCCGCTGTTATTTGGGATACTGAAGTCGAACCCGGAAGAACAGGTGGAAAAAGAAATTCTGGGCATACTGGGAACCATTAAAACACAGGATGCAGTGCCAGTAATGGCAGAAGCGCTCCAATCAGATGAATTCCGGCCGATACGAAAAAAACTCACAACCGCCTGCTGGCAAAACGGGCTGGATTACAAGAATTACCTCCAGGTTTTTATTGAGCTGGTAATTAACGAAGACTGGGAAACCGGATTCGAAGCATTTACCGTTATCGAAAACATGGAAAAATTTCCGGAACAGGATGTAATCGATCGTTCAGTATTGCAGATTAAAGATGCTTTGGTTGAAGCATCTGGCAAAAAAAAATACTTTTTACAGGAAATATTGTTTTTAATTTGTTAATCAATAAAAATCTGTTGAATTCCAGAAAGAGGTACCTGATTGAAAAAAAACTTAGAAATAGTTCTGCTGGTTGTGTATCTGTCAATTGGCTATGATTGCCGTTCCCAGACGGAGCATGGCCTTTTACCCTATTCCAACAAGTTGTTGCTGAATCCTTCTTTTGCCGGGCTTGACCGGTCGGAAAGCGTATGGAGCAGCCTGCGCTTTTTTGCTGAATCGGCCGAAAACATAAACAATTCCTTTACCTTCACCTACGACAGATGGTCGGAGAAACTGAAAGCGGGAACAGCGTGGTATTTTTACCAGGGATTGCAAGGAACAATCAACACCACATATACCGGAGCAGGATATACTTTTGCAAAGCCGGTCAACTTAAACCAGGGGAAATTAATCCCTTCGGTTAATTTAAATTATTGGGCATATACAAAACAGTGGTTTGTATATGCCATCGACAGCAGGCTTGATAAAACAGTTGAATCGTACCGGCCTCCGGGCAAAAATTTTCTGTTATACAATCAATTCACACCTCGGCTGGGGCTTTTATGGGAATCGCCGGAGTTATCGGTAGGGGTTTCAGCATCCTACGGCCACCGGCATCTTATTACAGAACCCGATATTGTGCCTGAATTTGAACCCTATCATGTGGTGGTGCATGCATCACAGAAGATGCGTGGAAAACAAAACGGATTGGAATCACAACCTTTTAAGGCAAGCCCCGAACTTGTTTTTCTGTATTCATACAACCTTCTCCTTTCCAGGGCAGGTTTCCGGATGGAGCAGGTAGGCCATCTCATGTCGGTGTTTGTTCAAAACAATTATACCGACAACATTCATGGGGTGGCAGGGGTATTTGGATGGAAAAATGATATTCTGAATGTAATCCTGACTGCCGGTGGTGCCTATTCCATTCAGTCAAAAAAGGCTTCCCTGTTTGGTGAAATCAGTTTTGGAATGGTTATACCCTATCATTTTTCAAATGATATAAACCCATGGGCACCGCCCGATGATCCATTTTAGGTTTGCTGTTTTGCCTTATCAATAAAAACCCAAACCGATGGGCAGAGGCATGTTCATTTTATTGTTCACGTTTATTTCCGGCAACATTTCGATGCAGGATTCCCCTTTTCCACAACTTTTCGTCTGCCCGGTAATTTTTTATCCTGCCCCTGCAGCAATCGGGGAGTTTGGGGGAATTGCAATAAACAACTGCCACCACTGGAATCAAAAAGAGATGGCATTAAAAACCTGTTCAATATCGTACCGTTCCCTTCCTGCCATCTCGATACCGGAATTGGTATTATGATGATCAATGGTCAGGCCTCGATAAATATAATTCCTCCTACCCCTTTCCTGTTTTGGGTCAAAATTTGCAGGAGGTACCCTGAGGCTCTTATTTTGCAGATCAGGAACAGGAGGTTGCCTGCTGAATCCGGCAAACACCGGTTTTTGATTTCGGAGTTCTCCCTGCATTCCCTGAACAGAGGCTCAAAGAATTTTTGTTGTGCGATGTGGCTTTTTTTAAAAACATGTTCTCAATTTATTAAAGAGACGGCACGAAACAAAGGGCTCCGCCCGATAATTTATATTAAAATGATTATATTGTAAGGTAGATAAAACACACAACCCATGCCCAATCGCATACTCATAGTTTTACTGTTGCTTGTTGTCAAAATCAGTTCAGCACAGGATCCGGGGTTCTCTCAGTTCTTTTCAAATCCCCTGTACCTGAATCCGGCTCTTGCCGGCACATCTGAACTACCACGCATAGCAATCAATTACAGGAATCAATGGCCCCAAAAAGGCCTTTCACTAAACACCTATTCGCTTTCGTTCGACCAGCTTGTTGCAAAAACAAATGCAGGAGTTGGGTTTCTAATAATGCACGATCAGGAACTTAATAATGTAATAAACACCAACTCCCTTTCATTTTTCTATTCCTATCATCTGCAGCTGGGATTCGAAAGTTTCATGACCCTGGGAATACAGGGAGGAATGGTTTACAAACAGTTCAATTTAAGAAATCTGATTTTTCCTTCAGGAATAAACCAGGGAACAGGAGAAATAACGGAATGGGTTTCCAGCCTGCATTCCAATGAAAAGAAACTTTTTCCGGATTTCGGGATAGGAGCAGTGGGGCAGCATGGGGAATATTTCTGGGGAGCAACCCTTCACCACCTGAATCGTCCCGACGAATCAATAATTGAGGGAGACCAGAAAGGCAGGTTACCAATAAAGGGCACCCTTCATGTGGGAGCAAAGTTGCACAGGTTGCATTATGGATTGCTCTCCAGGGAATTTACCCTTTCGCCCAACATAATATACCAGCAGCAGGGGAGCTTCAAACAGATCAATGCAGGAATCTACATGATTGAAAAATCGTTCCTTTTTGGAGGATGGTACCGCAATAACCTTGACATAAGGCCCGATGCCCTTATAGCCCTTGCAGGATTTGCCTTTGAAAAAATACAGCTTGGGTACAGCTTTGATTTAACACTTTCGAAACTCTCCAATTACAGCTACGGATCGCATGAAATTTCGGTTAAAATTTTTCCGGGACGGAAGAATGATGTACCCATCCGGAATAAACTGCTCATTCCGATTATTTAAATCGTTTTGACAACCAGCCGGTTCCATTTAAAAGCCATTCCCTGTTGAAGCACCTATTTTTGCTTCTCCTTTTCGAGCTTTTCATTGTTCATTTGCCATGGTACCACAAATTGTTCATGAGAGATATGATATTTAAAACTCTTATGGTATTGTACCATGTCAATTACGTAGTTGTCCTTTTTCTTTCTGTATGTTATCGAAGTATCCATACTCATTTCATACGAAAACAGAAAAAAAATGGTTCGGTTGTTAATTAAAAAAGCAAGGTAAGGGAGCCATTTTGGGAATGTTGAATTCCCAGCAGGTCACGATACTCCAGCACCCAGAAATATGCGCCAGCCGGGGCATTGGAGCCATTTTTCATTTTCCCGTCCCACCCCAGTTCCGGGCTGTGGGAGGTAAAAATCACCTCTCCCCACCGGTTAAAAATTAACAATTTATAACCTTCATTAACAACCCCCTCGGCATAGACCCGGAATTCACGATCCAGTTCATTTGTTGCGTTTGGAGAAAAAGCCGTTGGAGGATAAATCTTGTCGAAATTGACTGCAATCCGGGTAAAGGCAGAATCGAGGCATTCGTACTGATTTACGGCAAGAAGGGAAACATCAAACCATCCTGGATTTTCATACCGGTGCACCGGGTTTTCTTCAAAAGAGCCCATTGAATTGTCGCCAAAATCCCATTGGTACAGGATGGCACCGCTGCTTGTATTTGCGAAACGGATTTCCGGATCGCTGACCAGCACCGATGAGGCGCTGACATCAAACGAAGCTGCAGGTACAGGAAAAACAAATATTTTTCCCGGGAGGAACAACGAACCGGTGCACCCTGTGAGTGTTGAAACACCATTGACAGTAATGTCGAAATACCGGTTTTGCTGTGAATACACAGCAGATACAGTATTGCCTTGAGCTGCTTGCCCGTTACCAAGATCCCAGGTATATTCAACCTGGTCGACAAAATCGGCAGCTGAAACGGTAAGTTCTGCGGCAAATGGAGGGCAACCTCCCAGGGTATCAGGGGTAACTGAAATAACTGGATTCCGTTTATAGGTTTTATACAGGGTATCGGTTTTACACCCAAATTCCGTTATTACCTGTAATCCAATTTCAGCAGTTGGTTTACCCGACAGGTTAAACTGAAGCGGCCCGCTGTGGTTTCCCGGATGTTGTATAATTTCGTGAGGTTGAATTGCAGAAAGATCCCATAAAAAAGTGTCGCGTAACCCCGCATTTCCGCTGTACCATATTTCCTCAGTCCCATCGTAGCATACCGATTCATCAAAACCTATGTCGACAGTAGGCGCAGGATGTACTTGGATCAGATTTCTGAGGGTATCAGAACTTTCACATCCTTCGGCCGAAACAATTCGCAGCGAAACATCAAAACTGCGGTCTGTGGGGTCGGGGTTTACAAATGTGTAAACAGGATCTGAAGTTGTTGCATTGCCTTCATTGGCAAAGGACCAGAAAAATTGATCAATATCATCAGCTGCTTCGACATTAAACCGGACATCGAGCGGTGTGCATCCTTCGGTTTTATCTGTCAGAATTTCAACGGCAGGTTTTACAGTTACAGGAATATACACCGAATCGACACAGCCATTTTCCATTATTTTCAATCCCACTGTTTGTCGTGAAGCAATATTTGAGAGCGCAACTTCAACTGTATCCATATTGACACCTGAATCATAAAGTATATTGTTTGCATACCACTCATACAATGCCTCCCCGCTTACTTCACCAGTAAAAAAAAGCCTGAGATCGGAATCGATACATTGGGCTTCATTCAGGTTTAACAGGGCAACGGGCTGGTGCTGGAAGGAGATGAAAACAGTATCGAACCAGCTGCACTGATGTTCGTTGTAAATTTCAAGTTCAAAGCGGTAGCGGCCGAATTCCTGCACTTCAACGGTAGGACTAAGCGATGTTGAGTCGCGTACAAAGGAATTTTCATCAAGCGGGCGAAGGATTGTTGCTATTTCCTGGTCGATCTGTATCTGCAATTGCAGCTGCCGTTCTCCACACACCAGGGAATCGAAATCCTGGATTATTACCTCAGGCACCTGGTTTACTCCTATTACAGCAGAAGCGGATAGCTGAAGCGGAGGGTCGCCCGGCATTCCTCCAAATTCCACGATATATCCCTGTGACCGGTATATTCCCCCACCCCCTGCATTTGGCAAATCATTCCAGGTTTTATCCTCTTTGTTCGGATCCAGGTTTATATGGGCATAGTGTTCACCATACAGGTTGTTGGGTTCTCCTTCCGACCAGTTTGCATAATTCCCGTCAACAGGCTGCCCTGAAGCATCTCCATCCCAGAATATCATTCCTCCATCCAACCCTTCGGGCCCGGTAACCCATTTCCATGTCCCTTCTGTTTCTTCATCGGTAGCTCCGATCCAACCAAGTCCATCGATTTTAGACCATATAAACTCATTTTCGACAGCCGAAGTTATTGTAGCCAGGTATCCTTGAAGTTCATGATAGCTCATACCTTCAGCCGCATCCCTGGCTTCATGCCAGGTAATGTCGGGTTGCGGAACATAGCGGTAGAAATGCCCCGATTCGGGCAGGTAATCGGCATCAAGTAAACTGATTGAAATTGAACGAAACTCAGTAGCCGGATCCCCTGATATATTCTCATAATAAACATTCCGGACAGCCTCCTGCAGATCAGCTGCCGTTCCCATGCCCGTTATTTCGAGGTTGCCAACCTGGGGATACCAGGTGGCAGTAAATTCGTCGCCTGTGTATACAAGTTTGTCTTCTCCGGAAACATAATTGACAATTGAAATTTTAATACCATCGGAGGGTTTTTCAATATCTAAATTTTCTATAATAATTCCCGGGGCGACAGCTACCGGGATGCCGCAATAAAAAAGAGTATCGGCATCGGGATTTTCGATACGGATACCCAGATCCGGAGTCTGAGCAGAAAGATGCCAGCAACAGAAAGGTATAAAAAGTAAACTAAGCAGTGTGTGTTGAGGGTTTTTCATAAACTTATTATTTTGGCTTCTCGGAATAATATCTCATAAACTGGGATCGCTCATAGACCATCGGGTCGGGTATTTTTTTATACGACAACCTTCCCCTGAATTCATCGATTGATCTGAAATTCCATTTCCTCATGAAAGCCTGCAGCTGGGCAAGCATATCGGGGATTACACCATTGCCGTTAAGATAAAGGGCAGAACAAAGCTGAACCACTGTTGCCCCTGCAAGCAGTTGTTTAACAACGGCATTTCCGTCATGAATACCGGTTGAGGCAGCAATGTCGATTCCTGAGACTTCGGACGATACCAATCCAACCCAGCGTAGGGTATGACGCATTTCGGCCGGAGTGCTGAAGATTTCAGCTGCAGTCAGTTCAAGCTTATCGAGATCGATGTCTGGTTCATAAAACCGGTTAAACATAACCACCCCTTTGGCACCGCTGGCTTTGAGCTTGTCGACCATAGCAACAATATTGCTGTGATACAACCCAATTTTCACAGAAACCGGAACAGATACCACTTTTTTTACTTTATCCAGCACTTCCTGGTAGATATGTTCGATGGACAAGGATTCTTCCCGCCGGTTCACAGGCACATAAAATATATTCAGTTCCAGGGCATCGGCGCCGGCTTCCTGAAAGTCTTTGGCAAAGGAGGTCCATTCATTCGGAGAAAAACAGTTTACACTGGCTATTACCGGAATATCAACAGCATTGCGGGTTTCTTCTGTTAACTGCAGATGTTTGCTGACCGTGTTGTTGCGCATATAATTTCGGATATAATCTTCTGCTTCGGGATATCCTGTATTCTGTGAATCCTGCCGGAGCATGTTAATCACGTCGTTGCTTATCTGCTCTTCAAACACCGATTTTAAGACTACAGCGCCAATTCCGGCCTGTTCAAGTTTTTTTATCTTTTCAGCTGAATTTGTAATTCCCGAGCTGGCTGCCACCAGGGGGTTTTTTAGCTTCAACCCCAGGTATGTTGTTTCCAAATTTGCCATCAATATCAGTTTAATGTTTATTATTGAACGAATGTGTATCTATCGTGAACCAAATATTTTACTGCCCACACGTATCATTGTACTTCCCTCCTCCACTGCTATCGGGTAATCGTCGGACATTCCCATTGAGATCTCCCTGAATTGCGAACCATCCGAAAAATATTCAGCTTTTAACAATTCAAAAATTGTTTTCAGCCGGCTGAATTCTTTTCGCACCTGTGCCTTGTCGTCGGTGAATGTAGCCATTCCCATCACACCTGCTATAATAACGTTTTTAAGGGTAGAAAATGTTTCGGAACGAAGCATTTCACGAGCCTCCTCCACATCGAGGCCAAATTTTGTTGTTTCCTGTGCAATATGAAACTGCAATAAACAGGGCACCACCCGGTCATTCTTTTTTGCTTCCTTGTTTACGGCCTTCAAAATCTTAAATGAATCGATGCCATGGATCATTTTCACAAAAGGTGCAATGTATTTGGCCTTATTTGATTGCAGATGGCCTATGAAATGCCATTCAATGTCTTTGGGAAGTTTTTCAAATTTTTGAACAAGCTCCTGTACTTTATTTTCTCCAAAAATTGTGTGTCCCGAACGATAAGCTTCCATAATAATCTCAGGAGATTTGGTTTTTGTAACAGCTATCAGTCTGGTTTCCGGAGGCAATGTTTCCTTTATTTCAGCGATGTTCTTCCCAATATCCATTCGTGCCAGTATTTTAAGCCAAAAATAACAATAATGGCTGTATTTAAAGTTGAATTCCACATCAAAATTGGCAATATCCTTCCCGAACCAGCCTTTACGAAACTTCTGGCAGGTGCAAAGTAATAGAAGCTGCCATCCATCTGCCTCTGCAGTACTTATACAAATACACCTGCATGTAAGTCCCTCAAAAGCGAACAAGTACAAAAATTCATACCTTTGCGGTGGATAATGACACAGATGAAGAATATCAAGAACGAAATGAACCGCCTTGGGCAAAGGGGTGAATCATTTGTTTTCCTTATTGATTTTTTAATGGAGCAGCCGCAGATTATTCGCAGTGATGATACTTCAGGCAATTTAAAATGGCAAACCCCCACAAAAAGCAATTACAGGTATAAAGGACCAAAACCAGCCTTGAGCCAATGGATACCCAGGCCCGTTTCATTCGAACACTATTGCAAAGGTTATGAACTGGTACAAAAGCACATCCACAGCGGAGATACTTACCTTCTGAACTACACCCAGCCTACACCGGTTAAAACCAATCTGGGCTTGGAGCATATTTTTCATGTAAGCACAGCGCCCTATAAGATTCTGCTCAACAACCGCTTTGTATGCTTCTCGCCGGAACCTTTTGTAACGATTTCCAATGGAAAAATTTCCTCATTTCCAATGAAAGGAACAATTGATGCCCGGGCAGAAAATGCCTCGGAACTGATTCTGTCGGATACAAAAGAGCTGGCCGAACATCATACAATTGTTGATCTGATCCGCAACGATCTGAGCGGTGTTGCTGAAAATGTTACTGTTGAAAATTTCAGGTACCTGCAACGGATTTATACCAACCAGCAGGATTTATGGCAGGTAAGTTCGAAAATATCGGGCGATTTGCCCCCTGATTATACCCGGAGAATCGGAGACATTCTTTTCTCGATGCTGCCTGCCGGATCGGTTACAGGAGCTCCAAAAAACAAAACAGTATCGATTATAAGAAAAGCAGAAAATTACGAAAGGGGTTTTTATACAGGAGTTTTCGGTTACTTCGACGGGAAAAACCTGGACAGCTGTGTGCTCATCCGTTTTATTGAAAATCAAAACGGACAACTGATATTTAAAAGCGGAGGCGGAATTACATTTATGAGCGATCCTGTAAATGAATACAATGAAATGCTAAAAAAAGTATATGTGCCAATTGCTTGAAACTATCAGATGCCTAAATGGTGAGCTTCAAAACCGGGATTATCACCAGTCGAGGTTTGACCTTTCCCGGCAGGCACATTTCCGCCCCTGCCCGAAAATTGATCTTATGCAGGTTATAAAAATTCCGGAAGATGTCAAAAACGGGAATTATAAATGCAGGATAACCTATTCCAGGGAGATAGAAAAGATTGAATTTCTGCCTCACCAATACCGGCCGGTGCGAAATTTAAAGCTTGTTGAAGACAATAAAATCGATTACCGGTACAAATACACGGCGCGGCAAAAACTTGAAGAATTATTTGAACAACGGGGAATTTACGACGACATTCTCATTGTTAAAAATGGGTTTATAAGCGACAGTTTCACAGCAAACGCTGTTTTTTTCGACGGGAAGAGATGGTGGACCCCCGACACTCCTCTGCTTCCCGGAACGCAGCGGGCAAAGCTTATCCATGAGAAAAAAATTTACCCCTGCAGCATTACACCGGGTGATCTTCATAAATACAGAAAGGCAGGGCTCATAAATGCCATGCAGGATCTGGAAAACATGCCGCAAATAGATATAGGGAGCATCGTAGGTTTATAATTTCACATAACGGTAATCCCTTCCTTACAGAACTCTAAAACGCATGAAAAACCTTCACCACAAAATGGATGCACAGGATTTCACAAACACACGCCTCCATGTGAAACAGTTATTAGCATGTTACCACCCGGGGGGAATTTGAAAAAACCTGCTGCATTTATTCGTGAAGGAACACCTGCCTGGTTGCAGGTCGGGCTCAGTTGTCATTTTTAATTGTTGCATCTAATTCCAGGATCAGCTTTTTGATTTCACCCCGGACCTGCTCATCGTACTGACGAAGGGGGTGTGCAGCATAATCACTGCAGATGTTAAGAACCTTCAGGGCTGATTTAATGCCTAAAATGATTCCGGAAGGGAATTCGCCCATATGGTAAAGCTTTTTGTTGATTTGCAGGATTACGTTCTGAATAAAATTGATTTTATTATAATCCTTATTTTTTATGGCATAATAGAAATCGACATACAGCCCGGGAAAAATGTTGGCACCGCCAGGAACAGCACCATGTCCGCCATTTAGAAGAGTCTGGGAGATGTGAACCTCGGTACCTGTCAGTACTGCAAAATCATTCGAATTTTTAAAAGTTTCAATTAAGGCTAAGATGTTGTTTACATCACCTGAGCTGTCCTTGATACCCGAAGCGCCCAGATCCCTGGCATGGATGGCCGTTTTCAGAGTAATGTTAATTTTTGTGTGTGATGGAATGTTGTAAAGCAAAAAGGGAAGCGGCAGGCGGGGTGCCAGATCATCGAGGTAATGCTGCATCTCGGCCTGGGAAAGGGGATTGTAAAAGGGAGGTGCCACTACAAGCATATCGGCACCTGCCTCTTTATATTCATGAGCCATCCGGACTGAATTTTCAAAAACAGTATCGGAAATTCCTGCCAGCACCGGCACTTTTTTATTTACAAGGCGGCAGGCTTTATTAATGAATCTCTTACGCAGGTCGTAACTTAAACTGGTACCCTCCCCGGTTGTTCCCAATAGAAACAAACCATGCACTCCACCTTCGAGTAAATGATTGACAAGCCGTTCCAATCCCTGCTCATCGATTTCATTGTCATTCAGCAAAGGTGTTGCAACGGGAGGAATGATTCCATTGATCGGCATTACGGGTTGTTATAAATTCTCAAGCATCATCTTTAATACAGCCTGGGCAGTAAATTCCCTGTTGGCAGCCTGTTCAACAACAATGGAAGAAGGGCCGTCGAGCACACCATCGGTAACAATCATATTCCGCCGCACCGGCAGGCAATGCATGAATCTGGCATTGTCAGTCAATGCCATTTTCTGCTCATCCACCGTCCATGCACGGTCGGTAGAAAGAATCTGGCCATAGCTTGAATACGAAGACCAGTTTTTGGCATAAATAAAATCAGCTCCTTCAAAGGCTTTCCTCTGATCGTATTCCACTTTAAGGCCGTTCACAAACTGAGGTGCCAGTTCATATCCCTGGGGGTGGGTTACCACCAGGTCGTATCCGGCTTCCCGGATCCACTCCACAAAAGAATTGGCAACTGCCTGGGGCAGGGCTTTGGGATGCGGTGCCCATGTGAGCACAACTTTTGGTCGTTCTTTTGTTTTGAACTCTTCGATTGTAACAACATCGGCAAAGCTTTGCAATGGATGCCGGGTAGCTCCTTCCATGCTCACCACCGGAACTCCTGAATACTTGATAAACTGGTTTAAAATTATCTCCGAATAGTCATCTTCCCTGCTTTTAAATTTTGCAAATGCCCTGACACCAATCACATCGCAATATTTTCCAATCACAGGAATGGCTTCAAGCAGGTGTTCGGGTTTGTCCCCATCCATTACTACACCCAGTTCCGATTCCAATTGCCAGCTTTCTTCACCCACGTTCAGAACCATTGTATTCATGCCCAGGTTCATGGCTGCTTTTTGCGTGCTCAAACGTGTACGCAGGCTGGAATTAAAAAAAAGGAGTACCATTGTTTTATTCTTTCCCAGATGATTCCAGGAATATCGGTTCTTTTTTATCTCAAAAGCTGATTCAACGGCTTTTTTTAAATCAGGTATATCCTTAACTGAAGTAAACTGTTTCATAAATATTGATTGTATTAAGCAAATTAAAAAAAAAGTGTTTTATTGAGGTCGTATCTGGCCATCTCCCTCAATAATCCATTTATAACTGGTAAGCTCTTCCAGGGCCATAGGCCCCCGGGCATGCAGTTTTTGTGTACTTATACCGATTTCGGCACCCAACCCGAATTGTGCACCATCGGTAAAGGCAGTGGACACATTGGAATAAACCGAAGAAGCGTCTATCAGTTTACGGAAGGTATCAATCCGTTGCCGGTTTTCCGAAATAATCGCTTCGCTGTGTTTAGATGTATTGCTGTTAATATGTACTATCGCCTCTTCGAAAGATCCTACTGTTTTTACCGACATTTTAAGGGATAGGAATTCTGTACCGAACGAATCGCTTGTAGCCGGCATTAAGAGTTTTTCCGGATATTTTCCACTCAGCATCCTGTAAGCTTGTTCATCGGCATAGATTACAACTTCGGCCCGGGCGAGTTTACTTCCGAACAAAGGCAAATCGGCAAGCCGTTCGCTATGAATTACAAGGCAATCGAGGGCATTGCATACCGATGGTCTGCGTGTTTTGGCATTATAAATTATCTCAGCACCTTTTTGGGCATCACCAAACTCATCGAAATAGGTATGGCAAATGCCTGCTCCCGTTTCGATTACAGGGATTGTGGCATTTTCACGGACAAAGTTAATCAGTCCCTGGCTGCCGCGAGGAATAATTAAATCGATGTAGTTCCGGGCTCTCAGCATTTCATTTGTTTCTTCCCGCCCGGCAGGTAAGAGAGTCACTGTATTTTCATCAAGATTATGATTATTCAACACTTTTTTTATGATGGAGACAATGGCTGTATTGGAATAAATGGCATCGCTGCCACCCTTCAATACACAAGCGTTTCCCGATTTCAGGCAAAGGGAAAATACATCGAATGTAACGTTGGGACGTGCTTCGTATATGATCCCGATTACTCCAAAAGGAACCGAAATTTTCTTGATGTTTAAGCCATTGGGCCTGGTTGTTTGTTTCAGGACTTTGCCCACAGGACTTTCCATGCTTGCAACATTTCTAATGTCTGAAGTAATTCCTTCAATGCGTTCCCTTGTCAGTTTCAGCCTGTCGAATTTTGGGTCCTGGGCGTCCATCCGTTCCAGGTCCTTAAGGTTCTCATTCAATATAAAATCGATTTCTTCCTCAGCTGCCCTGGCTAAATCAATCAATACCTGATGTATTGTTTCTCCGGCAACCAGGTTAAGTTTCCGCGATGCCTCCAATGCATGTTGCAGTTGTTTTTCAATTCTCATATTAACTTCTTGTTGGTCTTTCAATGTATAGATAATCGTAATGAACAAGCGCTTTCATTTTTCCGGCTGAAGTTCCGGCTTTCAGTCTGTCGGAACCAAACTGTGCTTTACCCAATCCGATTGTATTACCCGCCTCGTCGGCAATCTTAATCAGGTCGCCTTTTTTAAAGTCGTTTTCAATTGTAACAATACCAACAGGCAAAAGGCTCACTGCTTTTTCCGATTTTAAAGCATCGGCCGCACCTTTATTCACAATAACCTTTCCTTTGGCAAATCCATCGGAATAGGCAATCCATTTTTTTACCCCGCTCGAAGGTTTTTGTACAGGCTCGAAATATGTGTGCCCCGACAGCTGTTCACTGACAAGGATATCCGACAGAATATTCTCCTTCATTCCATTTGCCAGGTGCACCCCTATCCCATCGTTTGCCAGTTTCTTGGCAATCCGGAACTTTGTAAGCATACCTCCGCGCCCAAATTCGGAGTGGCTTCCCGAAATGGCATTTTCAGGCTCTGCGTCGTTGATCCCTACCTTCTGAATCAACCGGGCGTTTTCAGTTCCGGGCAAGGCGGTAAACACACCATCCACATTGCTCAGGATTATTAAAGCCTCGGAATTTACCATGGACGCAATCAATCCTGAGAGTTCGTCGTTGTCGGTGAACATGAGTTCGGTAATCGATATTGTATCGTTTTCGTTCACAATTGGAATAACCTTGTTTTCGAGAAGCGTATTCATGCAGTTTTTCATGTTCAGATAATGCCCCCTGCTTGAAAAGTTCTCTTTAGTAGTCAGAACCTGCGCGCATGTGAGCCCGTGCTCATTAAAAAAATCGGAATAACGGCTGATGAGCTTCACCTGGCCCAGTGCAGCCCAGAGCTGTCTTTTCGATACGGCATCCGTTTTTCTGAGTGGCTCCATAACAGCCCTGCCGGCTGCTACTGCTCCGGAAGAAACGAGAATAACCTCGACCCCGTTTTTATGCAGAAATGCAATCTGGTCGACCAAATGGGCAATGCGCGAGACATTGAGTGTTCCGTCGGCCTTTGCAAGAACATTGCTGCCAACCTTTACTGTTATTTTATGGTACCTGAAACGCACGGCTTATTTTTTCAAATCTTTTTCAATCTTCTTATAAGAAGCCAAAACTCCCTGAATCAGCGACGAACTGAACCCTTTATGTTCCATTTCATTCAATCCGGTGATTGTTACTCCCCTGGGGGTAGTAACTTTATCGATCTCCCGTTCAGGATGATGTCCTGTCTGCAGGACAAGTTCGGTAGCACCTTTGACGGTCTGAGCCGTTATGAACTGAGCCATTTCAGCCCCAAAACCAATTTCAATGCCCCCCTGCATGGCGGCCCGGATGTAACGCAAGGCATATGCAATACCGCACGATGACAATACCGTGGCGGCGGCCATTAATTCTTCGGGGATCTCTATTGTTTTCCCAAGCTTATCAAACAGTTCTACTACATAGCCGCGGTGAACCGCTGTATTTCCGTTTGCTGAAATACATGTCAGTGATTCCTGCAAGGCAATTGCGGTATTGGGCATTACTCTGAAAATAGGAATATTGGCTCCTGCCATATTGCCAAGTTCTTGAATACCTACTCCGGCTACAATGGAGATGAGTATCTTATCGGGGTTCAATGCAGGTTTTATTTCCTGCAAAACTTGTTCGATGTGATAGGGCTTAACGGCAACAATAATCACATCGGCCTTTTGGGCTGTCAGTAAATTATCATCAAAAGCATGTACTCCTTTTTCCCTCATTTCATTTAATACATTTTCCTTACGGTCGGAAACAAAAATTTCGTCAGCCCTCACAAATTCCGATTTGAGTAATCCGACAACTATGGCTCCGCCCATATTTCCTACCCCAATTATTCCTATATTCTTATTTTTCATTTCTTTATCAGTTAATTAACGTTTAAAGATGCAGAAACTTCCTGAAACGCTTTTGTAAATACTTCCAAAAAATAGTCCGCCTCCTGTTTATTAAGATTTAAAGGAGGCAACAACCGTATTGTGTTGTTCCCTGATACACCTGTGAATACCTTGTAATCGAACAGCAACTTAGTCCTTAATCCGGAAACCGGACCCGTAAATTCAACACCAATCATCAATCCTTTTCCCCGTATCCTGATTCCCCGACTGACATCCGCAAGCTGTTCCATCAGGTAATTTCCTATCTCCTCGGCATTCCTGATGAGCTTCTCGTCCTGCATAACATCCAGTACCGCAATACCTGCGGCACAAGCCAGATGGTTTCCGCCAAAGGTTGTACCCAGCATTCCCGGCCATGGCTTTAAACCGGGCTGGATCAAAGCTCCACCGATGGGAAAACCATTTCCCATGCCCTTGGCCACTGTAATAATATCGGGTACAACCGGGGTATATTGGTGAGCAAAAAACCGACCGCTTCGTCCGTACCCCGACTGGATTTCATCGAGAATCAGCAGGCTGCCGTATTTTTGGGTAAGCAACCCAAGGTTTATTAGAAATTCAGGATCGGGAATATTTATTCCCCCTATTCCCTGGATTCCTTCAATAATAACAGCGGCAATCTCTCCTGTTTTCAATTCTGATTCAGCAGCGTCAAGGTCATTAAAGGGAAGAATGACTGCATTCCCGGTTTCATTCACAGGAGCAATTATCCGGGGGTTATCGGTTAAAGCCACAGCGGCAGATGTTCGCCCGTGAAACCCTTTTGTGAAGCTTATAAATTTTTTCCTGCCTGTAACAAACGATGCCAGCTTAATGGCATTCTCATTGGCTTCAGCCCCCGAATTGCAAAGGAAAAGCTGATAATCGGGATAACCCGATAATTCTCCAAGTTTATCGGCCAGTTCCTGCTGAAGCGGGTTTTGAATGGAATTGCTGTAAAAACCGATTTGAGCAAGTTGCCCTGAAATCATAGAAACATAATGGGGGTGGCTGTGCCCGATTGAAATCACGGCATGGCCCCCGTACAGATCAAGGTACTTATTGCCTTTAGAATCCCATACATAGCTACCTGAAGCTTTAACAGGTGTGATGTCGAAAAGCGGATAAACGTCAAATAATTTCATAGCATTTAAATTGTTTGTTTTCAGTGGTATCGTATGGAATCTGCCTATAAAAGGTTCCATCCTTTCCCCCCATTAAAAAATAGCGGCAGGCCTTAAAATGCAACAGGTTTTAGATTCAATCCGGTTTTTTCTTCTATTCCGAACATCAGGTTCATGTTTTGTACCGCTTGCCCTGAAGCACCTTTTATTAAATTGTCAGTCACGCTAAATACGATTAACTTATTGCGATGTTTTTCCAGGTACAAAAGTGCCTTGTTGGTATTTACAACCTGTTTAAGGGCCGGATTTTTTTCAGTCAAAAACACAAAAGGATGATCAGCATAAAAATGAGAATACAATTTTTTTGCGTCCTCGAGAGATCCTTCAAAAAAGGTGTAGGCCGCAACGAATATTCCCCGGGTATGATTA
>OBJA01001207.1_pt1 | contig 18683 bp, 11 predicted proteins | sample 1519751 | NCBI WGS metagenome assembly OBJA01 (sample SAMEA3881238, study PRJEB22517) | soil metagenome | biome: lake sediment; feature: soda lake sediment; material: sediment, water from around vicinity | place: India | collected 2013-12-23 | depth 3 m
AACTGGGGGGGTCAATATCCCGGAATGGGGGGTCAATATCACCGGAATATGCACATTTGGTTATTGCCGATACGCAAAGCCCAAACAAAAAACCAAAAGAGCTTGAATTTTGCCAACGCTCAATAAAAACGACCTGCTGACTTGAGACGCTGAGAAATACGTTCTTTGAAATCCTGTGGAGAAATTACCTTGACTTGTTCTCCTGAAAGAAAGAATCAATCGTTCCAACTCAAAATTTGGAATGACTTTGATTTTTACTTCAAGACCAGTTGGGTCGTTTTTGTGCTTCTGACTGGGATGAATAGGCTTTGTAATGACATAGGGAGCAACTTCAGGAGAAAACTTCAAGACGATTCCCTGTAAGTTTCCACTTTCGGGGCGGGTAACACCAACCAAATCGAAAAAGTACTCTTCCCAATCGGTTTCTGACGATTTGAATTTGTGGGCAGTTTCAGACAATGACTCAATTCGGTCTAAGGCAAGATTCCAATTCGGGTACCTGATTATCAGAATTAAGCCCAAAAGCAAACCACCGATTGTTGTACTGCTTTAAATAGTATGGATGAAAAGTGATTTCGTATGGTTCAGAACTTTTAAAGTCCTTGTATTTAACGAGTAAAACCCGCTCATTAACTATGGCATTAAACAGTGGAGTTAAAAAATGAAGCCCTTTGAGGTCAATATTGCTCTCAAAACTGATGATCTCACTTTTACGCTCAATTAAGCCAAACTTAGATTCGAGCATTGGAATCCGGAACAATTACCTTCACCTCCTCATAGGTCAAATCATACAGCTTGAATACCAACTCGTCGATGTGACGCTTAGGCGGGTGGTGGGGTCAATGACACTGTTTGGCCCATAGAGCGTATAGTACTTATTATCAATATAATACATTGTTTTATTGACACTTTTATTGACACTTTTATTGACACTTGTTTATTATTTCACGCCTTTCTGTCAATAGAATAGCGCCTCCATTTTTTTTCACCCTTCGGTATTACCTTGCCCGTTAATGTTAATGTCTGAAGTTGTGTTCTTAATTTTCGCAGTGGTATCTCCATTCCTATCCTTTTATGAATTTCACTGATTGAGCTTGACGGATATGTTTTCAGGTCTTGATATATCAATTCTGAAAGTCTGTGATTCTCAATGCGCTTCAGGTTTGTTTTGCCTTTATACCTGGTTTTATGTAACCAATCTGGAGCAACAAAATACTCAACTCCTTTTGTACGACCTTGCGATTGTATGACTCCAAAGTCAGTTAGTCTGCCTAACCAGTCTCGAATTCCATTCTGTTCTGGCAGAGCCAGTAATTTGGAAAACTCAGTTGCGGACAATGCATTGTTCTGCGCAATCAGACCTAAACAGATGATCTCTTTCTGTCGCAAATGGAACTCGTTATTTATTCTATCGACAAGTGTAACCACTTCGTTCCGTATTATTCGCTTAAATACAGCAACTGATACCCGATCGTCACCTTCTGTTGGCTGAGGCAACTGTTTTCCGTTTGACAGCATGATCTCATAGATTCTATCATATCCTGATCCCTCCCGTTCCATAAGTTTCAAATCATAGAACACTTTTGCCAAGTGTTCATTTCTTCGGATGGCCTTATGAAGAATATTCTTTGTGGTGACACCCAAAGGGAATAAACCAGGGTTATGTATCTCCATTCGATCAGTGAAGAGATTAATGAAAATGTCTCCTCTGGTAGTATAAGGCCTATGAACGAGCGCATTTACGAGCAGTTCACGGACAACCTCCTCTTCATAATGCGGAATGTGTTTTCTGAACAAACCATCAGAGATTTCCACGCCTTCTCTCCAGTCCGGAATTTTTGCCCAAATATCCTCAATCAGTTCCATGGGATTCAATGAATAATCATCCCAAACGATTTTGTTAACTCTATCTCCAGATTCATCAAACTTCAAGAATTGCACTGTGGGTGCATAAAGCAATTTAGCCCGATCGGTTCTTTTACCAATCCATAGGATACCAAGGTTGGTAAGAAAATCACCATCTGCCATTAGATAATGATCCATCAATTCATCGTCCGATTTTGCTTTAACAAAAGAAGAAACTCTTTCCGAAGCTTTGATTTCCCTTATAAACGATTGCCATTTTGAGCTGTCGTATTCCGTACGTCTTACAGACCTAACCACCTTAGTTTCCCAATTGTAAGAAGGCTTGTCTGTTAGAAGCCTAAGCAATTCATCCGGCATGACTGGATTGCATTTGTCAGCGATGCGGAAGTAATACCTGCCATCAGTAGTGGATGCAATAGTAGAAACACTTGGGAAAACCCGAAGTTCTATGAACTCTCCACCGTTTTCTGCTTTTATTATTTGCACATTTGTGGCTACATTGATAGTAAGTTCTGCCATCCTTTTTCTTATGATTTCAGGCAGATCAGCTGCAATCGTTTGGCCAATTGGTGGCAACATTACATCATCTTCTATTCCGATCAGGATGCTGCCCCCTCGTGCATTGGCAAAACACACACAGTCCTTTGCCAGTTCAGCCCATGCAGAGGTTTTGTTCTGAATGACTTTTAATGACTTCTTCTCAATATTCTGATTTTCGTCCATATACTAATACATGTTCTGCAAATTTATCATTTTCCTGAACTACTCAACCACCACCCCCTCATACTCCTCCTCACTCAACCAAAAATCCGGCGCTATCAACTTCACCTCCTCATACGTCAAATCGTAAAGCTTGAAAACCATCTCGTCGATGCAGCGCTCAAGAGCGGTGGTGTCGATCACTCTCTGCTTATTCTCAAGGATCTGTTGAACGTTTCTGATTATCTTTTCATACAACATAACCTCCCATTTGCAATTGAAATTGATACGCTTAACTGGAAAAGGTTTCAAGTATTCGGTCTTGAATGTATAGTACCCTCCTCTTAAAACATAACCAGTTGAATTTAGAAAAAACCAAAGTAGCTTTGAGTTCAATAAACCAAGCCAATATAACTTATTCTCTTTGATGTCTTTTTTAAAAATAAAACTATAAACCTTTGTAGTATGATAAAAGATGCCATTTTCATCCAATGTAAGTTGTGGTTTAATTGCAATTTCAGGGGTGATTATTTTAATTGCTTCAAATTCGGAGAGATTTTTGGGGTAAATGTATGCGTAGAAATTTTCGTGCTTCATTTTTCCATTTTCTCGGTTTTCCAGATCTATTCTGTTCTCTAACAAGTAGCCCCATCCTAAAGGATAATTGGTTTGAATATATTCTTGTGTCATCAATGATGCTTTTTCAGTGGTTGTAACATAAGGGAAGATTACAACATTCTTTGGTTCTGGCTTTTCGTATCTTTTTAAATCTTTTCCCATTAAAAAAGGTTTTATCAGACCCTTCTCGATTTCAACATCTTTTTTCAAGCTGAATGAATAGAGTATTGCAGTTTTTTCTAGCCATTTAACTGTTTTTAAAACATATATTTTATCAGAGCTAGTTTGAAGTCCGACGAATATTTTACGTACAATATCACCAAGAGTCTGTGGTTGTTTAAGAATTTTATTAAGAACATTGTGATTCTTCTCACTCGAAAACGACCATTTTTGGTTATTTTCGGGTTGTGGCAAATTGCGTGCTGGGATGCTTTGTGGGTTTTGAAACCATACATCAGGCTGATCTATTTTGATATAGCTAAATGCTTGGCGCTTTTGTTTTTGTAGAAAGAAGAGACAAGTATAGTTAGTGGCACTCTCGAACATCTGTTCTGCACCGAAATGCACAATATGATAAAGGCATTTTTCCTTTGAGATAAAGTTACGAATGCCAACACCAAAGTCACCTTGAAAAAACTTGTGCGGTTGTATAAAAGCTAAAATCCCGTTAGCTTCCAGCATTTTATAACCTGCTTCAGTAAATAACACATACAGATCCCAGTTTCCTTTTGCCGCCGAAACATAGTTTTTTTTGGCATAGGGCACCAACTCGGGGGTTGCCTCCTGTACTCCTTGTATGCGGAGATACGGCGGATTCCCTATCACAATATCAAACCCTTTTTTTACATCTTCACCGAACATCCATTCCGGTTCAAACCAACCGGCAAATTGATTTTGATCGTAGGGATCAAAGGAGGCGATCTGGTTGGCTACATTTTGAAAGGTGTCTGTGTTGTAGGATGATTTGAGCGTTTCAATTTGTTTTTCAATTTTTCTGATGCTTGCTTTAAGCTTATTAATCCGGCCTTCGCCTTTTTTGTAAACCGTCATTTCAACCTCACCCAACAGGTTTGTGTTTTCAATGATCTCCTTATCTTCCGGTTTTTGCAGCAGTTTGTTCAATTCAGCCTTATTCGTTTCCAACTGACTTTCAAGTCGTTTTATGTCGGATTCACAGTTTTGCAGTAAGGTTTCGCTGATCATCGCAGCGATCTCACTACAGATGCGGTGGTCATCCTCCTGCAGTTTGAGCTTGTCATCTCTGTTACGTGCGTTGAAGTATGCATGACGTGTGGCTTTCAGCTCGTCCTGTAGCTTTTCGACAGGATTATGTGCTGTGAACAGATCGGTCGTTGGTACCTCCAACCCAATCAACGTATTGGCCGCCACAAACTTGGTTTCCAGATTCGGCAGACTTCTGATGCCGTAGTTCTCTTTGTGCATGTCGGGCTTCTGATCAATGACCAGCGAGATAAAAAAACGGAGCTTGCTGATCTGTACGGCAATGGGTTGTATGTCTACTCCGTAGATACAGTTTTCAATCAGATAGAGTTTCCGGCCGTAATCGCTGGTGTTGTTCTCAAATACATCGCTGATCTCAGTGAGCCTTTGATCACGCTCCTTCTGGTCACCGATCTTGTAGGCTTCTTTTGTTTCTGCTATCGCTTTCTGCTCCTGAAGTTCTCGCCAGTAGCTGTTGTCAGGATCCAGCTTCTGCAGCACGTGCACCATCTTATGCAGGATCCCCATCGGAAAGGCACCGGAGCCACATGCAGGATCAAGGATTTTACATTGGTTCAGGGCTTCAATAAGCTTCCGGGTGACAGGCTCAGGAAATGGGTTTTTGTTTTCGTTGTAGCTAAACAGGTCACGGATCTTGACCTCGAAATCATCGCTTTTGTCTTCAATAGCCTGTTTGAGGTACTCCCTGAGCGATTCATCTACCATGTAATTCACAATCTCCCTTGGTGTGTAAAAGCTGCCGGTCTGCTTACGTGCAGTGGTTTGTGTCTCCGGATTGTAACTTGCCAGCAGGTTCTCAAAGGTTTTCCCCAGCAATTCCGGGTCAAGAGCCACCTCCTCCTCAATGGGGGTGTTCTCCGTGACCGTAAATTTGTAACCGGCCAAAAGGTTAATAAGGCCTTTTGTAGTGTATCGCCTATTTTTGGTTCCAAACACCTTATTGAGGTCAACATCTTTTTCGTCGCCGAAGAAGAGAAAATCAGGAATAGTTGCTCTTTTATTAGAGTTACGGCTAAAACCATCTCCATAGATTACTTTTCCATTTGCCTCGGTTTTATCAAGGCAATCGAACAAGCCCCCGTTAAGAAACGGTATGTCTTTGAATAGGTCTAAGACTTCGTCTTTATGAACTCTGAACATTCCGGGATAGCGAAACAGGTTTTTAACGCCATACTCTTTCACGTTTACTGAGATATCCCCTTCATTAGCAAACTTCCGATCCTCTATCTTTTGGTTCAATGTGCCAAAAAACAGATTCTGCAGGATGGCATTGTAGTAGTTGTGTGATTTTTCGGAAACCAGGAAATCTTTCAGGATTTTGTTAATGAACTTGCGCTCAAAGATCTGTTCAGGAACAAGATGTTTCTCTTTGATAAACCAGATAAAGACCACACGGGTGATCAGACGGATCAGGTTGGTGGCGTTACGCACGTCTGTGTTCTTCTCGATGTCATCCGGGAACTGCACATGCTCCATGGCCCAGAAATACCAGTTGGCAAGCTCTCTATAGAATCGCTTATTCAGCTCCTTCGTATCCAGGGTCTTCTGCCAGGCATTGTGCAATTCCACAAAGTTGGTGACTTTGTGTCTCCGTTTCAGTTCATCAAAGGACAAGTCGAACAGGATCTCAATGTGGGCGCGATGTGGTGCCTGGATAGAGATATCCTTGATCTGGGTTACCTTCTCCAGCACATCTTTACTATCGTCCCGTTTGTGCAGCCGGCGGTTGATCACCGAAAGGGTAAGGGTTTCTCCATGTTTGAACAGGATCATTGCCGGCATGGGGAACAGGCGGTTCACTTCGCGGGTGATCTGCGAGAGCTCTGTGCGGGAATAGTGATCGTTCGAGAGGTCTATGGTGAAGAAGAGGTAGGTTTCTATGATGGTCTGGTCCACCCGGCCGGTGTCGAACAGGGAGGTTTGTTGCAGGATCTCCTCTTTGGAGAGCTGAAACAGCAGGTCAACATGTTTCCATTCAGCGGTTTTTGCCCGCTCTTCGTTGAACGGCTTGTCGGTGATAAAGGTCTCTTTGAACACCGGATAGGAGGAGGTGTCGAGCGGTGCCTGCCTAACGGTGTTGTAACCGAGCGTTTCAAACAGGGCCAGGCTGTTTTGGGTCAGGTCTCCCCCGCAAAATCTCTTGATAGCTTCAAGTATCGCGATTCTATGTGGTTCAGATTTCATGTTTCTTCAATTCCTGATTAATAAAAGATTCAAGCTGCACTTTTGTTGGCAGCCGTAACTGGTAAAGGCTCACAAAGAGTTTCTTGTCAGAATCAGCAATGGCGTATTCCACCATCGTTTTATTTTTGTCCGTAACCAATAATATTCCAACAGGTGGATTATCATCAGGGGCCTTTATCTGGTGTTTGTAATGTTGCAGATATACTTTCAACTGACCTATATGTTCGTGTTTCGCTTGTTCCGTTTTTAGCTCGATCAGTACATGGCACTTCAATATACGGTGATAAAAGACGAGGTCAATGAAAAAATACTCATCATCAATTAGAATTCGTTTTTGGCGTGCTTCAAAACAAAATCCGTTACCCAATTCAAGGATGAATTCCTGTAAATGGCTTATCAGTGCCTGTTCAAGTTCTTTTTCTTCTATGAGATGTGGTTGACTAATTTTCAAAAAATCAAATACATAATGGCTTTTCACAAGGTCTGCCGATGTTTCCGGTTGTATCTTTTTTTGCAGTTGTTTTATGGCAATTTCCTGATTGCCAGACAATCCCAATCGTTCGTATGTAAGTGTTTGAATGCTGCGTCTGAGTTCCCGAATAGATGGAGTGGTTTTTAAAATCAGCAATTCATAAAACTTCCGTTTGGTGTTGTCATTGATTTTAATGAGCTCAACAAAATGATTGTAAGATGCACATTGTAACAACCTTAACTGATATTGATTGGCCTTTTCGCCCTGGAGTTCATCATGCGTTAAGGAGATTCCGCCTGACAATAAAGCTGTCAGCTGCGATTTTTGAGACACTGTCCCAAAATTTCGAACCCCAACGTTCGACTTCAATACTGATGTCATAAAATCTTGTGACACTGTCCCAAAAATTCGGGGATAACTTTGATAAAACTGTCTGCATCTTGATAGTTCCGGTGCAGACAATCCTTTGATATTGACTTTTTTTGCCAGATTCTGCAACAGACTTTTGCCATACCGGGCATAGTCATCGCCATTCTGTTCAAACTCCACAATATAATACCCAAACAACCAGTTGCGCAGGGTCAGATTCATGTTAACCGCTTTGATTGCCTGCTGGTACAGGATCTCATTGGTTTGCCTGAATATCACGGATAATTGATTGAGATTCATACACTATTTGATTATCAACCAGGTTATCAATTCAAAGCCCTCGGCATCGGCAACCCTTTTTGCTTTTGGCACCAACAGGCCTCCTCTGTCGTTACCTGTAATCCGTGCCACGCTCCGCTTGTCAAAGATACGCCTGATCTCTTTGGCTGCCTTGTTCAGAAGATGGAAATACCGCTCCATATCTTCTCCCTGTTTGGTTTCGGCATTGAAGAGGTCGCAGAGGGTGTCATAGGGCACCTGTCTGCCCGAACACAATAATCTGTAAATCTCCAGAATCTGTTTTGCATGGATGTAGTTGAATCTCACTTCGCCATCATCTCTTACATAGACAAGGAAATAGGGCTGCAAAGGATTTACCTCTTCGTTACCGGCAGTATCTCCTTTCTGTTTCAGGCAGAATATCACCCCCGATTTGATGATCTCTTTCTCGGAAGATGAAAACCTCTCAGTGTTCAACAAATTGGAATGATCGCCGGCCGGTGCCGGAGCAAGAGCATACAATCCCCCGGGAGCCTCTGCCAGTCGTTTCCTGTTGTTTTCTATGTAGTTCATCAGCTCAATACGGAAGTCATCAAGGGTGAAATCGGTAAGTGAGATGCTCTCGTCCATCTCTTCCAGTTCCAGCACCTCGTCACGCAGCCTTTTCAACTGCCGGTTACGGTATTTCAGATCCTCTTCGATAAGCTCTTCAATCTGATCGGTTGCCAGAACATTGTCATCGGCGGTGGCTGTAACATCCACCAGTGCCATGCGGGCCTCCACCCGTTCTTTCAAGTTGATGTAATTGTCAAGGTCTTTGGTGGGCCAGAAATTCACCAGTTGGATCTTTCCGTTTTTGCTGCCCAACCTGTCGATTCGACCGAAGCGCTGGATAATACGCACCGGATTCCAGTGGATGTCGTAGTTGATGAGGTAGTCGCAATCCTGCAGGTTTTGACCTTCGCTAATGCAGTCGGTGGCAACAAGAATGTCGATCTCACCATCGGCAGACATTGAATTGATCTTGTCACGGTTTTTTGCCACGGGTGAGAAGTTGGTGAGGATATGGTTGTAATCATTTTTGCCGTAGGTTGTCTTTGACTGTGAGCCGGCCACCAGGGCGATGTGCAATTTGAGCTCGCTCTTTACCCAGGGTTGCAGACAGTCGTACAGGTAGTTTGCCGTATCGGCAAAGGCAGTGAAGATGAGCACTTTTTTATTGCCCGGATTGATAGGGTTGCTTATCTTGTCCTTTATCAAATGTTTGAGGTCTTTAAGTTTGGCGTCGCGCTCAGGAGTCACGGCCACAGCGAAATTGTAGAGCTTGCTAAGTGCTTCTTTATCTTTTCCAAGATCTTCAAGCCAATCATCAATCTTAAGATCAGCAAGGTCGAACTTCAGCTTTTTCCCAACCTCCCACTGCTCCATCTCTTCTCCGGACTCTTCCACTTCATCCTCCTCCGGCTGCAACGTTACCAACTCCTCCTCCTGCGAAGCTGCTTTCGATGCCTGAAACGCACGGATCTTCTTTTCAAGATCCTCTATCTTACGGATGGTGCGATCCAGAGATATTTCAAACGACTCTATGGAGCTTTCGAGCCTCTTCAGGTAGTTTACCTTCATCATGCCTATCAGAAAGCTTTCACGCTCACTCTGTTTGAAGGCAAGCACACCCCTGGTTTTTGCCAGCTCCTCGTATCTGGCGATCTTATCCGGCAAAATATAGGCGGAGGGATTGAACACCGCCAGTTTGTATTGGAGGATGATCCTGTTCAGCTCGTCGTAGGTGTAGAATCTGTCTTTGAGGTCAATGGAAGGGTAAATTGCCAGTGGCTTTGACCGATGGGGAAACTTGCCAATCTCTGTTTCAGCTTTGTAGAAACTCTTGATATGCTTTCTGCTGCGGGCTATCGTCAGTTCGTCAAGCAGTTTGATGAAGTCGGAGCCCAGTCTTTGGATCAGTTCATTCTGTTTTTTATTGGGATTCTTCTTCTTGTCAGCCCAATGGGTGAACTGTGTTTGTGCATTTTTGATTGTAAGAGCAATATCTTTAATACCTGTTGATTCAAGGAATGCATCATTTCTCCCTTCAGATATCAGTGAGATTTGATTTCTCAGGTCTTTCAGGTTATTGTTGACAGGAGTTGCAGAGAGCATCAGCACTTTTGTCTTTACACCGCTCTTGATGATCTTTTCCATGAGCCACTTTGACCGGTTCAGCCTGATATCACCATTATCTTTCACCTTTTCCATCGGGTTGCCTCTGAAGTTGTGGCTTTCGTCAATTACAATCAGGTCAAATGCGCCCCAGTTGAACTTCTCAAGGTCAATGCCATTGGCATCAGACTTTCCGGAGACTCTTGTAAGGTCGGTGTGGTACAATACAGTATAGTTGAACTTATCTTTCAGAAACGGGTTCAACACATTGTTCTGACTTGCCTGGAAAACCGTCCAGTTAGCTGAAAGCTTCTTTGGGCACAACACAAGCACCCTGCAGTTCAGCAGCTCAAAATATCTTATCACGGCGAGCGCTTCAAAAGTTTTCCCGAGTCCAACACTGTCGGCAATTATGCATCCCTGGTGTTTAAGGATCTTATTTATGGCACCTTTGACGCCATCCTTTTGAAACTCATACAACATCTCCCATATCTCACTTTCAAAGAAGCCGGTCTGGCTGGTAAGCAATCCCCCGGTCTCCTGTTCATCCAGAAACTTCTCAAAGATGTGATACAAGGTTTTAAAGTAGATAAACTCAGGCTCATTCTCCAGATAGAGCTGTTCCAGATATTTAAGCACCTGATCTTTGACATCTTCTACAAGATCAGGGGTTTCATCCCAAAGTTCATCGAACCAAAGTCTCAGATCTGCTCTGTCACGTTCACTGTCAACGATCAGGTTCAGCTCACGGTTAGGACTGCCACCAAGGCCCAGGCCATTTACAGTGAAGTTGGAGCTTCCCATGATTGCCTTCTCCACACCACTTTGGTGAGTCACATGGTACAATTTGCCATGCAGGAAGTTGGGTTTTATCATCGACTTGATCTCCACCTTTTCTCTGATCCAATCGGCACACTCTTTTGCTATGCGCTTTTGTGCAAGTCTGCTTTCAATCGGTATCACAAGTTTGTCATCCTCGATGTTGAAGTTGCGGCGGTTGGTTTTTGCGGGGTCGAGCCCTTTGATGAAGTTTGGTTCCCCGAAAAGGAACCTTAGACCCCGGATTGATTCAAGTTGCTCCTTCAGCTTGTCGAAGGCATAAATAGTGAAATAGGCCGACACCACCGACAGTTCTGAGCCGGTGGTTATAGCTTCACGCAGAAAATCGCCCACAGCACCACGCTTGCTGTTGTCACGGATGTAAGAAGGTAAACGGTTCATACATTACAGATCATAAATAAACATCAAGGAAACACATCGCAAAATACAAAGAAATTACCGAACAGGAAAAATGATTTAAGCTAAAATCAATCTGTTTGCCTTAAGCAGAGGGTCAGCCTGAGAAGTGAGCAGGACGATCCGCGAACTCCCTCAATTTTTTATCTCATCATGTTAACATCTAATTACTTTTTCTCTATCTTTGTGTTGTATCAGGAAGGCGAAAGCCTACCAACCGACCAACCTGAGGCACGGTGGTTCAGAATGCGGGAGTCAACTCCAAAAGAATCAGGTAATTCTTTCCCTTTCCATGATACGTTAACATATTGTTTCACTAAAATGTTATTATCATGGCAGTTATCAAAGGGGAGTACACATTCAGAGTGCGCTTCATTCAGTTAAGAGTGCTTGTAGGGGCATATTCAAAGGCTATTGTGTTATATCATTGTTCAAAGGAAATTTACTTATCCAGTCCGTTAAACAAACTTAATTGGCAGGGTAGTGACAGAAGATTCAGCGTAAAGCTGATTGATAAAAAGATTGAAATAATTCCTTAAGCACCTGCCAATCATTATGCAATAATGTCAGGCGGGTCAATGAAAGTGGGATCTTAATTGAGGTGTAATGTTTAATTTTAAAGCTGTATTAATATGGGAATATTTAAAGGAGTTTGGACATTCAAGGTGTCATTTGAGATAACGGTTGACTCTTTGTCAGACTACACAAAGGAGATGCTTTATAACGAATGCGCAGAAGCTATTTATGCAAACAGTCCCTGGAGCAGGGAAATAGAAAAGAAGAATAGAGACAACTTCAAGGTGGTTTTGGTTCATAGTGAAACAAAACGGGACGATAGCTATGAAAGCATTGACATCTTATACAAATCTAGATTGGAGAGAAATCAACTTAAGAAATACGAACCCAGGTTGGATGATCTCGAGAGTAATTAACAAGTTACATCTTATCTGAAATCACCAGAATTGGTAAATATGTGCCAGGCAGATGTCTAATGGTCATATACTATCAGGCAAAATGCGTTGAAGGATATAGAGGGGATTGCAGCTTGGAACCAGACCAACCAAATCAACCAACAATGAGAAAGCATCTCCTGTTTCTCTTTTGACTAGTTAGCCTGATGATCAGTCCGGGTGTCGCTTTGCATCAGCACTCCATCACTCTTCTCACCTCTTCCCCTTTCAGCAGGCCGCTGGTGGGATCGATGATATTCAGGAAGAGGGTATGGCATTTCAGGGGAGTTTCATCCTGGTGATAGCAGTAGGCTCCTTTGCGGATACTGGTTTTACTGCCCGGGTAAAGAAGGATGCCACGATGGCTGTGGAACATCAGGGTGTAGGCGAAAACCTGCCGGAGGTCATGGTCGTCTGGGTTCTCGTTGGACGGGGTTTTCCACTTGGTGTCTACGATCCACCGCTCACCTGCAGGGGAGGTGAGCTGAAAATCGGGGCGCAGCAATGCCACTCTGCCCATTTCCGGATTCCAGAAGTCTTTGCTCTGGTTATATTCAACCTTACAGTCTGGCAGGTGCCTTGCGAACTGCCTGCCAATCCAGCGTTCCCATAGTTTGTTCATGTCGAACATCAGAGCCAGCACATTGTTGTTCCCTTTCAGGATGTCGGGGTGGTAGTTGAGCAGTATCAGCCGTGCAATCTCTATTGCAGGGCGGTAGGACTCTGTGGCCCGGCTGAAGGGCAAGGTTCCGAATAACCGCTCTGTAGGATTGAGGATGTCGGTTTCCGGGAAGCAAAGAAGAAGGCACTGGATCCGGCTGTGTAGCTGAGGAGTGTTGGTTAGCCGCCGTATTACAATCAGAGCCTGGAACAACAGGCTGTTGAACACATGGTTGTAATCAAAAACGTTGTGTCGTGTATAGAAACGCTCCTGATGCACGAGGTTCTCTGTGATGTGGCGGCTGAAATGGATGGCACCCTTCAAAGCATTCAGGTTCCCCTGGTGTTTCCTGTAGCGTCGCACCAGTCCCTTGTGCACAAGCTTTTCGCACTCAGTAACAAATCTGACGAAATAGAGTTCAAGGAGCGAGTTGCTTTTCAGCCGCAGAGAAGCGGTGCCGGTTTCAAGCACCTGCAGCATCCCCACATCGCGCAGCATCGAAACCAGAACGTGATGCCACAGATCAACATCCTTCTTTGCTTTGTCGATTTTGGGCAGAACCTCAATAAGCAGATCCTTCACCTGCAGCGCACCCACGAAGGAGGTGAACCGGATGCCGTTGTACACCAGATCGAACCATGGAACCCGTTTTTCATTGCCATAGCGCGCCAGGGCTTCGAAGTGTTCTTTTGAGAAAACCACTCCGTTATACTCTCCCGGCCTGAGGATGTCGTATTCAAAAACCGATATCCGCTTATCAGTATTCATTTTCAGCTTCATTCGAAGATTGACCCATCAGCAATTTCAAGGCTTGACTAAACGCGGCTGCATCTCCGGTTTTACGGAAATCATGGATACGGTAAATCTTTTTCTCGGCCAGCAACGATTTGTCCATATAAGGAAAATCGCTAAACACATTCTTACTCTCCTTCTCCTCCACCACAAAACCACTTTCCAATACAAGTCCGATCTTTCCGAAGTCACCATAGAAATACTCCTTCAGCAAAGGGATGATGCTGTTGTAGAATGCACTCATCAGACCGGCCATATCTTCTACATGCATCAGGAATGAGTGTCCGATCTGGTGGTCACGGTCAAGTAGAACCTCTATCCTCTGGTTGATTACAGACAGCAAACCATTCAACGGAATTCCCTCAATCTCCTTGTCCATACCCGGAGCATTGTAATCCGGCATCATCTCTCTGAAAATGAATCTGCGACGCAGGGCAGTATCAATAGCTTCAACACTTCTGTCGGCGGTATTCATTGTGCCAATAATGAACAAGTTGGAAGGCACACTGAATATCTTTTTGCTGTAGGGCAGAGTTACCTCCAGAGCTTCAGTGGCACCAGCTCGTTTGTCAGGTTCAATGAGGGTGATCAGCTCCCCAAAGATCTGCGACACATTGCCCCGATTGATTTCATCGATGATGAGGATGAAGGGCTTGGAAGAATTATCAACAGGCTGTACTGACAAATTGTATTTCTCTTTAAGATAATGACCAATCGGAATTGCATAAGAGCTCCAGTCTTTTCCTGTACCTGTTTCCACAACCTTCCTGATACTGTCAGCCGGAATTGTCATGGATGTAGCCTGATCTGTGGTTGGTTGTGCAATGCAGCTACCACGTGAATTAATGGTTACATTGAATTCTTTCCGATGGACAGGCGTTTTCAGTTTGATGCCGCCGGATTCTGTCAAATCATTTATAAACTGTTGATAAGCATCATCAAAATTATTCACTACAGTAACTTCCGAAGCCTGAAGACTAAGTCTCTTAAAAATCCCATTTTGTATCCTGTAGACTACTTGCCCTTCATCAATACCTGGATCAACCGGCTTTATCCCTTCCACAAAATCCTCATAACTCATACTTTGGTGAAAAGTAGCAAACACGATACGCCCCTCTTTCACAAACTTATCATACTCTTTTCTAACAATTTCCCGCTCCTGATCCAGGTCAAAATCAGGATTGATAATTTTCAAAGCCTCATTAATCGTATGGTATGTTTTCCCGGTGCCCGGAGGACCGTAGAGAATGAGGTTGAGGGGGGGAGTGAGGGGCTTCTTTGGGTGGTCGCCTTCAGATTGAGTTTTGAATTCTGTTTTAAAATAGGGCTTAAAAATCAAATCGTTAGCCATCGCTATTTCGTTTTCCGGGATGCGGGTAAATGTTGAATTGAAGTTTGGCGTCCAGTGTTTCTTTTCCTTTTTATATGGGGTGGATTTGTCCTGGTTTTTCGCAATTATCTCATATGGACGCTTTATCCAGTGCTTGTGCATAAAACTCTCTAATGAAAACTCTGACGAATCTCCGGTTATCTGGCCAATAAGTATCACGCCCTCATTGCCACGACAAAGGTAAAAGTAGTCACCAATCTTCATTACGTTCCGGAATAACTCATTCTGACTTACCTTTGATGTTCCGATGGCCTTTGTGCTGCCACCCATGATAATGATATTGTTCGCCAGACAATACTCAAATGTCTTATGATCTACCTCATTTGTTGCAGGACTCATGGAGATTTTAAAGATTTTATGGCCTGAGGTCTCAATTTGCTTCGGTTTCTCAGTGTCTATTTCCATTAAGTGAGCACAAAAATCTATGCAGCCCAGATCATTTTCTCCAACTATTCTTGCAAGGTGATTGAAATCTCTGATACAGGAAGGATAATCAGGTGGCATTCCTATCCAGTTTCTGAAAGTTTTGTGCGAGTTGTTGCTCAGGGGGAACAGTTTTGGGTTGATGTAATGTAGCCAGGGAGAGTAAATGCCTGCCCTTACCTTTGGAATATTTAACTGTTCGAACTGAGCGCATAATCTCATAGCCTCATCCTCAGCAGAAATATCATAGGCTTTCAGCAGAAAGACTTTGACCTCATGCAATTGGATAGCTGAGAGACCTGTTACAGAAGATAATCCCGCACCGGTGTACCCGGTGTAGCCGGACTGTTTAAATTGATGAAGAAACTCGACTCTTCTATCTACATCCAGCACGTTCGTATTAAGATAGTTCTCAAAGCTTTTGGGTTGGCAGTTATATTTGAACATTTGGATCAAACCGGTCAAATGTTTATTCAAAAGAGGATCGTTCTTTAGGGTCTCCAATATGATTTCGCTGAATAATGGGGTTAAAATCGATTGCTTAACCCTTTGCTGATAATGTTCAGTACCCTTAAATCGTTCGTAGGCAACTTTGAATTGATCTGTTAAATTCTTCTTCATAGTTATATATGATGGTTTAATGTTTCAATAATTCAAATTCTAAGATGACTCAGTGATTCGATTAAGTGTGAATATCTTTTGGTTTTCTTAGATAATACGAACAAATGTAGTAAATAATCTATGGTAAGATCAATATATTGCTATCATATGATTTTAGTTTCAATAATTTCAGTATTTTTGATACATCAAACTAAATCTAGGATTAAGATATGACGAGCAAGCAGGAACATCTCAATTATATTCAACGAAAGGGGGAGTTTGTCATTGATTGTGACCTGAAGACCTTTTCACATGAAGAAATCCAGATCCTAAGACGCTATGGTCATTGGTTCCGTGCTCTGACGGAAGGTGAATTGCAACCTATAACCATCATGCAGCAGGCATTTATTGATGTAGCGCATGAAAAGCGCGATCCGATTACCCCACCTGAACATGCCTGGTTCCGATATCTTAAACGCAAATGGATCGAAGAGAAATATGGAGATTCATTAAAGATACAGTATGTCCCTGCTCAGGAGACCTTCTATAATCGTGAGATGGCTAAAAAGGTGAAAAAAACTATGGCCAGCGAAAACCTGAAGAATCACAGAATATGAAGTTGTGTTGTTAGGTACGTATGCGCATTAACCACCGACGGGACGCCAGTGCAGTAAACTCCGACGGAACACCTTCGGCGACTCCGTCGGGTTATCGCAAACCCGCCATAGTCCGACGCAGGAGGACATGGCGGTGTTTAACCGAGTAGAGAGTAGAGAGTAAACCCGCCATAGTCCGACGAAGGAGGACATGGCGGTGTTTAATAATCGGGGAGAGGACATGGCGGCGTTTAATTATCGGGGCGGCGTTTACTTCTGTTTCAGAAAATCGATCAGGTTCATCCATTTTATACCATTGCGTTCCATACCGAAATGTTCGTCCAGCGACAATACCATTTTGGGATGGTTGTCAGGAATTGCTTCCAGCACACTAAATTCCCTTTCAATCACCTCTGCAGTGGCCAGAAGATACGCCACCTGAATGTACATGCGTTCAGACCCTTTCGTTGCTATAAAATCGATTTCACGATCTGCAAGCTTTCCAACGTGTATTGTAAATCCTCGTGAGATAAGTTCGTGAAAGACAATATTTTCAAGCTTTCCGGAGATATCCTGAACTTTTTCTCCAAATAAGGCATGCATAAACCCGATGTCGCCAAGGTAGTATTTGTCATAAAGCTCCAGTTGCCGTTTCCCTTTGATATCGAACCTTGATACACGTTGGAACATGAAAGCGTTTACGAGCCACTGCATATAATTCTGCACGGTGTCAGCAGAGCAGGTCAGATGCTGGGATTTAATATATGTACTGATACCTCTTGCTGTGGTGATATTGCCGCAATTATCGGCAAGATAACGGGCAATGCGCTCCAGAAGAGCAACATCACGGATCTGATATCTGGCAACAACATCTCTGAGCAAAATTGTGCTGTAAATTGCACCTGTGTATTGCGTGATCACCTCATCCTCAAAAAGCATCTGATGTATACCAGGAAAACCCCCATATTTAAGATACTGATTGAACGCATCTTTCTCATTACCTGTCGGTTTATCTCTGAAGGTCAGAAATTCACTAAACGTGAGGGTGCTCAACCGAAATTCTATATATCTTCCGGTAAGATTAACAGCAACATCAGAGGACAACAAGTCGGCATTTGAACCTGTTATGTAGATGTCTGCCACTTCATCCGCAAAAAAACCCGCTACTGCCTTTTCCCATTCAGCGATCTCCTGCACCTCGTCAATCAGCAAATATTTTTTCCCTTCTGCTTTGCTGAAATGATCAGTAACATATCTGTGAAGATCCCGGTAATTGCTCAGAAATTCAAATGAGAGAGAATCTTTGTTGATGTAAAGGATCTTTGAGGCAGGCACACCACCCTCTTCGAACTCTCTGATCAATATTTTCAGAAATGTGCTTTTCCCAGACCTTCGGATGCCCGTGATCACCTTTATAACCGGTTTATCAACAAACGGCAGAATTCGACTATAAAAAAGCTCTCTTTTAATCATAGCAGGTTATATTAGGTTCTTTGCAAATATAGTTAAAAATACAGAGTATAGTCGATGCTTCTCTTTTGCGTAGTAAACACCGACGGGTCTCGTCCTCAGACGAGACTCCGTCGGGTTATCAGTAACCCGCCATAGTCCGACGAAGGAGGACATGGCGGTGTTTGAACCTGGCACCAAACCCCGACAGGTCCTCCTGCGTCGGACCCTGTCGGGTTACCATAATCTCCAAGGAAAAACCGTAAACCCGCCATAGTCCGACGCAGGAGGACATGGCGGTGTTTAACCCTGGCACCAAACCCCGACAGGTACGCCTTCGGCGACCCTGTCGGGTTATCGGCAAAGTTAAGATTTCCCCTGACGCTAAACGTTAACCCCAGAATCCTCTATATTTGCAAATCAGCCAATAGGATATCACAAACATGACTTTTGCGCAAATCACCCAGGAGCAGATTAATTGCTTCAAAAATCTTTTCAAAGGACGGGAGGATTGTTTTGCCGTTAGATGGGAGAAAGGAGGAAGGTCAGGGTTTATGCCCGCATACCGATTTGACCCGCATCAGTTCAGGCTACATAAGATTCACGGAGGCACATTGGCAACCTTTCCCGATAAACAGTTGCTCAGACTCACAGATGATGAGATCCTAAGCCATCTGGTCGGCAGGCAGTTTATTGGGCT
>OBJA01001208.1_pt1 | contig 18682 bp, 12 predicted proteins | sample 1519751 | NCBI WGS metagenome assembly OBJA01 (sample SAMEA3881238, study PRJEB22517) | soil metagenome | biome: lake sediment; feature: soda lake sediment; material: sediment, water from around vicinity | place: India | collected 2013-12-23 | depth 3 m
ATAGTCAATAAATACTATTCCCTTTTTGAACTGTGATTTTGTTGTATACTACAATCTTTCTACTTTGAACAGAGGCTGTCTTTTAGACAGCCTCTGTGTTTCATAATATTATATTTAGCTAGCGTCAACACCAAGGCGTTTAAGAAGCTCGATGTTTGGGGTAACGATAATAGTTTGAAAAGGCTCATAAAGGACAAAACCTGGGCGTGAACCAGCGGGTTTACGCACATTGCGACGCATGGTGTAATCGACAGGCACTTTTGTAGAGTTTCTTGCCTTACTAAACCATGCAGCTAAATTTGCGGCCTCTAAAAGGGTGGACTCGCCAAATCCCTGTCCATCGTCGCGAATTAAGATATGGCTACCAGGAATGTTTTGAGTATGGAGCCAGGTATCCCGCGGACTAGCTATCTTTAATGTTAGCCGGTCATTTTGGAGATTGTTACGGCCGACATCAATGGCGATACCCTCAGATGAGATAAATCTTCTAGGTGTCGATACGGGAGATTTACTCTTTGATGTTGTATTGTCATGTCGAGAAATCAGACCATAATTCTTCAATTCATCTTCTATCTCGGCTAACTCTTCTATCCTCATTGAGTCGGTGAGCATGGCTTGGATTCCTTCTAAATAACCTAAATCGTCAGTAGTTAATTGAATTTGGTGAGCGATAGCCTTACGGCCCTTCTTTGATTTCTGGTACTTCTTGAAGTATGCTTGGGCATTTTCTATGGGTGATAAATCCATGCGAAGCGGAATGATGATCGTTTTTCCCTCAGGGTCGTAATAATTTGGTAATTCCACTTGGGGTTGGCCCTTTACTATAGAGTTTTGATGGATTGAAAGCAATTCTCCTCTTATGCGATAGACCTGTGCGTCCTCGGCTGCACATAACTCTTCATGCTGTTTCTTAAGCTTTGTCTGTAGTTTATTGATTCTATCCCCAATAATGCGTTGAAGTCGTGTTTGGGCGGAATTTATCTTAGCATTTTCTTCCCATAAGTGGAGTGTTTCGAGAACGGCTTGATTTAAGTCGGATACAGGTTCCGGAATTAGGCTTGCTTGCGTTGGTTCGAATAGATAAAAATCCATAATCTTTCCAGAATCATTGAGTACTAAACACGGTTTTGGGTATTTTTTTTCCTCCATAATTTTAAACCATGCATGCTTTAAGCGTTCTCCTGCATCGTCAGGAAGGGATCCGGCTGAAGTATTAGGGTCAAAACCTGCCCGGCAAGACCATTCGCGGCCTAAAAACGGGGAGACGCCTAATAGCTCAGAATAGAGCGTCTCAAAGAGCGGTTTTTTTGCGGGTACCCGGTCCAGAATTATTTGAAGTTCATCTGCGCTTAATTCGGGACTATATGGACTTGGAGAAGAAGGTGGCACATACGAATAACCAGGAAAGATTTCACGCTCTCCAATCGTCCTCTTTAACGCGTCAATAATAGTATTATTCTCCTCTAGTAAAATCACATTGCTCCTTCGTCCCAAAGCTTCTAAGACAAGCCTTTTTTGACAAAGACCTTTTTCAGTCGCATATACCTCAATGGTTATATTTATGATCCTTTCCCAAGGAGTTTGATCAACATTCAAAATACGCCCACCGGACAGATGTTTCCGTAGTAACATACAAAATGCCGAAGGATGCATTGGATTTTCAGTTTTTCCGCCAGTTAAATTGATTCGAGCGAATTGAGTATGGGCGGATAGTAAAAGCCTTAGATTTACACCTGGATAGGGATGATAAATCTCTAATTCAAGCCTATCTTTTAATGGATGATAAATCTGCTCTACTCGACCATTCCTTAACTTCTCATTAAGTTCGGTCACGAAACCTGAGATAAATAGTGCGTCATAAGGCATATTAAATAACCCCGTTTCATATTAACCTAATTGTATTAGTTATTCTCCTGTCAAAAAACTCTAGCTTCTTCAATAAGTATACACTTGGTATTTGATGACCACAACACTTTTACACTCAGGCTCTGTACTTATATGGTCTCAACATAATTAAACTTGGGGGTGCGGATATGGATCAACACTGGTGGTCAATGGAGAAAGCGTCGGTACTTAAGGAACTGTCCACAGATCCCCGGCATGGTTTGAGTCCTGCAGATGCCGAGAGAAGGCGGGAAAAGTATGGAGATAATGAGATGGAACACGCCGATCCAATCTCACCAATCCATATTTTTATCTCACAGTTTGCCGATTTTATGGTACTTGTTCTACTAGGAGCTGCTGCGGTATCAGCGCTTTTGGGAGAATTGGCAGATGCTAGTGTAATTCTTGCAATTATTATCATAAACGCCGTTTTGGGGTTGGTTCAAGAGTATCGAGCAGAACGTTCATTAGCAGCTTTAAAACGTCTGTCAGCTCCGCAAGCACGGGTGCTCCGGAATGGGAGAACCATAGCAATTGATAATCGACAAGTGGTTCCAGGTGATATTTTAGAGTTAGAAGCAGGTGATCGAGTTGGTGCTGATGCTCGACTTTTAGTAGCAGAAACTTTGGAGGTTAATGAATCAGCGCTAACTGGAGAATCTATGTCTGTGGCGAAGAATACTAAAGCTATTCCAAAGAGGGAATTGTCTTTAGGCGACCGAAGTTGCATGGTATATGCCGGGACAACAGTGACTAAAGGACGTGGTCAGGGTGTGGTGGTTGGCACAGGAATGTCCACCGAACTTGGTAAAATTGCTCATTTGTTAGATTCGGCGGAGACATCGGTGACTCCATTACAACGCAGGCTTGAACAACTGGGCCGGTATTTGGTTTATATCTGTCTCTTTATCTGTGCTGCTGTGGCTACTATTGGCATAATGCGCGGGGAATCTTTTCGCTTGATGTTTTTATCTGGAGTTAGTCTGGCTGTGGCTGCAATTCCAGAAGGGTTGCCTGCAATCGTAACCATTTCCTTGGCTATTGGGGTTCAAAGAATGATTCGTCGTAATGTTCTTATTCGTAAACTACCGGCAGTTGAGACATTAGGCTGCGCAACAACCATTTGTTCAGATAAGACTGGGACAATTACGCAAAACCGGATGGTAGTTACTAGATTAGCTATCGGAGGAAGAAATCTGACAGTTACTGGTGAAGGTTTTCGACCTCGAGGTGAAATACTTTTCGAAGGTCGTCCATGGCGTAGTACTTCGCAAAAAGGTGGAGATGAAAGGCATTTCTTTCACGCTCTTAACTATTGCAATAATGCGAAACTGATCAGGACAGAAGACGGAGAATGGATAGTTAATGGGGATCCTACCGAGGGGGCTTTATTAACCCTTGCTAAGAAAGCAAGATATTCAATAAATGAGTCTTTAATACATCGAATTAGTGAAATACCTTTCTCATCAGAGCGACGTAGAATGAGTGTTGCGGTAACTCAAGGAACGGAAGCGTTCCTTTATGTAAAAGGGAGTTTTGACCGCATACTTGAACGATCTGATAAATTGTTAACAACGGATGGAATTCGTCCAATCAGTTTTACTGACAGACGGTCTTTAGAAGAAATTGCAGATGATATGGCTGGGTCTGCTCTTAGAGTCTTAGCGATTGCATATCGCCCATTAACTTCCAGTGTAAAGCTTTTGACTGAGGAGCATGAGAAGAAACTTACCTTTTTAGGACTGGCGGGAATGATGGACCCACCAAGGCCCGAAGTGAAAGAAGCAATAAGGCGATGCCACAAGGCCGGTATTCGTACTGTCATGATCACTGGAGATCACCCAATAACTGCTTCAGCTATAGCGCGTGAGATCGGACTAACAAAGCGGGAACGAGTAGTGACTGGGTCTGAATTGGAACGCCTTGATGCAACGGCCATCGATATGCTGGTTAGTCAGGCTGACATTTATGCGAGAGTTTCTCCCAATCATAAACTCCTACTTGTCAAAGCATTGAAGCGACGTGGAGAAATTGTGGCTATGACCGGTGATGGAGTGAATGACGCACCTGCTGTCAAGGAGGCGAACATCGGTGTGGCAATGGGAAACGCTGGCACAGATGTTACCAAGGAGGCCTCCTCAATGGTGATAACAGATGATAACTTTGCTTCAATCGTTGCAGCGGTTGAAGAAGGTCGTGGGATTTATGAAAACATTCGCAAATCCATTCGATATCTTTTAGGGTGTAATATTGGCGAGGTCTTAACGATGTTTGGCGCTTCATTGTTAGGGCTGCCTTTACCATTAACACCGCTGCAAATACTTTGGACAAATTTGGTCACTGACGGACTTCCTGCTGTCGCGCTTAGTCTAGATCCTCCTGAAAAAGGTTTAATGGAACTTCCTCCGCGTGCTCCCAATGAGGGGATCTTCGGGCGTGGACTAGGAAAACGCATCCTATTACAGGGGGTTGCCATCGGTTCGGTAACTCTAGGTATTTTCATTATTACCTTAAGGTCCACGGAAAATTTATTTGCTGCTAGAACCATATCATTTGCTAGTCTGGTGTTTTGCCAGTTAGGATACGTTTTCGTTTGTCGTTCTGAACGGAAGCCGATCTGGAGAGTCACTATAGGTAAAAATCCGTATCTTTTAGGTGCAGTGGCACTTTCTGGGATAATGCAGTTGATCACAATGAATCTTCCAATTTTACAGGGTCTTTTTTCCACGATTACGCTTACATCAAGACAGTGGGTTTTGGTCATTCTAGCGGCTTTATGCGCAATTGTTGTTGCTGAAAGCGTCAGTGGTTCTCATAGGTTATGGAAAAGAAGGCGGCGAATAATTGCTACCTAAAACGAATACCTGCCCCCAAAGGTGGAAGAATAACTCAAAAATGGTTGTACTCACCGAAAGATCTCCCAAAGGAGATTGACCGAATGGGTGCCCACTGGCGGGGGTTGGATTTCTAAGTGCCATTGCTCATTCTTGTTTCTCTTGGAATAATATTGCATTTCATCTTGCGTGCGCCTGTGCGGTTCCACCTCGCCTATACCAAACATGGTATAGACGACCATTTCCGGATGGAAATGGTTTTTTTCCATTGTATACGTTGGAAGAAAGAGGTTAATGTTATTCGCCCTCGTCTGGAACGATGGGGATTTATAACCCAAACAACTGGAGAAAGAAAAATTCAAGTACCACAGGCGGAGGAGAATGTTGAACCTTTTATGAGAGAATCCAGTATCATTCAGGCTATTAATAGCTTAGAGAACCTCTATAACCGATTAAAAAAATACGGTTTAGGAGTAACACTACTAAGTTTCTTTTTGCCGGATAGATATCTATCCTATATTACGGTAGTTGATGAATTGGAGAATCAAGGGCGCTTCACTAGCTTTGAATGGAAGACTAGGGTGGGTGTTATTGACGCTGCAGTGACTGCATGGGCTGCGGGGGCTCTTTGGGGAATCAAAGGAGGACTGATTGGTATTTTGCAAAGTCGCTATGAATTTGGGTTAACTCCCTATTTGCAAGTGATACCGACTTTTGGTCAAACAAGGTTTGATACAGCTTTAAACTGCATATTCGAATTAAGAGTAGGGCATATTATTCTTGCTGCTTTTAATGAGTTAAAACGGCGAATCTTCAAGTCCTGAAAGGGAGAATGACTAATGCCTGAACATCCGATTGAGGGTTTAATGAAGACCACTATGGAAAGTTTAAAAGAGATGGTCAATGTCAATACCATCTTAGGTGACCCAGTGGAAACGCCAGATGGTAATGTTATCGTTCCGGTTTCAAGGGTTACATTTGGTTTTGCTGCAGGCGGGAGTGAGTTCACCGGTGCAAACGGTGGATCTAAAGAGAAAAAAGGCGAAGAAGAAAAACAGGATGATATGCCGTTCGGTGGTGGCAGCGGAGCAGGTATAACAGTAAATCCCGTGGCTTTTCTTGTGGTCGGGAAGGATCAAACAAAACTATTACCAGTAGATAGCAATATTTTAGTTGACCGGATCATTGACGCGGCACCAAAATTGCTTGACCGTATACAAGGAATAGCTTCGCCGCAACAAAAGGAGAACAAAACCGAACAACCTCACTGAGGACCGAAAGATCAAGGCCGCTGAAAAACATTGAACATTTAAATTGACCCACAATATATTTTGATAGCCCAAATTAGCTAATCACTATATATTGCGGGTCAATCTATTTATAAAGTTGGTTTCAGTGACCTAAATAATCGATCTTCTTTTTTGCTCTTGATATACATCATAGGAATTTCGTTTGAGCTTAATCGTTCTGTTCAAACACTGTTACCCATAAGATAATTTAAGGGGTTGCCCATATGTTTTATTTAAAAGTTTGGATTGGCTTCAAGAAACGTTATTGTAGATAAATATATGGACTAAGACCACACAACACTGAATAGCCGCAAAGATACTATTTATGTTTAATAACATCATAGCAAAAAAAAGGATGAATTCCGAGATCGGAGGGGCAAAAATGGAAGAACAAGAGATGATAATTCCCGAGGAAGAGTTGGGAATCGACGATTATGAACCCACGCCATTGATCTCTTTGACTAACATGATTAAACAAAGTATAGTTTGTATACTGTTCCTAACGATGCTTGTGTTGCTAGCCAGATTTCCAATTAAGAACTTAGGCAATGCGGCAATAAATAAAATAAGGTCTGCTTTATCCACGGATTCCCGGTCTTCGTTCGGTTTTTTGGCGCGTCAACCGATTATTAAAGACTTCATTGGTTGGGTTAATGATGGGTGGTCGACAATGAAGACTGTTCCTGCTAATACCAGCAGTTCTAGTATTCGTTTGACGCCTCCTGTACCGGGTGAAATCATCAAAGATTATGGTTGGGTAAGATTAAATGATTCAAAAGAACCTTTCTTTCATGCAGGAATTAACCTGGCATGCATAAATGGACGGCCTGTTCGTGCCAGCCAATCCGGCGTAGTTCATGATATTAAGCAAGAAACCCATGGAACTTGGCGGGTTTGTTTAACACATGAGGGGGGGTGGCGTACGGTTTACGGTAACTGTTCAGAAGTGACAGTAAAACCGGGACAGCAGGTAATTGCCGGGCAAGAGCTAGGACTCTCCGGGAACTCTCCTGAGGAAGGTGCGAGTGTTCATTGGGAGGTATGGCAAGGAATTCAACCAGTCAACCCCAGAGAATTTATCGAACAATAAAGGTGAAACCAGTGAAAATTAGAATTCACCCTTTGTTCATTATTATACTTGTATTGGCGGGATTTGCAGATTACGGAAGGGTGATGTTCGTCTCCTTTGTCAGTGTTCTCTTTCATGAAATGGCGCATGCCGTGGTCGCATGGGCCTTTTCGTATCGCACTTACCGAATCGATCTTTATCCATTTGGCGGTGTAGCTCAAATGGATTCCGCACTTGCTGGTGATGAAGTAGCCGAAGGAATAACAGCTCTAGCAGGGCCTCTTCACAGTTTAACAATTGCATTTTTGGCTCATTATGGCGGACCATATCTAGGGGGAGGCGACTTCTGGAGTGAATTGGCTCGGATTAATTTCTCGTTAGGCATAATCAATCTTCTGCCATTTTACCCATTGGACGGAGGTAGGGTTCTGCGTGCGCTTTTAACTTCCTTCTTGGGTTTAAGAAGAGCCACAGATATTGCGGCTAAGATAACACGGTTTAGTTCGGGAATCGCAATCTTGCCTACGATATATTTTATAGTAAGAATGGGATTGCCTTGGATGGCGCTAGTTGTTTTGGTCATGTTATTCTGGGTAGCTAGGGATCCACAAGACTATCTTTATCTACGTTGGCGCCAAGCCCAAAGGCGCCAAGAGCAGTTGACAAGCGGCGGAATACTACCTGTAAATATTCTTATAGCTAATGAAAAAACTCGCATTGGTCAAGTCGGGGGCGAACTCGATGGTCGGCAATATCAAATCTTATTAACTTCCGATGAAGGAGGCAAAGTTGCTGGGTGGATAGATGAAACCAGCATTTGGGAGGCGCTAATGTCGGGTGAGTTCAATTCAGAACTGAAGACCACTATCTGTAAGAATCCAGCTGACAAAAGAGGAGTTCCAAATGTTACCGTCGAAAGAAAAAAAGCCCGTTAAAAAGAATACTCAACTCATATGGGAGGATAATAGTACCAAGAGAGTTTTTGAGTAAGTAGTCATTCACGTTGGCTTCCGCAAGAACGCATTAAATAATGAATTTTGCTGACGTGAATCGACAAGTGTCGAAGGCATATTCTAGTTTTGGCATAAAAGGGATGATGTTGTGGAAATTGCTGAAAAGATTGATAAGGTTTTAGCACGTATCGAAAAACCCTCCCGCTACATGGGGGGAGAATGGGGTACTTACCTTAAGGACTGGGAAACAGCGAAGGCCAGAATTGTCCTGGCCTTTCCGGATCTATATGAGGTAGGACAATCCCATTTAGGATTGCGGTTATTATATCACCGTGTTAATGAAGAGGCGGAATATTTGGCGGAGCGTTCTTTCGCGCCAGCGGTGGACTTAGAGTCTGTACTCAGACAAGATAAGATTCCTTTATTTTCGTTGGAATCTCGAAGGGGTCTAAGAGAATTTGACGTGGTGGGTTTTACCCTACAATATGAGTTGAGTTATACGAATATCTTGAATATGATGGATATTGCAGGGATTCCCCTTCGAACCAATGAACGAGGAAAAGGAGAACCATTGATAATCGGAGGTGGACCGGTCGCCTATAATCCAGAACCAATGGCGGAATTTTTTGATCTTTTCTTTCTTGGCGAAGGAGAAGATGCTATCCTTGAAATTTTAGCCTTTATTACCCAAAGTAAAGTTGAGGGTTGGTCTCGGGAACAGCTTAAGCGGGAGTTGACAAGAATACCTGGAGTATATGTTCCGGAATATTATACTGTATCTTATAATTTAGAAGGTGGCATTGAATCTATCGAATCCGATCCGTGTATCCCGAGAAGGGTGACTAAAAGAGTTATTCCCGATCTGGATGAGTCATTCATTCCAGCGCAAGAGATTGTTCCTTATGCCGAGATCGTCCATGATCGAATTATGATGGAGTTGTTTCGGGGGTGCACAAGAGGTTGCCGTTTTTGTCAAGCAGGTATGGTATATCGGCCTATTAGGGAACGCAAAATCGAGACAGTGGAAAAGGCACTTGAAAGAATTCTAAGGAATACAGGTTACGAAGAGGTCTCATTGACTTCGTTAAGCAGTTCGGATTATACCAATATTAAGGAACTTATGGAGAGATTGACCGACTGCTATGTTTCGGAAAGAATTAATATCACCCTGCCTTCTTTGCGGATTGATGCTTTTCCGGCAGACCTTGCAGAAAGGTTTCAAGGAGGCCGTAAAACCAGTTTAACATTTGCTCCGGAAGCGGGCACTGAACGATTGCGAAGAGTGATCAATAAAGGTGTTACCGAAGATGATATGATGGCTGCTGCTGAAGCGGCTTTTCGCGGAGGATGGAGCCGGCTAAAACTGTATTTTATGATCGGATTGCCGACTGAGACTGAAGAAGATGTTCTTGGTATTGCAAGAATGGCGCGGAGTGTTTTAGATCTTGGCCGTGAAATCCTCGGCCGACGTGCACACATTCAAATCTCTGTTAGTGTTTCGACGTTTGTACCTAAACCTCATACGCCTTTTCAATGGAGAGCCCAACTAAGCAGGGATGAAGTCAAGAGACGCCAAGCAATGCTCGCTGAGAAAATTACAGGGAAAGGACTAGAGCTTCATTGGCATGACCCAAAAACCAGTCTATTAGAGGGTGTTTTCTCGAGAGGTGATCGCAGGCTTGCCGCAACAATTTACACTGCATGGAAGTTGGGATGTAAATTTGACGGTTGGTCCGAGTACTTTAATTTTGATTTATGGATGGAAGCATTTCAGAAGACGGCATGCGACCCTGGCTGGTACGCCAACCGTGCCCGTTCTTACTCGGAGATGCTCCCCTGGGAACATCTGGATACGGGTGTGACCAAAGAATTTCTAATTGATGAAGACCGCCGTGCGCAAGATGGCATCTCTACCATTGACTGTCGTAGTGGCGGTTGCCCGGAATGCGGGGTATGCCCAGGCTTAGGTATACGATCGATGGTTCATGGGAGGCAAGAACATGGCTGATTATAGATTACGATATAAAAAAACTGGTCGTTTACGATTTATTTCGCATCTTGATCTCCTTCGTCTTGTAGAGCGGGCAATGCGACGCGCCGATTTACGTATAATATTTACACAAGGTTTTCACCCCCATCCGCGGTTGAGCTTTGGACCAGCATTGCCGGTGGGGTTCGAAAGCATTGATGAATACTTAGATATATCACTACAGGTTGGAATATCTCCTGTAGAAGTAAGAGAAAGAATGAATAAGGGATTGCCTGATGGATTTCAGATTTTAGATGTTGCTGAAATTATAAATAAAGTTAAACCACTAACAGCAGTGATTAATCAGGCAGAATATACCTTTGAGGAGACCTCGCTAATTACGGAAGAAATATATCCCGAGCTTCAACTCCTTTGGGAGAAAGAGAACATCGAGATAGAGCGGCGTAGTAAGGGCGGGGGGGGAAAGAACATTAATATTCGTCCCTTCTGGCATCAATGGAAGTTGCATGAAGGCGAGAAAGGTCCATCTTTAAAGATAACTGTGGAAGTTGGTAATAAGGGCTCAATACGCCCTGATGAATTTCTTGGGTTATTATCAGATAAGGTTGCTTTTCATAAAGGTACTCGAACTCATCTATGGGTTTGTGATGGGAATATTCGGGTGTCGCCTATGGAACTTTGTTAGACTGTCTTGTAAAAAAAGATAAGATTAAAGAGGGTTTAAAGTTGTTTAGATAGGAAGTGTCTGGGGTGGCAAAAGAGATACTCGTCAGTATATGTCCTGGAGAAACTAGGGTGGCCGTGGTAGACGATGGCCGATTAGTGGAATTCTCGTTGGAGCGAGGAGGTGGTCAACGTCAGGTTGGCAACATCTATCGCGGACGGGTTGAGAATGTACTACCGGGAATGCAGGCTGCATTTGTAAACATAGGGATGGAAAAGAATGCTTTTTTATATGTCGATGATCTACAAGGAATTCGTTCACCCCATCTTGAGGAAGAACCTGTTAAATCGGCGAATCTTTCAATTCAGGACTTGGTCAAAGAGGGTCAGGACTTAATTGTGCAAATTGTGAAAGAACCAATTGGGACAAAAGGGGCGCGGGTGATCACTCATCTGACATTACCAGGAAGGTTTTTAGTGCTTATGCCCACAGTAGATTATATTGGTATTTCCAGGCGAATTGAGGATGAACAAGAGCGAGAACGGCTAAAGAACATTACGGAAGCGATCCGTCCCCCGGGGATGGGAATTATAGTCCGAACCGCGGCTGAGGGTTTGGAGGAAGAAGAGCTTCGTGCTGATGCAGAGCTATTGATGAATATATGGTATAAGATTCAAAAAAAGGCAAGGAAAGGACCAGTGCCTTCTGTTCTTTATCGGGATCACGATCTTCTGTACCGTGTTTTACGAGACTTTTTCACTCACGAAATTGATCATTTAATCATCGACGATTCCGGTGCATATGAGCGCACCTTGGAACTCTTAAAAAGTCTTGCTCCCTCGTTAAAAGGACGAGTAAGATCATACACAGGGGAGTTACCTCTATTTGAACAATATGGTGTGGAGCAACAAGTTGCTGAAGCCCTTAGACGACGGGTTTGGTTGGAAAACGGGGCTTATTTAGTTTTTGATCAGACCGAAGCATTGACTGTCATTGATGTGAATACGGGCAAATTTATCGGGAGTACAAATCTGAACGAAACCGTCTGCTTAACAAATAGAGTTGCAGCTAAAGAGATTGCTCGCCAGATTCGTCTCAGGAATTTAGCAGGGATTATTATCATAGACTTCATTGACATGGAGAATGAGGAAGACCGTGAAACAGTCCTAGAGACTTTTGAGGCGGAACTTGAGAAAGATAAGATTAAAGCTAATGTGCTAGGGTTTACCGCCTTAGGGCTTCTGGAAGTAACAAGAAAAAAAGTACGTCCAAGTCTTCAAGAACAACTTCAGCAGATATGTGGAGAATGCGAGGGCACGCGATATGTTGATTCACTAGAAACACTAGCACTAAAGACTGAAAGAAAGATACTCAATTTAGTCAAGAGTATCTCAGAAGAGGCTATTATTTTAGCAATAAATCCTCAATTGGCTTCGGTATTAATTGGTCCAGGGGGTGCTCATCTTCAAACTTTGGAGGAGTATACAGGTAAAACAATCTATATAAAAGGCCAAGAAGGATTAGAGCTTACACAGATACGGTTACTTCGAACCGGAAGCCAGGTGGCTTTAGAGAAAGAAGCGCTTCCTGTGGCCGAGGGTGAAATCTATGAGGTTGATGTCGCCGAATCTCATATCAATAACCCTTCGGACGGAATCGGGCGTATTGAAGGATATGTGGTGGATATTGAAGGTGCTGGAGATTATGTAGGAAGAAGAGTGAAAATACAGATAACCAAAGCATTTCGTACGTATGCCAAGGCCAAAGCTTTATCAGTAATTAATTCTACTGGTTAGCATGAAAACATATAAAGAGACTTATCCCTCTTGACAGCTTAGGCGGAAGAAAGTATGATTTTGTTAGTGCGAAGAGCAGTCTTTTAAATTGGACCCTATATAAAAAGGCAGTGAACGGAAGGAGTATCTCCGGTTCGCCCTTAAGAGATGAAAACCCCTGAAGTTTGTCCCAACACAACGTTGGTACGTGACTTCTTGGCTGAAAGGTTTTCAGGGATTGAAGGAGAGAAAGTCGTCCGGGAGCCGTGCGGTCGAAATAAGTTAGATCGCGACGGGTTGGCCCGTTATAGCCAATAAAAGAGCTACGCTATGGCGATGGAACCAAGGTGGTACCGCGGGAGTATACCTCTCGTCCTTGTAGGACGAGAGGGTTTTATTTTGTGTTAGAACGGAGAGCCAGAGTTTTTTTATTAGAATGATGTAGATGGCTTGTGCCACTATTCATATGTAAGAAATAGCCTACGAAGCTATTCTTAAAAAGGAGGAATAGTCTTGACGCAGCAATTGCAGAAAGCTTATGAGCCCAGAGAAGTTGAAGCCAGATGGTATAAAAAATGGGTTTCGGACAACTACTTCCATGCTGAACCGGAACCCGATAAACAACCGTTTTGTATCGTTATTCCACCTCCTAATGTTACAGGAAAACTTCACCTGGGACATGCTCTAGACAATACCCTCCAGGATATTTTGATCCGTTGGCGACGTATGCGCGGGGATAATACCCTTTGGATCCCGGGTACAGATCATGCTGGTATAGCCACTCAAGCAAAGGTTGAAGAGCAACTGGCTAAGGAAGGTAAGTCCAGATACGATCTGGGTAGAGAGGCTTTTCTAGAACGGGTATGGGAATGGAAAGAGCAATATGGTGGAACAATCATCAATCAGCTAAAGGGTTTAGGAGCCTCCTGCGATTGGGAGCGGGAACGGTTTACTATGGATGAAGGGTGCTCTCGTGCTGTTCGGGAAGTGTTTGTCCGATTGTATGAGAAGGGTTTAATATATCGGGGGAGCTATTTGGTTAACTGGTGTCCAAAGTGCAATACCACGATCTCAGATATTGAGGTTGAACATGAGGAACGGGAAGGTAGTCTTTGGCACATTCGTTACCCATATGCGGATGGCAGTGGTTTCATAGAAGTCGCTACTACCCGTCCGGAGACAATGCTTGGCGATACAGCCGTTGCAGTACACCCTGATGATGAAAGGTATCATGGAAAAATTGGAAAAATGGTAGTGCTTCCCTTGCTCAACCGGGAAATTCCCGTTGTTGCCGACGAATATGTTGATATGTCTTTTGGGACAGGGGCAGTGAAGATTACGCCAGCTCATGATATTAACGATTTTGAGATGGGCCTTCGTCATCAATTGCCGAAGATTACTGTAATTGGTTTCGATGCGAAGATGAATGAACACGCCGGACCATATGAAGGGTTGGATAGATACGAATGCCGTCGTCGAGTTATAGCTGACTTAGAAGAGCGAGGTTTATTGGTGAAAGAAGAGTCGCATTCTCATGCGGTGGGCCAATGTTACCGTTGCGATACAGTTATAGAACCTTTGGTCTCAAAACAATGGTTTGTTAAAATGGAACCGGCGATTAAAGCGGCAGAAACCGGACAAATCCATTTTGTACCGGAACGTTTCACCAAGATCTATCTTGGTTGGTTAGAGAACATACGCGATTGGTGCATCTCCCGTCAATTATGGTGGGGACATAGAATACCCGTTTGGTACTGTGATTGTGGAGAGATGATTGTAGCGATTGAAGATCCAAAGTCCTGCCTGAAATGCGGTTCGTCCCATCTTCAACAAGATGAGGATGTTTTAGACACATGGTTTTCGTCTGCGTTATGGCCGTTTTCTACGATGGGCTGGCCTGAGGAGACAGCTTTGCAAAAACAGTTTTATCCCACGTCTGTTTTGGTTACAGGTAGGGATATCATCTTTTTCTGGGTTGCTCGTATGATCTTTATGGGATTAGAGTTTAAGGGAATTGAGCCTTTTAAAGATGTACTTATTCATGGATTGGTTTTAGATAAGCACGGGAAGAAAATGAGTAAGTCAAGACCAGAAACAATTGTCGATCCTCAAGATATTATCGATAAGATGGGAGCAGATACACTCCGGTTCACTCTAGCTACAGGTACTAGTCTAGGTCAAGACCAGCGTTTTCAACTGGAGAAAGTTGAAGGGGTCCGAAACTTCATCAATAAAATCTGGAATGCGGCTCGATTTGTCTTAATGAATCTAGAGGATTATTCCGGCGCAGGAACAATTTCAGATCCCGATCAATTTAGTCTGGTGGATCGATGGATCTTATCCAGAATGCAACGAGTAACAGATGAAGTAAGTGAAATGTTGGAACGCTATGATATGGGTGGCGCTGCAAATCTATTGTATGAGTTTACATGGAGTGAATATTGTGATTGGTATATTGAGTTAGCGAAACCCAGGCTCAAAGAGGGTGGTGCTGGGAGACAAGTCACTCAAGAAGTCTTAATCAGTGTTTTGAGGCAAATATTAGAATTGCTTCACCCTTATATTCCATTTGTTACTGAAGAGATCTGGCAGGCAATTCCACATGAAGGTACTTCAATTATGATCGCACCCTGGCCTACAGTTTCTGAGGAATTGTTAGACGCACAAGCGGAGATGGAAATGGGTTTAATCATGGAACTTGTTCGAGCTATTCGGAATATCAGGGCGGAGACTGGAGTAGAACCTGCAAAACGCATTGAAGCTATTATTATGGCAAATCCAGAGCGAAGTGATGTTGTTAAAGCGAATGAGATTGCAATATGTACTTTAGCTGGGATAGGAGAATTAAAAGTAGAATTAGAGGAGTCCGAACCCCCAACAAAGGCTGTCTCTGCGGTTGCAGGTGGTGTTCAAGTATTCCTACCCATAGCGGGACTGGTAGACCTAGAATTGGAGAACCAGCGATTAGTCAAAGAATTAGCTACTGTACAAGATGAGATTAAAAAGTTGGAAGGTAAACTCGGTAACTCACAGTTTGTAGAGAAGGCTCCAGCAGCAGTGGTTGAGAAGGAACGACAGAAGCTCGTAACTGCTCAGGAGAAAGCGGAAAAGATTGAAGGGCGCTTAAAAGAACTAGCGTAACTCCCAATCTGTCATTTTATCAGTCAATTAATGAGATCGTTGTCCTTTGGCAACGATCTTTATTTAATAAGAACAGAACAGAGAGTCAGAGTTTCTTAATAGAAATGAAATATGGTTCTGTGACAATAACATGTCAAAGGATAACAAGGAGTTACAATTGAAATGTAAATTCATTGACAACTTCATGTATAATGGATACAATCATAGGAGCAGTACAAGCAAGGATCCCTAGGGAGGTTAGGTAATGAGTCGTACGCGAACCGGGGGAGAAAGCGAAACGGTCCAAGCAGTTGTTAGGGCCTTGTCGATTCTTGAAGTTCTTTCAGAAAACACAACGCCCATTTCTGTAACTGAGTTGGCTAAGAAAGTGGGCTTAAAATTAACAACAGTACATCGACTGTTGACGACGTTAATGAGCAAGGGTTTTGTAGAACAAGAAGAACAATCAATGCGATATAAGCTAGGGATTAAAGCGTTCCAAGTAGGAAACTCCGCATTGCATTCCATGGATATTCGTTCGACAGCTCGGCCATATCTAAAAGAATTGGTAGAAAAGATCAACGAAACAACAAATCTGGCGTTGCTGGATGGAGATGAAGTGGTCTACATAGACCAAGTGGAATCGACTAATATTGTCATTGTTAAGATGTTTGCCCGGATTGGTTCTCGTGGCGCAGCATACTGTACTGGTTCTGGCAAGGTTATGCTTTCGGCATTGTCGGATGTTAAACTCCGCAATATTATTGATAATATGAGTTTTGAACGGTTTACGGAGAATACTATTACTGATAAGGAACAATTTTATCAGGAGATTCAAAAAATTCGCGAACAAGGTTATGCCATAGATAATGCTGAACGGGATGAAGGAGTATGCTGTGTTGCTGCTCCGATTCGGAACCATGAGGGACGGACTGTGGCAGCTGTCAGTATTTCTGGACCAAATACCCGCGTGAACTCTCAAAGTTTAGAAGGGATTATTCGAGCTGTTACAGATACAGCGCTGATTATCTCAGAAAGGTTGGGTTATCGACAAACTACTTAATTTATCTTCAAGAGCTTGAAGTTCCCTAAGCCACTGAAAAACTACATTAATTATAGAATGACCTACAATATATAGTGATTTGCTATTTTTAGTCTATCAATATAGGGTAGGTCAATTTAAATTCCCAGTGTTTTTCAGTGGCCTCGGAGTTCCTCGGCTTTTTTTTATAGCCTAGATGACTCCTTGCAGGATATTTTAAATGTATGAAGAAAAAATGCAATTAGTATGTTTTCAAATTACTTAATCTCGGTGTATGAAATGGAGTCGATAGGTTTGGTTGCAAATAACCGATTGGGGGAGATACTTCTTGAAAGTGGCGCTATTCATTCAGAGCAGCTGAATGAGGCGCTTCAAAACCAGAACACTCAAGGGGGTCTCTTGGGGGAGTTCTTAGTATCAAGAGGGTATATTAGCAGTGATACACTGGCGCGAGCTGTCGCCCAGCAGTTAAATTTAGAATACTGTACCCCGGCGCAAGAAAGAATCCCTGAAGAGATTCTTCAGATCATTACACCCCGGCATGCGCATCAGTATCATGTAATTCCAGTGGCGGCAGGCTCTGATTGGGTTAGATTAGCGACATCAACCCCACATATGGTGACAAAGATGGATCGTCTTTGTCGTGAGTTAGGCCGCAAGGTTTATTGGGCAATAACAACTCCTGAAGAGATTGAGAAATCTTTGGAACGTTATTATCGGGCGCAACTTAATAGTGTCGGTACTGTTTTGGAGGACTTGGATGAACATGACATATCCCGCTTGGCGACAGCAACCACATTAGAGATTACTGATTTATCATCAATTGAAAACCTGGCGAATGAAGCGCCGATCATCCGTATGGTTAATTTAATGATTGCGGAAGGAGTCCGCTTAGGGGCTAGTGATATACATCTAGAACCATATGAAGAATCAGTGCAACTTCGTTACCGTATTGATGGTATCTTGTATTTGCGAGAGCCGCCGCCACATTACCTCTACCCTGCTATTATATCCCGCATTAAACTAATGGCTGGTATGGATATTACCGAAAAACGCCTCCCTCAAGATGGTAGGATTCGTCTGCGATTAACCGATCGTGATTTGGATCTTCGTGTTGCGATTGCTCCGACATTGCACGGAGAGGTTGTTGTTATGCGTGTTTTGAATCGCCAGAATCTCTTGCTGGACTTGGAAGATTTAGGGTTCTCTCTGGAGATGCTTCATCGCTTTGAACAATTAATTCGGATTCCGTATGGTATGGTCCTAGTTACAGGGCCGACCGGGAGTGGTAAAACCACAACCTTATATGCGGTTTTGTCCAGACTAAACCAGATGGAGCGCAAGATAGTAACGATTGAAGATCCAGTGGAGTATGAACTAAAAGGAATAAGCCAATTCCAGGTTAACCCCAAGCTTAATTGGGGATTTGCCCAAGGTTTGCGGACGATAGTCCGCCACGATCCTGACATTGTGCTAGTTGGTGAGATTAGAGACCGAGAGACTGCTGAGATGGCAATTCAATCAGCACTTACAGGTCATTTGGTTTTTTCTACACTTCATACAAATGACTCGGCCAGCGCATATACGCGTCTTATAGATATGGGGATTGAAGAGTTCTTAATTGCTTCAACAGTTCGCGGGGTTTTAGCTCAACGCTTAGTTCGTAAAATATGTCCTCATTGCCTACAACCATATCGCCCATCCCAACAGGAGCTTGAACTCATAAACTCCCAATGCGGTAAAGATATTCCACTTTCCCATGGGTTAGGATGCGAAGAATGTAATAATATCGGCTATCGCGGGCAGATTGGTTTGTTTGAGATGATATTAACAGATGATACGATTGCCGATTTAGTTATGAAAAGAGCGCCATCGTCTAAGATTCGGGAAGCTGGAATAACTAAAGGGATGAAGACCCTTAGAAGAGATGGTTGGGACAAGGTGGAAAACAAAACTACGACACTCACTGAGCTAATTAGGGTTACTTTTGATTAAGCAAGTGCTAGGAGCATAAAGTGTGAAGTAGACATCAAGAGTGCCCTATACCTGTAATATTGGGTGG
>OBJA01001209.1_pt1 | contig 18668 bp, 17 predicted proteins | sample 1519751 | NCBI WGS metagenome assembly OBJA01 (sample SAMEA3881238, study PRJEB22517) | soil metagenome | biome: lake sediment; feature: soda lake sediment; material: sediment, water from around vicinity | place: India | collected 2013-12-23 | depth 3 m
GACTGATCTCCCGGACTGGCCGAAAACGCCGGACATGACTTTTTTTGTAACAGCAGCTCAGCTGTGTTTAGCCCTGAAAAATAATCCTGCATTTTTTTTGGGGAAACTTAAAAAGAGCGTTAAATAGGCACCGTGGCGTTATTTTTTCTGGTAAGTATGGAGCCTGTTGTGTTAGCATCCCGCCGCTTTGGGAAGCCATTGGTTGGGAGATATCAATTTTAAAAGGAGAGAATCGCACATGAGCGCGAAAGCGGAAATTGAGATCATCGAGGCCTATTGTAAGGGGTGCAGTATCTGCGTTGAGTTTTGCCCTACAAAGGTTCTGGAGATGGATGCATTTGTTGTCAAGGTGGCCAATGCTGATGCCTGTATCGCATGCAATCAGTGTGAACTGCGTTGCCCTGACTTCGCCATTAAAGTTCACAAGCTGTAATAGCTAGAGGAGGTTGGTTCGTGGCAAAGAAAATAGCTCTTTTACAGGGAAATGAAGCCTGCGCTCAAGGTGCGCTTTATGCCGGTTGTAATTTCTTCGGCGGCTACCCAATTACTCCCTCCACCGAGGTTGCGGAAGTTATGTCAAACGAACTTCCTAAAAGTGGTGGCAAATTTATTCAGATGGAAGATGAGATTGCCGCCATGGCGTCGGTCATTGGCGCTGCCCTGGCAGGTTCTAAGGCCCTGACCGCTACTTCCGGTCCCGGTGTCTCTCTCAAGCAGGAGCTGATCGGCTATGCCTGTATCGCTGAAGTCCCTTGCGTTATTATTAACGTTATGCGCGGCGGGCCATCAACGGGTATGCCGACTGGCCCCGGTCAATCCGACGTGATGCAGGCCCGGTGGGGTACTCATGGAGACCACGCTGCCATCGCTTTATGTCCTGCGTCTTGTCAGGAGATTTTTTCTGAAACCGTGCGCGCTTTTAACCTGGCCGAAAAATATCGTATGCCGGTTCAGGTACTGTACGATGAGATCGTCGGACACATGCGTGAGCGGATTGAATTTCCAGAGCCAGGTGAATTGGAAGTCATTGATCGTACCAAGCCGACGGTAGCCCCTGACCAATATAAGCCCTATGACACCTCCTTTGGAGATGTTCCACCACTGGCGGCCTTTGGTACTGAATATCGTTTCCATGTCACTGGTTTGAATAAGGCTGCCGACGGTTTCCCGACGACCAAGGCTGAACTGGTCGACGCTGAAGAACGTCGTCAGATCCGTAAGGTCGAGTGTCCTGAAGCCCGTGCTGACATTGAATTAAATGAAGAGTATCTGACTGAAGATGCTGAAGTAGTGATTTTCGCCTATGGTTCAACGGCACGCTCCGCTCGTTATGCTGTTAATGAGTTGAGAGAGCAGGGCATCAAGGCCGGTCTCTTCCGTCCGATAACCCTTTGGCCTTTCCCGGAAAAACGTATTACCGAATTGGGTGAGCAGGTTAAGGCCATGGTTGTTGCCGAGATGAACCTCGGTCAAATGGTGTTCGAAGTTGAAAAACACATGTAAGGTTGGCAGAGTGAATCGTGTTGACGGCGAGCCGATCAACCCGACTGAAATTATGAACCAGGTTAAGGAGGTTCTCTAAATGGCTTACGATTACGAAAAATCAATCCGCCCGGGCAAACTTCCCCATATTTGGTGCCCTGGTTGTGGTCACGGTATTGCCATGAAAGGCCTGATCCGTGCCATTGATGCCTGCGGTCTTGAAAAGAAGGATACAGCTGTTGTTTCCGGTATTGGTTGTGCCAGTCGTCTGCCTGGCTATCTGGACTTTAATACCCTCCATACTGCTCATGGCCGTGCAGCTGCATTCGCTACCGGCGTCAAGATGGCTCGTCCTGACATGACGGTTATCTGTTGTGGCGGCGACGGCGATGGTGCTGCTATTGGTGGCAATCACTTCATCCATGCCTGCCGCCGTAATATCGACATGACCTATGTTCTGTTGAATAACTACATCTACGGTATGACCGGTGGTCAGTTCTCGTCGTCAACACCGACGGGTGACAAGGCATCAACAACTCCGTACGGCAACCCTGATCCGGCTTTTGACCTGGCTAAACTTGCTATTGGTGCCGGTGCCACCTTTGTCGCTCGGACAACGGCTTTCCATGCCACCCAGATCGATAAGCTGATTGCTGAAGGCATCAAGCATAAGGGGATGGCTGTTATCGAAATCCTTGATGACTGCCCGACCACCTATGGTCGTCGCAATAAGTTCCGTAGTGTCGTTGATATGATGAAGCGCCTCAAGGATATTGCTGTTCCTGTGACTGCAGCCGCCAAAATGACCGCTGAGCAGCTTGAGGGTAAGGTTCTGACTGGCGTTCTTCATAAGGAAGACAAACCGGAATATACTGATCAGTATCAGAAGGTTATTGAGCGCGCTCAAGGCCTTTGATCACATCCATAAGGAGACGAGAGTCATGGCAGAAAGATATGAAATTCGGTTTTCCGGTGCGGGTGGTCAGGGCCTGATCACTGCCGGAATTATTCTGGCTGAAGCCGCTTCAATCATTGAAGGGCGTCATGCCGTTCAGTCCCAGAGTTATGGTCCTGAGGCTCGCGGTGGTGCTTCCAAGTCGGAAGTTATTATCGGCGATGGACCAATTGACTATCCCAAGGCAACTATTGTTGACGCCTGTCTGGCAATGACCCAGGAAGCTGCAGACAAGTATGCTGTAGGTATAAAAAAAGGCGGCGTACTCTTGGTTGACGCTGACTTTGTCAAGAGACCACCACAGGGTGATTACAAGATTTACAGTTTGCCGATTATGCGTACAGCTAAGCTTGATGTTGGTCGTGAAATTGTTGCCAACGTTATTGCTCTTGGAGCAATGGTCGCATTAACAGATGTTGTAAAGCGTGAATCAGGCGAAAAGGCTGTTCTTGAAAAAGTTCCGGAAGCTTTTAAAGACCTGAACAAGAAAGCCTATGCTCTTGGTTTTGAAAAAATGAAAGAAGTACTGGCTGCCGGCTAAAAACCCGGTATGCTCAAGATAAAAACAAGGCTCGGCGAGTTTGTCCGGGCCTTGTTTTTTTTTATTTGCGCGCTAACGACATCGGGTATAAGCTCGCTGGCGATGCTGGAAAGGGATTCCCTCAAAAAACTGTACGAAAGGATGGTTACGATGAGAATTACAACTCAGGTTTTATTGGTTCTTATGATATCGGTGTCGTTTGCTTATGCTGCGGCACCTGAAACTGAAGCAGAAAAGGTTGGTTACGCAATCGGTATGAATATCGGTTTAAGCATGAAAATGCAGCAGCTTGATATTGATCCGGATCAGGTCGCGGCGGGCCTTTTAGCGTCTTTTAAAGGTGAGACAACCTTACTGTCGGAAGATGAGATGGCACAGATTCTGATGGCGTTTCAGCAGCAGATGCAAATTCGTGAAATGCAGATGATGGCGGCAGAAGCAGAACGAAATGCTGAGGAATCAAGGACCTTCCTTGATGCTAACAGTAAGAAAAAAGGAGTTGTTACAACCAAAAGCGGTTTGCAGTACAAGGTTCTGACGAAGGGAAAGGGTGCTTCACCGGGGTTGGACTCGACAGTTGATGTTCACTATCGTGGAACATTGGTAGATGGTACGGAGTTTGACAGTTCCTACTCGCGCGGTGCTCCGGCTACCTTTCCGGTCGCCAATGTTATTTCCGGCTGGACTGAGGTTCTCCAGTTGATGAAGGAAGGGGACAAGTGGGAGATTGCCATCCCGGCAGACCTGGCTTATGGGGATCAGGGTGCTTCGCCGGTTATTCCGCCCAATGCCGCACTTGTTTTTGAGGTAGAACTTCTTAAGGTCCATTAACTGATGGTTGCTGTGTGCCTGCTGTTTTTCTGGTGGGCATAATGGACATTTTTGAATCTGCTTTGTCTGTGTTTTGCAAAAAATCGAATGGTTATATTCACTCTTAAGACCTGGGTTTCTAATGCGAAAGCGGTGTTGATTCCGCTAGCATGAAACCCGGGTACATCTTGGAACGTTCACTAATTCTCATCGGGCAAAAACTGGCCGATGAGAATTAGTACAACACAAATTAGCAGCAATATCTCAAACATCAGGTTTACCTTTCTTGTTGGGCAGTGTTTCGTCTCTAGATAATTTCATGGTAAGACCTTGAAGTGACATAATAAGTCTTAAGGGCTGCTATGCGTCGACGGAAGCAGCATGTCCTGACAGCGATTTAGTTCGTTGCCGGGCTGATGACTTCGTTGACTTTGATGCTTAAAATCGTATACAGTATGCAATTTCCAGGTGGCTTGAACAGGTGCTTGGCTTGTTGTTAATAGTCTTGAGAATCAGGAAGTACAGCTAACTTTATTCACGAATTGAACGGGAGGAGAGAGATGATCGACGCATATATCAAGCATGAAGAGGAAAGAAATGCGCAGGGTATTCCTGCACTGCCGTTAAACCCGGAGCAGACCCTTGGCCTTTGTGAATTATTGCAAAGCCCCCCCGCCGGTAAAGAAGAATTTCTGATGCACCTGCTGACGGAACGAGTTTCTCCTGGAGTCGATCCGGCTGCTGAGGTTAAAGCCGGATTCCTGGCTGACATCGTTTCCGGCAAGAAAAGTTCTCCGTTGATCAATAAAGTGAAGGCGGTGGAGATTCTCGGTTCGATGATCGGCGGTTATAACGTCGATCCCCTCATTGCTGCTTTGAAAGATGCTGAACTGGCTGAGTACGCTGCTAAAGCTTTAAGTGGCATGACCTACGTTTATGATGCCGCAGCCCAGGTGATTGAACTGGCAAAAACCAATGCTGCAGCTAAACAAGTTGTCCAAAGCTGGGCGGATGCTGAATGGTTTACCAGCAAATCAGGTGTTCCGGAGGTGATCACTGTCAAGGTGTTCAAAGTCGAAGGAGAAATCAACACGGATGACTTCTCTCCGGCTGGAGATGCCTGGAGCCGCCCGGATATTCCTCTTCATGCTCTGGCTATGGGGAAAACCCGCTTCCCCGGTGGGATCAATGAGATCGCCAAGTGGCGTCAGGAGGGACATCAGGTCGCTTTTGTCGGTGATGTTGTCGGTACCGGTTCTTCCCGAAAGTCTGCCTGCAACAGTGTGTTGTGGTGTATCGGCGATGATATCCCTGCCGTTCCCAACAAGCGTCGTGGCGGTGTCATTATCGGTGGCGTTATTGCTCCCATCTTCTTCAATACCGCTCAGGATTCCGGTGCCCTGCCTCTGCGCATGGATGTCACCAAAATGAACATGGGTGATGTTATCACGATCAACACGGTGAAAGGCGAGGTTAGCAATGCTGCCGGTGAGGTGATTTCGACCTTTGAGGTTAAACCCAATACCGTTCCTGATGAGTACCGTGCTGGTGGCCGGATTCCCCTGATCATCGGTCGTTCGGTTACCACCCTTGCCCGCAAGGCCCTTGGACTTCCGGAAAGCGATCTGTTCGCTCAGCCTGAAAACCCCACACCAAAGGCCGGTCAGGGCTATTCTCTGGCACAAAAGATGGTCGGTAAGGCTTGCGGCGTCGATGGTATCCTGCCGGGCACCGCTTGTGAGCCCACAATGACCACCGTTGGTTCTCAGGATACGACTGGCCCCATGACTGCCGATGAATTGAAGGAACTGGCTTGTCTGAAGTTTCTCTCCCCCATGGTGATGCAGTCCTTTTGTCATACCGCTGCCTATCCCAAGCCGGCAGACGTTAAAATGCACAAAACCCTGCCACAATTCATTGCCGAGCGTGAAGGTGTTGCCTTGCGTCCGGGTGATGGCGTTATCCACAGCTGGCTCAACCGTCTGTTGATCCCTGATACCGTTGGTACCGGTGGTGATTCCCATACCCGGTTCCCCATCGGCATCAGTTTTCCTGCCGGTTCCGGTCTGGTTGCTTTTGCAGGTGCTCTTGGCTTCATGCCCCTGGATATGCCCGAATCTGTATTGGTACGCTTCAAGGGTAAGCTCAATCAGGGCATCACCCTGCGAGATGTAGTGAACGCCATCCCCTATTATGCTATCAAGCAGGGGCTGCTGACCGTGCCCAAGAAAAACAAAGTCAATATCTTCAACGGTCGTATTCTTGAAATGGAAGGGCTGCCTGATCTGTCTGTCGAACAGGCTTTTGAGCTGACTGATGCTGCAGCTGAACGCTCTGCTGCTGCCGGCTGTATTCAACTCAATGAGGAAAGTGTCTGTGCCTACCTGCGTTCCAACATCGCCCTGATGGAAAAAATGATCGAAGAAGGCTATCAGCATCCGGAGACCCTGCGTCGTCGTATCAATGACGTCAAGGAATGGCTCAAGAATCCCAAGCTCTTGAAGGCTGACAGTAACGCTGAATATGCTGCTGTTATCGAGATTGACCTGGCTGAGATTACCGAGCCGATTCTGGCGTGCCCCAATGATCCCGATGACGTCAAACTGCTCTCAGACGTTCAGGGAACGCCCATTCAGGATGTTTTTCTTGGTTCCTGCATGACCAATATCGGCCACTTCCGTGCTGCTGCTGAAATCTGGCGCGGCGAAAAGTTCAATGCCGACGTACGGACCTGGGTGTGCCCTCCGACCCGGATGGATCAGGACAAACTCAAGGAAGAGGCCGTCTTCTCCGTTTTCAGTGCCAAGGGTGCTCGTATTGAGATAGCCGGTTGTTCTTTGTGCATGGGGAATCAGGCCCGGGTACCGGACAAGGTCAATATGTTCTCCACCAGTACCCGCAACTTTGATGACCGTATTGGTGATGGTGCTCAGGTTTACCTGGGTTCTGCCGAGCTTGGTTCTGTCGTCGCCAATATTGGTAAATTGCCGACTCCGGCAGAGTATTTTGCTGTTTACAAGGAACGCATTGCTCCCAAGGAAGCGCAGATTTATAAATATCTGCAGTTTGATGAAATGGAAGGCTATGGTGCCTGATTTGTCAGGTTAACAAAGCGCTGATGATAAAAGCCACTCTGGAACAGAGTGGCTTTTATTGCTTTGGGGTCGGTTATTTGAACAGCTTTTTAACCTGATAGTGAACAATGACCATTAATAAGAGTACAAAAACAGCTATGCCGAAGCGCGCACCCAGAGTTTGTGCCTGTTGCAGGCTGCTGCCGCCTAGATAGCCGATTGCCGGATAGCTGATACCCCAAAGAACGGCACTAATGACAATATAAATACAGGCTGCACGAGTCTGGATTTGTGACAGGCCTGCAACAAAGGGGACGATCCCGCGAATCGGACCTAAAAATCGGGCAAAAAAGAGGCTCTTGCCGCCATGGGCAACAAAAAACTTCTGGGAGTAACGGACCAGTTTCCGGCGACGTTTTAATAAACGAGTTTGTGCTATCATGCTGCCGTAACGTTTGCCCAGCCATAACCCCAGCAGGTCACCCATAAGAGCGCCAAGGGTCGCCATCAGCATCAGCAAGCCAAGATCCCCCTTGTCTGAAACCACGAGAAAACCCGAGAGCACAATAATAGTACTACCCGGAACAATCAGCCCGGTAAAGGGGAGGGACTCGGCAAATGCAACCAGAAAAATAATCAGGTAATACCTGCTCCCTTCGGGTAAATATAGAACTATCTGTTGAATCAGATCTTCCATCGTCGTCAGGCTTCCGGTCCGAAATCACGATGCCAGAGGTCAAATATCCGAACTTTGCCATCACCATAAGAGGCCAGTTGCTTGCGTATCTTGTCCACAGATTTTTGCCGTTGCAACTTTGCCGGATTTTTGGAAAAAAACAGATCGGCATAACAGATAATTTTTTCTTCCAGGGTTTCCGGTTGCAGGTCACGCACTGGTAGTGGTAGCCCTTGTCGAAGTATTTCCTCCGCCGTCAGTCCAACGCCGGTGTGTCGCTCGCAGACTCGCGCATGCGCATGCAGGCCCAGTTCGAGCAGCAGGGCAGCGCCGATAATACCATGCTGCAGATAGGGCGCTTGCCCGTGACAGCCGATGTCCGGTGCGTTGGTGAAAATGATACCGATATCGTGCAGCATTGCGGCCTCACCGATAAATTGCAGATCAGGCTGATAACCACGCTGTTTCAGAGCTCTGGCAATTGCAAGAGACCTGCAGGTAACCAGACGGCTGTGTTCGACAAGAACGGAGTGGGCTACAGGGTTGCCGCGATAATAATGATCAATCAAGTCTGCGGGTTTAATTCTGGTCGGCATGCCCCGATAAGCCTTATTCTTCCCAGGTAATACAGGCGACAGGACAATTGTCCATGGCTTCTTCGATTTTTTCTATCGTATCTCCTGCCGGGTCAAGAATGGCGGCTTTGTGCTCAGAGACCATGTAGAAAACCTTGGGGCAGATACGAGTGCAGGTTTCACAGCCGATGCAGGCTGATCCGTCCAGATAGGGAGTTTTAGTCATGTGATATCCTTTAGTGGTGGTAAGACATTGTTCAATCCGTTGAAGTTGTCAGAATACATTATTACCTGTCCAAAAGCATTTTGACAAACCTGATTCAAATTAATAGTAGAATATGGTAGTGAGAACCGACTAGTCCATTAAACAGATTGAGGATACATGTGACCAAGATTGTTGGTTTAAGAACAGAGATTCTCGTGACCCTGTCTTTTTTGCTGGTTGCGGCCCTGCTGCTGGGAGGCTTGCTGATGCTGAGACTGACAGAGCAGCGTCTGCTCGGGGAGCGGTTGCGTCATCTGGATGAAGTTGTGCGACTGGTTGCTGTTGCCCTGGCACAACTGGAGGAAGATGATAAGAGTCATTTGCAGCGACAACAGGTGCTGACTAAACTCAGCGAAACAGGGCATTGTGCCGGTTGGTGGTTCTTCGATCATCAGTTGCGCCTGCTTGGGTCTTTTGCGGCCGACGGACGTGAACCTTTTAGTGCCGCCCGACGTCAGCAGGTACGGATTTCAGGGGAAATTGAGCACCAGATAACTTTTCCTTCATTGATCAAGCTTTTTAGTGATGAGGATGCCGGGATTCATCTGGCGGTTCCTGTTCCTGGTGATTATCGTAGTAATGGAGTTTTGGAAGCGTATTTCAGCCTTGACGATATTCGTTATCAATTGATGGACTCTTTGCGGCTGCTATACCTCTATGTCACGCTTTATGGGTTGGTCCTGATTGCCGTTGGATACTATCTTCTGCAACGGAATATCATCAAGCCGGTCAAGTTATTGATAAGGGCAACAAAGGACGTTGGCCGCGGCGACCTTGAGACCCGTCTTCCTGTTTCCGGCCCGGCCGAATTGACCCAGCTTGCACTTGCCTATAATGACATGATCCACGCATTGAAAATCAGCAGGGCCGAAACGCGATCCCACATCGACGAACTGGAGCATACCAACCATCAGTTGCACCAGGCGCGAGACGAATTGATCCGCAGTGAAAAGATGGCCTCTGTCGGGCAACTTGCGGCCGGACTGGCACATGAACTAGGCAACCCCCTGGCGGCTCTGATCGGCTACCTGGAACTGCTCAGGACACGTCTTGCCAGTCAGGATAAAGATGTTGTTGAGCGTTCACTGGTCGAGGCTCGGCGTATTGACTATCTGGTTCGTGAATTGCTCAATTTTGCGCGGCCCGCTGACAAAACCAGGGTGGATATCGTTGATCCGGCAGTTGAGTTACGTATCTGCACAGATCTGCTGACGCATCAGGGCGTTTTTGGTGATGTTCGTATTGATGACCTGATGCCTCTTCATTGTGCCTTTGTGCGTATCAACCGACAAAAACTCCATCAGGTTTTTATCAATCTACTGATCAATGCGGTTCATGCCTGTGGCAGCAATGGAGTGATTAAGCTGAGCGCCGGAACAGATGATGGCTCCGTCTGGGTGATGATTGATGATGATGGGTGCGGAATTGCCGCCAGTGCTATCGCCCACATTTTTGATCCATTTTATACGACAAAACCTCCGGGAGAAGGGACCGGACTGGGTTTGACGATCTGTCATCGCATCATTGACGAAGCGGGAGGGCAATTACTGGTTGAATCAGCTCTGGAGAAGGGGAGTCGTTTCAAGGTGCTTCTGCCATTATCAGGCAGAGAATAGGGAACAGGCAGCTAAGGTGTCGGCTGCGGAGGATAGTGACTCCGCAGCCGTTTTGCTTATTCGCTGATGGTCATTTTTTCAATAATGATTGGTTCGATGGGAACATCCTGATGCTGGCTGTGGCTGCCCGTTGCTGTATTAGCAATAGAATCAACAACCTCCATGCCGTCGATGACACGCCCAAAGACGGCATAGCCGTAACCTTGGGGGGTTTTGCCCTGATGGTCGAGAAAATTGTTGTCAGCCAGATTAATGAAAAACTGGCAGGTTGCGCTGTCAACAATCTGGGTTCGTGCCATGGCCAGTGTGCCGCGAACATTTTTCAGACCATTGTCTGCTTCATTTTTTATCTGTTTGTCTGTTGCTTTCTGGTTCATATCGACAGTAAATCCCCCACCTTGAATCATGAAGTTGGGGATGACACGATGAAAAATCGTCTGGTTGTAAAAACCACTGCGTACATAGGAGAGAAAATTCTCGCAGGTGATGGGGGCCTCTTCCTGATGCAGGGCAATGGTGATGGTGCCTTTATTGGTGTCGACAGTGATTCTGGACTCTGTGCTCATTTTTTCCTCCTGTGAAAAACAGATAGATGGCTCGAAAGGACAAACGTCTGAAAGATGTACAAGAAAACCGAAGGCCGGATCAATAAAAAAGGGGATCAACAGTGGCAGCTATTTAAAAGCTGTTTCATGTCAGTTGGCAGGAGCAGAGATACCGGTTTTAAGTATTTCAACAAAATGATCATCAGGTATCGGTCGGCTGAAAAGGTAGCCCTGGAACATGCTGCAGCCATTTTCTCTAAGAAAATCGAGCTCAAAGCGCGTTTCTACGCCTTCGGCAATGACTTTCAGAGAGAGGTGCTCAGCCATGGCAATGATTGTGGATACAATAGCCGCATCGTTTTGGTCGCTTTGGATGTCACGCACGAAGGACTGGTCTATTTTTAGAATATCAAGGGGCATTTTTTTCAGGTAGGCCAGGGATGAATAGCCGGTGCCGAAGTCATCGATGGAGAGTTCGATGCCGAGATCTTTTAACCCCTGCATCTTTTCGATGGTGTCGACAATATTGTCAATAACCAACCCTTCCGTCAGCTCCATGCAGAGCATTTCCGGGGAAGCGCCTGTTTCGTGCAGGATGTTCTTGACCTGAGTAATGAAATCAGGTTGGCGAAACTGGCGGGGACTGACATTGACAGCCAGATGGGTCAGGCCCAGGCCCAGATCATTCCATTTTTTCAAAAATTGACAAGAAGTTCGTAGTACCCACTCGCCTATGGGGAGGATCAGCCCGGTTGCTTCAGCAATGGGGATGAAGGTTCCTGGAGAGATAAAGCCTTTACTGGGATGAATCCAGCGAATCAGTGTTTCGGCACCGAGAATGTTGCCCATACAGTCGACTTGTGGTTGGAAATACAAAGATAATTCTTTGCGTTCCAGAGCGTGGCGCAGTTCTTTTTCAAGGGCAAGTCGATGATCGGCAGCGGCCTGCATGCTTGGTAGAAAGAAGCGGATTGTGTCACGCCCATCATCCTTTGCGCGATACATGGCGGTGTCGGCATAACGCAGGATATCGCTGCCCGATTCGTAACTGCCATCGGTTGACGGAAACATTGCCACACCGATGCTGGGAGTGACGTGAAGAATGTTCTCATTGATGACGTAGGGCTTGGCAAGACGCTCCTTGATCATTTCTGCTTTGTATTGGGCCGCTGCGGCGGCATCGTCAGGGTCTTCACCAAGGTCAGCAAGGAGTACGACAAACTCATCGCCTCCGAGCCGCGAGACCGTGTCTTCCGCGCGCATGTCGACAATCAGACGCTGGGCAACCTCTTTGAGCAGGTCGTCCCCGACCGGATGGCCAAGGGAATCGTTAATGTTCTTGAAACGATCCAGATCAAGAAAGAGCATGGCACCGTAATGGCCGTAGCGGCGGGCGCGTGACAGATTTTGCTCAAGTCGATTCAGCAGCAGGCGGCGATTGGGTAGTTCTGTTAGGGCATCGTAGTAGGCCAGATATTCGATTCGTGCCTCAGCCTGTTTGCGTTCGGTAATGTCCCGCAGGGTGGCACAGATTTTAATGGGACCCTGGGTGTTGTCACTACCATGATAGCTGGCGTTCAGTGAACAGGGAATTTGCTGCTCTGTTTTGTCCTGCAGATAGATTTCAAAATCCTTGATCTGACCTTTTTGGCCAAGAATTCGAAGCAGGTCATTGCGCTCTTCCGTGATCGGGAAAAGGGCGGAAATGGTACTTCCAATCAGGTCATTGCGTTGATAGGCAGAAATTTGCGAGATGGATGGACTGACTTCCAGAATAATTCCGTTGCTGCCGAACTCCAGGTAAACATCTTGCAGATTTTCAAAAATAGAGCGATATGTTTCTTCGCTTTTCCGCAGTTTCAGATGGGATTCATTCAGCTCGCCAATGGCTTTCTGCAGTGCCGCAGTACGACGCGTTACTTCTTCTTCCAGGTGTTCCTGGTAGGCGCGATTTTCAACAATCAGGCGCGCTCTTTCCAACTCCTGGTTGATAGCGTGCAACAGGACTGACATGTCCTGAATCGGCTTGAGGAGGTAGTTCCATGCTCCACAGCGGATTGCCTCAATCGCATCGCCGATGATCCCGGTTCCGGAGACAACGATTATCGGCGTGTCAGGAGCTTCGGCTTTGATGGTTTGTAAAACCTCAAGACCATCCATCTCCGGCATACGCAGATCGCACAAAACCAGATCCGGTTGATCATGGCGAAATACAGCCAATCCTTCACGGCCATTAGCTGCTTCGACAACATTAAAGTCATGATCTTCCAGAAACAGCCTGAAGCTGTTGCGGATGTGTTCTTCATCGTCAATTGTGAGAATCAGAGGGTTTTTCTGCCGCCCCATCGCTTTACGCCTTTTATATGAAAAGCCTCATGATAGTCTTCTTTTATATCATTATACTGATTGAAAGAGCAGCAAAAAAAACGATTTTTTGTTGTCTCTGGAGATTTCATTTTACGATGTTTCGTAAGTCATCGTGGTTGCTAGAGATCTCCAGTCAGGCTTTGCAAGGTAAAAAGTTTTGGATTGATGGTGGCAATGACTGCAACCAGTTCCTTAAGCTGATCAGAATTCAGATTTTCTTCAGTATCTGTTCCCTGAAAGTAACCGTAGCCTTTGGGGAGTTCGCTGTATTGACCCTGGAACAGAAATGTTGCATCAACCAGATCGTTAACTCTGCCGGAAGCTTCCCACGGATCGCGGTAGTTGTACTGACGCGCGGTGATCTGCAGGCCAAGTTCGTTAGCAAAAACTGCTCGGACTTCAAAGGAAAAATCACGTGGCGAACCGTAGTGAGCGCTGCGACCGGAGCGTCCTCTGACACGTGCTCCAGCCTCTTGCAACATTGTCGACACAGATTCTTCAGACATGGGATCAGATTGTTCACAGTTCATAGTGTCTCCTTCAGATTGTCAAGTCGCAATTCAAGTCCCCATTCAACCGGTTTTTTCCCGTCTGGAGACAGAACCCACAAGGTAGGGATATCAGATGTTTCAGGGGCCGGACCATAGCCATCAGTCAGGTATATAATGGCAGCAGGTCGTGGCTGCATTTTTCGGGCGTGGTCAAACACGGGGCGCAGGTCGGTAAATCCGCCGCCCCGGAAAACATTGACGCTACCAGGGTTTCCACTGAAACAGGAAATCTGTTGAACGCGACTGCCGGCGTAAAGCACGGTGATCCTGCTATTACGTGAGCGGGCGATCTGTACCAGTTCACGCGCAAAGGCTTCACGCAGTAGTTGGGTGTCCGTTGAGTCGCTGACATCAACCCCGACCACGAGATTGAGATACTGCTGCTTCCGAATCCCCGGGGTTGTCTGACCAAAGCGACGGTGGGCACGTTTCCAGGTCGAGGTGCGACCAACTCGGCCTGCTGTGCCGATAAACTGTCGCAGAATCTGCTGCCAGGGAATGGCAGGTGGCGACAGGTAGGAACGGATAAGTTGCAGCAGTTCCCCGTCGCTTTCGTTGCCACCTTTTTGCCAGGCAGATAGAACCATCTGGCGGATGACCTGCTCGCTCAGGGAAAACGGGGTGCGGTCTGCCTCCTGCCAGTACTGGTGATCGTCTACAGGTTGCGTGTGCTGCTGTTCAGGGTCGGTATAGCTGTCGTCATCATCGACTGTTCCTTGTCGATCAACCCGGTTGGTGCCCTGTCCTGTACTCGACGGGTTGCCGAGTTGCGGGATAAGCAAGAGCCGGTCGTAATACTCTTCTGCCGCCATGCCGATCGGGAGTTTCAATCGCTCGGGACGAGGGGCCTCAACAGGTAGGTGTTCAATGCCGGTATTGATTGCCAGATCACAAGCCAGATCCCAGAGCCTGGGGTTACGTTCTTTGCGGCGGCAGGGGTGCAAATGGAGGATGTGTTTGACCAGGTGCTCGAGGAGGGCTTGCTGTTCCAGGGTGGAAAAAAGAGCAAAGCGTTGTTCCGCGACCATCAGCACAGGTATGGCATCACTGATGGTAACAGCCACAGCTTGAGGACCTTGATAGGTGCGGCGGCGGAACTGCAATAAAAACTGGCCGAAAAAGGGGCGGTTTTTTAGCAGCCTGACAATGGAGTCCTCAAGCAGACGCATGGGTCAGACTGCGTCCTCGCTGATTTTACGAATAGTATCGAGGATCGACGTGTCGTATTTGTCCTGACACAAGATAGCAGCGATCGGTGGAATACGCAGCAGGGTTTTGACCATGCCGAAGCGCATATCACGGGGCAGAATATCAATATAGGCCACCAGATAATCCTGTTCAGCTTCAGCCAGCTCAGGGCCTTGCTGAAGAAGTGCTGTCAGATCGCTGATGGTCGCAGCCTGAATGTCGTCGCGTTGTTGTTGGGCCTGCTGCATAACCTGAGGCCAGCGTTTTAATATGTCATCGCCGCTCAAGGGGCGAAGGCGCTGTTCGCTGCACCACTGAAGAAAGGCGACAGCGGCTTCCTTGCCGATGACACCACTGTAAACCTCCATTTCCAGTTCTTTCGGGAAACGACAGTTTTTACGCAGAATACTGACCATTTCCCAGGCGCGCTCAGAAGGCTCTACCTGCATGTCAAAACTGGCACTGTTAAGCGACAGTAGCTGCTGATGGGTGCCGATAAATTGCCGTACGGAAAGATCAAAGTCTGCCTGGTGGGCATAGCGACCCCAGCACTCTGCATCGGATTCAACCTGAATAACCACCATGCGATCCAGCAATGCCCGATCAAGGGGTGTGACCTGGTAGCTGCCGTCTGGGGGGTTGATAGCGACCACAACCCGGTGCTGTGACGCCAATTTGTGGGTGTGAAGGGCACGCTGCTGACCTTGAGCAGGGGGTTCAACAAACTGGAATATGGCCTGCAGGGTATCTTCCTGTTGTGCCCGGTTCAGCTCGTCACAATGAATAACAGTCGCAGGATCAGTGTCAGCCGGCCACCAGGAGGGGCGTGACCAGTACATTGTTTCTGCCACCCGATAGGGGATTCCCACCAGGTCGCCGACTTCCATCTGTCCCAGACGTAAGGGAATATACTGACGTCCGATGTCGTTACAGACTTGAATGATGCCGGCAGTTTTTCCGACACCACGATGACCGACGACACAGGGGGTCAGATCGGTTGTGGTGAGGATCTCCTTCAAAACGATTTTCATCTGTTCAATATTCATGCTTCTTATTGTCTCCAGAGGTGTGACAAATTTGTCGCGATCCTTGATGTTGTAGATAGAGTGACTTATGTGGATCGTTTTTACTATGCCGGAAGGGGGAGGGAAAAGTCAAAACGACGAAATAATGACCTGAACAGTTGAAGGTCATACCAGGGCAAGCTGAAAAATTCAGGTGGACAGACCTGAGATGATCGACATGGTTTTTGACTGGAGGATGTCAATGGTTTCTTCGTTGAGGCGGAAGAGATCGAGGTAATCCTGATCGATTTCCAAGTCCTGGCGACCGATATGAGAGTCCAGTGAAAACCGGCAGGCAAAATAGTTGCCTACATAAGTCGCAGCACTCACTTCCGTTTCAACCGGTGTGGTGCGGGGTTGATGATGCAAACGGATAGCTTCAACCAGAAAAGGCGGCAGACTCCACCACTCCGCCAACATGGCACCCAATTGGGCATGATCGGTCTGGTAGAGGCTCTTTTCTGCCGTTGACAGGGAAATCTGGTTTTTGTTGGCCAGATCAATAGCCTGTTGAAACTGCTCGGGCAGGAAATTGGCCAGAAAGAGTTTGCCCATATCATGTAATAATCCGGCGATGAAGGCACGATCCTGCATGCCAACATTACTGCTGTGGATGAATTTAATCAGCAGTCGTGCAATTGTTGCCGTAGCAATGGAATGCTTCTTGAAGTGATTGATGTCAAACCCGGAGATGATGGTGGCGGGACTTTTAACTGCACTGAATGCCGACTCGGATAATACCAGATTTTCAACAATATCGGTGCCAAGGACGATAATTGCTTTCTTGATTGTGTCAACAAGAAAGCGCTGGCCGAAAAGGGCAGAGTTGCCCCAGCGCAGCAATGTCGATGACAGGCTTATGTCCTGACTGATAGCCTCGGCCATTCTTTCAATATCGATTTCATCTTCGCTGATGCAGGAACGTACCTGGCTATAGGTCTCCGGCAGGGTTGGTAACAGTGGAATAGAATTGATCAATTTCTGCAGTTCCGGACTGTATTTATGCTGATGGGCGGCCTGACGCAGAGCGCTACGGAGGATTTCCTTAAGTTCAAGATCAATCCAGGGTTTCGGTACAATCTGTTGGGTGCGTCCTTCGGCGAGGGCGCGTTTGACATTATCGTGACGTGGATGGCCGGTCAAAAAGAGGCGAATCGTGGCGGGGTGTAATCGTTGGACTTCAGTTAATAGCGTTATGCCGTCCATCTCCACCATGACCGCAGCACTGACAACCAGATCCGCCGACTCTTGTTCAAGAAGTGAAAGGGCTTCGTTGCCGTTGCGGGCAAAACGACACTCCCAGTCTTCGTCCCTCAGTAACCTTTGAAGGGCACTGAGAACAGCACTGTCCTCATCAACGAATAGAATTTTTGCTCTGTGTTTCATCGGCGGTCTTTCGAGGAAATGAACATGTGTGCACAATAACCTGCCATCATGATCAGTACCTTAATACTATCACTAGTCGGTCGGTATGTTAAGTAAGTTTTATGAATTAGTTTTAGTTTAAATGTGGAGTATGGGTCCCCGCACCTGCATTTGCAGCATTTCGCAGTTTTCGTAGCAGATTTGACGAAATCCTTCCGAAATGCGTTCGTCGATGGCAGCACTTTTCCAGAACAGCATGGCAGCCTGACGGGCATCAGCAAGTTCTGAACCTGTTTCTTTGCGCAGAGGCGGAGGGGTAAACAGGCGGGCAGGAATCTCTCCGGCAATGGGCTCGTAGATTGTCGGACGAATACCATAGGCCGGCGCCAAAAGGTACGTATCCTTGCTGTGGGGTAAAAAAGATATGTTGCCGAAATGTTGGTTGGAGTTGCCGATCATGTCACTGAACTGCGCCAGCCAGTTCATTTTTTTAGCATCTTCGGGCTTGATGAGGCCTTCTTTCCGCAGTCGTTCAGCAGCGGATACCCAGTCATCACAAGGGGCCTGGATGCGGGCATGAAGGGCACGTAAAGAAATCACCGGCAGACGCCCGAAAGCACCGCGGCGATCAAAGCGCTTGATGCACAAAAAGGTCTGGTTGCCGGAGATCACCAGCCGTGAACGGGCAGCGTTGTAGCCGGCCATGCGAATGGTTTCCAGGGCCAGGTGCTCGCAGACCAGGAGGTCGGCGTAGCGTTTTGCCTCTTTACTGTCTGCAGCCGGAGAGAATTTGATCAGCATGTGACAAGGGGCACCACGTTCGTTCAGGCACACCGAGAACTTTGGTTGTTCACCACTGAGTTGGGCCGGATTGATTTCTCTGGACAGGATTTTAGCCGCCAGTTGCGGATACACGCCGGCACGGTCATTTAGTTCGATCAAGTCAGGTGGGTTTTGCGCCAGATCGAAATAATGTGCCAAAGACTCATCGCCAATAATCAGATTGCCGGGGCGGTCTTCACCACGGCAGCTGGTGGCGAAAAGCATGTCCTCTTCAGTCCAGTCAGTAAGGCGCGGTGACAGTCGCAGTTGTTCTCCATAGCGATGAGCAAAAGCACGGGCACTGTAGCCATTAATCAGCAGGTCTTGGAGCGGCCAGGGCAGGTGATGGAACAGTTCTCCTGGTGAATTGACAGACTGCCACCAATATTGTCCCCCGAATAATGGAGTGAGTTGGCCGAATTTATGCACATCCCCCTTGGCGTCGATGCTGTAAACAGGAATCCGTACCTGTTCCTGTCCGCCTTTTTGGGGCAGGCCGTAACAGGTGGCCCGTCCTTTACCCATGACCACGATTTCGTGCGTCATACTGTTGATCAGGCGTGACAAAGTTGGTTGGCTGATTCCGAGTTCCCGAGTCAATTCCCGAGCAGTCATAACCCGGTCGGCCAGAAGTTGGCGCAATTGTTGTTGTTTGGTCTTCATGCAAGCCCTTTTATGAATATAAAGATGGACGCATAAAATACCCATTATAAAGGATAAATCAAGAAAAAAAAATAAGATTAGAATTGTAAAATGGTTTTTGTGCCAGGAG
>OBJA01001210.1_pt1 | contig 18659 bp, 19 predicted proteins | sample 1519751 | NCBI WGS metagenome assembly OBJA01 (sample SAMEA3881238, study PRJEB22517) | soil metagenome | biome: lake sediment; feature: soda lake sediment; material: sediment, water from around vicinity | place: India | collected 2013-12-23 | depth 3 m
TCAACTGCAAAAAGCTGCGTAGGGTTTTCGTGTCCACTATTGACGACCGACCTCACCTTTTGCGAAAATCGGTGGTCAACGGTTCTCCTCGGCGGCAAAGTGCGATCAAAAAATCGAGCGGCAGCTTAATTAGCTTTTCCGTCACGCGGCCGGTTTCCACACTGTCGAATACCTGCTCACAGTAATGCTGCAGGTAGCGCTCGGTATCGCAGAAGAAGAACTGTTCGCCGGTACGGAAATCGAAGTCGCGGACGCGATAGCGGTGGCCGCCGAGCACCTCGGCGCGCCGGTAGATTAAGTGCTCGGGCCCGACCGTCGAAATGTACAGGCCACCGCCCGGCTTGAGTACGCGGCGGAATTCGCGTAGCGCGGCGAGGAAATTTTCTTCCGTACCTTCGTAGTGCAAGGTATTGACCGAGAGCAGAAGATCGAAATGCGCGTCGGGATAGGGTAGGGAACGATTGCTGCCGGCCTGGATTCTGGTCTTGTAGCCGCGCGCGTCCATGATCTCCTGGACTGTGGCCGCCATTTCCGGGTGCAGGTCTATGCCGTGACATTCGCAGCCTATGTCGGCGAAAGGCACGAGATTGTTGGCGAAGCCGCAGCCGACATCGAGCACCCGCCAGAGAGGCTGTGGCTTGAACGGCGCTTTCAGGTAGTCGCTGCCGCCGAACAGTATCTTCAGCATGACCTCGTTGGGCCACTTCGGATACTTGCGCTCGTTCTTTTCGCGCTGGATTTCCTTGTTCCACTCATCGGTGGCGTGGTTGGCTTTCTGGCCGCTCATTTTGATTCACCGAAAGTCAGGATGTCCCAGTTCAGGGGCTGATCCTTGTCAACCGCTCTCGTCAGGGTGGCACCGACGACTGCGGAGGCGTAGCGGGCGCGCAAGCCGATGGCAGGACGCTTGACGACGATGTCGGCGGCCGAGATGGTTTCACCTTCGGCCATGTTACGGCCCGGGTACAGACCTTCGCGGCGGCCAAGCTCCCGCTCCTTGGGCAGCATCTGCTTTTCACCAGAGCCAAGTGCCTCGTGCGCCTCGTGGATAGCGGAAATATAAGACTTAAGCTCGTCTGGTTCCTGAGCATAGGCATGATCGGGACCGTCGCCATTCCTGTCAAGCGTGAAATGTTTCTCGAAAACCGTGGCGCCAATACCGACTGCTGCAATGGCAGCAACATGGCCCAGCGTATGGTCGGAAAGACCGACCGGACACTTAAAGCGCTGAGCCAGCGAAGCAATCACGCGCAAGTGAACCAATTCATTTGGCACTGGGTACATGGCCCCACATTGTAACAGCACGATTTGGTCGTTGCCGACTCCTAGGCACACATTAACCGCCTCTTCAATATCGACCATGTCGCACATGCCTGTAGAAATCATCACTGGTTTTCCGGTCGAGGCAACCTTGTGCAGAAAGCCAAGATTGGTGGCTTCCGATGACGCTACCTTGTGTGCAAAAACTCCGACAGACTCAAGCACATCAACTAACTGCGCGTCGAATGCCGAGGCCATGAAGTGCAAACCTTGATCACGAGCGTGCTTTTCGAGTTGCGGCAACCAGTCCGCATCCAGCTCGATGGACTTAAAGATATCGTAAAGTTCGCCACCGTTTGGATACAAAATATTCGTACGAAAAAGCTGGAACTTCACTGCGTTGGCACCAGATTCAGCGGCTACATCAATCATCTTACGCGCTTTGTCGAAGCTCTTGTCGAAATTAGATCCAACCTCGGCAATAATATAGGGTTTCGCATTCCCGCCCACCAGTATTCCATCAATCTGCAGCTCATTTTTTAGCAAGGCAACTCTCCTTCATTATTTCCATAAACAATCGCTGGCAGCCTAGTCCGTCCACCAGTTTCCTGCCGGTAGCAGCCAACTCCCGTCGTAACGCACAATCATTAAGCAGACGTTCGGATTCATTTGCCACAACATTCACCGAAACTCCTACGCCCATATCTACTGCCGCCCCAGTGGCGACAAAAAATTGGTTCACAGCATCATGAAAATCATCAATTGAGAAAAGCAAGGCCGGGGTGCCGCTCGCCGCCAGCTCGTACTTGGTTAGTCCGCTCGCACTAATTGCAAAATCGCACCACAGCATCAGCTCAAGCAAGCTGCACGGCGCGTCCGAAAATTGTACCGTATGCCGTGACACAGCAGCCAAATCGCCCAACTCATTGCGCAAGGCAACGCTGAACAACGGGCCGAGCACCACGATGACCTCAAGGCTTCGGCCTACCCCTTCCAGACCTCGTAAAACTTCGGCAGTGTACCCATTGGGGTCGCTACCACCACAACTGACAAGCACCCGGCTGGCCGGCCAGCGTGGCTGGCGCGGTGGTAAACCGGCATATTCCGGTGACAACAAGGCATAACGGGTGCCTTCAAGCAGTCGCCAATGCGCCTTACCCGCAAGCACCGCCGGTGCCGCATAGGGAATGACGACAAGATCGGCTTCAATCCGGCACAACTGGTCGACGATCGTGAAATCACCCAGCACGTCGAGCGCCACAAGGTAGCGGCCGAAGCCGCGCAAGCGCCTAAAGAGCCTCTCAGGATCGCGGCAGGAGGATGCGAAGGCTGGAAAAAGAAGGTCGGCGATGACCACGTCCGATTGCAGGCCCCCAGCTTGCGGCCAGTCGGCGCCATTCATAGCAGCCTCGTCGAGCAGGGTACAGCCGAACCCGGCTGTATTGATCCGCTCCGCCGCCGCCATACTACCGAAAACCAGGAAGTTGACATCGGCATGCTGATTGTGCGCGTAAGCCGCCAGTGCAAGACAGCGACTCAGATGCCCGAAACCGATCGCATTGCTGGCAGCGGCAACGAACAGTATGCGCCTGGAGGCAAGATCGAGCGGCATGTTTATCAATTCAAACGCTTAAAGCCGGCATGACATACCGGCCCTTTGAGCATGGACATGACATCCCGGCCTTCCTCACATTCCTTGATCAAGGCAAAGACCGGATCAAGTACCTCGAAATATCCATCCACGACATCGGGTGTGTGGGCGATGCTTGAGAAAAACAGGTTCGTGGCCAGATAACCCTTGGCCATCATTTCTTGTGTGATCAGGGTCTTGTAGGCCAACGCGTTCGGCCCCTCAAAGCCGAAGCTGGCAATCGCCGGCAGGCCGGCCGTGTTGATCTTGATCCCGTGTTTTGCGGCAAGTTGCTTCCAGCGTTCGGTGACGCCCATGCCTGTCTGGGAGATACGCTCCCAGGACTTCTCGCGCTCCATGATCTCCAGCGTCTTAAGCGCTGCTGTCGGCCCTATGCGCTCGGTCCAGAAGGTGCTGCTGATAAAAGTGGATTGCGCGCTTTCCATGATTTCCCGGCGGCCAATGGTGGCAGTGATCGCATAACCATTTCCGAGCGCCTTGCCAAACATAGCCATGTCCGGGTCTACACCGTACATCTTATGGATGCCGCCCATGGTCTGACGGAAGCCCGAGGTGCATTCGTCAAAGATCAGCACGATACCGCGTTGCGTGGCGAGATCACGCACCTTTTGCAGAAAGTTGTCCTGCGGACCATGATTGCGCGTAACCTCCATCTTGATAACGCCGATGTCATGCGCATTCACCAACGCCTCAAGCTCGGTAAAATTGTTGTAGCTGAAAGGAAAGACTGTGCCGCGCAGCTTCTGCGGCACACCCTTGGGATCTAGACCCGGCAGCAGATGGCCGGCCAGATGGTTATCGTCGCCGAGATTGGCGGCAAGATACCAGTCATGCCAGCCGTGATAGCCGCAAATGGCAACATTGTCCTTGCCGACCGCGGCACGTGCGATGCGGATGGCGATAGCGTTGGCTTCGCCGCCAGAGCGCGCGAAGCGCGCCATGTCGGCCCAAGGATGCAGAGCCAACAGCTTTTCGGCAAGATAAACCTCTTCCGGACAATTGAAAGTAGACATATTGCCGGCCCTGACTGTAGCCATCACCGCCGCATCAACCTCGTCATGGCTGTAGCCCAAGGTGTTGGTGCCTATACCCATAATGCACATATCTATGTATTCTCGACCATCCAAATCCCATACTTTGCATCCTTTGGCTTTGCTGAAATAGGAAGGCCAAAGATCCGGCAAAAACATTTCGGCGCGCTTTGAAAGCAACATGTTCCCGCCGGGGATCAGTCGTTTGGCCTTCCGCCATAACTCTTGTCCTGTATTCATAGTTGGTTTTCTCTTTTGGCCAAGCAAATTTGGACTAACTATCCCCATAAGTATTCCGTCCTGACGTTCGCCAGCAATTAATGCTTGAGAAGCACGACGGCCTTCCTCAACAAAACCAGCCTTCCGTAAAGCTCGTCGGGAGCCTTCATTTTCTTGGACATAGCCGGCTGTCAGCTTGGCCAGCCCAAGATAACTAAATGCGTATTCTGTTATTAACGAAATCGCAGCAGATGCATAACCCTTACCCCACTGCTCACGATCCCCTACCAAGAAACCAATTTCTCCAACCAGATGATTCCAATTGATCGGCCCAAGCTTTATATTGCCAATGTGTTGATTATTTTCCGTCAAAAAAATTCCCAACAAAAGGGAGTCATCGCTTTCGTTTGTTTCGTTGACAAACGAAACAAGCTCTTCAAGAGACTGTGGTGGCGAAAAGCGCACCTCAAGATAAGCAGTCACTACTGGATCGGAGAGCCATCTTAGATAAGCATGTGTTGCATCCTCTTTTTGCAGGTTGCGCAAAAATATAACGTTGTTATTTAGTTCTTTTTTCAATCTCATCAAAGTAAATTCCAATTTGTTGGAATAATCAGCATCTCGTCTTCACAATAGAATTCTGGCGGCACTTTCAGTTTAACCCTGCTTATTGCTCCAGCTATTTCCTTCAGATGCAAAAGACTATCTACTCCAACTACAAATCTGCTTACCTGCGGAAAAGAATTTTGTACTCCCAGACAAGCCTCAAGGGAAGTAACGTTATTTTCCCGCAGCCAAGAATACCAACGGTCGAAGTGCTCATGCCAACGACTGAATTTGAGAGGAATTTTGTCCTTCGGCATTAACAACAAGCCTTGCATAAAAACCGAACGAGCATGGATTTCAACACCTTGAGCAAGAAGTCGGTCAAGCCATCCGCTGGCCGCAAGACGCTGATCGAAACAATTTAAAGGAATTTGCACAAGGTCAATGGAGCATAGTCGTGCAATTTCATCAAGTTCTTTGGGATAGTATATAGATACACCGATCTTCCGTACAATCCCTCTTGACTTTAGATGTTCCAGTTTTTGCTTAACAATTTTCCCGATACTCCCGGTTAGATTCTCTGAACGATGAAGCAGGAGACCATACACTGAATCTGCCTGCAAGCGTTGCAGTGAGATCTTAATTTGGGCGTCAATCCAAGCCTCAACGTCATGAATTCCTTTGGGAACTGCCGGAAGCTTAGTTACCACCTTAAATCTTTTTACACCAATTTCTCCAATACATGCTTCGCTTTTACCATAGCCGATAGCAGTATCTAATGTGTCAATTCCTATCTCTTGGGCATAGGCTAATATTTTTCCGACTTCATCGCGGCTGACCTGCCCGGTTTGATTGGCTATACCGTATGGCATACCAAACTGCACAGTGCCAAGGGCCAGCTTCATCCCATCGCCCCGATCAACGCATTGACAACCTGTTCTTGCTCTTGCTCAGAAAGCGCCGGAAAAATCGGCAAACTGATCGCCTCCTTATAATACAATTCGGCATTGGGACAATAACCTGCCTTGAAACCCATTGACTCATAAAAAGGTTGGCGATACACCGGAATATAATGCAAGTTCACATTGATCCCGGCTGCGACAAAAGCTTCATAAACCTGGCGCTGCCTCTTGCCAAAACTTTTTTCCTGAACACGTATAGGGTACAAGTGATAACTTGACCAAGTATCGGGATGCTGCCAAGGCAGAACAACCGGCTGGCCGGCCAGGGCTTCTTTATAGCGCTCTGCGATCCCGTGACGCATATTGACAAATTCATCCAACCGCTCCTGTTGGCTAAGACCCAAAGCAGCCTGGATATCGGTTATGCGATAATTGTAACCCAACTCGACCTGCTGGTAGTTCCATATCTCATCATCCGGCCGCCGGGACATCAAGTTACGGTCATTGGTAATTCCGTGGCTGCGATAAAGGCGCATGCGATCTGCCAGAACATGATCATTGCTCAGAGCCATGCCACCTTCACCGGTGGTAATTATCTTCACGGGATGAAAACTGAATACCGTAATATCGCTGTAGAGACAGCTTCCAATTGGTTTTTCTTTGTATTTTCCACCTATTGCATGCGCAGCGTCTTCGATAATCTTGAAACCGTACTCGCGGGCCAGCACCTGAATGGACTCCATATCACAACTCTGGCCACAAAGGTGGACAGGAATAACAACTTTCGGCAAAATACCTCTTGTTTTAGCAACGGCAAGTTTGTCGGCCAGACATTCCACACTCATATTGTAAGTGCGCGGGTCTATGTCGACAAAGTCCACCTTGGCTCCGCAGTAAACTGCGCAGTTTGCACTGGCTACAAACGTGATGGGGCTCGTCCACACCCAATCACCAGGACCTACCCCAAGAGCCAAGCAGGCAGTGTGCAGGGCGGAAGTGGCACTGTTTACCGCCACCGCGTATTTTGCGCCACAATAACGTGCAACCGCCGCTTCGAAGCAAGGTATCACAGGCCCTTGGGTTAACCAATCCGAGCGCAACACCTCCACCACGGCGCCAATGTCAGCCTCTGACACATCCTGTCTGCCGTAGGGTATCATCAGATTAACCCAATTTTGTCACGATGTGCCTCGATCCAGGCGCGCAGGGCTTCAACACCCATCCACTCGACGTTATTGTCCGAGGTGTAGCTGAAGTCGGGCGGCACACGCTTGCCGCTGTTAATACGTTTTTTATCGCGGCTCCAATTGTAAATGGCCGGCAATATCTTGTAATGATCCGAATATTCATATGTATACAATGCATCTTCAATGCTGATCATCTGTTCGTGCAGTTTCTCGCCGGGCCGAATGCCGATAATCTCATGACTCGCCTCGGGAGCAACGGCCTTCGCGATATCGGTGACCTTCATGGAAGGAATTTTTTTCACGTAAATTTCACCACCTCTCATGTCATCAAGAGCATGCCAGACCAGTTCAACCCCCTGTTCCAGCGAGATCATGAAGCGGGTCATACGCGAATCTGTAATCGGCAACACGCTTTTTGCGGCCTGCGTCATGAAAAAAGGAATGACAGATCCGCGTGACCCCATGACATTACCATAACGTACTACCGCAAACACGGTTCCCCGCGGAGAACCATAAGCGTTTCCGGCAATGAACAATTTATCGGAAACCAGCTTGGTGGCACCGTACAAATTACAAGGGCTGCAAGCCTTGTCGGTGGAGAGCGCCACCACTCTTTTTACCCCCTGGTCGATGCAGGCGTCGATCAGGTTCATGGCGCCGTTAATATTCGTTTTAACACACTCGAAGGGATTGTATTCAGCGGTCGGCACGATCTTGGTAGCAGCGGCGTGAACCACGTAGTCAATGCCATTGAGCGCCCGGTGCAGGCGGTCCTTATCGCGTACATCACCGATGAAAAACCGTACCCGGTCATCATCGGCGTACTGCTTGGCCATTTCCCACTGTTTCATCTCGTCACGGGAGAGTATTACCAGTTTGTGCGGGTTGTATTTTGCCAAAGTCATCGGCACGAAAGTGTTGCCGAAAGAACCTGTACCACCAGTTAGGAGTATGGATGAGTTGGTTAACATTAGTATCTCCCTGTTTCAAACTGCTCCAAGCTTATCCATATCCCTGAAACTATGACTTTTATCAACCAATTCTTCATATTTCCCTTGAGCCAGCACACGCCCTTCTCCCAACTCCACGATCAAGTCACAATGTTTCACCGTGGAAAGGCGGTGGGCAATGATTAATATGGTTAAATTCCGATCCAGTTTATCAATGGCATCCATGACCGCCCGTTCAGTAGTGTTGTCCAAAGCACTGGTGGCTTCATCAAACACCAAAACCGTTGCTTGACCATACAGCGCCCGGGCAATACCGATTCTTTGGCGCTGACCACCGGACAATCGAATACCTCGCTCCCCCACCATAGCAAGATACCCTTCCGGATGACTCTCGATGAAATCGGCAATACGGGCTTGGCGGGCCGCTTTTTTCACCCGCTCCATGTCAATTTCTTCCAGGGTTTCGCCAAAAGCTATATTTTCGGCCAATGTGGAGTCGGAGAGGAAAATGCTTTGCGGAACATGTGCGATAGCGCGTTGCCAAGCTCTTATTAGCTGTCCTTCCAGGGTAAGACCGTCCACCAAAATTCTACCCTGGGTCGGCCTGAGCAAGCCCATGAACAAATCCAAAGTCGTACTTTTTCCGCTGCCGGTGCTGCCTACAAAACCAATTCTTGATCCTCGGGTAATGGTCATCTTCAAATCGGTAAGAACCAACGGGCCCGTGGGGCTATATCGAAATTGCACACCTTCGAAACAAACATTATCGTGAAACTCCAGAGGGGGTGGCGGCGGTTCCGCGGCGGCTTTGGGTAAAGGTTGGTCCAGGAGTTCCAACGAGTCTTCCATTGACGCCCGATGGCCTGTGATAGTTGCCCAGCCACTATAAATCTGGTGCAATGTGGGCAATAATCGTTGCGCCCCCATGGCCAACGCCCCCAACACCGGCAAAACCGTTACTATTTCACCGTTTTGCCGTACGAGGCCATAGGCAAGTGAGGCTATCAAAACCATTCCTAAGGCCTCAACCATGTAACGAGGACTCTGGCTGATGAAAACATTGTTGCCTTGTGCGGTACACATCGGCCAATCAGCTCGGCGATAAAGATTGCAATAGGCCGCTTGTTTGCCGCCAAGCAAAACATCACGAATCCCCCCGAGCCCCTCCTGTAGAGCCTTCAACCTTCTGACATGTTCATGGGCTACACGCCGGCTATTTCGCAATAGTTGTCTTCGTGTTATCCAAGTTGTAATAACGTAAATTAGCCCGAAACCGACAAATGCAACGGATGACACCAGCGGATCAATAATCACCAGTGTTGTCACCACGAAGAGCGCGATAATCCCGGAACTGAGAAGGGTTAACAATTGCAGTAAAACATGGATGGCGCTGTTCACCTTATCAACCCCGCTAATTATCTCGCTACTGTTACGCGACAAGTGTTTAAGATAGGGTTGATAGAGGGTTCGGCGGTATACTTCGGTACTTAAATCATGGCCGACTGCGTAAGCAAACCTGGTGTTGGCCCATAACTGCAATAGTCTTACAGCCCCGGCGGCCAAAGCCGCTGCAACAAAAAATATGGTAAATGGCAGTAGCAATTGTTCGGGGCCGGTAATACCAAACCTGGGGGCCATTTCAGCAACCAAATAATGATTAAAAACCCTCTCCGGCGCCGCCAGTGCTCCAAGGAAAGGCAACACCGCACCGAGGCTAATCATTTCCGCCACGGCGCCTACCAACATCAAAAGCACAAGAGCAACGCTCTGACGCTTCCTGCGCTTGCTTAAATGCCCACAAAGCCGCCGAACCAGCTGCGAAAGGGAGTTCTGTTTTTGTTTGGTATTCAACCAGCCGTTCTCGCAAACTCTTCGTAACTGCTTTTAATACCTGCCGCCAAAGTTATTGACGGCGTCCAACCAAGACTCCTGATTTTGTTGATGTCTAGACGTTTACGCGGCATGCCGTCAGGCTTACCGGGATCAAATCTAATCCCCCCCTTGAAACCGACCACCTCCATAACCAACTCAGCCAAATCCTTGATACTAATCTCTTCACCACTCCCGATATTCAACATCGAAGCATAATTGGAGGTTTCCATTAGAAAAACGCAGGCGTCCGCCAAATCATCCACATGGAGAAACTCCCTTTTCGGAGTTCCTGTACCCCATACTGAAAGTACTTCTTCATCGCTCGTTTTTGCTTCATGGGCCTTTCTAATCAAGGCCGGAAGCACATGGCTGGTTTCAAGATCATAGTTGTCGTTTGGACCGTAAAGGTTGGTTGGCATCACGCTAAGGTATTGCCGGTCGTATTGCCTATTGTAGGCCTCGCAGAGCTTGACGCCGGCAATCTTGGCCACCGCATAGGGTTCGTTGGTAGGCTCCAAGGGGCCGCTGAGCAGATATTCTTCCTTCATGGGCTGCGGACAATCGCGGGGATAGATGCAACTGCTACCCAGGAAAAGCAACCGCTCCACCCCGGCCAGGTGGGCACCGTGAATGAGGTTGGCCGCGATCATGAGGTTCTGGCAGATGAAATCGGCCCGATAAGTGTTGTTGGCATGAATACCGCCCACTTTGGCGGCGGCGATGAAGATGTAGTCCGGTTTTTCCTTTTGCAGGAACTGGTGGACGGCAGGCTGGTCAAGCAAATCCAGTTCGTTGCGGGAGCGCACGAGGAGATTTTGATAGCCCCCCTGCCGCAAACGGCGCACCAGAGCGCTGCCCACCATGCCGCGATGGCCGGCGATATATATTTTAGACTGACGGTCCATCACTCGTGATAGTCGTAAGCTGTAAAACCGTGACGGGTAACCAGAGCGTCACGCTCCGCAGCCTTGAAATCCTCCCGTACCATCTCAGCCACCAAGGTCTTGAAATCGATCCGGGGTTGCCATCCCAGTTGCTTGCGCGCCTTGGCAGCGTCACCCAGCAGGGTCTCCACTTCGGTGGGCCGAAAATAGCGAGGATCAACCGCGACGACAATCCTTCCTGTTTCATCTCTCCCCTTCTCCGCGACCCCGGCGCCCTCCCAGGTGATTTGCATGCCAAATTCGGCGGCGGCAGCGGCGACAAACTCCCGCACCGAATGCTGCTCACCGGTTGCAATAACCAGATCTTCCGGGCCGGACTGCTGGAGCATCAGCCACATGGCTTCCACATAGTCACGGGCATGGCCCCAGTCCCGGCGGGACTCCAGGTTGCCGAGATACAGGCATTCCTGCAACCCAAGGCGGATCCGAGCCAGGGCTCTGGTTATCTTGCGGGTGACGAAAGTCTCGCCGCGCACTGGTGACTCATGGTTGAACAAAATACCGTTGCAGGCGTACATGCCGTAAGCTTCGCGATAATTGACCGTAATCCAGTAGGCGTAAAGCTTGGCCACCGCATACGGCGACCTGGGATAAAAAGGGGTGGTTTCCTTTTGCGGGGTTTCCCTGACCATACCGAAAAGCTCAGAGGTTGATGCCTGATAATAGCGGGTCTTCTGCTCCATGCCTAAAATCCGCACCGCTTCAAGCAAGCGAAGGGCGCCCAGGGCGTCGGAATTGGCTGTGTATTCCGGCTCTTCGAAGGAGACCGCCACATGGCTCTGAGCCGCAAGGTTGTATATTTCATCGGGCTGCACCTTCTGGATGATCCGAATCAGGCTCATCGAATCGGTCATGTCCCCATGATGAAGAATGAACCGTCGCTCCTGCTCGTGGGGGTCCTGGTAGAGGTGGTCGATGCGGTCGGTGTTGAACAGCGAGGTCCGGCGCTTGATGCCATGCACCTCATATCCCTTACCGAGCAAAAATTCCGCCAGGTAAGCGCCATCTTGTCCGGTAACACCTGTAATCAATGCTGTCTTTTTCATAAGATACCAGTGGTCAATTAAAAAGGTAGTTAAGCCGTGGACTCATAGAGACTATCGTTGTCTCTATGAATGTGCCTTTGGTCAACTGCACCCAATGCCTGATCTCAGGTGAACGTTTCTTGATTAAGCGGTCAACATCGTCACGGCTGCCAGGTTTTAAAATATTGTCCTCAGTATTATAGATATAAACATTGCCGGTTAACGAATACCGAGCACCGAACTTACTGTCTACCAAGTCATCTCCTACAATGGTAGCTGTCGGGGTGATGGCCGCCACTTGATTCACAGCAGCGAAATCTCTGAATATCGCACTAACTACCCACGGCATGCAAAAAAAATCTATGTGCGAATATGGCCCCAGCTTGCTGTAGTTGTGCCCTATTATGATTAGCATATCCTCATTTTGTAACGCCTGCAGTCCCTCATGGTTCTGGATATTTTGGAGGATACTCAGTTGTTCCCGGTTCCACGCCTTCCAGTGATCGGAAAGGCCAAAAACCGGCAACACGAAGATCAGCCAGAGCAAAAGCAAAGTTTTTCGATTAATGGGTAAGGAAACCAGCAGCACCGCAACGAGCAACGAACCATAAACAAGACTGCGATTGCCTAAATTGAAAGGTGAAGGAACATAAAGACCAGTCAAGGAGAACATTACCAATGATAACAATAAAACCGAAACAGCACCAAGCAATAAATGTTTAAAGTTGCGGTGTGCAATATCGGCATTATCTTTGATACTTTGTTGACCGAGATAACGCCAAGCAACAATCAGAATAACAGTGGCAATAATCATGGACAAGAGACCAATGGATGCAGCTGAATAATATAGCTTGATAAAAGCCGAAGGGCCAACGAAAGAATCGAAGGTTCCCAGGACCTGCATAACCATGCTCTTTCCAAATAAAAGGATATCAAGCTCTGGGCTTATTCGCCTTTCAGCCAGAGGTAAAGTAAATTTTATACTAAAATAATAAATTACATAAAATACTCCCGGCAAAATGAACAACAGCCCCCGGAATGTGTCAATGAAAATGAGACACGTCATCGATAAAATTACTGTAGCTCCGGTCGGTACATGACCTGAGGTTCGTTGGTAGCAGGTAGCGGCGGCCCGGTCAAGGCCAAGCCCCCTGTCGGGGGTGCGCTTTGCGCAGCCTTGACCGGGCCACCGCTACCTGCTGAACCAGTGGTTGCCGAAGGCGAAAGGACGCCTTCTTCTTGGCCTTCGGCAAAAGGACCAAGGGTTTTCTTGATCGGTGGATTGATCCACACAGCTTCCGGCAATGCCAAAGGGGTGGGCAACTTGCCCTTGAATCGAGCCGGGTTTTGCTCAAAGGCGGCGGCCAGCACCTGCGCTCGTTGTTGTAAGATGGTTTGCGCCACCCGGTAATGGACCTGGGCCGGAGTCAACAGGGCGATACCGGAGTGTTTATGTTCGTTGTTGTACCAGTTGAAAAATGACTGGCAGAAGACCCTGGCATCCTGAAGCGCGCCGAAGCGGCTGGGGAAGTCGGGCCGGTATTTGAGGGTTTTGAATTGAGCCTCCGAGAACGGGTTGTCGTTGCTGACATGGGGCCGGCTGTGGGTTTTAGTCACCCCGAGATCGCTCATCAATTGGGCAACTTTTTTGGACTTCATGCTACTGCCCCGGTCGGCATGGATGGTCAACTGCCCCGGCTGGATCAGCTGCTTTTGGCAGCTTTCTTCGATCAGCCGTTCGGCCAGGTCCGATCGTTCACAATCGGCCACCATCCAGCCCACAACATAGCGGCTGAAGATGTCAATAATGACATAGAGGTAGAAATAGGTCCATTTGGCCGGCCCCTTGAGTTTGGTGATATCCCATGACCAGACCTGATTGGGAGCGGTGGCCAGCAGTTCCGGTTTAACGTAGTTGCCCCGCCTGGTTTGCCGACGTCGTTCCCGAACCTCGTCCGCAGCGGTCAGAATCCGGTAGATGGTGCGGATGGAGCAGTGATAGACCCCTTCGTCCAGCAGGGTCGCATGGATCTGGTAGGGGGAGAGGTCCCAGAAACGCTGCTCATGGGCCACATCCAAAACCGCCTGACGTTCCTCTGCTGAGAGGGCCAGTGGCGGTACCGCTTTAGCGGGGGCGGATTTGGGCTTGAGTTGTCGATAGAACGAAGCGCGGGGCACGTTCAGTGCGTGACAGGCGGCCTTGGTGCCGACTTGTTGGCGCAAAGAGAGCAATGATGGCATCATTTGTTCCCTCCTGGCGCTGATTCCTGGGGGATGCCCAGGATCTCTGAAATTTTTTTTTGGACCTCGATGATGGTCTCCGCCTGCTGAAGCTTGCGTTGCAGCCTTTGATTCTCCTTTTGCAAGCGGGCTAGTTCTTCGGCCTGGGGGTTAACCGGCTTCTTCTTGCGGCCACGCTGCTTGGGGGTAAGGCCAACGAGGATGCCCTTTTCCATCTGGCGGTGCCAGGTCTGGATATGGGAGTGATAAAGCCCTTCCCGGCGGAGCAGTGCACCGATCTCGCCGGGCCGTTCACAGGCGTCCACCGCCCGCAAGATGCGGAGCTTGTAACGCGCCGTGAATCGCCGTCGGGGCTTGGTGCTTGCCACTTCCGGGTCGGGGCGTTGCTCTTCATCTGGAAGGGCAGCAGGCCCTGATGAGCGATCTGGAACTTGGATGATTTTGGCGTTGTTTTTCATAGTGAAACTCCTAACCGCCCTACATTAATTTTTCAAGGGGTTGGTGTCTCACTTACATTGACACAGAGGGTATGGGTTTGGTCCAACACAGACAACATCGTCGCTATATCAATCAAATATTGCCGGCCACGTTCCACCAAATTGTAAACAGCTGTTTTTCTTAACACATCCTCCATTGTCCTCACGATTTCTATCATCGAATAACTGCATGGGTTTGCGATATTTACGGTACACTGACGCATCGCTCTATTTTCAATCAATAAAGTCCCCAGAGTCACCACATCATCAACATCGATAATGTTTCGGTAAGCGCCTCGCCAAACACTAAAAGCCTCACTACGTATTATGCGAGCATAAAGGAAATTTAATAAGGTGTGAGGATTAGGAGTGTGCCCCGCGACTTGAGGTAACCGCAAAATCAGATGGCGCGGGTGCTTGGAAGCTAGTTGTTCCATCGCCAATTTGTGTTGTACGTACTGCGTATGCTGAGATTCGGGGTCAGCCACGCTACATGTCCCAAAATACACAAACGCACCAACATCACCAGCTACTTGCAACCCCGCTATCAACCGTGCTCGTTCACGGGCAAATTCAGACGTGTCCGTGCAATTTGAATTTGAAACACCAGCCGCATATATACACACATCACTGCGCACATAATAATGAGCACCAAACCCCCGCGCCAATAACCCTGAACCGATAATCATTTTATCAGCCGTTGTAATTCTTGATAAGAGGGCTCGACCCTTTACAGGCGACATCCCGTTGTTCGCAGATTGAGTGTGGACATTCGCATTTTTCATCGACGAATACGTCAGCGGCCAGGTCATCCTGCAGTTCGGCGATTTCCTTTTGAATTTCCTCGTACTCCGCCAACTTGCGCTGGAGGAAGTCACGGGTTACCCGAGCCTTCTCCTCGATGCCGCTGGGGGTCAGCTTGTAGAGATAGGCGGCCTTGTTTTTGGCGTTGCGGAAATTGCGGGCCTTGATCAGCCCCACCTTGATCAGGGCCTGGAGGCAGAAATTGGTCTTGCCCAGAGAAATCCCCATAATCCCGGCCAGGTCACGTTGGCTTTGGTAGGGCTTAGCGGAAGAAATCTTCGTACCAGGCCATGGCTTCGCGCAGACCATCGCTGAGGCGGTGGCTTGGCTGGTAGCCCAGCAGCCGTTGGGCTTTGCCGATATCGGCCAGAGAGTGACGGACGTCGCCGGGGCGGAAGTCCCGGTAAACGGGCTCCCGGCGGAGATGTTCGGCAAGCCGGTTCCGTTCCCGGAGGATATCGCGCAGGCTGCCATAAAGCTGGTTGAGGCTGGTGCGCTCGCCTACCGCCACGTTGTACACCTGGTTGGCGGCCTCGGGGTTGGTGGTGGTGGCGGCCAGGACATTGGCCTGGACCGCATTGTCGATGTAGCAGAAGTCCCGGCTGGTTTCGCCGTCGCCGTTGATATAGACCGGCTCTTTGTTGAGCATGGCGGCGATCCACTTGGGGATTACCGCCGCGTAGGCCCCTTCCGGGTCCTGGCGGCGGCCGAAGATGTTGAAGTAGCGCAAGCCGATGGTTTTGAAAGCGTAGCAGCGGTCGAAGACTTCGGCGTAGAGTTCGTTGACGTACTTGGTCACCGCGTAGGGCGAGAGCGGTTTGCCGATTTGATCTTCCAGCTTGGGCAGGCCGGGGTGGTCGCCGTAGGTGGAGCTGGAGGCGGCGTAAACCAGGCAGGTTACCTTGGCGTCGCGGGCGGCGGTGAGCATATTGAGAAAGCCGCTGATGTTGTTTTCGTTGGTGGTGATGGGGTCTTCCAACGAGCGGGGCACGCTGCCCAGAGCGGCCTGGTGGAGGACGTAGTCGACGGGAACGCCTTGCGTGGGGACAGATTTGAAATCTGTCCCCAGTTGGGATGGGGGAAAACACAACGCCCGCCGGCAGTCGTCCAGGTTGCGGATATCGCCCTGGATGAAGTGGAAGTTTTGCCACTGCTCCGGAGTAACCAGGCTTTGCACCTCATCCAGGCTGTGCTGGTGGCCGGTGGCGAAGTTGTCCAGCCCCACCACCCGCTGGTTGAGCTTCAGCATGGTTTCCAGCAGGTTGGAGCCGATGAAGCCGGCCACCCCGGTGATCAACCAGGTTTTAGGATCGACTTGCAGGTGGTTGAGGGTTTGCTGGTAAATGCTCATAAAAGAAACACCTGGAAATTTTAATATTCCTTCTCCTCTAAGCTTGCTAAAAATCGCCGACAGCAACTCAAGTTTGACAAGCTCGAAGCTAAACAAATATCTGAACTTTCGGGCTTGGCCGGAGTTGGCTTATTGGTCCGCCTGCAGGGGAAGTACGGCCTGCAGATCTTCGATTTCCCGCTGATGATCCCGTATTCGCGCTGCCGGTGGGCCAAGAAGCGGCTGGTGAGTGGGTCAGCCCCCCGCAGGTAGTAGTTGGCCTTGCCCAGAGCCCCATGGCATCGGCCAGTTCACACGGCTGATACCGGGGTTTTCATCCAGCAGCTTCAGCAGCTGGTAACGGTGGTGATTTCGGGATTCGGCGCAACGATGGCAGATCAGGCGGCCAAAGAGCAGGATTTTCATATCGCCACTCCTCGCTTGGTGTAGTTCGTCTCAATCCATTCCCGGTAAGCACCGGAACGAACTCGCTCCACCCATTCAGGATTATCCAGATACCACTGCACGGTCTTTCTCAAACCCGACTCAAACGTCTCGTGGGGCTGCCAGCCCAGTTCGGTAGCGATGCGGGTGTCGTCGATGGCATAGCGGCGATCGTGGCCCGGCCGGTCGGCCACGTACTCAATCAAGCGCTCGTAGGAACCTTCTGGATCAGGTTTAAGCTCGTCGAGCACAGCACAAAGAGACTGCACCACCTCCAGGTTGGTTTTCTCGCTCCGACCACCGATGTTGTAGGTGCGGCCGAGGGATCCGTTGGCCAGCACCACTCTCAACGCCTTGACATGATCATCCACGTACAGCCAGTCCCGAACGTTATCACCCTTGCCATAGATAGGTAAAGGCTTGCCTGCCAGGGCGTTAAGAACCATCAGGGGAATAAGTTTTTCCGGAAATTGGTAAGGGCCGTAATTGTTGGAGCAGTTGGTGATAACCACCGGCAGGCCGTAGGTGCGGTACCAGGCGCGGACCAAGTGATCGCTGGCCGCCTTACTGGCCGAATAAGGGGAACTGGGTACGTAGGGCGTCTCCTCTGTAAAGGCTGGATCGCTCGGTCCCAAATCACCGTAGACCTCGTCCGTGGAGATATGATGAAACCGGAAGACAAATCGAGCCGATTGCTCCAATTCAAGCCAGTATGCCCGTGCAGCCTCCAAGAGATTCTGCGTACCGGCAACATTGGTCATAACAAATGCCTCTGGCCCTATTATGGAACGGTCCACATGGGATTCGGCAGCCAAGTGCATCACAGCATCCGGCCTGTGTTCCCTGAAGAGCCGATTTACTGATTCCTTGTCACAGATGTTTACCTGCTCGAAACAATGCCTCGGGTGCTCCCGCGCCTCGGCAAGCGATTCCAGGTTCCCGGCATACGTCAAGGCATCGACGTTGATGACCGTGGCGTCCGTTTCTCGAATAAGCTGCCGCACGACAGCTGAGCCAATAAAGCCGGCGCCTCCTGTTATCAGTATACGATTCATATGTACCGGCCTTCCGCGCGGTCTGAAAACAGCTCAGACATCACCACCCCGCCGCCTGTTTGTTGTCAACATTGTAGAGCCCTTCATTGCCCACCCGTCTCTCCACCACCATGCCCAAGACACCCAAAGCGTGGAAATTGCGCACCAGGTTCTTGCCCCAATAGCCGGCACCGATAACTGCAATTTGGAAGGCCATTAAAATGGTTCCTCTCTTTTGCCGAGTCGGGCCGAAATGAAATCAACGGTCTTTGTAACGCATTCTTCCAAGGAGCGTTGATCACTGGCCAGCACCAGGTCCGGATTTTCCGGCACCTCATACGGGGCAGAAACCCCGGCGTAATTCTTGATCTTTCCTTCCCGCGCCATCTTGTACAGCCCCTTGACGTCCCGCCGTTCGCATTCCTCCAGGGAGCATTGCACATAAATTTCAAAAAAACGGCCGCAGTCGATCAGTTCCCGGCAGCGTTGGCGGTCGGCCTTGAGCGGCGAGATGAAGGCGGTGAGGCAGATCAGGCCGGCGTCGAGGAAGAGCTTTACCATTTCGGAAATCCGCCGCAGGTTCTCGGCCCGGCCTTCCGGGGAGAAGCTGAGGTCGCTGCACAGGCCCTGGCGGACGTTGTCGCCATCGAAAACGTAGGTCAAGCGGCCCATTGCGTGCAGCCTTTCTTCCACCGCGTGGGCGATGGTGGACTTGCCGGAGCCGGAAAGGCCGGTGAACCACA
>OBJA01001211.1_pt1 | contig 18640 bp, 18 predicted proteins | sample 1519751 | NCBI WGS metagenome assembly OBJA01 (sample SAMEA3881238, study PRJEB22517) | soil metagenome | biome: lake sediment; feature: soda lake sediment; material: sediment, water from around vicinity | place: India | collected 2013-12-23 | depth 3 m
GACATTCTGAAACCCGCCTTTGGCCGCAATGATCGCCTGCAACGGCATCTGCTGGTCATAGCCCGCATCAATCGCCTTGTCCGTGGGCGGCAGACCTGTCTTGAAGTCCACAATCACCAGAGCGCCCGTCGCCGTCCGCTCGATCCGGTCTGCCGTCGCCGACAGCTCGAAGGGATGCCCGGCAATATCGCTGCGATATTCCCCGCGCACCTCGCGCAGAATGCCGCCCGAAACGTCCCGCTCCCGGCGCCAGTCCAGATACCACTCCGCCACATCCTGCCAGATGGCCAGACGCCCCGCCCAAGCGGATTCCGGCTCCCCGGTCCGCGCAAGCTCCTCGCGTATCAGCGTCAGCAGCGTTTCAGCATCCTTCGCAACGCCATCTGCCTCAAACGCATCCAACGCCGCATGGATTGCCGTTCCGCGCAGATTGCTTGCCAGCGGCGCGCCCAGCACATCCACCTGGCGAAGCCCCAGAACGGACTCCGCCCAGATCGAATAAGGGTCACGCTGCAACCGGTCGACCCGCGTTACAGAAAGCCGGCGGGGCCAGTCCTCCGGCGCGCGCTTCTTCGGCTTTGGCTCGGCACTGAAATCTGCCGGCAGGCTGCCTAATCCGCGTGTCTGAAGGGCGTTCACCCAATCCAGAAGATGGCGTGTTTCGCCCTTGAGCAGCTTCGCCGTCCGCTCCCCGAACGCGCCCTCCGCCAATGTCCGTCCGCAGACGCCACACCCAGCGGGACGCCACCGCCGGGCTGTCATCCCGCCGCGCGGCATACAGCATTACCACATGCGGCGCCGCCGCCAGCTGCGCAAAGTCGTGCGCCGAAAGGCCCATGCGCTCTTCCGGATCATTCAGCCCCAGAGGCGCGCGAAACCGGCGCGGCAGGAAGGCATCGGCGGGCGGCTTCTCAGGCCATACATCTTCGTTGAGGCCCGCAAGGATCAACCTGTCCGCAGACTGAAGACGCGCCTCCAGCGGACCCCAGATAGAGAGTCGCGGATGCTCTGGCTGACCCGTCTGCACGGGCAGCGTGGAGGATTCCGCATCGACCAGATCGGCAAAGGCTTCCGGACTCATCTCCCCCAGGAACGGCCCTAGTTCGGCCAGCCGCTGCAGAAGGTTTGAGGCCCCTGCACCGTCCTCTCCCGCCCAGGGCATCGGCGTTTCGCTGATCGCGCCGGCCAGATCGGCCACGCGCTTTGCGGCCTCATCCGCCGTCACTGCCTCCAAACTGGAAAAGTCCGATCCCGTCTCTTCCATGATCCCGGCAAGGCGGCGCACCAGAAGAATTGCCTCATCCTGGTCTTCCCGCTGGAAAGGCGAATGCTGCTCCAGCTTGTCGCGAATGTCGATGCTGTGGGCGAGATCATCCAGGCTTTTCCAGCGGCGCGGCCCCCTCAGGAAATAAAGGTCCAGCTTTCCGGAATCCATCTTTCCACGAACAAAAGGATGCTTCAGCACAGCTGCCAAGACAGCTGGTTCGCCGGGGTCGGCCGCCCAGCGCGCGCAAAGCCCGATCAGGCTTCCCGCCAGCGTCCGCCCAAGCGGCACGGGCGCCGAAGGCGGAACATGTATGCCCCACCGGCCGAGCAGCGCGGAAACTCGCCGCGCAAGGCCTGCGTCAGGCGTCACCAGCGCCGCCGTCTCCCCAGGCCGCTCCAGCGTCTCCCGCATCAGCAGCGCGGCGGCTTCTGCTTCCGCCGCTTCGTTTGGTGTTTCTGCCACGCTGAGGCCCTTCAGGCCGTCGCGCACAAATTCCTCAATCGGTTGCCCGCCCGCGAGGGCCAGTTCTTCCAGCGTCGCGCGCCAGTCCGCTGTCTCTTCGGCGGGCGCCAGCGCTTCATGGATCAGGCGCACGCGCGCGCGCGCAGGCGCATCGGCAGAGATCCCCGGCCACGGCACAACGCTCTCCGGCGGCCTGCCCAGCGCCTTCAGGGTACGTATCAGCGTGTTCTGCGGGTGGCCCGGCGCGCTGATCACCGCGTCCCACTGCCGCTCGTTCAGCGCCGTATCGAGCCCTGGCAACACAATCAGGCCCATGGGTAATTCCAGAACTGCCCGCATCAGGATGCGTCCCGGCGGCGTTGCTCCAGTGGAGCCGGCAATGATCACAGGTCCGGCAGGCGGCGCTTTCTGCCAATGGTCAGCCAGCGCCCGCGCCGCGCGTAACCGCTCTTTGTAGGGATCAGATGCCCGGTTCTCGGCCAGCCATTCCGGCCAGAGCTGGGTGACGATCTTCAGGAAATCTGCCGAACGCGACCAATGCGCGGCAAGGTCGCCCAAGCTCAACGTCTCCAGCCGGCTCCAGTCGGCGTCTTCGCTCATTGCCGCCTGCTCCAGCAGACGGCCCAGCTCCCGCGCTGCCGAAAGGGCGGAGGCCGGCGGCAGGTCAATGCCCATGGCGCTCTGATAATAATGGCGCACCAGCGTCGCCAGAACGCCCAACTGCCGCGCGCCTGAAAGCGGGGGCACGGCGCCGGAAAGGGCCTGTTCGGCAATCGGCGGTGGCTCTCCGCTGTCCAGATCACCCAATGCCCGGATGTCCGGAGGCAGGATCGTCTGTTCCCCCGCCGCATCATAGAGCGCCAGCGACAATACGCGCGCAGACCGGCGGTTGGGCACATAGATAATAGCATCGGCCAGCGCGTCTGGCTTGGTGGCGAGCGATGTCTCCTCGGCCAGCGCGCGCGCAAGTTCCTTCACAAAGGCCGTGCCCGGCGCAATCGTCCGGATGCGCGGGGCATCCGGGCCGAACAGCGCGTCAGCCGCCATGACAGGCCACCCACATTTCGGCATCTTTCAGCGCCTGTGGGTCGCCCACATGCAGCCAGAAGGAATCAAGCGCTAAGCCCCGCAAGCGCCCCTGAGGGATCAGGCCATCCCAGATGCGCAGCGCCGAAAACCGCTCCACCGGCTGCCCGTCATAAACCTGCGGCTTGATGATCCGTACGCCCGCATAGGCCCAGGGCGCCGTCGCCGCCGTGCCGCGCCGGGTCAGGCGGCCTTCGCCGTCCATGAAGAAGTCGCCCGGCCCGTCAAAGCCCAGCGCCCGTCCGGTGTCAGCTACCAGAAGGCGCTCATCCTCCTGCGCCGGGTCAAATGCCTGCGCCAGCGCCAACAGCGGATCAGCCACCTCGGGAAACCAGAAGGCATCAGTATTCAGCACGAACACCGGCTCCTCGCCCAGCAGCGGCCGCGCCTTGGCCAGGCCCCCGCCAGTCTCCAGCACCTCGCCGCGTTCGTCGGACACGATCACCTCGAAATCCGTCAGCGTTTCCAGATACGCCTCAATCTGCTCCGGCAGGTAATGCACATTCACCACTAGGCGCTTCACGCCCGCCGTTTTCAGCGGCCCAATCACCCGATCAATCAGCCTGCGCCCGCGCACAGGAATCAGCGGCTTGGGGCAGTCATTGGTCAGCGGCCGCATGCGCGTGCCGAGACCTGCGGCAAGCACCATCGCCGTATGCGGAACCGGAACGCTCATGCCTTGGCCTCAAATACGAAGGGGGTCTGCTCCATCACGAACGCCCGCATGCCTGCCAGCGAAGGGTGGGCCAGATTGCGGGCGAGGATGGAAAGCTGCCGGGGCTGGAACTCACCATAACGGGGCTTCTTGTCCCGATGCTGCAGGCGGGAGAAGACACCCGCAATCCGCAAGGCATTGAGGGCGCCGATTACGGCCAACCGCTCCTCAAAATCCGTCCGGTCCTGTCCGGTTTTGTCCAGAAATGTCCGGATGGCGTCTTCCGCTGCCGCCGCTGAGACGGCTCTGCGCGCGTCCTGGGTTAGCATTGCCATGTCCCAGGCGTCCCAGCCGCGCACCGCGTCCTGAAAGTCCAGAAGACCCACCCGGCCACCCGCCAACCACAGCAGATTTTCCGCATGATAGTCCCGCAGCGTGAAAGCCCTCGGAAAAGACATGGCTTTTTCAATCAGCGCGTTCCGCTCGGCCTCCCAGCGCGCCCGCACCGCGCCTGTCAGCTTGGTTCCGCCCGTTTCCAACGGCAACCAGTCGGCATAGAGATCGGCATTGGCGCCGAGCGCTACAGCATCAAAGTCCAGGATCGGCCAGACAATCCCATCCTTTTCAAGCCGCTGCGGCACCGGCGCCGCGTGGAGAAGAGCCAGCGTCTCTGCGGCCGCGCGGTAAAGCGTCTGCTCGTCCGCCTCGCCCCGCTCAATCATCCGGGCAAACTCGCGCCCCTCGCCAAAATCCTCGATCAGCGCAAAGCCTTGCGCCGGATCGAACGCATATACCTCCGGCGCTTCCAGCCCCAGGCTGCGCAGATGCCCGGCAATCAGCGCGAACGCCTCGACACGCGAGGCCGCCAACCGCGTCATCGCGTTCCAGCCCATCTTCTCGCGCAATGCCCGGTCAGCCTCCGGCGGGCAGGGATCATCCTCCACCCTCGGCGCGTCCATCAGCAGGGCGCTGGCGCCATCTTCTCTGAGGAGGCGGATATAGCGGCGGGTCGAAGCATCCTGGCCAAGGGATTTGCGATTTGCCCGGTCCCATCCATCGCCCACGCTGGCGAGGAACCGTTCAATCTCATGCGTGCGCGAGTCAGAGGCTGAATCCATGCAGCCGTTCCTGCCAGCCTTCGCCCCTCGGTTCCAGCCTCACCCGGCGCTGATCGCCGTGAATTTCAAGCAACACGTCCAGACGCTGCTTCGGCAAGTGCCGTCCGGCCCGCTCCGGCCATTCTACCAGAGCCGCGCCCTCGACCGTATCATCCCAGCTCATCCCAACCCAGCTCCTCTACCCCGTCTGGATCATCCAGCCGGTAGAGGTCGAAATGCCAGAGCGGAAAGTCTGACCCCTCATAAACCTGGACCAGTGTGTAAGTAGGGCTCGGCACCTCTTCTCCCTCCCCCAGCAGGGCCTGGATCAGCCCGCGCGTCAGGGTCGTCTTGCCCGCGCCGAGGTCGCCATGCAGGGCTACGAAATCGCCTGCGCGCAGGATCTTGGCCAGCGCCCGCCCCAGCGCCAGCGTCGCCGCCTCATCCGCAAGATCGAAAGTTGTCGCCATGCCCTCTCTTAGTCTTGCGCTGCCGCTACGCAACCTCGGTTTAACCAGATTGTGTGACGGAGTGACCCGGCTTGCAGTGCTTGCACGCTGCGTTACAAGTGCTTACAACCGAGCAAAAGTTGACGCTAGCGTCATTATAGGAAACAGGGGGCGTCGTGGACCTTTCGGGCGCAGATAAGATTGTGATTGCCGGCGCCGGACAGGCGGCAGCGCAGGCTGTCCAGTCTTTGCGCCAAGGTGGGTATAAGGGCGCGCTGACGATTGTCGGGGAAGAAACCGCGCTGCCCTATCAGCGCCCGCCGCTCTCCAAGGCCTATATGAAGGGCGAGATGGATGAGGAGCGGCTCTATTTCAAACCCGCCGCCTGGTATCAGGACAACAATATTGAGGTCATTCTCGGGGCCCGTGCGACGCGGATCGACCGGGCCGCCCGCCAGCTGCATATCGAGCATGGCGGTGTGCTGGATTATGACGCGCTGATCCTCGCCGCCGGTTCCCGCCCGCGCAAACTGCCCTGCCAAGGGGCCGATCTCGCGGGTGTGCACGACCTGCGCACCCTGTCTGACGTCGAGCGCATCCGCCCGCAGATGGTCTCCGGCCGCCGCATGGTGATCATCGGCGCGGGCTATATCGGCCTGGAGGCCGCGGCTGTGGCCTGCACCATGGGCCTTGATGTCACTGTTCTGGAAATGGCGCCCCGTGTGCTCGCCCGCGTCACCAGCCCGGTGATGAGCGACTTCTACGCCCATGAGCACACCGCCAAAGGCGTGAAGATCCTGACCAGCACGGCCCTTTCGCATCTCGATGGCGCCGATGGCGCTGTCAGCGCTGCCGTGCTGGCCGATGGCACCCGTCTGCCGGCGGACATTGTCCTCGCCGGCATTGGCATCCTGCCCAATGAGGAACTGGCAAAAGACGCCGGCATCGCCTGCGCCAACGGTATCCTGACAGACCGGGACGGGCGCACCTCAGACCCGCGCGTCTTCGCGGCCGGTGACTGCGCCAGCCGCCCGCTGGTGCATTACGGCCGCACGGGCCGCCTTGAGAGCGTCCACAACGCCATCGAACAGGGCAAGCTGGTGGCCGCCGCCATCCTTGGCCTTCCCCGGCCAGCCGAAGACTGCCCCTGGTTCTGGTCGGACCAATATGATCTCAAACTCCAGATCGCCGGCCTCAGCACGGATTATGACACCATCGTCCTGCGCGGCGATCCGAAGGCCCGGAAGTTTGCCGCCTTCTATCTGCGTCAGGGTACGCTGATTGCCGTTGACGCGGTCAACAGTGCCCCCGAATTCCTGGCCTCGAAGAAACTCATCATGGCAGGCGCAAAGATTGCACCTGAAATACTCAGCGACACCACCATCCCAATGAAAGACATCGCCGCAACTGCAGCGGCCTGAAGGAGACGGAAACCCACATGGCAAAGATCACCTATATTTCGCATGACGGCACCGAACGCACGGTGGAAGCGAAGAACGGCGAATCTGTAATGGAAGCGGCGATCAAAAATTCCATTCCGGGAATTGACGCTGATTGCGGCGGGGCCTGCGCCTGCGCCACCTGCCATGTCTATGTCGACGAGGCCTTCCTGGAGAAAACCGGGGTTCAGGAAGAGATGGAAAAGTCGATGCTGGACTTTGCAGAGAACGTGAAGCCGAACTCGCGCCTCTCCTGCCAGATCAAGGTAACCGACTCCCTCGACGGCCTTCGCGTTTCCACCCCGGAAAGCCAGCACTAAGCCAGCCCCCGGAATTGCTTTCACGCCCCGGCCCGCCAGCCGGGGCGTTTTCATGTGACGCAACGTGACGGGTTGGTTCTTTTTCGGAACTATGCTGGCGTGTCACCTGTCCACCCTCCCAGGAGCAGACCGATGAACTACACTGAGTTGCTGTCCTCGATCTCCAGAACAGCCGACGGCACGCACCGCACCAATATTCCCGAGACATGGATGCAGGGCCGCACCGCCTATGGCGGGCTCACCGCCGCACTCTGCCTGGAGGCCGCACGGTCCCTTGCGCCCGGCCTGCCCGCCCGCGCCGCTCAGATAGCCTTTGTCGGCCCTGTGAATGGTGAGGTCACCTGCAAGGCCGAAGTGCTGCGGCAGGGAAAGAACACGGTCTTTGTTTCCGTACGGATGACAGGTGCAGACGGCGTGCTGGCCGAAGCCATCATGACATTCGGCGCCCCCCGCCAGTCCTCAATTGATCTGGTTGATCTGCCTGCGCCCGAATTGCCGGCCCCGGAAGATGTCCCCCCCTATTTCCGGAACCATCAGGGGCCCGCCTTCGCCCAGAATTTCGACATGCTGATCGCCGGAGGCACCCCGCCTATGTCCGGCGCGGACAAGGCAGACGTTTCGATCTGGATGCGCCACAAGGACCCGGCCACGCCAATGGACGCGACCTCTCTGCTGGCCTTGGCCGATGCGCCCCCTCCGGCGGCCATGGCAATGTTCCGTGAACCGGGCCGCATCAGCTCAATGACATGGATGGCGGAATTCCTCACAGAGGAAATCGAGACACAGGATCGCTGGTTCCTCGCCCGGCATGTCGCCCAGACGGCGCGCAACGGATATTCCAGCCAGGAAATGCTGCTCTGGAACAAGCAACGCCAGCCTATCATGGTGGGCCGTCAGACCATTGCCGTGTTTGTATAAGCAGACCTTCTACGCAAACAAAAAAACCCCGGCCAGTCAGCCGGGGTTTTTTATTTGATCAGTATCCCTATCAGTTGGCGAGCGCGCTGCGCAGGCCTTCCAGATACGAAATCTGATGCTCGTAGACTGCGCGCTTGCTGTCACCGGCGTCCAGTTCAAGCAGCTTGATCTTCGCCGCCTCGATCTCGACATCGATCTCCTGCGCATTCGCATCGGAAAGATTGCGAGCTTCTTCAGCAAGGATCGTGAGGCCGGCGGGAGTCACGTCAGCAAAACCGCCGCGCACATAAAAGCGATATCGCACAACATCGCCTTCCAGAACGCGCACAACGCCGTTCTTGAGCGTCGTCATGAACGGCGCATGGTTCACCAGCACGCCGAACTCGCCTTCCGTGCCCGGAGCGATCACATGATCGACCTCGCCCGAGAACAGCTCCCGGGCAGGCGACACGAGCGAGAAGTGCAGCTTGTCAGCCATCAACTAATTCCTCAGGCAGCTTCCGCCATCAGCTTCGCGGCTTTGGCTTTCGCTTCCTCGATGTTGCCAACCATGTAGAAGGCCGGCTCCGGCAGATGGTCGAACTCGCCGCTGATCAGGCCTTTGAAGCCCTTGATCGTGTCTTCGAGTTTCACCTGCACACCCGGCGAACCGGTGAACACCTGCGCAACGTCGAATGGCTGCGAAAGGAAACGCTCGACTTTACGGGCGCGGGCAACGGTGATCTTGTCGTCTTCCGACAGCTCGTCCATGCCGAGGATGGCGATGATGTCCTGAAGCTCTTTGTATTTCTGCAGGATCTGCTGAACGCCGCGGGCGACTTCGTAGTGCTCTTCACCGACAACCATCGGGTCGAGAATACGCGAGGTGGAGTCGAGCGGATCCACAGCCGGGTAGATACCTTTTTCAGCGATCGAGCGCGAGAGAACCGTCGTTGCGTCAAGGTGAGCAAACGAGGTTGCCGGCGCCGGGTCGGTAAGGTCGTCCGCGGGAACGTAGACGGCCTGAACCGAGGTGATCGATCCCTTGTTGGTCGAGGTGATGCGCTCCTGAAGGGCGCCCATGTCGGTGGCCAGCGTCGGCTGGTAACCCACAGCTGAAGGAATACGGCCGAGCAGCGCGGACACTTCCGAACCGGCCTGCGTGAAGCGGAAGATGTTGTCGACGAAGAACAGAACGTCCTTGCCTTCCACATCGCGGAAATATTCGGCTTGCGTCAGACCGGTCAGAGCCACGCGGGCACGGGCGCCCGGCGGCTCGTTCATCTGGCCGTAGACCAGCGACATCCGGCTTTCGCCTTCCAGGTTGATAACGTTCGATTCGATCATCTCGTGATAGAGGTCGTTGCCTTCACGCGTGCGCTCACCCACGCCCGCAAACACCGAGTAACCGCCGAACAGTTTGGCGATGTTGTTCACGAGTTCCATAATGAGAACCGTCTTGCCCACGCCGGCGCCGCCGAACAGGCCGATCTTGCCGCCTTTGGCGTAGGGGCAGAGAAGGTCGATAACCTTGATACCCGTCACGAGCACTTCGGCTTCCGTCGACTGGTCAACGAACTCCGGGGCCGGAGCGTGGATCGGACGGAGCAGATCGGTGGTCACCGGGCCGCGCTCATCAATCGGCTGGCCGATAACGTTCATGATGCGGCCGAGCGTGGCCGGACCAACCGGAACCATGATCGACTTGCCAGTGTCAGACACCGGCTGGCCGCGGACGAGACCTTCGGTCGAGTCCATGGCGATGGTGCGAACCGTGTTCTCGCCGAGGTGCTGCGCAACTTCCAGAACCAGGCGGTTGCCGTTGTTGTCAGTCTCGAGTGCGTTCAGGATCGACGGCAGTTCGCCATCAAATTCTACGTCAACGACGGCGCCGATGACCTGGGATACACGGCCTTTGGCGTTTGCGGGGGTGCTCATCTGATCGTCTCCTCGGGAGATGAAGTATTCTGGTCTGGTTAGCGTCTAGAGGGCTTCGGCCCCGGAGATGATCTCGATCAGCTCCTTGGTAATCTGTGCCTGGCGTGCCCGGTTGTATTTCAGGTTCAGCGCCTTGATCAGGTCCTTGGCATTGCGGGTCGCGTTGTCCATTGCGGTCATGCGGCTCGCCTGCTCACCCGCCGAGCTTTCCAGCATGGCGGACAGGATCTGGGTGTTGATGTAGCGCGGCAGAAGCGTTTCGAGGATGGCTTCCTCGGACGGTTCGTAGATGTACTGCGCGCCGCCCAGATCGATCGCCGGTGCGCCTGCAGGCGCTGTTGCCGGGATCAGCTGCTGAGCCGTCGGCACCTGCGAGAGCACGTTCTTGAACTGCGAATAGATCAACGTGGCAACGTCAAACTCGCCATTCTCGAAGCCCTGGGTGAGCCTCTGGCCGACCGACAGCGCCGCATCGGTGAAGTTGTTGCTCTTCACGTCCGCGAGACTGATGTGTCCGGCAAACTGAGCAGCGTACTCACGCGCCAGAACTTCGCGGCCCTTCTTGCCGATGGTCAGAACCTTGACGGTCTTCCCTTCGGATTGAAGCTGCTGGATCTTCTGGCGGGCAAGCTTGGCGACATAGGCGTTGAAACCGCCAGCCAGGCCGCGTTCCGCCGTCATGACCACGATCAGATGGGTCTGGTCGTTTCCGTTACCGGTCAGCAGTTTCGGGCCACCCTGCCCAGTCGTTGCGGCGAGGTTTGCGAGAACCGCGGCCAGACGCTCAGCATACCAGTCGTTGCGGCTAGGTTTGCGAGAACTGCGGCCAGACGCTCAGCATAGGGCCGCGCCGCCGTCGCGGCGTCCTGCGCGCGCTTCAGCTTGGCGGCAGCCACCAGCTGCATCGCCTTCGTGATCTTCTGCGTGGATTTCACGCTTCCGATCCGGTTCTTAAGGTCCTTCAAGCTGGGCATGTCAGGCCTTTACCGTCCTTGGTCCACTCAACAGATCAGGCGAATTTCGAAGTGAAATCGTCCAGCGCTTTCTTGATCTCGTCTTCGATCTCGCTGGTGAGTTCTTTCTTCTCACGAAGCTTGGCGAGAAGGTCTTTCTTCGCGCCGCGCATGTGGACGAGCAGTTCTCTCTCGTAGCGGGTCACATCTTTCAGATCGACCTTGTCGAGATAGCCGCGCGTACCGGCGTAGATGATGACGACCTGCTCTTCCATCAGCAGCGGCGAGTATTGCGGCTGTTTCAGGAGTTCCGTCAGGCGGGCACCGCGGTTCAGCAGGCGCTGGGTCGCAGCATCAAGGTCCGAACCGAACTTCGCGAAGGCAGCCATCTCGCGATACTGGGCGAGTTCACCCTTCATCGAGCCGGCAACTTTCTTCATCGCCTTCGTCTGAGCCGCCGAACCCACGCGGGACACCGACAGACCGACGTTAACGGCCGGGCGGATACCCGAGTTGAAGAGGTCGGTTTCGAGGAAGATCTGACCGTCGGTGATCGAGATCACGTTGGTCGGGATGTAGGCCGACACGTCGTTTGCCTGGGTTTCGATGACCGGCAGAGCCGTCAGCGAGCCGTTGCCATTGTCGTCGTTCAGCTTCGCAGCGCGCTCAAGCAGGCGCGAGTGGAGGTAGAACACGTCGCCCGGATAGGCTTCGCGGCCCGGCGGGCGGCGCAGCAGCAGCGACATCTGACGATAAGCAACAGCCTGCTTGGAAAGGTCATCATAGATGATCAGGGCGTGCATGCCGTTATCGCGGAACCACTCACCCATGGCGCAGCCGGTGAACGGCGCGAGGTACTGAAGCGGAGCAGCTTCCGAGGCCGTTGCCGAAACAACGATCGTGTAGTCGAGCGCGCCACGCTCTTCGAGTGCCTTTACAACCTGGGCAACCGTCGAACGCTTCTGACCGATAGCGACGTAGACGCAGAACAGCTTGTCCTTGTCGGATTTCGCCGCGTCGTTCGTCGGTTTCTGGTTCAGGATGGTATCGATGCAGATCGCGGTCTTGCCGGTCTGACGGTCACCGATGATCAGCTCGCGCTGGCCACGGCCAACCGGGATCATGCCGTCGATAGCCTTGATACCGGTCATCATCGGCTCATGAACCGATTTACGCGGGCCGATTTACGCGGGATGATGCCCGGCGCCTTCACGTCCACGCGGGCGCGGCTGGCGACATCTTTCAGGGGGCCTTTGCCGTCGATCGGCTCACCCAGCGCGTTCACGACGCGGCCGAGGAGGCCTTTACCAACAGGGGCAGCCACGATCTCGGACGTCCGCTTGACGGTGTCGCCCTCTTTGATGTTGCGGTCTTCGCCGAAGATCACGACGCCGACGTTATCTTTCTCGAGGTTCAGGGCCATGCCCTTGATGCCGCCATCGAACTCCACGAGTTCGCCGGCCTGCACGCTGTCGAGACCATAGATACGGGCGATACCGTCACCGACGGAAAGCACCTGGCCAACGTCCGAGACTTCAGCTTCGACGCCGAAATTCTCGATCTGAGACTTCAGGATGCCCGAAATTTCTGCAGGTGAAATGTCCATCGAGCTTCTTATGCTCCCTTCATCACGGTGTTCATGCGTTCAAGTTTCTTGGCGACGCTGGCGTCCACGAGCTTCGAGCCCAGGCGGAGCTGGATGCCACCAATCAGCGAAGCATCCACTTCGCTGGTGAGTTCAACTTCGCCGCCAACCATCTTGGCAAGCAGCGATTCGATCCGGGACTTTTCAGCGCCGGTCATTTCTTGTGCGGTGCGAACAATCGCGCGCTGAACGCCGCGCTGTTTCGCATAGAATTGGTCAAAGGCGAATTCGGCGCCCAGAATGTCCCCGGCGCGGCCGTTGGCGGCCATCGTGCCGAGGAACTTGCCGAAGAGAGCCGAATAGCCAGCTTTTTTGGCAATTTCTGCCAGCGCAGAGACTTTCACGTCGCGGCCAAAAGCGGGGGAATCGAGCAGCTTGCGCAGATCATCCGAGGATTTGATGAGCGCGGCAAAAGCCCGAAAATCCTTGTGGACGGAGGCCAGGTCGCCCTTCTCCTGCGCCAGGTCAAAGAGCGCGCGAGCGTAGCGCTGGGCCGTTTCGCTTGTCTGGATCACGTTTGAGGCAGGCAAGGTCTTGAAATCCGTCTCAGTTAGGGGGCGGAAATGCCCTAATAAAAGTCAGGCGGGCGGCGCTCGCGAAACAGGCACCCCCCCAAGGTTGTGCGGCGCTTATCATTAGAAATTAGCGCTGACAACAGCCCCGCCGCTGACCCGTCATGCGGCGAAATGGCCGCAAACCGGAGCTCCCGCAGGGAAAGGCGCTTCAGAGAAAAGAATAAGGGTCGATATCGACCGAAATCCGAACCTGCGCCGGAAGTTTCAGGCGCGCTGTCCAGGCGGTCATATATGCCGAGAGATCCACGATTCTGGGGCTTTTGATCAGGAACCGCCGCCTGTGGCGCCCGCGCAGCACGGTGATGGGCGCCGGCGCCGGCCCGAACACCTCGATTCCCTCTCCATTGGGGGCAGCGGCAGCAATTTCGAGGGCGGTTTTATCCACAAGTTCTGCCGACGGCGCAGACAGGATCATCGCGGCCAGGCGCCCGAAGGGAGGCAGCACCAATTCGGCGCGGACATCTCGTTCGATCTGGAGGAAACCGTCCCGGTCATTGGCGGCCAGCGCCTCCATGGCAGGGTTATCCGGCGCGTAAGTCTGCACCAGTGCCCGGCCCGGACGCTCCGCCCGCCCTGCCCGGCCCGCCACCTGGCTCAGTAGCTGATAGGTACGCTCGCCGGCGCGCAGATCGCCGCCCTTGAGGCCGCTATCGGCGTCAACCACGCCCACCAGCGTCAGATTCGGGAAGTTATGCCCCTTGGCGACGATCTGGGTGCCGATCATCACATCGATCTCGCCCTGCTCCATCCGCTCCACCAGGCTGCGGACAGCATCGCCGCCCTGCGCCGTATCTGAAGAAAAAATCTCGATCCGGGCGTTGGGCAGCAGAACGCGCACCTCTTCGGCGACCCGTTCCACACCGGGGCCGACGCCCATCAGCGAATCAGCTGCGCCGCAATGGGGGCATTTGGCAGGCTTCGGAATGGAATAGCCGGTAACGTGGCAAACCAGCCGGCCGGAATAGCGGTGCTCCGTCAGCCAATTTTCAGTGCCGGGTGTTTTCAGCCTTTCCCCGCAGGCTTTGCAGATGACGAGAGGGGCATAACCACGGCGGTTGAGAAACAGCAGGGATTGCTCGCCATTGGCGAGTGTCTGGATCAGCGCACGCTCCAGCACCGGCGACAGCCATTTGCCCTTTTCGGGCGGGGCCTTGCGCAGGTCTACAAGCTCAATATCCGGCAGGCGAGAAGCACCGGGCCGGGCCGACAGGCGCAGGCGCACATACCGGCCAGCCTCCGCATTTACAGCGGTTTCCAAGGCAGGCGTGGCCGAAGCGAGGATCACCTGCCCGCCTTCCATCTTGGCACGCATCACCGCCAGATCGCGGGCATGATAGGTAACGCCGTCTTCCTGTTTGAAGGAGGTGTCATGCTCCTCATCGACGATGATGAGGCGCAGCTTGCGGTAGGGCAGGAAAAGGGCCGAGCGGGCGCCGATCACGATGCGGGCGCGGCCATGGACAGCCTCACGCCAGGTGCGGCGGCGATCCTTGGGGTTCATGCCGGAATGCCAGGGCGCGGGCGCAGCGCCAAAACGCGCCTGAAAGCGGGCGAGGATCGCTTGCGTCAGCGCAATTTCCGGTAACAAAACAAGGATCTGCGCTTCAGGATCCGAGCGGAGTGTTTCGGCAATCGCCTCGAAATACACTTCCGTCTTGCCCGATCCCGTCACCCCGTCGAGCAGGAAGGCGGAGAAACCACCCTGTTGGATAGCAGCGCGCAATTCCACCGCCGCAGTGGTCTGTTCGCCTGTCAGGCTGGCGCCAGGAAGATCCGGATCGGGGATCGCGAAGGGCGGGTCGCTGTCGATTTCCACAGGCTCCAGCGCGCCGGCCTCAACCATGCCTTTGACAACCCCGGACGAGACGTTTGCCGCCGCGGCGATGTCAGCGGCGGCCAGCAGATGGTCGTTTCCGGACATTTCCGGACAATTCCGGTACACATCGAGCACCTTCTGGCGCGCGGGCGTTATCCGCTCGGGCAAAGTCCCTGTCAGCCGGTAGCGGGTCTCGACCGGGGACGGCAGAAGGCCGTCCCGCGCCCGCAGGGCCATTGCAAGCACCTGCCCCGGATGGGTGACGGTGTAGCGGGCGACCCATGCCAGGAACTCGCGCATCGGCGCGCCCATGGGCGGCGCCTCATAGACCGCCGTGACAGCCTTGAGCTTGCGACCGGAGCTCACCTCATCGCCCAGCACCTCAACCACCATGCCCAGCCGGTCATACGGGCCGACCGGGGCAGCGACATAGGCGCCTGGTTCCAGCCCCATCCCTTCCGGCACCGTGTAATCGAACGGTTCGGGCAGCGGCAGGGTGAAGAGGATTCGGGCAACGGCCATGCCCTCGGCTTATCGCTTTGGCCGGGGGGCGTCATCCCGTCTGCGCACCGGGAAGCTGGATCAGTTGGCGCAGGAAGTCTAAGGCGCGCGGATGATCGAGCTTGCCCCTGAACTGATTGCCTTTCTCGTGGTGGCCGCCGTGGCGGCCGGCTTCATCGACGCCATCGCGGGAGGCGGCGGGCTGATTACGCTTCCGGCACTGCTAGCGGCTGGCATCAACCCGTTTTCGGCGCTGGCGACCAACAAGGTGCAGAGCAGCTTCGGCACAGCCATGGCCACCTGGAGCTATTGGAAAGCCGGGCGGATCAACTTTGCCCTGATCCTGTGGCCGCTCATCGCCACCTTCATCGGCGCGGGGCTCGGCACGGCTGCCGTGATGGTGGTGGACAGCAGCTGGCTGATGGTGGTGCTGCCGGGCCTGCTTGTGGCGATAGCGCTCTATTTCCTGTTCGGGCCGAAAGCGAGCGATGAGGATGCGCACGCCCGGATGACACCGCTGGCTTACAGCAGCGTTGCCGGCGGGATTGGCTTCTATGACGGTTTCTTCGGACCTGGCACGGGCTTCTATGACGGTTTCTTCGGACCTGGCACGGGCTCGTTCTTTGCGCTCAGCCTGGTGACGCTGCTGGGGATGGGCCTGACGCGGGCAACGGCACATACAAAGGCACTGAACCTTGCCAGCAATGTCGTCTCGGTTGCCGTGTTTGCCCTGGGCGGACAGGTGCTCTGGGCGCTTGGCCTGACAATGGCGGCGGGCCAGGTGCTGGGCGGGTGGCTTGGCTCGAAGGCGGCAATGCGGTTTGGCCCGCGCCTGATCCGGCCGCTGCTGGTGATCATCTGTCTGGCGATGGTCGCGCGGCTGCTGTCCGACCCAGAAAACCCGTTGCGGGTGTGGGCGTCTTCCCTGCTCGGCTGAGGGGCGGCGCCTTACCCTAGCGTGAGCGCTTGCCAGCCTTCGCCCTGCCCCCTACCCCTTTGGCATGGCAAAAGACATGACTTCCGGCTACGAGCCGCTGACCTCGATCGAGGCGATTACCGCAGGGCTCGGCGAAGTGGGCTATATCTCCACCGCGCAGATTTCCACGGCTGTTTTCCTGGCCCATGGCCTGCGCAAGCCCATCCTGATCGAAGGCCCGGCGGGCGTTGGCAAGACGGACCTTGCCGCTTCGCTTGGCCGCTGGCTCGACCTGCCGATCATCCGCCTGCAGTGCTATGAGGGCCTCGATGAAGGCAAGGCGCTGTATGAATGGAAATACGGCAAGCAGCTGCTCTACACGCAGATCCTCAAGGAAAAGCTGAACGAGCTGATCGGGGAAGCCGACAATCTCTCCAAATCGCTGGGCAAGCTGGCCGACTTTGAAGACCTGTTCTTCTCCCCGCAATTCCTTGAGGCGCGCCCCCTGCTGAACGCCATGCAGCAGGACAAGGGCTCAATCCTGCTGATCGACGAGATCGACAAGTCCGACGAAGCCTTCGAGGCGTTCCTGCTGGAAGTGCTGTCGGACTATCAGGTGTCTGTGCCGGAGATCGGGACGATCCGGGCGAAGGTGCCGCCGATCGTGATCCTGACGTCGAATAATGTCCGCGAGCTGGGCGACGCGTTAAAGCGGCGCTGCCTGCACCTGCATATCGGCTTTCCTGATCATGTCCGTGAGCAGAGGATTGTGCGCGCGCGGGTGGATGGCATTTCCGATACCCTGCTCTCGCAACTCGTCCGCTTTGTTCAGTCGGTCCGCGAAGCCGACATCAAGAAGCGGCCTTCGATTGCCGAGACGGTGGATTGGGCGCGCACGCTGCTTCTGCTGCATTCCAGCAGCCTGGACGAACAATTCGTGCGCGATACGCTGAACGTGCTGCTCAAGCATGAGAGCGACATTGCGGCGATCTCTCCGCAGATCCCCAAAATGGTGCGCGAGGCGGTGGGCACCGATTCGGGCGGACGGACGGCTTCTGGCTATCCGGACCTCGGATAAGGTGGCGCGCGCATGGAGCGCCAGATCTCCAATTTCATCCGGGCACTGAGATCTGCTGATGTGAAGGTCTCAACCGGTGAAGCGCTGGACGCGGCGCGCACCGTGGCGATGATCGGCTATGGCGACCGGGGCCTCCTGAAGGATTCGCTCGCCTGCGTGTTGGCAAAATCCGAAGCGGAAAAGGACGTACACGACAAGCTGTTCGACCTCTATTTCGCCGGAAGCAACAAGCGTAGCAGCACGCAGAGCGAGGCGGAAGACCGCGACGATGGCTCAGGCGACAGCGAAAGCGGGGGGCAGGACACCGCCGACGCGGCCGAGCAGATGATCGCGCTGACCCAGCCCGGCAATGAACAGGCGCTTGCCACTGCCGTGGAACGCGCCGCAGAAGCCGCTGGCCTCAACGACATCCGCTTTTCCACGCAGACGGCCTACTACGCCCAGCAGATGGTAAAGGCCATGGGCGGAGAAGCTTTGCAGGCGCGTCTGCTGGACGCGCTGCAACGCTCTGGCGCAGAGGCTGATGCGGATGCGCAGCGCATGATCGATGCGCGCCGAGCCCTGACCATGGCCGCGCGCGAGCGGGCCGAGCGGGCATTTGAAGTGTTCGGCGCGGGCGAGACCGAGAAATTCCGCGATGATGTGGCAGCTACCAAGCGCCTCACCGCGCTGGAAGCCCATGACATGGCACGGATGAAGCTGCTGATCGCCAAGATCGCCAAGCGCCTCGCCGTGAAACATTCCCGGCGGCGGAAGAAAACATCTCGCGGCATTCTGGACGTGCGCCGCACGATGCGCGCCAATGCGGGCTATGACGGCGTGCCGTTCAATGTGATCTGGCGGCAGAAGAAAAGAGACCGCCCAAAGATCGTTGCCGTTTGCGACGTATCCGGATCAGTGGCCGCCTATGTGCGCTTCCTGCTGCTGCTGCTCTACTCCCTCAAGGAAGTGATCCCGGACCTGCACGCTTATGCGTTCTCCTACCGGCTGGGCGATGTCAGCGACATTCTGGAAGAGAATGAATTTGACGGCGCGATGAAGAAAATCCTGCGGGAGTTCGGCCTCGGCTCAACCAGCTATGGTCAGGCCTGGTCTGACTTCAAGACAGACCATGAAACCGTGATCGACCGGCGCACAACCATCATCGTGCTCGGCGACGGCCGCTCAAACTATGGTGATCCCCGGCTGGACCTGTTCAGCGGCTTTGCGGGCCGCGCCAAACAGACCATCTGGCTGAACCCCGAAGGCCCCGCCCTCTGGGGCACGGGCGACAGTGTGATCCCGCGCTATGCGCCCTATTGCAACCAGATGAGCCACGTGGCGACGCTCAAGGATCTTGAGCGCGCCATTGACGAAATCCTGACAAGCTATTCGTGAACGGATGGCCTCAGGCGAGGCCCATCTCTTCGCGGTAACGCCGGCGCAGAAGGTCGATCGGCGCCAGGTCGCGCTTATCGGTTTCGTAGTGCCAGTAAGTCCAGCCATTGCAGGCCGGCGCTTGTTGCACCTGCGCGCCTAGGCGGTGGATGGAGCCGGTGATTGCGCC
>OBJA01001212.1_pt1 | contig 18636 bp, 20 predicted proteins | sample 1519751 | NCBI WGS metagenome assembly OBJA01 (sample SAMEA3881238, study PRJEB22517) | soil metagenome | biome: lake sediment; feature: soda lake sediment; material: sediment, water from around vicinity | place: India | collected 2013-12-23 | depth 3 m
AACAGCGATGCTTAAACCACAAATTCTTTAACATATTCAAAAAAATAGCTGCTTACCAGCTATTTTTTCCATTCATAGAACTTATATTGATTTTCTTTCATTCCAAGCTTTTGATAAGTGTTTAGGGCTGGGGCGTTTTCCTTTTCAACATAAAGCCTAATTCCACACACTGTCGGATCATTTTTAATCATTTCTTTAATATAATTATATAATTTTTTGAAGATCCCTTTTTTTCGGTAATCTGGATGAACATAAACACTTTGAATCCACCAAAAATAAGCACATCTCCAATCACTCCACTCATAAGTAATCATTAACTGCCCGACAACGCGATTATTATCTTCATATAAATAATAGCATCCTTTGGTTTTATCACCAAGAATAGCATAAACGCCGTCAATCAGTTTATCTCGGTTTAGATTAATCCCTTCCGTTTCATCAGCTAAATTAGCATTAAAGATGATGATTGTTTCCGCGTCTTTAATTGTTGCTTTTCTAATCATGATTTCCTCCTTTTCCTTATCTTCGTTATTTATGGATATTATATAATGGATTTAAAATTTAGTAAAGGAAATGATATTTTTGTTTAGAACTAATATTTTGGTTTTTACGGTCTTCTTCCATAAAATTTATTGTTTTTAAACTTCAAGACAAAATATCTTGAATTAAAAGTCTTTTAATAGTATAATATTAGAGGAAAACGTTTTCGGTTAAGGAGTGATATAGATGGGTAAGTACATTCTTGCTATTAATCCGGGTTCAACTTCAACCAAAATAGCAGTATACATTGATGACAGATTAGTCTTTGACTGTAATATCGCACATCCAACGGATGTAATCCAACAGTATCGAAATATCTATTCACAATATGAATTTCGAAAAAAAGTAATTCTACAAGCAATTAATGATAACGATTTTGACCTCCATCTTTTGAATGGAGTTTGTGGTCGTGGTGGAATGTTGAAGGCTTTAGAAAGTGGAACTTATTTAGTCAATCAACAAATGCTAGATGATTTAAAAGCTGCAAAACGAGGAGAACATGCCTCGAACTTAGGAGCAATCATTGCTTATGAAATCGCAAAAGAACTACATATCCCGGCTTTTATTGTTGATCCTGTCTCAGTCGATGAAATGGATGATCTTGCTCGTATTTCGGGAATGCCAAAAATCGAACGCAGGAGTTTTTTTCATGCTTTAAATCAAAAAGCAATTGCTAGACAAGTTGCGAAAGATCAAGGGAAAAAGTATGAAGAGTTAAATTTAATTGTGGTTCATTTGGGCGGAGGAATTAGTGTTGGAGTCCATCAGAAAGGAAGAGTTATTGATGTCAATGACGGACTCGATGGTGACGGTCCGATGTCTCCAGAGCGAAGTGGGACAGTTCCACTGGGGCCACTTTATAAAATGTGTTTTTCTGGTGAATATACTTTAGAGCAAATTAAACGAATGAACTATGGGCAAGGCGGGTTAGTAGCGTATTTAGGAACGAATGATGCTAGGGAAGTAGTAAGAAAGATTAATGAAGGTGACAAATATGCTCAACTGATATATGATGCCCTCATCTATCAGGTTGCGAAAGAAATAGGAGCTTGCTCTACGGTCTTAAAGGGTGATGTTGATTTTATTGCTTTAACCGGTGGTTTAGCTTATGAAAAGTATCTAATTTCCAATTTAACAAATCGAGTAAGTTTTATCACTGAGGTTTTAGTTTATCCTGGCGAAAATGAATTATTATCGCTAGCTCAAGGGGCACAACGTGTCTTAAATAATGAAGAAGTTAGTAAAGATTACTAAAAAATAATGGAGGATTATTATGAAAGTTTTTGATTACATGGAAAAATTTGGCCACGAGCAAATTGTCTATTTTTATGACAAGACAACAGGTCTTAAAGGAATTACCGCAATTCATGATACCACTTTGGGTCCAGCACTAGGCGGAACGAGATTGTTTAATTATCTAAATGAGGAAGATGCTCTTTTTGATGTTGTCCGCTTATCAAGAGGTATGACCTACAAATGTTCTGCAGCTGCCTGTAACTGTGGTGGTGGCAAGACTGTTCTATTGGGAGATCCCCAAAAGGTAAAAAATGAAGCATATTTACGGGCATATGGCCGCTATATTCAATCATTAAATGGTCGCTTTTATACTGGTGAAGATATGAATATCAATGAACGTGATGTTGATTTTATGTTAATGGAAACAAATTATGTTAATGGTCGTGCCAATATGTCTGGTAATCCATCACCACTTACCGCTTATGGTGTTTATTGGGGAATGAAAGCATGTGCGAAAGAAAAATGGGGCAATGATAGTTTAAACGGCAAGGTTGTTGCAGTTCAAGGCGTTGGTGCTGTTGGATACACATTATGCCAATATCTTCATAAAGAAGGAGCTAAATTAATTGTTACCGATATTAATCAAGATAAGGTTAACCGCGTTGTGAAAGAGTTTAATGCAAAAGCAGTTAGTAGTGAATTAATTTATGGTGTTGAATGTGATATCTTCTCACCAAATTCCGTGGGAGCTATTTTAAATGATTATACGATTCCGCTTTTAAAATGTGAGATTGTTGCGGGCTCAGCAAATAATGTTTTATTGGATGAAACAGTTCATGGTGATATGTTGATGAAAAAGAATATTCTATATGCACCTGATTATGTAATTAATGCCGGTGGTGTTATCAATGTTTATCAGGAATTCTTCCCACCATATGACCAAGAAAAAACCCTAAAAGTTATTCAGAATATCTATGATCGCCTTTTAGCAATCTTTGCTTATTCGAAAAAACATAATCTTAATACGCAACTTGCCGCCAATATGTTTGCTGAAGAACGAATCCGTTTAATCGGCCATATTCGTAGCAATTATATTCCAGGAAATAAAAATTTATAATTACATAACAAAAGAACGAGTTTTTGAAACTCGTTTTTATTTTAAAAGGGAACTTAAGCTTATTTTTAAATATTTTATGGATGAAAAGGAGGAATTAATTAAAACTCTCCTTTAAATAATGCACTTACCAATATCTGTGAAACCTAATGCTAATAGTATAATTAAAGCAATAAGCAATAGTGCGTAAGCAAATCCACGTCCTCCTCGATGAGGTGCGGTATATACTACAGTAGGACAACAACCGTAAGTGCCCATTGCTGTATACATAAAAGTTCCTCCTTTCATTATTATTATATGATAGATTTTAAAAAAATCGATTGTTTTTATAATGTGATATTTTAAAAACTCTTTAATATTATCTTTTTAAATGCTATAATGATATTAATGATGTATGGAAAAGTTTGGAAGAAAAGAAAAAGGAGTATTAGAAAATGAAATTATCAGAATTAAAATATCAAAGGATTAACTTTCGGGAAGTAACAACGAAGTTTAATCGCTTGGTGAAACAATTTGAAAATGCAAATAGTGCCAAAGAACAAATTGAAATTGATAAAAAGTTTTATGAGCTTTATCGTGATATTCTTTCTGAAATCTTTTTAGTAAATATTCGTTACAGTCAAGATACTCGTAATAAATATTATCAAAAAGAATATAGGGTGAATAATCGTAAGCTCTCAAGAATTAGATTGAAATTACTAAAATATAATAAGATTTTACTTGAATCCAAATTTAAAGATGAACTAAATGCCTATTTGCCTTCGCATATTGTTGAAGGGTATAAAAATATGGAAAAAGTTTTTAATAAAAAGATTATCTTTAATATGATTAAAGAAGCAAATGTGAAAATGGAATATATGAAGTTAATGAGCAACTTAACTTTTGATTTTGATGGAAAGAAGATGACGCCATCAACAATTTCTGCCCTTTTTCAAAATTCTGATCGCGAGTTAAGAAAAAGAGCTTACAATGCATATGGTGAAGCGTTATTGAAAGAAAAAGAAAAATTAGATAAGATTTATGATCGTCTTGTTCATTTGCGAACCCAAAAAGCAAAAAAGTTGGGATTTGATTCTTACACTGATGTTTCTTATTTGGAGTTAAACCGCCTTGATTATCATCAAGACGATATAAGTAAATTTCGGGAAAATGTTAAGAAATATCTAGTTCCTCTTACGACATTAATTAAGGAAAAGGTAAAAAATGATCTTTCATATGAGCAATTAATGCTGTATGATGATGAAGTTTTTTCGGAATCGGAACCAAAACTTACATGTTCTAATGATTCGATCATGATGAAGGGTTTAACGATGTACCAAGAAATGAGTGAAGAAACAGGAAATCTTTTCAAATTAATGATGGAGAGTGATGCCTTCGATGTTCTAAGTCGGGAAGGAAAACGTGGAGGAGGTTTTTGTGCACCACTTCCAAAATACAAGCTTCCATATATTCATGCTAACTTTAATGGTTCATTGGGAGATTTGAAAGTGTTAACACATGAATTTGGTCATGCGTTAGCAACTCGTAATGCCTTTGAATTCTCAAATCATCATGTCCAAAGATTTGGAATGGAAATAGCAGAAGTGCATTCAATGAGTATGGAATTTTTCACATATCCGTGGATGGGTCTATTCTTTGGTGAAATGGCAGAATCTTATAAAATTAATCATATTCAAAGAGCAATTTCCTTTATTCCATATGGAACGATCGTTGATTATTTTCAAAAGATTATCTATGATAACCCTAATTTAACTCCTCAAAAACGAAATGAACAGTGGCTGAATTTAGAAAAAGAATTTATGCCACATATGTCAAGTGAAGGTATTACATATTTTGAAGAAGGGCGAAGATGGCAGCGGCAAATGCATATTTATAATGCTCCATTTTATTATATTGATTATTGTTTGGCTCAAGTTACAGCCTTTCAGTTCTATGATTTAATGATGAAAGATTATGATTCTGCATTTAATAAGTATTTGGAGTTTGTGAAAGCGGCTGGATCAAAGACGTTTAAGGGTTTGTTAAGTGATTTAGGTTTAAAGAGCCCATTTGATGAAGAAACCTTTATTGACATTGTTAGAGTTGTAAAGGAATCTTTAAAGATATAATTAATATAATAAAAAAGGCTGAGCAATTTCAGCCTTTTTAAAAAGAAAAGATGTCTTTATTCACCGATGATCTTTATTAAGACGCGTTTATTTCGCTTGCCGTCAAATTCAAAGTAAAAGATTTGTTCCCAAGTCCCAAAGTCTAATTTGCCGTTAGTAATGGCAATTGTTGTTTCCCTCCCCATAATGGTTCTTTTTAAGTGCGCATCGGCATTATCTTCATAACCGTTATGGTGATACTGACTATAAGGTTTTTCTGGGGCTAATTTTTCAAGCCACAACTCATAATCACGATGAAGGCCGCCTTCATCATCATTAATAAAGACACTTGCAGTAATGTTCATTGCATTTACTAATATCAAACCTTCTTTAATTTGGCTTTCATTAATTGCTTGTTGAACTTCACTGGTGATATTAACTAACCCACGACGTGTGGGAAGATTAAAATGGAGTTCCTTTCGATATGATTTCATACAATTCACCCTTTATTTAAATTTATCCTATTTTATCATGTTTTATAATTTTTAGTCAATTTAAAAGGTTAAAAAATTTTCTTCAAGTATATAATAATATTAAAACGTTATTATAAACTAATAATCTGTTTTTTTACTGTTTGAGTTGTGATATAATAATTACGGAGAAACTAAAAATGAATGGTATTTTGCTTGTTGATAAAGAGCGAGGAATGACATCACATGATGTTATCGCTCAAATAAAAAGAAATCTAGCGGTTGAAAAAATTGGACATGCTGGAACTTTGGATCCGAATGCAACCGGGTTATTAGTAGTTTTAATTAATGATGCCACTAAATTATCCAATTATCTGTTAGAAGATGTTAAGGAATATCTCGGTGAAGTTGTTTTAGGAGCATCAACAACGACTGAAGACGTTGATGGTGAAATTGTTAATTTACAAAAAGTTGAAAGAGTCCCTGATGTTGACGATGTTTTATCATCTTTTATCGGAAAACAACAACAAATCCCCCCGATGTACTCCGCAATTAAAACAGACGGAAAGAAATTATATCAGCTTGCCCGAAAAGGAATTGAAGTTGAGCGAGCCGCGCGAGAGATTGAAATTTTCGATCTAAAAAAAACAAGTGAAATTGAATATTTTGATCAATTTGCGAAATTTGAAATCTATGCTAGGGTATCAAAGGGGACTTATATTCGTACCCTTTGTGTTGATATCGGGAAAAGGTTAGGGTATTATGCCCATATGGGAGCATTAAAAAGAATTGCGTCTGGTTCATTAAGAATCGAAAATGCTTATTCTTTAGAGATGATAAAGGCCAATAATTTTCAATTAATCAGCATGATTGATGCCTTAAAAAAATATCATGTAATCGAAGTCGATCATTTATTAGCAAAAAAAATAAAAAACGGAATGAAATTAGATCTGAATGAGATCGATAACAAGGATTCCAAAGAAGATATTGTGGTTTTTTCGTATCAGGAAGAACTGATTGGAATCTACCGCAAAGAAGAAGGAAAGTACCGAGTAGAAAGAGTATGGAATTAATTAATTTTAGATTTGAAGATCGTTATGATCTAGGTGAGATTGTTATCGCCATGGGCGAATTTGATGGTTTACATATTGCCCATCAAATTCTCCTTAAAAAAACGGTCGCCTTAGCAAATAAATATCATGTGAAAAGTGCAGTGATTACGTTTGATCCCCACCCCGACTTCGTCTTAAAAAAACGGGTTAACCAGGGTTATTTAACACCTTTAAATGTGAAAATAAAACAGATTGAAGAGTTGGGAATTGATTATCTAATTGTTATCAACTTTACAAAAGAGTTTAGTCAAATAACACCAAAGGATTTTGAAGCCAATGTTTTAGATAAGTTTCAAGTTAAAAGAATTGTGGTTGGATTTGATTTCCATTATGGTGGTAAGGGCTTGGGCAGTGTTGCAACTTTAAAAGAAAAATATCAAGTCACAATGATTAATCGCGTTGACATGCTTGATCAAAAGATTGGTTCTAATATGGTTCGGGAGTTATTATTAGAAGGTCGGATCAAAGAAGCGAATAAAATGCTCGGAAGGTATTATAATATTACTGGAAGGGTTGAATCAGGAAATAAAATTGGCCAAAAAATCGGAATTAGAACCGCAAATATTACCTTAGAAGAAGAATATCAGTTATTAAGGAAGGGCGTCTATGCCGTTAAAGTAACCCTTGATGAAAAAAAATATATTGGTGTATGCAATATTGGCCATAATCCATCCATTAATTATGTTGAGATTCCACGCTTAGAAGTCCATATTTTACATTTTAATGAGATGATTTATGATAAAATTATTGCTGTCGATTTTATCGATTTTATTCGTGATGAAAAAAAGTATGATAATTTAGAAGATTTAATAAAACAAATTCATATAGATATAAAAACAGCAGAAACTATAGTAGGAGATAAAATATGAAAATTGCTATTATTGGCGCGATGGATAAAGAAATTGCCCATTTAATTGATAATATTAAAAATCTGAAATCAAAGCAAACTTTGCAACATACCTTTTATGAAGGGGAAATTCATCATCATGAGGTTGTTGTTGTCAAGGCTGGAATTGGCAAGGTAGCTTCTGGTATTTTGATATCGGCTTTATGTCAACACTATCCTTATCTGGAATTGATTATTAATATTGGTGTCAGTGGCGGCGTTGCAAACCGTGTATCGGCCGGAGAAGTGGTTGTTGCAAACAGTCTTAAGTATGCTGATGTCGATGTTACATGTGCTGCTGATTATGTTTACGGCCAAATCCCAGATTGCCCACCTGTCTTTAGTAGTAGAAGCGATATCGTTAATAATGTGAAAGCATCGCTATCAATCCCATACCATGAGGGGATGATTTTAACTGGTGATCAATTCTTTTGTAATAAGGATCGAGTTGATCAACTACTTAATGATTATTTTAAAAATGATTCAGTAATGTGTTTTGATATGGAGTCAACTGCGCTCGCACAGGCATCATGGTTTTATGGAATTGATTATCTAGCCATTCGTGCGATTAGTGATGTTATTGGTCATAATGCGCAGTTTGATGAGTATTTATCAAACCTTGATCGTGCTTGTTTAAATAGTAATTTATTTATTATTGAAGTTTTAAAAAATATTTAAAAAACAATTTACTTAATACTCATATTATGGTATAATATGTAAGTCCTAATTCTCTGTTTAACGACACTCCGACGTTTTACTGGGTTGTAGGCATAAATTTTATAAGGAGGAACAAAAAAATGTCATGTATTTCTAAAGATGAAAAAGCTCAATTAGTAGCTAAATTTGGAAAAAGCGAGAATAACTCTGGTTCTGTTGAAGTGCAAATCGCCATTTTAACAGCTGAAATTAATCGTTTAAATGAACACTTAAAAACTCATAGTCATGATTTCCATTCTGGAAGAGGTCTATTGAAAAAAGTTGGACATCGCCGTAATTTGCTTAACTATTTGAAAAAGAAAAGTCCTGAAAAGTATCGTGCTTTAATTGCAGAATTGAATTTAAGAAAATAAAGGGTATATATATACCCTTTTTGAACAAAAATAAGGAGTTTAAAATAAATGAACGAAAAAAGAGTTTTTGAATATGTGCAAGGACGACGAAAATTTGTTGTTGAAGTTGGAGAATTAGCTAAACAAGCAAATGGAGCCGTTTTAGTGCGCTTTGAAGATACTGCCGTGTTATCAGCAGCAGTATTCAGCAACAAAGTTTCAGCTCAAGATTTCTTCCCTTTAACGGTTTTATATATTGAAAAATTATATGCTGCTGGAAAAATCCCTGGTGGATTTTTGAAAAGAGAAGGTCGACCATCTGAACTTGAAACCTTAACATCTCGTTTAATCGACCGCCCGATTCGTCCGTTATTTGCGGAAGGGTTTAGAAATGAAGTTCAAATTATCAATACGGTCATGAGTGCAAATCCTGACAATTCAAGCCAAATGGCGGCGATGTTAGGATCATCTTTAGCGTTAGTAATTTCTGATATTCCGTTTAATGGTCCGATTGCTGGAGTTATTGTTGGTCGTGTTAATGGAGAATTGATTATTAACCCAACCGTTGAAGAAATGGAAGCATCAGATATTAATTTAACTGTTGCCGGTACATTTGATGCGATTAATATGGTTGAATCTAGTGCGAAAGAAGTTTCTGAAGAAGATATGTTAGAAGCATTAATGTTTGGCCATGAAGAAATTAAACGGATGATTGCTTTCCAAAAAGCAATTCAATATGAAATTGGCAAACCAAAGAAAACAGTCGATTTGTATCAAATTGATTCTACCCTAGATCAATTGGTTCGCAGTATGGCTGAGGTTGATTTGATTCAAGCAGTTGTTATCAAAGATAAATTAGAGCGATATCATCGAATTGATGAAATAAAAGAAAATGTCGTTAATGATTTGAGTCTCAAATTTAAAAGTGATGAAGACTTTGATCTAAAGATGAATCAAGTTAATCAAATTTTAGAAATCATTGTTGCTAATGAAGTTCGTAGATTAATCACCGAAGAAAAAATTCGACCTGATGGTAGAAGTGTTGATGAAATTAGACCTTTATCATCACGAGTTGATATCTTTGAAAGAACCCATGGGTCTGCGCTTTTCACACGCGGACAAACACAAGTACTTAGTGTTGTAACATTAGGAGCCTTAGGTGAGTTTCAAATAATTGATGGATTAGGTGTTGAAGAAGGCAAACGCTTTATGCATCACTATAATTTCCCACAATTTTCTGTAGGTGAAACCGGACGTTATGGATCTCCTGGACGTCGTGAAGTTGGTCATGGGGCGCTTGGAGAACGAGCTTTGTTGCAAGTTATTCCAAGTGAAGAGGAATTCCCATATACAATTAGAGTTGTTAGTGAAGTTTTAGAATCAAACGGCTCTTCAAGCCAAGCATCTATTTGTGCCGGAACAATGGCTCTAATGGCAGCTGGGGTTCCGATAAAAGAACCTGTTGCCGGTATTGCGATGGGACTTGTAACAAAAGATGATAAGTATACGATCTTAACTGATATTCAAGGTATGGAAGACCACTTTGGTGATATGGATTTCAAAGTTGCTGGAACCAAAAAAGGAATTACAGCTTTGCAAATGGATATTAAAATTGAAGGAATCAATAAAAACATTTTAAGTGAAGCGTTAGCACAAGCACAAGCAGGAAGACTTCACATCTTAAATCATATGCTAGAAACTATACCTGAAGCAAGAAAAGAAGTTAGCTCATATGCTCCAAAAGTTTTGATTTTCAAAATTGATCCTGATAAAATCCGTGATGTAATCGGATCTGGCGGAAAAGTTATTACTGAAATTATCAATGAATGTAATAATGTTAAGATTGATATTGAACAAGATGGACGCGTCAGCATTATGCATCAAGATAAAGTATGGGCTGAAAAAGCAGCAAAAATTATTCGTGATATTGTCAGAGTTGCTGAGGTTGGTACATATTATACCGGTAAGGTTGTTCGTATTGAAAAATTCGGTGCCTTTGTTGAGTTATGGCAAGGTGCGGAAGGACTACTTCATATTTCGAAGATTTCAAGTGAAAAGATTGGAAAAGTTGAAGATGTGCTTGCCATTGGCGATGAAATCCTTGTAAAAGTAACTGATATTGATGAAAAAGGACGAATTAATCTTGCTCGTAAAGAAGCTTTAGAAGGCAGAAAACCAAAAGAATTCAATGATAAGAAACGCTTTGATCGCAATCATCATGATAAAAAACCTGAAGTTAAGGTTGAAGCTACAGAGCCAGAATTAGTTGTTGTTACTGACACAATCGAAGAATAGTTATCAAACTTCTCAATTATGAGAGGTTTTTTATCTATTAAAAGATTGTAAATAAAAAATTCTTGTGATATAATTTTTTTTATGAATAAAGAAAGGGAAAAAAATGAAATTAAAAGAAACAGAACTTCACGTTCATGTCCTACAGTCTTTATATCCAGAAGATTTGTTTTTCCTTGCCAAAGATGTTTATCGTGAAATTAATTGGAATCGTTTCGGATTTTTAGACCGTTATGAAAAAATATTTAAAGTCAGATTAGACCCAGTTGCTATCTTTGACCGCGCTATTAAAACTAATTCTTTAACTGAAATTGAGGAAATCAATTACTATCGTTTTAAAGGGAAAGGTAATTTTGATGAGTTTGATATTAAAAGCTTTTTCCCGCTTTGTATAACCGGTTATTATTTTGATCGAAATAATCCTTATCCGGTCTTAGAAAGGATTGTAAAACGTCATCAAGAAGAAGGCATAAAATATATAGAATACCGCAATGGTTTTGGTGGGTCTGGAGAAGAATGGAAAAAATGGCATGCTGATTTTGCACGATTCTTTAAACATTCATCAACAGAATCTTTTACTGCTAAGTATATTGCCCGGCTTGGTTCATACAAGGAATTAAAAGAAATGCTTGAAGAAAACCCTGATATAAAAGATACAGTAGTGGGTGTTGATTTTTCCGGTCGCGAAATTGATCCTGATTCAATTAAATCTCTATACGAAGAAATTATATCCGATGATATCTTAGATATTGTTGTCCATATCGGCGAAAATTTCTTAGATAAATCATTAGAGTCAGCAATTCGTTGGTGCCATTTAGCAGCTCTAAATGGAGCAAAAAGACTTGCTCATTGTATTGCTTTAGGAATAGACCCAGAAATAGCAATCAAGCGTAATCCAAATGGTCACGAAGAAGAAACAGTTGCTGAACGTCTTAAACAAATTAGATATGATTTAGAATTTCAAACTCAATTATCAGCTTATCATTGTTTTATTGATATAAAACAATTAAAAGCGGAAGAAGCACAACTTAAGCTAATGGATCCTCTTCAATTAGTGAAAAAACCTTATGATCAAAGACGTTTAGATGAAGTTAAATTCCGTCAAAATTTTGTGTTAGATGAATTGGCTCGCTTAAAAACAGTTATTGAAGTTTGCCCGACATCGAACCTTTGTATTGGCGGTGTTCCTTCTATTAAAGATCATCATTTTAAACGACTATATGATTCAAATGTAAGTCTAGTTATTTGTTCTGATGACCCGGGGATTTTTGGATCAAGTTTAAGTGATGAAGTTGATTTTGTGATAAAAAATTTTCAGATCTCGCCTGAGGACTTAAACAAACGTTTAGATAACCCATATTTATATCGATTACGAGGAGAAAGAAAATGAAAAAATTATTGATTATTTTTATTTTATTAATTGTATTAACAGGATGTGGAGTGAATATTAATGATTATCGAATCTTAGGTGGTAATCAAAATATTGTAGAAAAGAAACTTGAGGAATTAGAAAATGATGTTTATAAATTAACAATTAAAGATATTATGACCGAAGGAAAGAAAATCACAATCAATTTTCTTGAAGGTGATGAGCAAAAAATTATTGTTCGTGGAGATGAAAATATCTTAGAAGAGATCACTTTTTCCGTCAAAAGAAATGGAATTACTATATCTGGAGAAAAATTTACAAAATATCGTCCAACGGAGATGGAAATTGATCTTATCAATATTACGTTAGAGCACCTAACACTTAATGGAAACTATGAATTAAATGATGTTGTGAATTTCTTTCATGAATCACTCAGCATAACTGTTAACGGGATGACCACTGGAGATTTAAATTTAAACAAGGTTGTAACAAAACTGACAATTGATATTAATGGAACTTCAAATCACAGCTTAGATAATCTAAATCTTAATGAAACAAAATTAATTGTTAATGGAAATGGAGTCTTAACTTTTAACGGCGAATCAGAAAAATTTAATCTTATCAGTAATGGTTTAGTTAATTTAAATGCTAAAGATTTTCTTGTTGAAACATGTTACTTGACGGTTAATGGTCAAGGGACTTTGACTGTAAATGCTAGTGAAATCCTAAATATCGAAGGAAATGGAATTGGTTCGATTTTTTATCTAGGTTCACCTAATTTAAGTCAATCTATAACTGGAACATTTAATATTGCTCCATACCAGGAATAGGAATTATTTTCCTTAAAAAATAGACTAAAAAACAGTTGATAAAATATCAATTTTGTAGTATAATATTTATGTATTCAGGTAATCGAGCGGTTTTTAAAACCGTTAGGAAAGTCCTTGCTAGCACAAGCTGAGATGCTGTAGTGTTTATGCCTAATTAATTCATAAGTTAGGACGCTTTGGAAAGCGATGGCGAAAATGACACCTGTCAAATGGTTAGTTTTCATAAAGTGCCACAGTGACGATGCCCTATGGAAACATAGGGAGTGGAACGGGTAAACCCCATAAGCTAGAAACCCAAATTATGGTAGGGGAATCTTAAATGTGGAAATGAACAGATTTAAGACTATCGATTGATAGAGATAAATGATTACCACTTCGAATCTTCGGAGTACAAAACAAGGCTTATAGAATACATTCCTTTGATTTAATCACATATGGGTTCTCCATATGGATTTTTTACTATGAGGTGGCATATGTATAAAAGTTGTGAATACATCATTAGTGCAGTTAGCAAAAAACAATATCCCAATCATCAGCATTTAAATGAATATGTTTTTTTAGGACGTTCAAATGTTGGAAAAAGCAGTTTTATTAATGCTCTAACAAATAAAAAAATGCTCGCAAGAACCTCACAAAAACCTGGAAAAACGCAAACAATTAATTTCTTTTTAATTGATAATCAGTTTTTCTTAGTTGATGTTCCTGGTTATGGTTATGCAAGCCGAAGTATCTCGACAAGAGAATCTTTTGGAACCTATATTGAAGAATATCTGAAGGATAATCAAAATCTAAAAATTGCCTTTTTACTAATAGATGCTAAAGTGGGTCCTACGAAAGATGATATTTTGATGTATGAATATATGAGATACTTAAATTTAAACATTTATATTATCGCCACAAAAATTGATAAAATTGGATCGACATTACTGCAAAAACATAAAAACAATATTATTGCAAAACTTGATATTCCTAAAGATCGCTTGATTTTAACATCTTCTCAAACAAAATATAATATGGAATCTGTTCGTGAATTATTAATTTAGAAATTCGCTTAGAGCAAAATAGAACATAGGTTTGTTCTATTTTTTTTATTTTCTTCATAAAATTTATATATATGGAGGGAATTTATGGAACTTAGGATATGTTGTGATGCATCGGTAAAGCTAGAAAAAATGACTAATACTGCAATGGTAAAATGTGATGTCGGATCATATGAGGTTAATGGAGATACTTTGAATGGTAATATTGAAATTTCCGGCAAATATATGAAAGATGTCATGGATGAATTCTTTGAATTTCGTGACAGTGTCCCATTTACATTAGTATTTAAGGATAGTAATTATCAGGTCAATAAAATTACTGTTCAGGATTTCACTTCTCAAGAAATTATTAATCAAGGAATTGAATGTAATTTTAATATTCTCGTTGATTATAGTCCACGTGAAGAAGCCTTAGTAGAAGTTGAAGAAGATGAAGAAACACATGTAGAAGAACTTATTAAAAAAATTGAAACCGAAACTGATTTGGATGATGAAGTTGCTGATGAAGAAATTAAAGCGGAAATTAATCAAAAATATGATGATCTCTTAAATAAGATCCTTGAAAGTCGTGATGACAATTTTTTAGAAGTGGTGGAGGAGGAAGAAGAGGAGAAGAAAGTAACAATCAAGAGGAGTGAGAGTAATCCGGACTGCAAATCGGTATTAAGTTCTTTTAAAGATAATTATGCTAATTATCGAGTATTCTATCCTGCAAAGGAGAGCGATATTGAGAAAATTTGTCGTGATCAAAAAGTTAGTATCGATAAAATATACAAGGACAATAAAAGTACAGATTTTATCAATAAAAAACGCATTATTATAAAATGATTAGGCAAGTTATTTCTTCGTTAAGAGATGTATATAATATTGATTTTGTTAGTTATAAACCGATTACCTCAAAAACATATAAATTAACAGGTCAAAATGAAGCTTTTTACTTTGCGAAGCGAAGTAACCTTTATACTCAAGAAAAGTACCTGTTTTTATTTAATCAAGGAATTGAAAATGTTTTATATCCCTTAAGAAACCGTCGAGGTTTTTTTGTTACTAATTTTCAAAATGATAATTATTATGTGACTGATTATATTAATGGTTTTGATTTAATCAATGAAGTAAAAGCTGTTAATATGTCGCATCAATTATCTGATCTTCACTATAAAACATATTTTAGACGTCAATTATCTGTTTCATTTTCTAGATTAAAAATGGAGGAGATATATGAATATTTACAATATAAATTTTCAGCATTAGAAGCCTTTGTAAGATCAATTGAATCAAGACCATTTGATGAATATAGTATTACAATCCTTAAGAATTATCATGTTATTTTGGATTGTAAAAAGGTGATGGCTGTTGTTCATAAACGTTTAATTAGTGATATTAAGGAAAAAAAGAGTGTCAACTATGCCTTTGTTCATAATAATCCAAAATTAAATCACTTAATAACAGCCCAAGGGCACCATTATTTAACTAGCATTGAAAAATCCAAAGTTGGAATCCCATCACTTGATATGGCAAAATTTTATATCGAAACTGAAGATTTAAATATTGATGTGAAAGCGATAATCCAAGATTATTTATCGAAATATCAAGATGATTTCTACACATATTATTTTTATTTCCTTGTCATGTTATATTATATTAAAGGAATGGTTATCATCGATAAGGATTACATCAGCTCCCAAAGTTTTTTATCAACAACTAGTTCTTTAAAACGGTTTATGGAGATGTTTGAACTAAACAAAGATAAAACGACATAAAGTTTTATCTTTTTTGCTATTTTGCTTGTATAAATGATTAAAAAGTATATAATTATATTTAAAGGCGATAATATGAAATATAAGGAAAAAATTATAAACAAGAATTATTTATATCAAGGGAAAATCATTAATTTGCGGAAAGATTTAGTTGAACTACCAAACAAAAAAACAGCTTACCGGGAAATTATTGAACATAATGGTGGCGTTTGTGCGTTAGCGGTAAAAGGAAATCACATTTATCTTGTTCGTCAATACCGCTTAGCTTATGATGAAGAATTATTGGAATTACCAGCTGGTAAAATTGAAAAGGGCGGTAATCCGGATGAGACAATTATTCGTGAACTAAAAGAAGAAATTGGGGCTATCGTCCATTCAATTACGAAGGTCGGAGTGATGTATCCAACTCCTGGTTATACGAATGAAATCATTCACTTGTATTATACTGATGACTTTTCGATAGAAACTAATTCATTAGATGAAGATGAGTTTTTGGATGTTGAAATTATGAAACCGCAGCAAGTATTTGCATTAATTGATCAAGGAGAAATCAAGGATGCAAAAACACTGATTTTATTATTGTATTTTAAAGATAAACTGCTCAAGTTTGATTAAAAAGAAAAAAAGTTAATATTAAACTAAAAAAAAACATAAATTAAAAGTGTAAGGTGAGAAAATGAAAACAATAGCAAAACATTCAGCAGGAAGATTATTAAAGGGAGACGCTTTTCAAATTTCAACCGAAGCAAAATTAGCCAAAAAGAGCGACCCGAATGTAATTGATTGTACATTAGGAACATTTTATGATGAAAATTTCAATTTCCGTTCATTTCCAACGATTGAAAAAATCTTAAATGAATTACCGGACGATAAATTCTATGATTATGCTCCAACTGATGGTGGTAGTGAATTTCAACAAGCAGTTTTAAACTGGGTATTTGAAAATGAAAGAACGTATATTGAAGAAAAGATGAGTGTTATAGTCCTTCCATCACCTGGGGGAACCGGAGCCTTGAGTTGCTCTGTTTTCAACAGTTTAGATATCGGACAAACGCTTTTATTTCCAAATTTATCATGGGGACCATATCTTGGAATTGCATCAAATTATGGATTAAAGGCTGAAAAGTTCTTTTTATTTGCAAATGATAGTTTTAATTTAACTGAATTTAAAGAAAAAGCCGATAAAATTATTAGCGAACAAGGCAAATTAGTCGTTATTATTAACGACCCATGCAATAATCCAACTGGATATACGATGACTGAAGATGAATTACAATCGTTAATTACTTATATGAATGATCAAGAAAATATTCCATGCGTTTTAATCTATGATACTGCATATTTGGATTTTGCTTATGAGGGTCGTCAAAAAACCCGAGAGAAATTTAGATCTTTCACAAAAGCAAATAGTAATGTCTTAATTTTAGTTGCCTTTAGTGCTTCAAAGACTTTCTCTGTTTATGGACAAAGATTAGGAGCATTAATTATTCTTGGAAAAGATTTAGAAAATGTCAATGAGTTTTATAATGCAAGTAATTATACTGCTCGTAACAGTTGGTCCAATTGCAATAAAGGTTTAATCAATATGATGATAACTTTAGATAAAGATCAAAACCTGAAAAGTGAATTTTTAAATGAACTAAATGAGGTTGTTGCCACTATTAAGATTCGATCTGAAATATTTTTAGCTGAAGCAAAAGCTGTAAACTTAGAAACATATCCTTATAAAAGTGGATTTTTTGTGACAATGCCGGTGCAAAACCGTGATTTAGCCTTGCAGTTATTAAAGGAAAAAGCAAAACTGTATTTACTGCCTTTTGATGGGTCTGTACGTATTGCGATTTGTTCAATTCCGACAAATGATCTCAAAGGTTTGGCAGCAAAAATTAAAGCAGTAATATAAAAATTTACAACTATTAAATCTCATAAGAAAACAATTGACTTTAGAACTAAAAAAGTGTATAATATGTTAGGTTATTGGGTGATATTATGAAATGGTCCCTTCAACAATTATTTAAATATAATCGTCAACCTTTTGAATTTGAAACAACATATGATTTTCATAATGATATCAAAAATATTGATGATATCATTGATATTAAAGAAACGCATGTTGTTGGTTATGGTCAAAATGTATATCAGGATAAATATCAATTTCATCTTCATATTACAACGGTTCTGATCTTAGAAGATGCAAGAACACTAGAACCAGTGGACTATCAGCTCGATATTGAAGTTGATGAAGTATTTGATACTGATTTAAGTGATGAGGATACACGTGTGATTGAAAAAAACACGATTGATTTAAGACCAGTTGTATGGGAAAATATCATACTCGAAAAACCGATTAGGTTTGTAAAGGATGACAACCAAAATAACTAGATAAAAAGAAGAGGTGAAAAGGAAATGGCAATTGTTCCTCAAAGACGAATTTCAAAAACTAGAAAACGCCTTCGCCGTACTCATTTTAAATTAGATTTACCAGGTATGATGGTATGTCCAAACTGTGGAGAAATGAAATTGGCTCACATCGTTTGTAAAGAATGTGGTTACTATGACGGAAAACTAGTAAAAGAAATTAAAGTTAAAGAAGATTCTGAAAAAGAAGAAGCTGCACAATCAAAAGAAAAAGAAAAAGCAGCTAAAAAAACTAAAAAAGAAGAAAAGAAATAAGAATTGAATTTTCTCTTTTTATTAAAAGCACTCTTAAAATAGAGTGCTTTTTAATTTTTTTAAAATATTTACTTGCATTCAAAAATGTTCTATGATACACTAATAGTGGGGAGAAGTGGGGAAAAGTGGAGGTGTTAAAGTGTTTATTGGTGAATATCATTTTAATATAGACGAAAAAGGT
>OBJA01001213.1_pt1 | contig 18632 bp, 21 predicted proteins | sample 1519751 | NCBI WGS metagenome assembly OBJA01 (sample SAMEA3881238, study PRJEB22517) | soil metagenome | biome: lake sediment; feature: soda lake sediment; material: sediment, water from around vicinity | place: India | collected 2013-12-23 | depth 3 m
CGTGTACTTAAGCCTGGCTGATCGCCCGAAGGTGCGGTGCTGCTGAACGCTTACATCGGTGAGGTGGTAATGGTCGGGGCGGATGAACGGGTGGTGATCGAGCCCCGGCGCATGCCGGGGGAGCCGGCCTTGGCCGGGCCGGGGTTGCTGCTGCTTAATCCCGCCGATCTGCGCCAGGCCGCCGCTTTGGTCAAGGAGGCCGGCTGGCGTCGTCGCCGGTTGTTCCAGGCCGACCTCTGGCAGGCTGGAACCGCCGGCCCCTGGTTGGCCGGGCCGGCGGTGGGGGCGCCCCAGGCCGTGCTTTGTCTGGAAAAATTGCTGGCCCTGGGAGGCAACCCGGTGATCGCTCTGGGTTGGGCCGGGGCCCTGCAGACCCCCGCTGGTGATCAGCAGCCGGAGATTGGCTTTTACGGGGAGCAGCAACCCGGCGGGAGCCGGCCCGCTCCGGTCCCGCAACCCGACCTCCAGGTGGGTGACTTGTTGCTGCCCACCTCCGCCTTGAGCGAGGAGGGAACCTCCGCCCACTATGGCTGCTCTCCTTCTTGCTCGGTTGTAACCCAACAACCGCACCCCGACATGGAGCCTTCGGGCGACCGGGCAAGGCTTGAGGGGGGGGCAGATTTGAAATCTGTCCCCGATTGCGAGGTGTCTGGCGGCAAAATCTCATCTCCGGTCCGGCTTATTGATCTTGCCGCAGCCCGGGCCACGGCCCCGGCGCCAGGCCTGCTCTCCTCCTTGACCTCCTACCTTAAAGGGCAGGGGCTGACGGCCCGCCAGGGGCCGGTCTGGACCACCGATGCCCCCTACCGGGAAACGGTGGCCAAAGTCCGACGCTATCGCCGGGCCGGGATTCTGGCGGTGGAGATGGAGTATGCGGCCCTGGCGGCGGTGGCCCGCTTTCGGCGGCGCGATTTTGCGGCCTTGCTGCTGATCTCGGATCTGGTCGGCGAAAACCGGCCCTGGCAGCCGGTCTTCGACCATAAAGATTTTCGCCGGCGGCTACGCCGGCTCTTGGAGTTACTCTTGTGCTACCTTGAGGAAAAATAATGGGTACCGTACACCTCACCAGCCTGGGCTGTCCCAAGAATCTGGTTGATTCGGAAGTAATGCTGGGGCTGCTCCTGGAGCAGGGCTGGCAGCCGGTCGGCGAGCCGGAAGAGGCCGACCTGCTGCTGGTCAACACCTGCGGTTTTATCCAATCGGCGGTGGAGGAGGGGATCGACACCATCCTGGGTCTGCTGGAGCGTAAGCGTGATCCCGCCGTCAGGGTGGCGGTGACCGGCTGCATGGTCCGGCGTTACGGCGCCGATTTGGTCCGGGAGCTGCCCGAGGTCGATCTTTTTCTCGGCACCGAGGAGGTGGCGCTGATCGGTGAGCGGCTGCGGGCCTTGCTGGTAGATGACAGCCCCCCGGCTGCTGAGCGGCAGGAGGTTGGCACCGGTAACCCCTGTGCCGCCGGTCCCGCCGGCGAGATCCGCTTCCGCGAACAGGGCGAACTGCCCCTGTTTCTGATGAGCGCGGCCCTGCCCCGGCAACTGGCCACCCCCCATCGGGCGTACCTGAAAGTCACCGAAGGCTGCGACAACCGTTGCAGCTACTGCATGATCCCGGCAATTCGCGGCCCGTTGCGCAGCCGGCCCCTGGCCGACCTGCTGCGGGAAGCCCGGGGGCTGGCCGCTGCCGGAGTCAAGGAGCTGACCCTGGTGGCTCAGGATCTCACGGCCTACGGTCTGGATCTGCGGGGCGGCCCCCGGCTGCCCGATCTGCTGCGGGGGCTGCTGGCGGAAACCGCGATTCCCTGGCTGCGTTTGCTCTATCTCTATCCCTCAAGGGTCAACGAGCAACTGCTGGAGTTGATGGCTGCCGAACCCCGGCTGCTGCCCTATTTCGACCTGCCCTTCCAGCATGTTTCCGACCGGGTGCTCAAGGCCATGAACCGGCCCTACGGTGAGACGCTGATCCGGGAGTTGGTGACCAGGATTCGCGGGCTGATTCCGCATGCCGCCATCCGCACCACCTTCATGGTGGGTTTCCCCGGCGAGGAGGAGGCCGATGTCGATCTGCTGGCCGCCTTTATCCGGGAGGCCGACCTGACCCATGTGGGGATTTTTACCTATCAGAACGAGGAAGGCTGCGCCGCCGCCGCTCTTCCCGGCCAATGTGAGGAAGAGGTCAAGGAGCAACGGCGTCAGCGGCTGATGGCCATCCAGGCGGAAGTTTCCCTGGCCAATAACCGCCGGCGGGTGGGGACGGTGGAGGAGGTGCTGGTGGAAGGGCTCAGCTCCGAATCGGAACTGCTGCTGGAAGGGCGCACCTGGTTCCAGGCGCCGGACATCGACGGCTGCGTCTACATCACCGATGGCCGGTGTCTGGCCGGGGAGCTGGTCAAGGTGCGGATCAGCGAGGCCCACCCCTATGACCTGGTGGGCGAAATTATTCTTCCCCGTTAACCCGTTCCCGCAGTTCCTTGCCCACCTTGAAGAAGGGCAGTCTCTTGGGGCTGACCATGATGTTCTCGCCGGTTTTGGGGTTACGGCCCTGGTAGCTGGCGTATTCCTTGACCGTGAAGCTGCCGAACCCTCGGATTTCAATGTTTTCGCCCTTGCCCAGGGCATCACTCATGGCATCGAGGATGGTGCTGGTGATGGCGCCGGCTTCCCGGCTGGGAAGCTCGGTGGAGGCCGCCAGGGCCTCGATCAGTTCCGACTTGTTCATAACCACTCCCGCCTGTGAATTTGCGTAATCGTTCAGCAGCATCGCACCTTCGGGCGATCAGCCAGGCGTGAGTACCCGGTGTACACGGCACCTGGCTGCGGCCCGTGTCAATCGTCGGCGAACAGCCGACAATCTGCGGCACTGCTGAACGATTACGGCCCGTTAGGCCGGTAAGTAAATACCCCTGGCGAACGGGTACGAATTTGCGGGTTATGCGGCCGGCCTCGCGAGCAGCCTTCCTGCCCCGCCTGAATGACAAAAACCCGGCAAACTCAACAATCATACCCAGCCCCGCAGGCCAATGCAAGCGCAACAGCGTAATTTCAGGGTAACCCTCAAGCGAAAATGGCGGCCACCTCCCGGGGGCTGAGGTGGCGGTAGGAGCCGCTGGGCAGTTGGCCCAGGTGCAGGCCGCCGTAGGCCACCCGTTTGAGGTAAAGCACCGGATGCCCCACGGCGTCCAGCATCTTGCGGACTTGCCTTTTGCGGCCCTCGTGAATGATCAGCTCCAGGGTGCAGTCGCCGTTGGGCCGCCGTCGCAGAATGCGGACCGCCGCCGGTCGGGTGCGGCGCCCTTCCAGGTCGATGCCCCGGCGCAGGGCGGTCAGGGCCTCCGGGGAGGGGGTTCCTCGAACCGTTGCCTGGTAGGTGCGCTTAATTTCAAAGCTGGGGTGGAGCAGGCGATGGGCCAGCTCACCGTCGTTGGTCAGCAGCAGGGCCCCTTCGGTTTCAAAATCCAGCCGCCCCACCGGGAAGAGGCGCAGCCCCGGCGCCTGCTCCTTGATCAGGGAGGTCACGATGGGCCGCCCTTGGGGATCATGCATGGTGGTGACGTAGCCGGAGGGCTTGTTGAGCAGGATGGTAACCTTGGTGTCGGGAAACTGCAGGGGACGGCCGTCAAAGGTGATCCGCTGGCGGTCGGGATCGACCTGCAGGCCCATCTCCTTGACCGCCCGGCCATCCACCGTCACCCGACCGGCGGCGATATACTCCTCTGCCTTGCGCCGGGAGCCGACCCCGGCCCGCGCCAACACCTTCTGCAGTCGTTCCATACTGTTATTTGTTTGAGGTAATCGTATGCGGTGGCACCGGTAAGTAATCGTTCAGCAGTGCCACAGATTCGGGCAAGCAGCCAAGCGCCGCGTACCCCGCGTACGCAAGCTTGGTTGATCGCCCGAAGATGTGGTGCTGCTGGACGATTACAAGCTACTGGTAATCGCCCCGGCGGTACTTGGCTGCTTCAAGGTGGGAAACCGCAGCCACTTCGTTGAGGAGCCGATTTAAGGGGTCGTCGGTGGGCAACTCCGAGCGCAGGGCGCTCAGGGCGGCGGCCTCCTCCTCCAGAGCGCTGATATAAGGCTCCAGCTCGGCGCTGCGGTAGGCCGGGTTGGCCAGGGCGGCGCTGAAGGCGTCCAGGGTGCCGATGGCGCTCTCGGTCAGGCTCAGGCCCTCGATCCGCAACTGGGCGGGCACGGCGCTGGTAGCGGTGACGGCCTGCACGGCGGTGGGGCCGGTAACGGCCTGGCCGGCCTGGAGGTGGCTTTGCAGGACGGCGGCGAAATCGCCCCCGCCGGCGGCCGGGCCCTGGCTTTTGCCGGCCCCCGGCAGGTTCCGTTGCTGGAGAATGTCGCTGATTTTCATCATGGTGCCTCGCTATGCACTTTTAAGATCGCAAGCCTCACTTTACCCTATCGGAGGCCGGCAGGTCAAACATGAGGATTTATCCCATTTATCCCATCTATCCCAGCGCCGGCAGAATGCGGGCCATCTTTTCGTCCACCAGGCGGATGGTGGCCTGGTCGGCCTCCAGCACCGGCGGGTACCAGGGTTTCATGCGGCAGTCGAAGACCACCGGCGGGGTCAGGCCCACATGGAAGCGGCGGACCGGGGCGCTGGCGGCGGCGTGAATATCGGCGGCCGGTTCAAAACGGGTAAAGAAGGTCCAGATAAATTCCTGCAGGTTTTCGGTGGCCGCCGCCACATCATCCACCAGCAGCACCACCGGCCAGTCGGCCAGGTCCGGGTCGGCGGCCAGCCGGGTCGGCAACTCCCGGTCGGCCTCGTAGGAGCCGCCCTGCACCACCAGGGTGCCGGGCAGGAACGCCTTGGCGGCGAGACAGCCGGCGGGGGGCTGCCGGCGGAACTCTTCGGGCAGGATTCTTTTGACCTCCTTGCCCAGCCCCATCATTAAAGCCTTGGAGCCGGAGTTGACCGACGGGCCGGTGTAGTCCAGGGTGTCCTGGGAGACGTTGGCAAAGACAAAAAGATCGGTGCGCCAGTCGATGCGCTCCAGGACATGGCGCCAGAGCCGGGGGAAATCGGCCACGTCCAGCTCGCCGTCGGTGACGATGAGGAACTTGGTCAGGGAAAGCTGCCCTTCACCTAAGATCCGCAGCCCCGAGGCGAAGGCTTCCCGGGGGTAGCGGTCGGTGACCCGGGCGGCGGCCAGGCAGTGGAAGCCGGCCTCGCCGAAGGTTTTAAGCTGCTTGACCCCGCTCATCACCAGGGGGAAGAGGGGGGAGAGCAACTCCTGCAGGAAGTCGCCGATGAAAAAATCTTCCTGCCTGGGGCGGCCCACCACGGTGGCGGGGTAGATGGCCTGGTGGCGGTGATAGAGGCGTTGAACCTGGAAGACCGGGTAATCGTGGGTCAGGGAGTTGTAGCCGTAGTGGTCGCCAAACGGCCCTTCGGGGCGGCGCAGGTGGGGCGGGACCACCCCCTTGGCGGCGAATTCAGCCGTGGCCACCAGGGGGTGCCCCCCGGCCGGGTCGCGGACCAGGGGCAGCTTTTTGCCCATGATCAGCGAGGCCAGCAGCAGCTCGGGAATGTTTTCCGGTAGCGGGGCGATGGCGGCCATCATCAGAGCCGGCGGCCCGCCGATGAACAGGGTCAGGGGCAGGCTTTCGTTACGTTTTTCGGCCTCGTGATAATGATAACCGCCGCCCTTGTGGATTTGCCAGTGGATGCCGGTGCTGGTGTCGTCGAAACGCTGAATCCGGTACATTCCCAGGTTGTGGCCCCGACCGCCGGGGTCTTCGGTGTAAACCAGGGGCAGAGTGACAAAGGCCCCGCCGTCGCTGGGCCAGGAGGTGAGCAGGGGCAGCTCGCTGAGGCGGGAGGGGGCCTGGCAGTTTTCCAGAATCGCCCCCCGGCGCCCGGTTTTAAGGCCGATTTTGGCCGCCTGGGTCAGCAGGCCGCGCCGGGCCCAGATTTTTTCCAGGCTGGGGGGCAGCATGGTTTCCACCATCTCCACCAGCTCGGCGACAAAGTTGAGGGGCCGCCGGCCGAAGGCTAACTCCATGCGCCGCGCCGAGCCGAAAAGGTTGGTGACCACCGGGAAGCTGCTGCCCTTGGGCTTGGTGAAGAGCAGGGCCGGGCCGCCGCCGGCAATTACCCGCCGGTGGATTTCGGCGATTTCCAGATGGGGGTCCACCGGCTCGTCGATGACCGCCAGCTCGTTTTCCCGGCGCAGCACCTCGATAAATTCCCGCAAATCGTTGATAATCGGCTCACTCATCTTGCCCATCCTGGTCGCGCTCCTGCTGTGTTCTGTTTTGGCTTAAAGCCTGGCCCCGGTGGATCCGGTGCCCAGCGTTTACAGTTCATTGAAGTTGGGTTATTATGGCAAATCTTCAAGAAAAAGTTGATGATATTCCCGGTGCTGAAGGTGGCTGGTCACTAATTTGTTGACTAAATCAGCTAGTTCAGTAAGTTCCCGGTCGCTGAGTCGTGGGATCAGGGTGGCCAGCAATTGCGGCCGGCTGAAACGGGTGAGCAGATCCTGCAGCGACCGCTCGTCGGTTTCCCGGTTAAGCCCGAAACAGATCTGGTCGAAGAGGGGAGAGGAGTTCTGGTTATTCATCAGGCTTTTTCCCGTTGACTGGCAACCGTTTGCCCCGGTCTAAGATTTTTAATCGCTATGAATATCGCCAAATGAGCACAAATAAGATCAGCGCAGACGATAAGGCCCTGCTGGCCGGTTGGGTTGAGTTCGGTGACGGGGTGCATGCTACCCGATCTCCCCAAATTATCCAACAGGCACTGAAAAACATTCAGCGGCAGCATATCTTCTGCGTGGTGGTGACCAAGGGCTACGAGTCCGGCAAATTGGCCCTGGTGGAGTTCGGCAACGGCCGGATCCTGCTGGACAAACCCACCGATTGGCCGCCCCGGATGGCCCCTCAGCCCATGCGGATCATTTTCAAGGACCAGAGCCAGATCTGGAACCAGTTTGCCGTCAAGCTGCTGGAGGTAACCGGTGACAGCCTGGTGACCTCCATGCCCCTGAAGTATGTTCGGCTCCAGCGGCGCGACAATTACCGGGTGGAGGTGCCCAGCAACAGTCGGGCCGGCTTCCGCCATGGTGATCGGGTGTATGCCGACTTCGCGGTCTTGAATATCAGCGCCAACGGAACCCTGCTGTGCAGCGAGCAGCGCCAGCGGTTGCCGGTGGGGGATCTGCTCAAGGAGATCAGCCTCCACTTTCCCGTGGAGGGGGGCAAGCCTGTCCGGGTGGACATTAAAGAGGGCCGGGTGGTGCGGGAGGCCGAGAGCGAGCGGCGGGAGCCCTGCTACGGGGTTCATTTTCTCCTTCGGGGCCAGGAGGACAGGTTTTTGATGCAGTACGTTCGCCTGCGGGAGCGGGAACTGCTGCGCAAGGGAATGGCCGACGAGTCTTAACGCAACCGGGGCTCAGGCCTGCCAGAGCACCTTGCGCTGGCGGGGGCCGTCGAACTCGGCAAAGAAAATCCGTTGCCAGGTGCCCAGTTGCAACCGCCCCTGCTGGAGGAAGACGGTCAGGGCGCTGCCGGTCAGGGTGGTCATCAGGTGGGCCGGCGAGTTGCCCTCCTGATGGCGGTAGGGATGGTCGAAGGGCACCATCCGGCTAAGGGCGCCGATGATATCCTCCTTGACGGCGGGGTCGGCGCCTTCATTGATGGTCAGCCCGGCGGTGGTGTGGGGGTTGTAGAGCTGGCAGACCCCGTCGCCGTCCACCCCGGCTTCTCGCAGAGCCGCCGCGATCTGGTCGGTGATGTCGATCAACTCGAATTGCTTCTTGCTGCTTACCGTGATGGTTCCCCGGGCCATTTTTGCTTCTCCCCGTTAGTTTGCTTGCCGGCGTAATCGCGTCGGCATCGTTGCTGTTTGTCCTCTTCACGCGGATGGGCCTGGAATTGCCGCCGCCTTGGGGGGATTTTTATATGGTTTGCAGAATGTGTCAAATCTATTATAGAGCAGACCTATTTGTCCGTATATTTGTCTGGGGCGACCCCCGGTTTTTGTGAACTCCTAAGCGGCAGGTGAGAAAACGGGATGGGATTTTTCCCGGTAAATTTGCAGTTGGCCCGGCGTCCTTGCGTGGTGGTGGGGGGCGGGTCCGTGGCCCGGCGCAAGGTGGAAAGCCTGCTGGCCTGCGAGGCGGAGGTGACGGTGATCAGCCCCCGGCTGGAACCCGGCCTGGCCGCGCTCCGGCAGAACGGCGCCCTGCGCTGGCTTGAGCGGGAATACCGGGAGGGCGACCTGGTCGGAGCCTTCCTGGTGATCGCCGCCACCGATGACGAGGCGGTGCAGGCCCGGGTCCATGCCGAGGCCGAGCGCCATAATCTGCTGCTCAACGTGGCGGATGTGCCCAAATGGTGCAACCTGATCCTGCCGGCGGTGGTGCGGCGGGGGCGGTTGAACGTGGCGGTTTCCACCGGCGGGGCCAGCCCCGCCCTGGCCGGCCGGCTGCGGCGTCAGCTTGAGGAACAGTTTGGCGATGAATACCGCCTGCTTTTGGAGCTGCTGGCCATTCTGCGCCCCCTGGTGATCGAGCGGGGGGCCGGGTGCCAAGCCAACTGCCAATGCTTCAAGGAGCTGGTGGCCGCCGATCTGGCCGGCTGGATCAAGGCCGGGCGCTGGGATCTGGTGGAGGAACGAGCCGCCGCCGCCGTTGGGCCCGTGGCGGCCCGGGCAGCGGTTAACAGGGTTAAAAGCGAGATGCAGGAAGGGGCTTAAACGGTTATGGAACTCCTTTTTTTGGCGGTTTTTGTCCTCTACGCCGGGGCCACCGCCACCGCGCTGGTCTGTTTTTACAATCTCTGTCAGCGTACCCGGAGCATGGCGCGGGTGCTGCTGCCGGCCGCCGTGGTCCTCCACGCCGTTTATCTGGTGGCCCGCTTTGTGGTCTCCGGCCATACCCCGGTGGCCAGCAGCCACGAGGCGGTTTCCTTTTTCGCCTGGTCGCTGAGCATGGCCTACTTGCTGTTTCGCTGGCGCTACCGGGTGAAAAACTTCGCTGCCTTTGTCAGCCCCCTGATCATGCTGCTGATGGTGGTGGCGCTGTTCTCGCCATCCCGGATTATTGAATTGCCGCCGGCCCTGGACAGCTGGTGGCTGCCGATCCATGGGATGATCGCTCTGATGGCCAACGCCTTTTTGGCCCTGGCCTTCTGCGGCGGGATCATGTACCTGCTCCATGAGCGGGAGATCAAAAACAAGCGGATGGGTTTCTTCTCCCAGCGCCTGCCCTCCCTGGAAGCTCTGGACAACCTCAATCAACACTGTCTGACCATCGGCTTTCCCCTGCTGACCCTGGGGATTCTCAGCGGCTCGATCTGGGCCCACCAGGCCTGGGGCACCTTCTGGCAGTGGGATCCCAAGGAGACCTGGTCGCTGATCACCTGGCTGATTTACGCCTCCATGCTCCACCAGCGGTTCGCCGCCGGCTGGCGAAGACGGCGGGCGGCGATCATGGCCATCGTCGGCTTTTGCGCGGTGCTGTTCACCCTGTGGGGGGTAAATATCTTTTTGGGCGGGGTTCACACCTATGCTGGCTGAAAAGATTGCCTGCCTGGGGGTCAACCACCAGACCGCCCCGGTGGAGATTCGGGAGAAGCTGGCCTACTCCGGTGACTGCCTCAATCCCCTGGTCCAGATCAAGGAGATTCCCGGTTGCGACGAGTGTTGCTTCCTCTCCACCTGCAATCGGGTGGAGGTTCTGCTGGTGGGCGATCCGGCGGCCGGCACGTTCACGGCGGTGCGGGATTTTCTCTTTGCCGGCAGCGGGATCAGCGGCGAGGAGGCGGCCCGCTACAGTTACCTCTACACCGGAGGCGAGGCCATCAACCATGTTTTCCGGGTGGCCGCCAGCCTGGACTCCATGGTGGTGGGGGAGCCCCAGATCCTGGGCCAGTTGAAGGACGCCTACCGCAAGGCCATGGAGCACAAGGCCACCGGGGCCATCCTCCATCGCCTGCTGAGTAAATCATTTTCGGTGGCCAAGCGGATTCGCACCGAAACCAATATCGGCGGCAGCGCGGTTTCCATCAGCTATGCCGCCGTCCAGCTGGCTCGCAAGATCCTGGGCGACCTGGGGGGCAAAACCGTGTTGCTGGCCGGCGCCGGCGAGATGGCCGAACTGGCGGCCGAACATTTGTTGGCCCAGGGGATCGGCAAGGTGGTGGTGGCCAACCGGACCCTGGAGCGGGCGGTGTCCCTGGCCCGGCGCTTCAACGGTGAGGCGGTCTCCCTGGCCGAGCTGGTGCCCCGGCTGGCCGAGGCCGATATCCTGATCAGCTCCACCGGGGCTCCCGACCTGATCCTGCGCAAGGCCGACATGGCCCCCCTGATGCGCCAGCGCTACAACCGGCCCATCTTCCTGATCGACATTGCCGTGCCCCGCGATCTCGACCCCGGTCTTAATGATCTTGATAACATCTATCTCTACGATATCGACGATCTCCAGCAGGTGGTGGAGAGCAACAAGGACGAGCGTCGCAAGGAGGCCGAACGGGCCGGGCGGATCGTTGACGAGGAAGTCATCAAGTTCTTGGAATGGCTGGGCAACATGGAGCTGGCCCCCACCATCACCGAACTGCGTCGCCGGGCCGAAGAGTTGCGCCGGGCCGAGTTGCAGCGTACCCTGGCCGCCCTGCCCGAGCTCGGCCCCGAAGGCCGGCGGGCGGTGGAGATGATGGGCGTTTCCCTGGTCAACAAGCTGCTCCATCACCCCATGCTCTTTCTCAAAAAGAGCGAAGGCAGCGAGGTGAAGCAGCGTAACCTGCTGGCCCTGCGCAAGGTGTTCGGCCTGGACGACGCCAACGGCTCTTGAACGCCGAACTTACCATTGACAAAGGCGGGGTGGTGGGCTAAGTTTGCCCGTTTACCGATTTGATTTGGCTTTTTCCGTAACAGCAAGCGTTAAGTTTAATGAGGTTTGAACATGAGCAAGCGTACTTTTCAACCCAGCAACACCAAGCGGCACCGGACCCACGGCTTTCGGGTGCGGATGAGCACCAAGAACGGCCGGGCGGTGATCAACCGGCGGCGGGCCAAAGGGCGTAAGCGGCTGGCGGTTTGAGCGGGCCTGGTTGCCTAGTTGCCTAGTTGCTTGGATGCGCGTTAGAGGATGAAGCGCCTGGGGCTGCCCAAAACCGCCCTGATTAGAAAATCCGGTGAATACCAGCGAATTTATCGCCGGGGACGCCGGGTACGGGGGGATAATTTTGCCCTGGTCTATTGCCTGACCGAAACAGCTACGGAGATCAAGGCCGGGGCTCGGTTGGGCATTAGTGTTTCCGGGGTTAAGTCGGCGGTGCGCCGTAATCGGATCAAGCGGATTATCCGCGAATTTTTTCGCCTGCGACGCCCCGATCTCAACCCTGCTCTGGAATTGGTTTTTACCGTGCGCCGGGATTTTCAGCCGGACTCGCCGGCGGCCATCGCCACCGCCCTGCGGCCGGTTACGGCGGGCCGGGCCGAACTGGTCGGGTTGGGCCAATGAGCGGCCGGCGGCTGTGGCGCGGCCTGCTGGCCGGGCCCACTGCGGTGGCCCGGACCGGCGGACTGGCCCTGATCCAATTCTATCGCTACTTTATTTCTCCGCTTTTTCCTCCCAGTTGCCGCTTTGTTCCATCCTGTTCCGAGTATGCCCTGGAAGCCCTGAGGCTGCACGGCCCCTGGCGGGGCGGCTTCATGGCCCTGAAGAGAATTCTCCGCTGCCATCCCCTGAGCCGGGGCGGTTTTGATCCGGTGAAGTAAACCAGCTAAGGAAACCCCGAAAACCCATGGATAACTATCGTGCCCTGATCGCCATCGTCCTCTCGATGGCGGTCCTGTTGATCTACCAGTTCTTCTTTATGCCGTCGCCTCCGCAGCCGCAACCGGCTGTGGAAGCTCCCCGCGCCGGTGAGGTGGCGGAAAACGGCGGCGTTGCCCCGGGGCTGGTCGCCACGCCGGGAGAATTCGCTGGTGAACCGGGCGCTCCGGCTCCGGTGGATGTGGCCGCTCTGCTGGAGCCGGCTCGGACCGGGCGAGAGGTGGTGGTGGAGACCTCGCTCTACACCGCAGTGATCAGCGAAGCCGGCGGGGCCTTGAAAAGCTTACGGCTCAACGAGTTTCGGGAGACGGTGGACCCCGGCTCTCCGGCCAAGGATTTGATTCGCGTTGAGCCGGAAGAGGGGCTGCCGCTGCGTTTTTCCTGGGGGGTTGAGCCCGCCCGGGCCGAACTGCTGCACTACGCCGCCGGGTCGGAGACGCGGCTGACGGTGGGGGCCGGCCGGGAGCAGACCCTGACCCTGCGGGCCGTTTCCCCGCTGGGGCTGGAGTTTGTCCGGACCTACACTTTCCGCGACGGCGATTACCGGATCGAGTTGAGCGAGGAGGTCCGCAACCTGGGCGAGGTGCCCTTGCAGGGGGCGCCCTACCTGGCCTTGACCAGTCGGCCTTTTGCCGTCGGCGAAGATCCCCTGGACCGTTTTCTCTATACCGGGCCGGTGGCCCTGGTCAACAACGAGGTTCACGAAGTCCGCCCCCGCGATCTGGTTGGTGAGCGAGCCGGGCGCAGTTTCACCGGCGATCTCCGCTGGGCCGGTTACCACGATTCCTATTTCCTGGCCGCCGTCATCCCGGTTCACGGCGGCCAGGCCACCGCCCATTTTTCCGCCAACCGCGACGAAGTGGCCACCACCGTGGTGGCCTCGGCCACCGAGGTGATCCCGGCCGGCGGCTCCAAACGTTATGAGTATCTGGTTTATTACGGTCCCAAAAAGCTCTCCCAGCTTAACGAACTGGGCCATGAGCTGGGCCGTTCGGTAAACTTCGGCTGGTTCGACTTTCTGGCCCGGCCCACCCTCTATCTGCTCAATATTTTTTATGGCCTGGTGGGCAACTACGGGTTGGCCATCATCATGGTCACCATTCTGATCAAGATCGTCTTCTGGCCCCTGACCCACAAGGGCCTGAAGTCGATGAAGGTGCTGCAGAAGATCCAGCCCAAGATGGCCAAGCTGCGGGAGAAGTTCAAGGACGACCGCCAGCGCCAGCAGCAGGAGATGCTCAAGCTCTACCAGACCTACAAGGTCAACCCCCTGGGCGGCTGTTTGCCCATGCTGCTGCAGATTCCGGTCTTCTTCGCCCTCTACAAGGTGCTGCTCCAATCCGTCGAGCTGCGCCATGCCCCCTTTATGCTCTGGATTAACGACCTTTCCGCCCCCGATCGGCTCTATATCGGTTTCGATATTCCCTGGCTGGGGGGGGTTCCGGTTCTCACCCTGCTGATGGGGGCCAGTATGTTCATCCAGCAGAAGATGACTCCGGTGACCGACCCCCTGCAGGCCAGGATCATGCTCTTCCTGCCGGTGGTCTTTATCTTTCTCTTTCTCAATTTTGCTTCGGGCCTGGTCCTTTACTGGTTCATCAACAACGTCCTGACCATCGCCCAGCAATACATGATTTATCGACAAAAAGATTGAGGTCCGGCGGCCATGAGCGCAGCAATTGAATACAAGGGCGACGATGTCGATCAGGCGATCAGCAACGCTTGTGACGCTTTGGGGGTTGCCCGGGAAGCTTTGGATATTCAGGTGGTTACCCCCGGCTTTGCCGGAATTTTCGGCTTGGGTCGCAAAAAGGCAGTGGTGCGGGTCAGCCTGCGGGAAAGTTTAAGCGGCCGGCCGGCGACTGCTGCGGCCGCCACCACCGCCAAGGGCTCGGTCGACGTTCGGGCAACCGGCGGTCGTCGGTCGGGGGCGGTGGCTCCTGGCGGGAGCAAACCGGCTGCGGCCGATCTGACGTCGCCTGAGGCCGAGCCGGAGCGGAGCGGGCAACCGCGTTCCGAAGGGGGCAGTCGGCGGGAGCAGCGCAATGAGCCGGTGGTGCCGCTGAGTGCCGAGGAGCTGAGCCGGGCCAAAATCACCGTTGACCGCATGCTGGAATTGACCGGTTGCGCGGTGTCGGCCGAGTTGGCCTGGGATGAGGCCGCCTGCAAGTTGCGGGGCACCTTGCAGGGTGCCGATGATGAGCGACTGGTGGGGGAAGAGGGCCAGACCCTGGATGCCCTCCAGTATCTGCTGCGCAAAACGTTGAGCAAGCAGGTGGGGCGGCGGGTGAATCTGGAGCTTGACGCCGCCGGATATCGTGAGCGCCGGCACCGGGAGTTGGCAGAACGGGCCCTGGCCTTGGCCGCCGAGGTCAAAAGCAGCGGCAAGAGCCGGACCATGCCGGCCATGGGCCCGGCGGAGCGCCGGATTGTCCACCTGGCGCTCCAGGCCGATGGCGAGATTCGCAGCCGCAGCGTCGGCGACGGACTGTTCAAGAAGGTATTGATCCACCCGCCGGGCAAAGGCCGCAAGCGCCCGCCCCGCAGCCGGAGCCACAACCGGTAAGCGTAAGCGTTCAGCAGCACCCCGACACGGGACCTTCGGGCGGATCAGCCAGGCTTGCGTACGCTGGGTACGAGGCGCCTGGCCGCTTGCCCGAATCTGCGGTGCTGCTGAACGCTTACGGCCAGTTAAATGGGCAGCTTGCCCCTGGTGAACAGTTACCGCTAATCGGCCACGGGGGCACCCGACCTGGAATCTTGCGGCAAGCGCGATGCGGCACCCCGTGGCCGCTTACCGCCGATTGGAGTTTTTTATGGCTGTCTCCGCCGATTTTGAACAGGCCACCATCGCAGCCATCGCCACCCCGCCGGGGGCCGGTGGCATTGGCATCATTCGGATCAGCGGCAGCCAGGCTCCGGCGGTGCTGGCCCGTCTTTTCCGGCCCGCCGGTCCTTCCGGGGGCCGTCCTGAATCTTCCCTTGATCAACAATTGCAAACGGGCAAGCCCCCCAGTCATCGGCTGCGTTACGGCTGGATCGTAAATCCGGCCGATGGCCGCCTGGTGGATGAGGTGATGGCGGTTTACATGGCCGCCCCCGCCACCTATACCCGTGAGGAGGTGGTGGAGATCCACGGCCATGGCGGCTATGTGGTGCTGCGGGAAATCCTGGAACTGGTGTTGGCCCTGCCGGAAGTCCGGGCCGCCGAACCCGGTGAATTCACCAAGCGGGCCTTTCTCAACGGTCGGATCGATCTGACCCGGGCGGAGGCGGTGATTGAGCTGCTCAACGCCCAGACCCGCCAGGGAGCGGAGTTGGCGCTCAGCCAACTGGCCGGCGGACTCCAGCAGCGGGTTGGCGTGATTCGTGAGGCTTTGCTGGCCCTGCTGGCGGTGGTGGAGGTGGCCATTGACTTCCCCGACGAGGACGGCGAGATCGTCGAGGCCGACCGGCTGCAAGGCCGGTTGGCGGAGGAAGCGCGCCGCCCGTTGGAGGCCCTGCTGGCCGGCCGCCGTCAGGGCAGGATTTACCGGGAGGGGGCGGCGGTGGTGATCCTGGGTCGGCCCAATGTGGGCAAGTCCAGCCTGCTCAATGCCCTGCTGCGGGAGGAGCGGGCCATTGTAACCCCGGTGGCCGGCACCACCCGGGACACCATCGAGGAGTTCCTTGATATTCACGGGGTGCCGGTGCGGATTGTCGATACCGCCGGTATTCGCCAGACCAGCGAAACGGTGGAGGAGCTGGGGATCAGCCGCTCCCGCAGCCGGGGCGCGGCGGCTGACCTGGTGCTGCTGCTGCTTGATGCCACGGCCGGGGTAACCCCCGAAGATCTGGAGCTTTTCCGTAGCGTGGCAGCCAAGAATCTGCTGGTGGTGGTCAACAAGCTGGATTTGCTAGACTCGGCCTGGCCGCCGGTGGGGGCGGGCAAGGTCGACGAAGGTGGCCGGGATGGCGGGGCCTGCGATTGGGGGCGGAGCTTCCCCGGCCGGCCTTTGGTGGGGATCTCGGCCCGTACCGGCCAGGGTCTGGAGCAACTGGAACAGGCGATTTTCAGCGCCCTGACCGGCGGTTCATCACCGCAGCAAGAGGATGGGGCCGGGGGGCGGTTGAGCGAACCCGACCATCTCTGCGTGCCCAACGCCCGTCATGAAGCCGCTCTGGTCAAGGCCCTGGCGGCGGTGAAGCGGATCGAAGCCGGTCTGGAAGCCGGTCAGGCCCCGGAGTTGCTGGCGGTGGAGTTGCAGGGGGCACTGGCCTATCTGGGCGAGATTGTTGGCGAAAATGGTGGTGACGATCTGCTGGATGCGATTTTTTCCCGCTTCTGCATCGGCAAGTAGCCGACCAGGCTCAGGAATCGGGTAACCCGTTCACCAAGGGTGCCAACCCGTCGATTTAACGGGCCGTAAGCGTTCACCGGGGCTGAGAATTTGACGGTATAACTGGCCGAAACTACGCACCGGGGGCCGATTGCCGTTGCTTAACCGGTCGGCGAGAACTGGCTTTTATCGGCACCGCAGACCGGGCAGACCCAGCTCTCCGGCAGCTTTGCGAAGGGGGTGCCGGGTTCGATGCCGCTTTCCCGGTCGCCGGTCTCGGGATCGTAGATATAGCCGCAGACATTGCATTCATATTTTTGCATGGCAAGCCTCCTGGGATTGTGGGAGAATAGCAACCTTTGGCCCATGATGCTGGAGCTGCCGCCGGTCGTCAAGGGATTTCTGGTAGCCCCCCTGTTCGCGGCGTGAGGGGCTAGCCGGCTTGCTGGCTGGTTTTTGATTGTTGGCCGATGGTTTGCGGCGGCCGGGGGTGAGGAGAATGACAGGGAACGTAAATACGGGTAAGCCGCAAATGGAGGTGCTGTTTGCCGCCGAGGAAATCGCCGCCCGGGTCGGGGAGCTGGGTCGGCAGATTTCCGCCGATTACCGGGGGCGGGAACTGGTGCTGATCGGGGTACTCAACGGGGCTTTTATTTTGCTGGCCGACCTGGCCCGGACTCTGACCATCCCGGTGCGGATTGATTTTATTCGGGTGGCCAGCTATGGTAATGCCGCCTGTTCCAGCGGCCAGGTCAGCCTGCGTAAGGACGTCGAGCTTGATTTGCATGGCCGCCACTTGCTGCTGGTGGAGGATATTGTTGACAGCGGCCGCACTCTGGCCTGCCTGCGGGAGCATTTTCAGCAGCGCGGTGCGGCCTCGCTGGCGGTCTGCGCCCTGATCGACAAACGGGAACGGCGGGAGGTGGATCTGGTGGTGGACTATCCCGGCTTTCAGGTGGAGAGCGGCTTTCTGGTGGGCTATGGCCTGGACTATGCCGAAGATCATCGCCAGTACCCCGCCGTCTACCGGATTCGTGAGGAAAGCTTGCAATGAATGACATTCCCATGCCTGGCCGGGATTACGCCCTGCTTCAGGAAAAGGACCGGGCCCATCTCTGGCATCCGTTTACCCAGATGCACGATTACGCCCATCGTGATCTGCTGCTGATCGATCGGGCCGAAGGAACCAGGCTTTACGATCACCGGGGCCGGGCTTATTTCGATACCATTTCCTCCTGGTGGTGTATTGTCCACGGTCACAGCCACCCCTTGATGCAGCAGTATGTCAAGCGCCAGTTGGAGCGCCTGGATCAAGTGCTGCTGGCGGGTGTAAGCCATGAGCCGGCGATTACCCTGGCCGAAAAGCTGGTGGGGCTGACCCCCGCCGGCTTGAGCAAGGTATTCTATTCCGACAACGGTTCCACCGCCTGCGAGGTGGCGGTCAAGCTTTCCCTGCAGTACTGGCGGCAAAGCGGCCAACCCCAACGTCGGGGGCTGCTGGCCCTGGAGCGGGGCTATCACGGCGATACCATCGGCACCATGAGCCTGGGCGGGGTGCCCGAGTTTCATCAGACCTTCGCCCACCTGATGTTTCCTTCCCAACGACTGACGCCCCCCACCTGCTACCGTTGTCCGGCCGGCATGGAGCCGCCGGAGCAGTTGGAAAACGGGGTGGCGGCCGAGCGCTTGCGCTGCGACTGCCAGTGCCTGCAACCGTTGGCGGAACTGCTGGAGCGGGAAGGGGAGCGGCTTGCCGCCTTTATCCTGGAGCCGCGAATAATGGCGGCCGGGGGGATGATCGTTTATCCAGCCCAGTGGCTGCGGCGGGCCGCCGAGTTGGTGCGCCGCCACGGGGTCCACCTGATTTTCGATGAGGTGGCCACCGGCTTTGGCCGCACCGGCCGGATGTTTGCCCTGGAGTCGGCCGGGGTGACCCCGGATTTCCTCTGTCTCTCCAAGGGGCTGACCGGCGGTATGCTGCCCATGGCGGTAACCATGACCAGCGATGAGATCTACGGGGCCTTTTATGATGATTACGCCGCCGGTAAGACCTTTTTCCATGGCCACACTTTTTCCGGCAACCCCCTGGCGGCGGCGGCGGCTTTGGGGTCGCTGGCGGTCTTCGAGCAGGAGCAAACCCTGGCCGGGTTGCCGGCCAAGATCAGCCATCTGCACCGCAGCCTGGAGCGTTTCCGGGAACTGCCCTGGGTGGGCGATCTTCGCTGCCTGGGAATGATCGCCGCCCTGGAATTGGTGCGGGACCGTGAAGCCAAAACAGGCTTCGCCCCCGAGCAACGGGTGGGCTGGCCCATCTACCTGGCCGGCCTGGAAGAAGGGCTGATTCTCCGCCCCCTGGGCAACGTGGTTTACCTCTGGCTGCCCCTGAGCGTCACCTGCGAGGAGATAAGCGAAATTACCGAGCGGATGTGGCGGGGTTTAAGCAACCCGGCCAACCTGCCGGTCTGATAAGAAACGCGCCTGTAGCTCAGCCGGATAGAGCACCGGCCTTCGAAGCCGGG
>OBJA01001214.1_pt1 | contig 18620 bp, 17 predicted proteins | sample 1519751 | NCBI WGS metagenome assembly OBJA01 (sample SAMEA3881238, study PRJEB22517) | soil metagenome | biome: lake sediment; feature: soda lake sediment; material: sediment, water from around vicinity | place: India | collected 2013-12-23 | depth 3 m
TAATATGTTAAATAGTAATCCTTATGTCGGCGGTGTCCGAGCATGGGAATTAGGGTACACTGGTGCTGGAATGACTGTAGCAGTTATTGATACCGGTGTAGATTATAATCATCCTGAATTAGCCCATGCATTTGGAGAATATAAGGGATATGATTTCTTTGATATGGATTCTGACCCAATGGAAGGTCCAGGACAGTATCATGGAACACATGTATCTGGTACTATTGTTGCACGAAGTTTTGGTATTGCTCCCGATGCTAATTTATTAGTATATCGAGTTTTAGGACCTAAGGGTGGAAGCTCAGAACAAGTTTTAGCTGGTATTGAACAAGCAGTTATAGATGGTGCTGATGTTATGAATTTATCTTTAGGAAATATCTTAAATGACCCTGACTATGCAACAAGTATTGCACTTGATTGGGCAATGGCAGAAGGAGTTGTTGCCGTTACTTCAAATGGTAATGGTGGTCCTGATTTTTGGACAGTTGGTTCTCCTGGAACATCAAGAAGCGCAATATCGGTGGGTTCAACAAAATTACCACATACTGATTTTGATATTAGTTTTTATACATCTGAAAATAATTCATATGAATCCGCGAAAGTAATGGGTACTCCTTCGAAAGAAGCAATTGAAGAATTAAATGGTCAAACTTTAGAGTATGTTTTTGTTGGGTTAGGAGCAATAGATGATTTTACTGAAGTTGATGTTGATGGAAAAGTCGCATTAATTTATCGGGGTGGAATTTCATTTACTGATAAAAATTATAATGCATATATAAATGGAGCTAAAGCTTGCATTATTTTCAATAATGCACAAGGAGAAATTAGCGCTTCAGGAACTTGGTATATTCCTACTTTCCAATTGACATATGAAGATGGATTGAAAATGTATTATGATATATTTTATGGGTATAATATGTTGACAATAAATACAACTGTTGATGATATTCCTGAAACAGTATCTGACTTTTCATCTTGTGGACCTGCATATGGTACATGGATGATAAAACCTGATCTATCTGCTCCAGGAGAAGGAATATTTAGCACCATTCCAATAAATTTAGGAGGTTATGCAATAGCCAGTGGAACATCAATGGCTTCACCTCATGTTGCTGCAGCTGCTCTTCTTGTCCTTCAAGCGCATCCAGACTATTCTTCAGAGGAGGTAAAAGCGGTATTGATGAATTCCGCTGAACCTCTAATTAATCCGTTAACAAATGAAGCATACCCTCATAATGTCCAAGGTGCTGGTAGTTTAAGAATTGCTAATGCCATTGAAGCATCTACAATAGTAAATCCAGGAAGTTTTTCATTTGGTAAATTTGTAAAGAATCAAGGTAAACAAGTAGAAAGTCAACATTTTGAAATTAAAAATCTATCCAGTGAAACAAAGAAATATTCTTTCACTGTTGAATTTGATGGAAATCCTGAAGGCATTAAGGTAATGACAAGTAATAATTTGTTAGTAAAGGCGGGAAAAACACAAACTGTTAATTTTAATGTACAAGTTGATACATCTAAATTAGAAGCTGGTTATTATGAAGGTATCATTACTGTAAGTGATGGTAAAGAAGAAATTAAAGTTCCAACAATATTATTTGTACAAGAACCAGATTACCCTCGAGTATCTTTTGCTGGTGTTGTAAAATATAATGAAGGTTATATTGCATACGCTTATCTTTTAGGTGGTGCAGATTATGTAGAAATAGCTTTCTATGAATTTGACAATGGGAGAATTGGAAATTACTTAGGATGGTATTCATCGGATCTTAACGTTCAAGCAGGATATTATGAAGTGTATTGGGATGGAACAATTAACGGTGTCAGTATTCCTAGTGGAATGTATGTTATTATTGCTTATGCTGAATATAAAGGGAAAGCTGATATAATTGCATATCTATTTGAAATTTAAAGAAGAAAATATATATTTAGTCACATGATCATCATCGAGTTTAACACTCTTGATGGTCTTTTTTTATTTGTAATTATAAATTTATTGATTTTGTTGAAATTAGGAAACATATTTTTCTACATAACCTAGTAAGTGGAAACATAAAAAATCATTAAATTTGACAGTGAAGATTATCACTCTTATTTTGGTAAGTAGGAACATAAAAAAACATTATTTTTTACAGTGAAATAGATTATAATATTTAATGCCTAGTAAGTGTAAGCATATCAATGATTTATGTTGAAAGTGGAAACATATATTAAACAACTCTATAACTTTCAATAAGGTATGGTATAATAAATACAAAATATTTTAATAAAAAAAGGTGAGACTAATGGAAAGTATTGATTTATCGTTTAAAACAAAACAAGGCTGTTTTATTTATAGAGTTGCAGCAATTATTATAAAAGAAAATAAACTACTTTTGGTAAAGCATGTTGATTTTTCATGCTACTATACAGTAGGCGGTAAAGTAAAATATAACGAAACTTCTGAAGAAGCAGTCATCCGTGAGGTTTATGAAGAGACAGGGATTGAGTTTCAAGTTGAAAAGCTTATTTATATCCAAGAACGTTTTTGTGATTTGGTAGATGGTAATCATCATGAACTTATATTTTATTACTTAATGAAAGATAACAATTATTTTTTTAATAATGGATATACAGATCAATCAAAAGAATTTTTACATTGGATTCCTTTAAATGATTTAGATACCATTACTATAGTCCCTGATTTTTTTAAAAATGAATTATACAAGAATATTAAAAATATAGCATATATCAAACATATAATTTCAAGAGAAAATGATAGTTGCTTATTGCTATTGTAGGGCTTTTCAAAAAACACTAAGTTTTGATATCAACTCTTCATCAGATGGTCTTTTTCAAAAAATAAAAAAAATTCCTCGTAACATTTAGATTAATATTCTGATTTTTCATGTTTTATGCATTGAGCAATCAACTTAACAAACTATCATATCATATGTTATAATAAGGTAACAAAAAATTTAGGAGAAGATGTACATGTTAACAATTATTAATAATAATACGGATCCTCGTTACAATTTAGCATTAGAAGAGTATGTTTTAAAAAATGTAAACATTGTTGAGGATATTATTTTGTTGTGGCAAAATGAACCATCGGTGATTATTGGGCGTAATCAAAATACTATTGAAGAAATTAATAGCAGTTTTATTAAAGAACATGGTATTCATGTAGTCAGAAGAATATCAGGTGGTGGTGCTGTTTATCATGACTTTGGGAACTTGAACTTTACCTTTATCACTAATAATGTGAAAGATAACTTACATAACTTTACAAAGTTTACTAATCCCGTTATTAAAGCTCTAAATTCACTTGGAATAAAGGCAGAGTTTTCAGGTCGAAATGATATCGTAGTTGATGATAAAAAAATATCAGGTAATGCACAAAGTTTTCATAAAAATCGAATGTTTCATCATGGCACAATTTTATTTGATGCTAATTTAGATATGATCGCTAGTGTTTTGCAAGTGTCACATGATAAAATTGCATCTAAAGGAATTAAATCTAATCGTAGTCGTGTAACCAATATCCTACCATATATGGAAAATAAAATGACTATCCTCGATTTTAAGGATTATTTATTGAAATACTTTTTAGAAACTGAAAACATAGGTGATAAATTATTTACATTAAGTAGGGAAGACTATGCTCATATTGAAAAGTTAATGCAAGAAAAATATATGACTTGGGAATGGAATTATGGAGAATCACCACAATTTGAAGTTGTGAAAACAGCTCGATTTGCTGGTGGAAAGGTTGCTTTCCATTTGAATGTGAAAGATGGATTTATTAAAGGATGTAAGATATTTGGTGATTTTTTAGGTAAAGAAGATATTAGTGATATTGAAAATTTATTATTAAATAAAAAATATAAAGAAGAAGAAGTTAAAGAAGTATTAAGTAATATCCCTTTAAATGAATATTTTTATAATATTAATTTAGAGGAATTATTAAATTATTTATTTTAACATAAGGAAAAGGCGTTTTAAACGCCTTTTTTGTCTTAATATATATGAATTGCTTTATTAATAGAACCATGAGCTGCTTCCATTATGATTTCTGATAATGTTGGATGAGGGTGAACAGCTTTAGCCAATTCATAAACTGTACCTTCTAATTCCATCGTAGTAACAGCTTCGGAAATTAAATCGGTTGCACTACTTCCAAGAATATGCATACCTAGAAGTTCGCCATATTTTTTGTCGGAAATAATTTTGATAAACCCTTCGTGTTCTCCTTCTGCTAATGCTTTACCGTTTGCAATAAATGGAAATTTACTAACTTTATATTCGATGTTATTGGCTTTTAATTCTTGTTCAGTTTTACCAACCATTGCTATTTCAGGTATTCCATAAATTCCTGATGGAATTTTATCGTAATCCAATTTAGTATTTTTACCCATGATGTTTTCGACAGCAATAATACCTTCGGCTGATGCAACATGAGCTAACATTAAGTTTCCATTTACATCGCCAATAGCATAAACACCTTTAACGCTTGTTTCCATATGTTCATTAACTTTAATTGCATTTTTATTCATTTCTAAATTTAAGTGTTCAAGACCGTTAATGTTTGGTTTCATTCCCACAGAGATTAAAATTTTATCGGCATTGATGTTAATGTCTTTTCCATTAAAGTGATAAGTAACTTGGTTATTATTTACTTTTGTAACCGAAGCGTTGGTAATTATATTGATCTTTGCTTTTTTTAGAAATTTTAAATATGTAGATCTTATTTCATCATCGATATTTAGTAATATATTTTCTTGTTTTTCGATAATAGTAACATTTGAATTAAATGAAGAGAAGATGGTTGCAAATTCAATACCAATGACCCCTCCACCAATAATAACTAGATCTTTTGGAATTGATGGTAGCGATAATATTTCTTTACTTGTTACCACAATTTTCTTTTCATATGCTTCTTTAATGCCTGGAATAGGTGGAATAAGAGCCGATGCTCCTGTGGCTAAGATAATATTTTTAGTGTTTAGTTTTTCATTATTAACTTCAACTAGGTTGGGATTGACTACTTTCCCGAGGCCAGTATAAATATCTACTCCATTTTTATCAAGTAACATTTTTACCCCTTTTGATAATTGGTTAACGATATTTTCTTTTCTTTTCAGGATATTATTCCAATCTAGTTTAATATATTCTTTATCAACCTTTATGCCATAATTTTCAGAACTTTGGATGGTTTTATAAACTTTTGCACTTTTTATTAGGGCTTTTGTCGGAATACAACCAATGTTTAAACAAACTCCTCCGATATCTTGTTTTTCAATTAAGGCAACACTTGCCCCTAGATGCCTTGCTTTTATAGCAGAAACATAACCACCTGGGCCACTACCAATGATAACGATATCATAATTTTTCATATAATTCACTTCCTAACTTAATAATAGTAACATTGGATTTGCTAGATACTCTCTAAATTTCATGATGAATCTTCCAGCATCGGCACCATCGATTATACGGTGGTCGATTGCAAGTGAGATTGGTAGAATATCAGCGATTGTTATTTCATTATTTAATACTATTGGTTTTTTATTAATTCTTCCAATACCAATAATTGCCACCTCAGGATGTTTAATTATTGGAGTCCCATATGATGAATCAAACGCTCCATAATTAGTGATTGTGAAAGTTCCATTTTGAAGTTGTTCTAATTTTATTGTTCTCGATTTAGCATCATTTGCAAGAACTTCAATTTCTTTTGCAAGCGCAAATATGCTTTTTTGATTTGCATCTTTGATATTTGGAACCATTAAACCATCAGGAGTATCAACAGCAATACCAATATTTATATATTCTTTATAAATTATTTCTTCTTGTTCGTGATCAAAGCTTGTGTTAAAGATTGGATAATCTTTTAATGTTAAAGATATTGCTTTGATTATAAACGGTAGATAGGTTAATTTTAGATTGTTTTTTTCAGCTAAATATTTATTTTCATTTCTAAATTCAACTAATGAACTAACATTAATCTCTTCCATGAGCGTTGTATGGGGGATGATAGATTTTGACAGTATCATATTTTTCACAATCGTCTTTCGTAATTTTGAGATTGGTTCACGATGAGTACGATCATTAGTTTCTTGAGTAATATGTACTATTTGATCTTCTTTAGTATTGGAATAGCTCTTATGATGATATTGATAAATATCTTCTTTTAGAACACGTCCATTTTCTCCTGATCCTTGTATGGTTTTAATGTCAATTCCTAAATCTTTTGCAAGATGACGAGCAACTGGAGTTGCAAGAACACGCCTATTTGGATTGACTTTGTTTTCTTGAGTTTCATTATTAATAACCTCTTCCGATACTTCAATTTCACCAACAACGCCAGCAGATTCCCCTTCAGAGATTGGATCTTCATTAAGTTTTGTTGCTTCAGTAGTACTACCATCATCAATTATGACTAAGGTATCACCAACATTAATCATCTCTCCAACTTGGGCACCGAGTTTAATAATTTTTCCATCGACTGGAGAGGGGATTTCGGCATTGACCTTATCTGTTTCGATTATACATAAGGTTTCACCTTCTTTTACAGTTTCACCTTCTTTAAATAACCATTTTAATATTTGACCATCGTGAATACCTTCACCGATGTCTGCGAATTTAAAATTATACATTGTATACCCTCCTATGCTTCAAATTTCATCACTTTCTTGATTTCATATACAATTCTTTTAGTATCAATTATATGATGATGTTCTCCTTTTGGTAAAGGTACTGTTATATCAAAACCAGTCAGTCGCTTTGGTGCAGCTTCAAGGTATACAAAAGCTTTCTCATTAACAATTGAGATAATTTCGGCTGCTGGACCAAATGATTTGACTGCCTCATGGATAATCAATATGCGACCTGTTTTTTTCACTGATTCGATAATTGTATCATGATCAAGTGGTGATATTGTTCTTAAATCAATAAGTTCAATACTGATATTTTCATTTTCTAATAGTTTTTTGGCTTTTTCAGCTTCCCGAACCATAGCTCCCCAAGCAACAACTGTTATATCATCTCCTGGTGATACAATTTTTGCTTTGCCAATTTCAACAACATATTCTTCTAAAGGAACTTCTTGTTTAAAGGCTCGGTAAATACGTTTTGGTTCCATAAAAATAACTGGATCATTATCTTTTATGGCAGCAGTTAATAACCCTTTCGCATCATATGGAGTTGAAGGAATAACAACTTTTAATCCTGGAATATGAGAAAATAACGCTTCTAAACTTTCAGAATGATGTTCTAAGGCTCTAATTCCACCTCCATAAGGCATCCTAATAACTAAAGGAGCACTATATTTTCCACGAGAGCGATTTCTTATTCTAGCAACATGGGTTGCAATTTGATTAAAAGCAGGAAATGAAAAACCTGAGAATTGAATTTCCACAACCGGTCTTAATCCATTATTAGCCATTCCTACTGCAGAACCAACAATTGCTGCTTCGGATATCGGTGTATCAAATACGCGATCTTCACCGAATTTCTTTTGTAAGTTAGCAGTTGCTCGAAATACACCACCTTCAAAGCCAACATCTTCACCATAAACAATAACGGTGGGATCATTTTCTAATTGTTGTTCTAATGCTTTATTTACTGCATCTAAAATATTCATGATTGCCATTACAAGTTAACCTCCTTTAGATATTTTTTATATTCTTCATATTGTTCATTAAGGTGTTTTGGTATTGTTTCATAATTATAATTAAAGACATCTTCCAATGGTATTAATGAAGATTGTTCAACTTTTTTGAAGGTCTTTAGAACATAGTTAGTTAATTCTTCTTGAAGTGCTTGATCTTTTTCTTTAGTCCACAAAGATTTGTTTATTAAGTAATCTTTAAATCTAATAATTGGATCTCTTTTTTCCCATTTCTTTACTTCATCATCATTCCGATAAATAGTAGGGTCATCAGAAGTGGTATGTGGGCCTAATCGATAAGTTACTGCTTCAATCAATGTTGGACCATCTCCGTTTCTGGCTCTTTCAACAGCTGCTTTTGTTGCAACATACATTCCTAAGATGTCATTACCATCAACTTGAATTCCTGGAATACCATAAGCTATCGCTTTTTGAGCTAAAGTTTCCGATTTTGTTGCTTTTGCTCTTGGGGTTGATATTGCCCAATGATTATTTTGAATAATAATAATAACCGGTAAATTGTATACCGCTGCAAAATTTACCCCTTCATGGAATTCGCCATGGCTAGTTCCACCATCACCAACAAAGGTTACAACGACCTGATTTTTCTTTAATATTTTGCTAGCATAAGCTAATCCTGCTGCATGGTTGATTTGGGCGCCAATGGTAATATTAATTGGAAGGACATTTACATCTTTATCAAAATGGCTTCCTGCTTCATTACCATACCAATATAAATAAGCTTGTTCTAAGGTTACACCATGATATAACATCGCACTAAATTCACGAAATGCAGGAGATAACCAATCACTTTTTTCGATTGCTGCCATCGGAGCTACTTGTGCAGCTTCTTGGCCACGATTTGGCGCAAAGGTTAACATTCTCCCTTGACGTTGGAATTGTAGGGCTTTGATGTCGGCAATTCTACCTAGCATAATAATACGATACATATGTAGGAGCTTCTCATCATCTATATTTGGTTCAAGGGCTTGTTCAATAATTTTCCCATCTTGATCTAAGACTTGTAGCATCTTTTTTTTGAGGGGATCAAACTTTTTAAATATCATACTTTCCTCCTTGTATTAAAAATATTTTTTAGAAAACTTTTATCTATTTCTATTATAAATTACTATATATAATATGACAAATGATATGCATTTTTACGTAACATTGTCACCGATAGTTTTTAAAAATTGATATAAGAAGATTTATAGAACAAAAAAATAAAGCCATCTTCCAATCATAGATAGTCTTTTATAATTTTTCGTTAATTTTGATTATTTTATTTTAACTTAAGTATTATTTTGTAGTTTTATTATTTTATGGTATAATTAAAAAAATACAAATTATTAAGTTATAAAGGAGTAAATATGATTGTTGAACCAAAATTTAAAGGTTTCATTTGTACAACCGCTCACCCTGAAGGATGTGCTGTTAATGTTACCGAACAAGTGAATTATGTTAAGAAAATGGGGAAGGTTGAAGGCCCTAAAAATGTATTAATTATTGGAGCATCAACAGGATTTGGACTAGCATCTAGAATAGTTTCTACGTTCGCATCAGGAGCAAAAACTATTGGCGTTTTCTTTGAACGACCTTCATCAGACCATAGAACGGCTTCTGCTGGATGGTATAATACTGCAGCATTTGAACTTCTTGCTAATCAAGAAGGATATTATGCTAAGAGTATTAATGGAGATGCTTTTTCAAATGAAATAAAAGCAAAAACTATAGATTTGATTAAAAATGATTTAGGGAAAGTAGATTTAATAGTTTATAGTTTAGCTTCACCACGTAGACAAGATCCATTTACAGGTGAGATATATAATTCTTCACTAAAACCTATTGGCAAAAACTACATTGATAAAACTGTCGATTTCCACAATAATACTGTTTCACAAGTTCATTTAGAGCCAGCTACAAAAATCGAAATAGAGAATACAATTAAAGTTATGGGTGGAGAAGATTGGGAATTATGGATTAAAGCTTTGATAGATGCAGATGTTATAGCTAAAGGAGCTAAAACTATTGCATATACATACATAGGTTCTGAATTAACCCATCCAATTTATAAACACGGCACAATTGGTAAAGCAAAAGAACATTTAGAAAATACTGTTAAACAATTAGATAAATACCTTGATAAATTGCAAGGGAAAGCATATATTTCATCAAATAAAGCATTAGTAACTCAAGCAAGTTCAGCAATACCAGTTGTAACTCTTTATATTTCTTTACTATATAAAGTAATGAAATCAAAAAATATCCATGAGGGTACAATTGAACAAATCTATCGACTATTTAAGGATAGATTATATTCCGATATTATTATTGGTGATAGTAAAGGAAGAATAAGAATTGATGATTTAGAATTGCGTGATGATGTACAAGATGAAATAAAATTATTATGGGATAAAATAAAGACAGAAAATGTTATGGAACTAACTGATATAACAGGATTCCGTAAGGAGTTTTTTAAATTGTTTGGTTTTGGTTTAACTTCAATCGATTATGATAAAGATATTGATCAAAATGTAAAGATCCCTAGTATTGAACAAAATTATTAATCATTAAATAAAATGAGGAAAAGACAATGGAATATGAAATTATACATTTGCCGAAAGAAAAATGGAAGGGCACTAATATTCCCCTCACGTATACAACAGATCAGTATTATGATGTTGTTATGAAAAAAACAGATAAGGGATATATTATTGAGATTGTGAAGAAAAACTTTACGGTACCAATAACACATTCACCTGAAGAATATGATTTTCCTGATCGCCTATATGCAGATTACTGGAAAAATGCATATGCTTGGGGAATAATGGTTAATGGAGATTTAATTGCTGTAATAGAAACTGATCAAGAATTATGGTCTAATCGCTTAAGGATAACAGAACTTTGGGTATCAGAAAAATATCGAAAGCAAGGGTTAGGCCATGCATTAATAAATGTCGCCAAAGAACAAGCAAGAAGAGAGCGGCGTCGTGCTGTTATTGTTGAAACACAATCCTGTAATGTAAATGCGGTAGATTTTTATCAGCATGAAGGATTTACCTTGATTGGAATGGATACTTGTTGTTATAAGAATGATGATTTACAAAGAAAAGAAGTAAGATTAGAGTTTGGCTGGTTTTTAGAAAAAAAGAAGAAAATAACTAAAGAAGAAATTGAGATTAGAATGGAAACGCCTGAGGATTGGTACGATGTTGAGTTAGTAACGCAACGTGCTTTTTGGAATAAACATCATTTAGGATGTGATGAACACTACCTTGTTCATCAATTAAGACAAAATAAAGATTATTTACCAGAGTTAAGTAGAATAGCTGTAATTGATGGCAAAGTTATTGGCTGTATCATGTATTCAAAATCACGGGTTGTTGATGGATTATATACCCATGAATTATTAACTTTTGGACCACTATGTGTAGACCCAAAATGGCAAGGATGTGGAATTGGCGCTCTTTTAATAAAAGAAACAATGAAAATAGCTGTAAAAGAAGGTTATAAAGGCATTGTTATTTTTGGTGAACCAGATTATTATCCAAAACAAGGTTTTATAACATGTGATAATTTTAATATTACAACATCTGATGGTAAAAACTTTGATGCTTTCATGGGAATTGAATTAACAAAAGATAGCATGAAAAATATAAAAGGAAAATTCTTTTATTCAGAAGTTTTTGATAATATATCTAAAGAAGAAGTAGAAGCATATAGTAAGAAATTTCAACAATTACCAAAATTAAAATTTCCTGACCAATGGGATTAATTTACAATGAAAAAACATAAGAATCCTAGGGAGTTATTATTCACTGCAGACATTCATGACTGGACATCGTGGGGGAAAATTTTTCAATCAATTGAAGCTTTTAAACCACTTGTTGAGTATATTTTTAATAATCACAGTTTGCCTTATACAGGCATAGAACATTGTATGCCTGGTACAAATGCGGTTTTCAAAATTGGAGGGTTTATTGTAAAGATTTTTGCACCATATGAATCAGGTATGGATACTGATTCTGATTTTATGACCGAACTTTTTGGTATAAAACGAGCAAATAAACTAGGAATACCTTCACCACAGCTTGTAGCAAGTGGAACGGTAGAGGATAAATATGTCTTTCACTATTTAATCATGGAATATATTTTTGGATACACTCTTGGGAATCTTGAAAGTGAATTGTCTGATTATGAAAAAATCGAATATGCAAAACAATTACGAATCATAACAGATAAGTTAAACCTATCCTGTCAGAGATTCAATGATTATGACATTGTAAATAGGGCACTAAGTTGCGAAAGGTGGAGTAAATTTCCTCAGAGTTTCCAAATTGAGCGAAGAAAATTCTTAGAACAATACAACTGTAAAAATAACTTGGTATATGTTCATGGTGATTTAAATCCTGATAATGTTTTAATTAATACGGAAGGTAAACTTTTTATAATAGACTTTGCAGATGCAGTACTCGCTCCTTTAGAATATGAACTTGTAGCCATTGTTTGTGAACTGTTTTGTTTCGAAAAACCGTATATGGATGGGTATTTTGGTGAATATGATCCTATAAAGCTTACCGAATTATGTTTTAATGCATTATTGCTGCATGATTTTGGATATAATATCATCCGCTGCAATTTAGGTCGTATTGATGAAATCACAAGCCTTACCTTGTTAAAGGAAAGACTCTATACTGCAATAATAAATAATAAGGGATGGGATTTTGATCATTGATAAAGGCAGTTTAAGGAATTAATTATAATAAAAACACCTTATAGATTTTATTTCTATAAGGTGTTCATTTTTAATAAAATAGATAAATTATAGCTCCTAAAAAACCAAGGACCATGGGAATATGCGGAAGAGATAAACGGATAACTCCTTTATTAAAAGGAACATTATTTTCTAAAATACGGTTTATGATAAAAATACTACTTATTAAGCTGAAAACTGCAGGAATCCCCCAAATTAAAAACACTGTTAAAGCATCTTTATTAGAACTTAAATCAGTATCAAAAAATAATACTACTAAAACAATTAAATATACAAATGGAGTAAAATAGCCCATTGTATAATACATAATTTTCTTTCTTAAAGCTTCGTCTTGCATATAGTCTCCTTTTCAGTAATATTTTACCATAAAACTATTCATTTACCAATCTTTTCCTTTTAAGATTGTATAATTAAAAAGAAAAGTGTTAACTTTATATAGCAAATATTGTATAATCAATTTATTAAAAATTAAAATGACGAAGTTTAATTATGAAAGGTGTAATTATGATGGAAAGAAAACGTATTTTTATTGGAGGCGCATGGCCATATGCAAATAATTCTTTACATGTTGGTCATATTGCTGCGCTATTGCCAGGTGATGTAATAGCTCGCTATTACCGAATGCATGGAGATGAGGTTATCTATGTTTCTGGGACTGACGCTCATGGAACTCCAATTACAGAACATGCACGTAAAGAAAATATCTCACCATTTGAAATTGCTAATAAATATCATCAGGAATTTTCGCATTGCTTTGAATCATTACGTTTTTCATATGATTTTTATACCTCAACTTATACAAACTATCATAAAGAGCATGTTAAAAAAATGTTTCTAACATCATATAAAAATGGTTATATTTACGAAAAAGTTGAAGAACAAGATTTCTGTGAAAAGTGTGGAAAATTTCTAACAGACCGGGAAATTATCGGTATATGCCCGGAATGTAAAGCAGAAGCAAATGGCGATCAATGTGACAAATGTTTAACAAGTTTTGATTCCAATGTATTAATCGGTAAAAAATGCAGTTTCTGTAAAGAACCTGTTTCCTTGAAGAAAAACTTACATCTGATCTTTAAACTTTCCGCGTTTCAAAATTTTATTTCTGAGTTACTAAACAACAATAAAAAGTATTGGCGATGGAATGCTGTAAATGAAACAAATAAGTATATCACAAATCAATTTCCTGATCGGGCTATCACCCGCTCTTTACATTGGGGAGTAGATGTTCCAATTGAAGGATTTGAGGACAAAAAAATTTATGTTTGGTTCGAAGCTGTTATGGGTTATTTAACTGCAGGACGTTATGTTGCTGAAAAAAGAGGACTTGACTTTGATGAGTTTATGAAAAACGATGAAAACCTTGAATCCTACTACATTCACGGCAAGGATAATATTCCGTTTCATACAGTTATTTATCCTGCATGGATTGGTTCCCTTAAACAAGATATCCAATTACCAAAATATATTATATCAAGTGAATATATTAATTTTAATGATGAAAAAATGTCAAAAAGTAAAGGGAATTTTAAATCGGTTATTGAATTGGTATCACAATTCACTGCTGATACTATTAGATTCTATATTCTCTTTATTAATCCAGAGCATAAGGATGCAAATTTTTCAATTGATGAAATGATTTCATGTCATAATAAGTTTCTTTGTGGTGGCTTTGGTAATTTTGTGAATCGTAATCTATCATTTATAAAGAAAAAATTTAACGGTATCGTTCCTTGTGGATCTATTGATCCTAAGGTTGTACAAAAGACAAAATCTATGTATGGCATCTTTAGTGAAAGAATTAGTAATGGTAATTTAAGGGAAGTAGTCGCTTTGATGGTTGAATATATCCAATTTGCTAACCGGTACTATGATGAATGTGCGCCATGGATATTGGTAAACTCAAATATCAATGAATTTAATAATGTAACAGCTTCATGCATGTTTATGATGGGAAACATGGCTAATTTATTTGCGCCGATAATTCCTGATGCTTGTTTGAAACTTCAAGAAATTATTGAAATTGAACAATTATCATGGAAACTTTATTTTCCAAAGGATGGTCTAGTCTTGAAGGATGTTGATATTCTATTTAATAAAATCGATACAATGAAAAATGATTATTTGTAAAGGTTGGTTTTATGAATTTGATCACAGTTGCTTTAGTTCAATTTGAATATATAAATGGTTGTAAAGAAAAAAACTTATGAAGATTGAAAGTTAGGTTTTAGAGGCTTTTCAAAAAGAGGTCCAAATGATTGAATTTCGTGAGGGCTGTATAACGGGATATTGGTTTTGGAGAAACTTTTCCCATACTGAATTGTTTCATTTATCTGAACCGGCATTTACTAATCCCTCTTCGCAATTTTTAATGAAATTAGCTTAAAAATTCAATATAACAATTGGTGCTAAGTTTTTGGAAAACGATCAAGGGAAATTGTATAATACATTTATTGTGGCGATACCAAACGGTGAGTTTAAAAAACACAAAAAATTCATGCTTTTGAGAGTGACTATATCTTATCTGGAGACATTTTGTCTGTTTATGAGACTCCACATGGATGTAAGGTCGTAGTATTGACTGGTTACGATAACAACATCATTGAAAATGTTCGGATGACGGCGTTATTGGGAGCCTATATAATAATAGCTCCTCACCAAACTGGTAGTTGCCGATCAAATGATCCTAATATAAAGGGAATAATTAGATATAGGATTATGGAATAAACGAAAAAAAGATCCTAAAGCAATCAAAGATGAGTTTTATGAAGATAAGGGTAGAGGATGGCTGTTAAGATGGCTTCCTAGCTGTGTCCATGATAACGGAGTTTTTTTATATGTTGGTTGCTGATCTCGATTTAAGTTTAATTAAAGAACGTACCGGTCAACGTTGAATTAAAACAAGAAGACCAGAACTTTATAGATCGTTATCAATCCCAACAGGAGAAGAAGATTCACACGTAATATCAAATATGATAATAAAAAGGCTTAATAAAAAAAAGTTTAAGAAATAAAAGTGGGGAGAAAAATTTATGGCATCAAATGCGAAAAATATCATTAATCGATATGGTGACGGCACGAGAGAAGAAAATCGTAGTAGTGGCGACCGTGTTGAATATAATATGGAATTCAAATACACAAAACGAATTTTGGACAGATATATTTCAAAGGACAGTAATGTTCTTGAAGTTGGTTGTGGAACCGGCTATTACGGAATGTATCTAGCGGATAAATGTAATCGATATCTAGGAGTTGACATTGTTCTAGGGAATATTGAAATTTTTAATAAAAAAATTAAAAGTAATGATCTTAAGAATGTAGAAGCATATGAAGCAGATGCAGTTGACCTAAGAAATATTAATGATAACAGTTATGATATTGTTTTAGTATTAGGACCAATGTATCATTTACCTCCTGCTGAAAGAAAGATTGTTTTTTTTGGAAAGCAAAAGGGTATGTAAAGAAAATGGAATTATCATTTATGCATACATCAATAAAATAGGTGTTTACATTGGATCTTGTTTAAAACATGCAGATTTATACCCTAATATCTCTAAGAATAAATCGATTCTTAGAGATGGAATCGATGAAACAAGAGAAGATATTTATTGGTTCTCTACACCTGAGGATATGGAAGAAACAGCATTAGAATGTAATCTAAAAGTTCTTGAAAATTTAGGAGTTGATTTTACATTTATGCCTCAACTTCTTAATGATGAAATTGACCGCAAAGAAGCGAAAGAAGAATTTTTAGATTTTTTGTGCGAGAGTGAATCATGCACGGGTTTTGCTAATCATGCTTTAATGGTATGTAAAAAATAATTATATTTCTAATTGTTTAAATCAAAGTTGATTAATAAGGATTGATAAGATTATGCTTGACTTTAAAATGTTAGCATGATATCATTTTATCGTAGTTTAACCTACAAATTTAAAAAAGGGAGAAGAAATATGAAAAAACGTTCTATTGGGTTAATGGTTTTATTTACAATTATTACTGGTGGGATTTATATGCTTTACTGGTATATCGCATTCCAAGTTGAATTAAAAAAACAAACTGGAGAAGGTTTTGGTGGGTTAGGACATTTCCTTGCAACTATCTTTACTTTTGGAATTTATGGTCTTGTATGGCAATATAAAGCTGGCAAGAGACTTGCAAAACTTGGTGCATCAGACCAATCAATTCTTTACCTAATCTTCTGCTTCGTAGCATTAAGCTGGCTAAATCCATATTTAATGCAAAGCCAAGCTAACAATCTTTAAAAACAATGTAATTTGAAATTAAAAAGTTAAGATAACCTCTTAACTTTTTTTATTAACAGTTAAGTATAATTTAATAAAAATTGAACACTTTAAATATTAAGGAAAAAAAATTCAAATAAAAAATATTTAGAGTAATAATGCAAAATTGCTTGAAATATTATTGTGAATGTGATATATTATATCCGATAATAATGGAGTTTTTATGGATAGTATTGATATTAAAATAATTAATAGTTTAATTGATAATTCACGAACAAATGCCTCAGAAATTGCTGAAAAAGTAAATTTGTCTGTTTCTGCAGTAATTGAGAGAATTAAAAAACTTGAACTATCAGGAATTGTGAAAAAATATACTGTTATATTAGATAATACTTTACTCGGTAAAGATGTAAGTGCATTAATTATGGTTAGTTTGGATCATCCAAAATATAATGAAAACTTTGTAAATGCTGTTCTTCAACATGATCACATTACTGAATGTCATTATATTGCCGGAGACTTTGATTATCTAGTTAAAATTGAAACATTTAACACGAAAAAGTTAGAAAGAGTTTTGAATGATATCAAAGGAGTTCAAGGAGTTTCTAAAACTAAGACCATGATTGTATTATCAACTTTAAAAAATGAATATAGTACATTGATTAAGGGTAAAAAAGAAGATACCCATCAAAAACCTAAACAATAAGGAGATATGTTATGAAAATAGGTGTACCAAAAGAAATTAAAAATAATGAAAATCGTATTGCCGTTACCCCGGCAGGTGTTATGCAGTTTGTAAGTAATGGTCATGAAGTTTTTGTTGAGAAAAATGCAGGACTGGGATCAGGATTTACTGATGCTGAATACATTGAAGCAGGTGCTAGTATTGTTGATACAGCAGCTGAAGCTTGGGCTTGTGAAATGGTTATGAAGGTTAAAGAGCCGATTAAACCTGAATATCAATTCTTTAGAAGCGATTTAATCTTATTTACCTATTTGCATTTAGCTGCTGATGAGGAATTAACACACGAATTAATGAAATCAAATATGGCTGCAATCGCATATGAAACAGTTGAAACTCCAGATCATAAATTACCTTTACTAACTCCAATGAGTGAAGTGGCAGGAAGAATGTCAATCATTGTCGGAACAAATTATTTATTAAAGTATAATGGTGGAAGAGGAGTATTATTAAGTGGAGTTCCAGGGACTTCTCGAGGTAATGTTGTTATTATCGGTGGCGGTGTTGCCGGTGTTAATGCCGCAAAAATGGCGATTGGTTTAGGAGCTAATGTCACCATCTTAGATGTTAGCCTTGATCGTTTGCGCTATTTGGATGATGTGTTCGGTAATGATATTCAAACCTTATATTCAAGTAAATTAAATATAATAAATTCCTTAAAAGAAGCTGATCTTTTAGTAGGTGCAGTATTAATTCCTGGTGCTAAAGCTCCGAAACTTGTAACTGAGGATATGGTTAAATTAATGAAACCGGGTTCTGTCATTGTCGATATATCAATTGATCAAGGCGGTTGCATTGAAACAATTGACCATCCTACTACTCATGACAATCCAGTATATGTTAAACATAATGTAGTTCATTATTCAGTTGCAAATATGCCTGGAGCTGCAAGTCGTACCTCAACAATTGCCCTTACTAATGCAACAATTAAATATGCATTAAATCTTGCTAATGACGGCTTACAAACTGCTGTCTTAAAAGATGAAGCCTTATTAAAAGGTATTAATGTGTATAATGGGAAAGTAGTTTATAAGGCTGTCGCTGATTCATTAAATTTAGAATATGTTGATATTAATGATATATTATAATCTTTTTAAAAGGCTCATTTATAAAAGGGCCTTTTTATATTCTATCTATTTATTATCTTTCTCTATTATGCTATAACCCTAGTTTGCCACCTAGGTAATTAAAAAGGTGCATAGAATTTGCGCCTT
>OBJA01001215.1_pt1 | contig 18607 bp, 17 predicted proteins | sample 1519751 | NCBI WGS metagenome assembly OBJA01 (sample SAMEA3881238, study PRJEB22517) | soil metagenome | biome: lake sediment; feature: soda lake sediment; material: sediment, water from around vicinity | place: India | collected 2013-12-23 | depth 3 m
CTCAAGCAGTCCATCGACAAGGTGAACGAGACCCAGATGAACGCCGGCGAGCTGCGCGACCGCTTCGCGGCCGGCGACCCGAACGTGGACCTGACCCGGGTGATGGTGGAACTGCAGAAGGCGAGCCTGTCCTTCGAGGCCATGACCCAGGTACGCAACAAGCTGGTCAATGCCTACCAGGACATCATGAACATGCCCATCTGACCCTGCGGGTGATGGCATAACAGAAGGCGTACAACGATATGGCACTGGTCAAGACGGAAGCGGCGGCACAGGGATTCACCCAGTTGCCCGCCATGCGGCAGCTCTGGTTCATGATCGCCATCGCCGCCAGCGTGGCGGTGGGGGTGTCGCTGGTGCTGTGGATGCAGACCCCCAATTACGGCCTGCTGTACGGCAACCTGTCCCAGAAGGATGCCGGCCAGGTGGTGGAGGCCCTGCAGAAGGCCAATATTCCCTACAAGGTGGAGGAGGGCAGCGGCGCCGTCATGGTGGCCTCCAGCCAGCTGCACAAGGCGCGGCTGGAGCTGGCCAATCAGGGCCTGCCCGCCGGCAGCGGCATGGGCTTCGAGATCCTGCAGGAGGACCAGGGCTTCGGTACCTCGCAGTTCATCGAGACGGCGCGCTTCCAGCGCGCCCTGGAGGGCGAGCTGGCGCGCACCATCGGCACGATGCGCAACGTGGAGGCGGCGCGCGTGCATCTGGCCCTGCCCAAGCGCTCGGTGTTCGTGCGCGAGCGGGAAAACCCCACCGCCTCGGTCATGGTCAACCTGTTCTCCGGGCGGTCCCTGGACGAGCAGCAGGTGGCCTCCATCGTACACCTGGTGTCTTCCAGCGTGCCGCACCTCGAACCCGAGGCCGTGACGGTGGTGGACCAGCGCGGCAACCTGCTGACGCGGCCCCGGGACCGCGAGGGCAGCGCCCCCGGCACCGGGCAGTTCGCCCACACTCGCCAGATCGAACAGTCCTTCGTACAGCGCATCGAGAGCCTGCTGATGCCCATGGTGGGCATGGGTGGCGTGCGCGCCCAGGTCACGGCGGACATCGATTACACCGTCACCGAACGCACCCAGGAAAGTTACAACCCCGAACTCGCGGCCCTGCGCAGCGAGCAGCTCATCGAGGAACGCATGGGGGCCGGCGGCCTGTCGCAGGGCGTGCCCGGGGCCCTGAGCAACCAGCCGCCCGCGGCCGGCGTGGCGCCCGAGGTCACGGGCGCAGGGGTCGATGGCTCCGACACGGAGGCCAATGGCCGTAACGGCCGGGATACGGGCAATTCCAGCCGGCGCAGCACCCGCAACTACGAACTGGACAAGACCATCAGTCATACCCGGCTGGCGAGCGGGACCATCCGCCGCCTGTCGGTGGCGGTGGTGCTGGACGACAAGCCCGGCGCAGGCGGTGCGCGCGAGCCCTGGACGGCGGAGGAACTGGAACGCTTCACCACCCTGGTGCGGGAAGCGGTGGGCTTCAATGTCGAGCGTGGCGACAGCGTCAACGTGATCAACGCCTCCTTCCAGCAGCCGGGGGAGTTCGAGCCGCTGCCGGAGCCGCCGCTGTTGGAACAGCCCTGGGTATGGGATGCCGCGCGCTGGGGCGCCGGCGCCCTGGGCCTGCTGATCCTGGTGTTCGCCGTGTTGCGTCCGGCGCTGCAGCAACTGGCCCAGGCCGGTGCGAAGAGTGCCGCCATGGTGCCGGTGCCCGCCGCCGCGGGGGCGGGCGGCATGGCCGAGGACCAGGTCAGCCTGTCCGGCGGTGGCCAGGCGCGCCAGCTGAGGGGACCGGGGCAGGACAGTTACCAGGGTAATCTCGCCATGGCGCAGAGCGTGGCGGGCGAGGATCCCAAACGGGTGGCGCAGGTGGTCAAGAACTGGGTGAACGAAGATGGCTGAAGTCGCGCATAAACTGAATGGCACGGAACGGGCCGCGGTACTGTTGCTGAGCCTGGGTGAGGCCCAGGCCTCGGAGGTGCTCAAGCACATGGGGCCGAAGGAGGTGCAGCGCATCGGCAGCGCCATGGCCACCCTCAAGAACGTGTCCCGCGACAGCGTGAACCATGTGCTGGAGAATTTCGTCGAGACGGTGCAGCAGCAGACCGCGCTGGGCGTGGGCACCGAGGAATACCTGCGCAAGGTGATGGTGCAGGCCCTCGGTGAGGACAAGGCCAGCGGGCTGATGGACCGCATCATGATGGGCTCCAGCACCAAGGGGCTGGAGGCGCTGAAATGGATGGATGCGCGTGCCGTGGCGGAACTGATCCGGCTGGAGCACCCGCAGATCCAGGCCATCGTGCTGTCCTATCTCGATCCCGACCATGCCGCCGAGGTGCTGGGATTCTTCAGCGAGCGGGTGCGGCCCGATGTGCTGCTGCGCATCGCTACCCTGGAAGGCATCCAGCCCCAGGCGCTGAAGGAGCTGGACGAGATCATGGAGCGCCAGTTCAGCGGTAACCAGAACGTGCAGTCCTCCACCGTGGGGGGCGTGAAGGCCGCGGCCAACATCCTCAACTTCGTGGATACTTCCATCGAGGGTGAGGTGATGGAGATGATCAAGGACGTGGATGCCGAGCTGGGCCAGCAGATCCAGGACCAGATGTTCGTGTTCGACAACCTCATCGAGGTGGATGACCGCGGCATGCAGCAGCTGCTGCGTGAGGTATCCTCGGACACCCTGATCCTGGCCCTCAAGGGCGCGGATGAGACCATGCGCGAGAAGATCTTCTCCAACATGTCCAAGCGCGCCGCCGAGATCATGCGCGACGACCTGGAAAACAAGGGGCCGGTGCGCCTGAGCGAGGTGGAGAACGCGCAGAAGGAGATCCTGTCCATCGCCCGGCGCATGGCCGATTCCGGCGAGATCGCCCTGGGTGGCAAGGGTGGCGAGCAGTATGTCTAAACTGATCCGTTCCGAGGACGTGGAGGCAGCCTACCAGGCCTGGCGGGTGCCGGAGGTGGCGAGCATACGGGTGGGGCGCAGCGCCGAGGAGGAGCGGGCCAAGGCCCATCGCCCGGTCGCGGCCATGAATGCCGCCCAGCTCGAGCAGGCCCGCAAGGAAGGCTTCGCCCGGGGGCGGGAGGAGGGCCTGCGGGCCGGCCAGCAGGAGATCCGCCAGCAGGTGCAGCGCCTGGAACAGTTGCTGGTGGCCCTGCAGCAACCCTTCGCGGAACTGGATGCCGCGGTGGAGGAACAGGTCTCGCAGCTGGCCATGCTGGTGGCCCGTCACCTGGTGCGCCGCGAGCTCAAGACCGATCCCGGCCAGGTGGTCGCCGTGGTGCGCGAGGCCCTGACGAACCTGCCCGTCACCAGTCGCACGGTACGGCTGTACCTGCATCCGGAGGATGCGGAACTGGTGCGTGCGGCCTTCTCTCTGAACGAGGGAGAGGCGCAGATCCAGGTACTGGACGACCCGGTGCAGAGCCGTGGCGGCTGCCGCGTGCAAACCGATAATTCCCAGATCGACGCCACGGTGGAGACCCGCCTCAACGCCCTCATCGCCCAGGTGCTGGGTGGCGAACGCGAGGGGGACGGGGCCGAATGAACCTGGAAACCACATTTGCCACGGAATCACACGGAAAAACACGGACCAGATCCTATGCTTCACACACAGGCCCTGCTCACCCTGCGGATGCCGTGTCGAGGCTTCATGACAAGGTGTTATTTCCGTGCCTTCCGTGTTCTTCCGTGGCTGGAATGAGTTTTTCAGGATGAATGCACGCGCGATACCGGAAACCCGCCGCAGCGCCCTGTGGCAACAGCGCCTGCAGCCCTATCTCGAACGTGCGCGCTCCGCGCCGCCGCTGCTGGTGGAGGGCCGCCTGACACGCATGGTGGGCCTGACCCTGGAGGCGGTGGGCGTGCAGGCGGCCATCGGCGGGCGCTGCATGATCAGCTCCGCCCAGGGCGCGCCCATCGAGGCCGAGGTGGTGGGCTTCGCCGGCGAGAAACTCTACCTCATGCCCATCGGCGACCTGCAGGGCCTGATGCCCAACGCCCGCGTGGTGCCCACCCATCGCGTCTGCCAGGCGCCCGCCGGCGTGGCCCTGCTGGGCCGGGTGCTGGACGGTGCCGGCAATCCCCTGGATGGCAAGGGGCCGCTGCAGGCCGAGGCCCATGTGCCGCTCACCGGCCGTGCCATCAATCCCCTCAGCCGCAAGCCCGTGCGCGAGCCCCTCGACGTGGGCGTGCGTGCCATCAATGCCCTGCTCAGCGTCGGCCGTGGCCAGCGCATGGGCCTGTTCGCCGGCAGCGGTGTGGGCAAGAGTGTGCTGCTGGGCATGATGACCAAGTACACCAACGCCGACATCATCGTCGTCGGGCTGATCGGCGAACGTGGCCGCGAGGTCAAGGAATTCGTCGACAACATCCTCGGCCCCGAGGGCCTGGCCCGTTCCGTGGTGGTGGCCACGCCGGCGGACAATTCGCCCCTGATGCGCCTGCACGGCGCCATGATGGCCACCAGCATCGCCGAGTATTTCCGCGACCAGGGCAAGAACGTGCTCTTGCTGATGGATTCCCTGACGCGCTTCGCCCAGGCGCAGCGCGAGATTGCGCTCGCCATCGGCGAGCCGCCCGCCACCAAGGGCTATCCACCCTCGGTGTTCGCCAAGTTGCCGCACCTGGTGGAGCGGGCCGGCAACGGCGACCTGGGCGGCGGTTCCATCACCGCCTTCTACACGGTGCTGGCGGAAGGGGACGACCAGAACGACCCCATCGCCGACGCGGCGCGCGCCATCCTCGACGGCCACATCGTGTTGTCGCGCCAGATCGCCGAGTCCGGCCATTACCCGGCCATCGACATCGAGGCCTCCATCAGCCGCGTCATGAACGACATCGTCGCCAGGGAACACCAGCAGGCGGCGCAGCGCTTCAAGCAGTTGTACTCGATCTACAACCAGCACCGCGACCTGATCAGCGTCGGCGCCTACCAGCCCGGCAGCGACCCGCGGGTGGATGAGGCCGTGGCCCTGCACCCGGCCCTGAGCCGCTTCCTGCGCCAGGATATGGGGGAATCCCACCCGCTCAAACCCAGCATCGCGGAACTGCAGAAAGTCGTAGCCTCATAAAAAACCGGGGTCAGAGACCAATTACCGCTAATATTAGAAAAAATTGGTCTCTGACCCCGGTTTTTTCGGCAGGTGTTGCATGACACGCTCCAAACGCATGACCCCCGTGGTAAAGGTGGCCGAGAGTCGCGAGCAGGCGGCTGCGCGCGTGCTGGGGGAGGCGCGCCAGCGCCTGGAGCAGCAGCAGCGCAAACTCGAGGAACTGACCACCTACCGCGACCAGTATTCCCTGGAGTTCCAGCAGTGCAGCGGCCAGGGCATGGGCGTGGCCCGGCTGCAGGACTTCCGCCTATTCCTGGCCCGGCTCAACGAGGCCATCGAGCAGCAGCGACGGCTGGTGGAGCGCTGCCAGCAGGACTGCGAGCGGCGGCGGCTGCAGTGGGTGGCCACCCGCACCCGTACCCAGGCCCTCGGCAAGGTGGTGGATCGCTACCAGCGCGAGGAGCAGCGCGTGGCCGAACGCCGTGAACAGCGTGACAGTGATGAGCGCGCCCAGCGGGTGCGCCAGCCGGAGCCGGACGAGTCCTGATCCCCCTGGCACGATCCTTGTAATGATTCCCGTATCCAAAGCCAACGGGACCGAGGAATCATCATGGCCGACCCCCTGCTCGTGCTTGCCGCCAACCCCGAGAGTGCCCATGGCACCCTGCGTCTCGGCGGAAATCTGACTGAGAAACAATCGCTTGAAGGTGAATCCCACCCCTTTGCCCGGCTGCTGGCGGGGCATGCCGGTGCGACGGACGAGGTGCTGGGTGACCTCGGCATGGAGTTGCCGGTACTGCTGGCCGGCAAACCCCACGGGCAGTCGCTGGCCACCGGCGGCAAGGAGTTGCCGGATGCCGCCCGACTGCTCGCCCTGGCCGGCCTGGCCTTCACCGAACCGGCGGAGGGCCTCGAATCCTCCGGTGGCGAGCCGGGATGGTCCGGATTGCCGGCGGGCATGGTGGTCGAGGAGGCAGGGGAGGGCCTGCCGGAGCCGGCCGCCGGCGATGGGCTCGTGCTGCCGGGCGGACCGGATGCGGCCCCAGTCCCGGTGCCTGGCGCCGGCCTTCCTGGCGCCGGCGCCAGGGCGCCTTCCCCGGCGGGCAGCGCGGCGGACCTGGCCGGCGAGACAGCTGGATCCACACGGCCCATGCCCATGTCCGGGGCCGGTAACCCGCCGGCTGCCCCGGCAGCCGTGAGCGTGGATGAGGTCGAGGCGCTGCCGCTGCCGGAGCCGGTGCGGGCGGTGACCGCGACGGCAGTGCACCAGGTGCTGCAGGCGCGCAGTGCCGAGGCAGGGACAAAGGAGTCACGGTTCGGCGAGTTGATCCGTGCCGCCGCGACCCGCAACCCCGAGCCGGGTCCCCGGCTCGAGACCACGCCGGGCTTCGGGGTCCAGGCGGCCGCCGCTTCCCAGGCACAGGTGCAGGCGCCGAGCCTCCCCGCCACGGCGGTCGCCGTGCCCCTGGGCCAGGCCGGCTGGGACCAGGCGCTGGGCGAACAGGTCCAGTGGATGGTGGGCAATCGCCTGCAGGGTGCGGAGATTCGCCTCAACCCCGCCCACCTGGGCCCGATGGAGGTGCGTATCCAGATGCAGAACGACCAGGCCAACATCAGTTTCACCGCCCAGCATGGGGTGGCCCGCGAGGCCCTGGAGGCGGCCATTCCCCGCCTGCGCGAGATGCTCGGTGAGTCCGGCCTGCAACTGAACCAGGTCACGGTTTCGGATCAATCCCTTGCCGAGCAGCGGCGCCAGGATGCGCCGCCCTTCGCGGCCACTCCCGCCGTGCATGGGGGTGAGGGAGGCACCGAGGAGGAGCCGGCAATGGTGACGATCACCCCCCTGCGTGAGGGTGCCGGCACCATCGATTATTTCGCCTGATGCGCTGATCGGAACAGGCCCGGGGAGCACTTTGCCTGGCGCCGGGTGGTGTGCTACCGTACCGCTGTACAACAATAAGAAACACACAACTCATGTCTGGAACCATCAAAGACCGGAGGCGGGTGAAGCGCGCACGCAACGGACGGCGTTCGGCACACCTTGCGCAGACGCGGGAATACAACTACGTCCTCCAGATCAGCCAGGAGGAGCGGCGTATTCTCGCCAGCTATCATGCGCTGCTCGCCCAGGGCACGGCGCATTTCGCGCAAGTCTATTACAACTACCTCTTCGACAACCCGGCCACCGCCGATGTGCTGTACGCCCATGAGCGTGCCGGCGGCCATGTGGGCGACCTGGTGCGTGCGCATCTGGCACACCTGGTGGACCTGTTGCGGGGTCCCTCCGACGAGGACTGGGCGGAACGGCTCGATCGCATCGGCGAGCACCACCAGGAGCATGGCGTGCGCCCGGTATGGATGCTGGGGGGCTATCGCCTGTTCCTCAATCATCTGCAGGACATCATCGCCAACGACCCCGGCATCCCCTTCGAGGAGCGCGAGCGGCTGAACGCCATCCTGGTCAAGCTGGTGCTGCGCGACTTCGGCATGGTCAGTGAGGCCTACTGGCAATACGGCATGGACAAGCTGCAGACCGAGCGGGATGGCCTGCGGGGGTACCGGGAGCGGGCCGACGACCTGCTCGACAGTATCCCCCAGCAGTTGTGGTCGGTGGATGTCAGCGACAACCGGCTGCTCCACCACAGCCCGGGGCTGGGGCGCTGTATCGATGGCGAACTCGCGGCACCCATTCCGTCCCTGGCGTGCATCCTGGACGAGGACCAGGAGAAGGTGCTGACGGCCTGGCAGAAGGCCCTGCAGGGCGAAATGGTGGAGGTGGAGGTGCGCCAGCGACTGGAGGGTGCGGACGCCCACTGGTACCGTTTCCAGTTTGCACCGGTGGCCAACCGCCGGGGACGGGTGTTGCGGGTGCATGCCCTGATGGAGGACATCGACGCGGCCCACGTCGCGCGCCAGCGCCTGCAGCAGCGCTCGACCACCGACGAGGTCACGGGCCTGGCCAACCGGGCCCTGTGGTTCGATCGTCTGGGTACCGCGCTCGCCAACAGCCGGCGTCACCCGGGGGCACGCCTCGCCGTGATGGTGCTCGATATCAACCAGTTCAAGATGTACAACGAAACCCTCGGCTATGCCGTGGGGGACGACCTGCTGCAGCAGCTGGCCGGGCGGCTGCAGGGCCTGGTGCGCGATACCGATACCCTGGCCCGGCTCGACGGCGACGATTTCGGCATCATCCTGCCCATGGTGCAGGGGGCCGCCCAGGCGGTGGAGCGGGTCGCCAGGGAAGTGCTGGCCTGTTTCGAGCACCCCTTTTCCCTGCAGGATCGCGAGCTCTGCCTGAGTGGCGTACTGGGCATCGCCCTCTACCCGGATCACGGCGACGACGCCTACAGCCTGCTCAGCCATGCCGACAGCGCCCTGCAGCGTGCCAAGCGCAGCGGCGAACCCTACCTTTTCTACGAAACCAGCGTGGATACCAGCCCCGGCGAGCAGCTGCGTTTTTCCGGGCAGCTGCACCATGCCCTGGAACGGGGCGAGTTCGAGTTGCACTACCAGCCCCAGATCGATATCGGCAGCGGCCGCATCTGCGGGGCCGAGGCCCTGCTGCGCTGGCAGCATCCCCAGGAAGGACTGGTGCTGCCACGGCGCTTCATTCCCCTGGCGGAGCAGCTGGGCATGGGTACCCCGATCACCCAGTGGGTACTGGTCACGGCACTGCGCCAGTGCAAGCACTGGGGTGCCGCAGGCGTCCACATGCCGGTGGCCATCAATGTCTCGGCACGTGCCTTCCAGGGCGCGGGGCTGGTCGACAAGGTACGCGCGGCCCTCGAGGAGGCACAGGTGGATGGTGCCTGCCTGGAGATCGAGATCACCGAGGAAACCCTGATGGCGGATCTGGAGCGGGGTGCCGAGGTGTTGCGGGCCCTGCGGGAGCTGGGCGTGGCCGTGGCCATCGATGACTTCGGCACCGGCTATTCCTCCCTGGCCTACCTGCGCCACCTGCCCGTCCATGCCCTCAAGATCGACCGTACCTTCCTCAGCGGCATGGCCAGCAGTGACCAGGACCTCGCCATCGTGCGTTCCATCATCGACCTGGGACACAACCTGGGCTGCCGGGTAGTGGCCGAGGGCGTGGAGGATGCCGCTGCCTGGGACCTGCTCCAGGGCCTGGGTTGCGACGCGGGGCAGGGCTACCATATCAGCCGGCCACTGCCCCAGCAGGGGTTCAGCCACTGGCTGAGCGACGGGGCCTGGAACCGCTAGTCCCCGCGGGCCCCGTGGCCCGCCAATTTCCCGGCTGAGCCCAGCGGCGAAAACCAGTCAATTCCTTGACCCTTTTGGGTTTAGCCTTTTTTCCCCCTTGTTTATAAAGCAATTATTTTCACGTCATCCCGTGGCATAGCTCTTGCTTTCCTGTTGGAAACCGAACCACCAGGGAAGCACCATGGCTGTACAAGAAGACGATCTGGATCTGGATATCGACGCGCAGGGGGGCGGGGGTGGCCGCAAGAAGGTCATTCTCCTCGTCGCCGGGGCGGTCCTGGTCCTGCTGCTCCTCTCCGGGGGGCTGACTTTCTGGTTGCTGGGCGGGGATTCCGGCAGCGCCGCCCAGCCCCTGCCGGACGCCGCGCAGGCCGGCGCGGGCGAGGAGGGGGAGACCTGGACGGTGCCCACCGGCCGCATCATCTATGTCCCGCTGCACCCGGCCTTCGTGGTCAATTTCACCGGCGACAGCGATGTCCGCTTCCTGCAGATCGAGGTACAGGTCGCCACCCGCGATCCCAACGTGCCGCCCAAGATAATCGAGCACGATCCCGCCGTGCGCAACAGCCTGGTGATGCTGTTCGCCAGCCAGAAGCCCGGTGATCTCGAGAGCCGCGAGGGCAAGGAAAAATTGCGCAAGCAGGTGCTCGAGGAGATCCGCACGGTCATGAAACAGGTGGGCGCATCGGACAAGATCGATAACGTCTACTTCACCAATTTCGTGATGCAGTAGGGCGCCCGTCATGAATGATCTGCTTTCCCAGGACGAAATTGACGCCCTCCTGCACGGGGTCACCGGTGGTGATATCGATACCGAGTCCGACGAGGACTTGCCCGAGGGCCACGTAAACTCCTACGACTTCACCAGCCAGGACCGCATCGTACGTGGGCGTATGCCCACGCTGGAAATGATCAACGAACGCTTCGCGCGTCATTTCCGCATCAGCATCTTCAATATGATGCGCCGCTCCGGTGAGATATCGGTGTCCGGCGTGCAGATGCTCAAGTTCGCCGAATACGTTCACAGCCTGTTCGTACCCACCAGCCTCAACCTGGTCAAGGTGCCGCCGCTGCGTGGCACCGCCCTGTTCGTACTGGAACCCAAGCTGGTGTTCGCCCTGGTGGACAACTATTTCGGCGGGGAAGGGCGCTTCCATACCAAGATCGAGGGTCGCGAGTTCACGCCGACCGAACAGCGTGTCATCCAGATGGTGCTGCAGATGGCCTTCAAGGACCTGGCCCAGTCCTGGAAACCGGTGCTGCCCATCAATTTCGAATACCAGAACTCGGAGGTCAATCCCCATTTCGCCAATATCGTCAGCCCCACGGAAGTGGTGGTGGTGAATACCTTCCGCGTCGAGCTGGATGGCGGTGGCGGCGACCTGCACGTGACCATGCCCTATTCCATGCTGGAGCCGATCCGTGACCTGCTCGACGCCGGTGTGCAGAGTGACCGCAGCGAGGTGGATGAACGCTGGAGCCGGGCCATCCGCGAGGAGATGCGCTCGGCGGAAGTGGACATGAGCTGCACGCTGGTGGAAACCACGCTGACCCTGCGCGAGCTGTTGCACATGGCGCCGGGTGACGTGATCCCCATCGACCTGCCCGAGACGGTGGTGGTGGAGGCGGAGAGCACCCCGGTGTTCCGCGGCCGCTTCGGTACCCACGAGGGGATGCGTGCCGTGCAGATCGTGGACAAGATCCAGACCAATCCGGACCACCGCTAGGTCCGGCAGGAGCCATACGATGAGTGACGAAAACATGACCACCGATGAAGATCTCGGCGACGCCTGGGGCGCTGCCTTGTCGGAGCAGGCCGAGGGGGAACGCAAGGGAAGCCAGCACCCCGTGGCGGAGTTCGAGGACCTGGACGATTCCGCCCCGCCGCTCGAGGGAGAGGCCAACCTGGATGTCATTCTCGACATCCCGGTCACCATCTCCATGGAGATCGGCCGCACCAAGATCAGCATCCGCAACCTGTTGCAGCTCAACCAGGGGTCGGTGGTCGAGCTGGACCGCCTGGCGGGCGAGCCCATGGATGTGCTGGTGAACGGCACCCTGGTGGCCCATGGGGAGGTGGTCGTGGTGAACGAGAAGTTCGGTATCCGCCTCACCGACGTGATCAGCCCCGCCGAACGGGTCAAGAAACTCAAGTAACGGACGGCGGAATCCCATGCCTCGAGCAAGAATTGCCAAGCCTTTCATCACCGTGCTGCTGTGCGCCTGCGCCCCCTTTTTGTGGGCCGCGCAAGAGGCGCAGCCGCGGGTCCAGGCTGCCGGTGCCGATCCCCTGGCCATGGGCAACCTGGTGCAGCTGACCCTGGGCCTGCTGGCGGTATTGCTGCTGCTGGGCGGCCTGGCCTGGTTGCTGCGCCGCAGTGGTCGCTTCACCAGCGGCATGCACGGTGCCCTGCAGATCCTCGGCGGCGTCTCCATGGGGGCGCGGGAGCGCGTGGTGCTGTTGCAGGTGGGCCGGCAGCAACTGCTGCTGGGGGTGGCGCCGGGTCGCATCCAGACCCTGCACGTGCTCGACGAGCCCATCGACCTGGCCCAGCCCGCGGCGCGGCCCAAGGCCGGTTTTGCGCAGGCCCTGGACATGGCCCTGGGCCGGAGCAAGGCACAATGAAGAGCATGCGCCTGATCCTGCTGCTGTTGCTGGGCCTGGCGCCGCTGGGTGCGTTGGCGGCGCCGGAATTCACCGCCCTGCGGGTATCGCCCCCCGGCGAGGATGGCAGCCAGACCTATTCCGTCACCCTGCAGGTGCTGGGCTTCATGACGGCGATGACCTTTCTGCCCCTGGCGCTGATGATGATGACCTCCTTCGCACGCATCATCATCGTGCTGGCGATCCTGCGCCAGGCCCTGGGCACCATGTCCACGCCCTCCAACCAGATCCTGCTGGGCCTGGCCCTGTTCCTGACCGTATTCATCATGATGCCGGTGTTCGATCGTGCCTATGAACAGGGGCTGAAGCCCTACATGGACGAGGAGGTCTCCCTGCAGCAGGCGCTGGAGCAGGGCGGGCAGCCGTTCCGGGAATTCATGCTGGCACAGACCCGCGACACCGATATCGGGTTGTTCGCCGAGATCTCCGGCAATGGCGCGCTGGAGTCACCGGAGCAGGTGCCCTTCTCCCTGCTCATGCCGGCCTTCGTCACCAGCGAGTTGAAGACCGCCTTCCAGATCGGCTTCCTGATCATGATCCCCTTCCTGGTCATCGACCTGGTGGTGGCCAGTCTGCTCATGTCCATGGGCATGATGATGCTGTCGCCCATGATCATTTCCCTGCCCTTCAAGATCATGTTGTTCGTGCTGATCGACGGCTGGTCGCTGGTGATGGGTACCCTGGCCACCAGCTTCTACGTGTAGGGCAAGACCATGCATGAACAAGGAAAATCAGCCACGGAGTTTTTTGTAGGAACGGCCTTGGCCGCGAAGGGCATAACGGTTCGCGGCCAAGGCCGCTCCTACGCCCCGTAATACAGGCATGCCCAAGGGAGGTAGCATGACACCGGAAACCGTAATCACCGTGGCGCAGCAGGCACTGTACGTGACCGCGATGCTGGCCGCACCGCTGCTGCTTTCGGCGCTGGGCGTCGGGCTGCTGGTCGGCATGTTCCAGGCCGCCACCCAGATCAACGAAATGACCCTCACCTTCGTACCCAAGCTGCTGATCGTGGGGCTGGTGTTGATGATCGCCGGTCCCTGGCTGCTGAAGACCCTCATGGGCTTCACCCTGCGCCTGTTCGGCGAAATCCCCACCCTGATCGGCTGAGCGCAGCCGGGCAACGGTAACCCTCACGCCATGGTCTACACCAGCGCAGAAATGATCCAGTGGCTGAACAGCATGTTCTGGCCCTTCGTGCGCGTGACCGCCATGATCATGATCGCGCCGGTATTCGGCGGCAACCTGGTGCCGGTGCGGGTCAAGCTGATCCTGGCCCTGTTGCTGACCTGGGTGATGTTGCCGCTGTTGCCGCCGGTGCCGGCCGTGGAACCCTTTTCCGCACTGAGCGTGCTCATCACCCTGCAGCAGATGATCATCGGCATGGCCATCGGCTTCGCCCTGCAGTTGATCTTCGCCGCCCTGATCGTCGGCGGCCAGACGGTGGCCATGGGCATGGGCCTGGGTTTTGCCTCCATGGTGGACCCCCAGAACGGTGTGCAGGTGCCGGTGATCGGCCAGTACTACGTGGTGGTGGCCACGCTGCTGTTCCTGGCCATGAATGGTCATCTGGCCCTCATCGGCGTGCTCGCCGACAGTTTCCATTCCCTGCCCATCGGTGGGGCCGGCCTGGCGCGTGAATCACTGCTGGAGATCGCCCACTGGGGTACGCGCCTGTTCGCCGGCGGGGTGCTGGTGGCCCTGCCGGCGGTGTCCGCCATCCTGTTGGCCAACCTGGCCTTCGGCGTGGTGAGCCGTTCCGCGCCGCAGCTCAACATCTTCGGGGTGGGCTTCCCCGTCACCCTCACCCTCGGTTTCGTGGTGCTGATGATCACCCTGCCGGGCCTGTTCCCGCAGATGAGCAACCTGATGACGGATGCCCTGGTCTCCGTGCAACAGTTCGGCCGGGAGGGACGCTGAATGGCACAGCAGGACGACGGCCAGGAACGCACTGAAGAGGCGACCCCCAAACGGCGCGAGGACGCGCGCAAGAAGGGGCAGATCGCCCGTTCGCGGGAACTCAACACCATGACCATGCTGTTGCTGGGCGCGCTCGGCCTGATGGGCATGGGACCCTTCATGATCGGCCGCATGGAGGACCTGTTCCGCACCGGCCTGTCCCTGCAGCGGGACGCGGTGTTTGATCCCTGGGCCATGATCGACCTCTTCAGCATCTCCATCATGCAGGGGGTGGCCCTGGTGCTGCCCTTCATGCTGCTCATGCTGGTGACCGCCCTGCTGGCACCCATGGCCCTGGGCGGCTGGTCCTTCAGCGTGGAGGCGATGGGTCCCAAGTTCGACAAGCTCAATCCCCTCAAGGGCCTGAAGCGCATCTTTGCCCTGCGTGGCCTGGTGGAGCTGCTCAAGGCGCTGGCCAAGTTCCTGCTCATCGGTGGCGTGGGCGCCTACCTGCTCATCCAGAACATGCCGCGTTTCAACGGCCTGGCCTACGAGACCGTGCCCCAGGCCCTGGCCCACGCCGGTTCCATCCTGGGCTGGTCCTTCCTGGCGCTCAGCCTGTCGCTGGTGGTGATCGCCGCCATCGACGTGCCATTCCAGATCTGGGACCACGCCAAGAACCTGAAGATGACCCGCCAGGAGATCAAGGACGAATACAAGACCACGGAAGGCAAGCCCGAGGTCAAGGCGCAGATCCGGCGCATGCAGCAGGAACTGGCTCAGGGGCGCATGATGGCCGAGGTGCCCAAGGCCGACGTGGTGATCACCAACCCGACCCACTATGCCGTGGCACTGAAATACGATGCCAAGAACATGCGCGCGCCGCTGGTGGTGGCCAAGGGCGCCGACCTCATCGCAAGCCAGATCCGTACCGTGGCCACCGCCCACCAGGTGCCGATCTTCGAGGCACCGCCCCTGGCGCGTGCCATCTATTACAGCACCGACATCGACCGCGAGGTACCGGCCGGCCTCTACCTGGCCGTGGCCCAGGTGCTGGCCTACGTCTACCAGCTGCGCACCGCGCGCACCAAGGGCGGTTTCGAGCCGCATCGGCCCGTGGACCTGCCGGTGCCGGATGAGTTCTACCAGGGGCCGACCGAGGGAGAGGCGCCAGATGATGCTCCCTAGAACACCTGCGCTCGACCACTTGCTGTCATACCGGCGCAGGCCGGTATCCATGCACTGGATTCCGGCCTGCGCCGGAATGACGATTGCCACGATCAACCGAAACCAGGACTGAACCATGCAACTGCCCGCAACCCTGCCATCCCTGCGCGCCATCGGCAACAGCGGCCTCGGCGCGCCGCTGCTGGTGATCATGATGCTGACCATGATCGTCATCCCCATGCCGGCGCTGGGGCTGGACATGCTCTTCACCTTCAACATCGCCCTGTCCCTGGTGGTGCTGCTGGTGGTCATCTATGCCATGCGGCCGCTGGATTTCGGCGTGTTTCCCACCGTGCTGCTGGTGGCGACGCTGCTGCGCCTGGCGCTCAACGTGGCCTCCACGCGCGTGGTGCTGCTGGAAGGGCACACGGGCACCGATGCCGCCGGCAAGGTGATCGAGGCCTTCGGCGAGTTCGTGGTGGGTGGCAATTACGCCGTCGGCCTGGTGGTGTTCGCCATCCTGGTGATCATCAACTTCGTGGTGGTGACCAAGGGCGCCGGCCGGGTCTCGGAAGTGAGTGCCCGCTTCACCCTGGACGCCATGCCCGGCAAGCAGATGGCCATCGACGCCGACCTCAACGCCGGCCTCATCACCCAGGACGAGGCGCGTGCACGCCGCGAGGACATCGCCCGCGAGGCCGACTTCTACGGCGCCATGGACGGTTCCAGCAAGTTCGTACGCGGCGACGCCATCGCCGGCATCCTGATCCTGTTCATCAACATCCTGGGCGGTCTGGCCATCGGCATGATGCAGCACGGCATGGCCTTCAGCGACGCGGTGCGGGTCTACACCCTGCTCACCATCGGCGATGGCCTGGTGGCGCAGATCCCCTCGCTGGTGCTGTCCTCCGCCACCGCCATCATCATCACGCGCGTGTCCCGCTCCCAGAAGATGGGCGAGCAGGTGCTCAGCCAGCTGTTCGGCAATCCCATGGTGCTGGGCGTGACCGGTGGCGTCATCGGCCTGCTGGGCCTGATCCCCGGCATGCCCAACCTGGCCTTCATCACCCTGGGCGCCGCGGCCATGGCCGGCGGCTACTTCACCTACCAGCGCCAGCAGGCCGCCGCCCTGCAGCCGGTGGTGGAAGAGGCGCCCAGGGACGAGGCGGCAGAGAAACCCAGGGACCTGTCCTGGGAGGACGTGGGGCCGGTGGACATCATCGGCCTGGAGGTGGGCTATCGCCTCATCCCGCTGGTGGACCGCAACCAGGGCGGGCAGATGATGGACCGCATCAAGGGCGTGCGGAAGAAGCTGTCCCAGGAGCTGGGTTTCCTGGTGCAGCCCGTGCACATCCGCGACAACCTGGAGCTGTCGCCCAACGCCTATCGCATCCTGCTCATGGGCGTGCCCGTGGGCGAGGCGGATGTGCACCCGGAAATGGACCTGGCCATCAATCCCGGCCGGGTGTTCGGCACCCTGCAGGGCATCGCCACCAAGGATCCGGCCTTCGGTCTCGACGCCGTGTGGATCGAGGCCTCGCAGCGCGAGAACGCCCAGGCCATGGGCTACACGGTGGTGGATGCCAGTACCGTGGTGGCCACCCACCTGAGCCAGCTGCTGCAGGAGCACGCCCACGAGCTGATCGGCCACGAGGAGGTCCAGCAGCTGCTGGACCTGCTGGCCAAGAACGCGCCCAAGCTGGTGGAGGACCTGGTACCCGGCATCCTGCCCCTGGGCGTGGTGCTCAAGGTGCTGCAGAACCTGCTGGCTGAGCGGGTGCCGGTGCGCGACATGCGCACCATCGCCGAGGCGCTGGCCGAGCACGGCCACAGGAGTCAAGATCCTGGCGTTCTCACCGCCGCCTGCCGCGTGGCGCTGGGTCGTTCGATTGTCCAGCATATCAATGGGATGGGGCTCGAACTTCCTGTCATTACGCTGGAGCCGGCGCTGGAACAGATATTGCAACAGTCCCTGCAAGGCGGTTCCGAAGGCGGCGCGGGCTTCGAGCCCGGCCTGGCCGAACGGATGCACCGGTCGCTGGCGGAAAGTGCGCAGCGGCAGGAGGCGATGGGGGCTCCGGCGGTCCTGCTGGTGTCGCCGGGGATCCGGCCCTGGCTGGCACGCCTGGTCCGCCACAGTATCCCGGACCTGCATGTGCTGGCGTACGACGAAGTACCGGACAACAAACAGATCAAGGTCGTGGCCACCGTGGGACAGGGTAATGCCTCCCTCGGCGGGCCCCGGAAATAGGATCAGGATCATGAAGGCGAGCGAAGGGGCAAGGGGATGCGGTCGGGAGCCAGTAGCGAGGTGCGGGTATGAAGATTAAACGGTTCTTTGCCGCGGACATGCGTCAGGCGATCCGCAAGGTGCGCGAGGAGCAGGGTCCCGATGCGGTCATCCTCTCCAACCGCAAGGTGGACGGTGGCGTGGAGATCGTATCCGCCGTGGATTACGACGAGGCCCTGATCAACAAGGCCCTGCACGAGAGCGCGAGCACCAGCACCACCGGCGCCCGTCCTGCGGCACGTGCCGAGCCGGCCGCGCCCGTGGAGGCCCAGCACGCATCCCGGCCCGCGCCGGCCGCAAGCCAGCCGCGTGCCGGCATCCAGTGGGCCCAGGACCCGGCCCTGGTGGCGATGAAGGAGGAGATCCGCGAACTGCGTGGCCTGCTGGAGCACCAGCTGGCACACCTGGCCTGGGGCGACATGAGCCACAAACACCCGCAGCAACTGGAAGTGTTGCGCCGCCTCCATGCCCTGGGCATGAAGCCGACCCTGGCTCAGCACCTGGCCGGTCGTGTCGGCAACAGTGCCGATCCGGAACAGGCCTGGCGCACGGCCCTGGGGCTGTTTGCCCAGTCCCTGCCCGTGACCAACGACGATATCCTCGAGCGCGGCGGCATGGTCGCCCTGGTGGGCGCCACCGGTGTGGGCAAGACCACCACGGTGGCCAAGCTGGCGGCGCGTTTCGCCCTGCGCCATGGCCAGAAACGGGTGGCCCTGGTCACCACCGACGGCTATCGCATCGGCGCCCACGAGCAGCTGCTCACCTATGGCAAGATCCTCGGCGTACCGGTGCACGTGGCGGCCGACCACGACCAGCTGGCCCAGACCCTGAAAAGCCTGCTGGACAAGCACCTGGTACTCATCGACACCGCCGGCATGAGTCAGCGCGACCTGCGCCTCACCGAACAGTTTGGCACCCTGGCGCATACCGGCCTGCCCATCCGCAGCTACCTGGTCCTGTCCGCCACCGCCCAGCCGGCGGTGCAGGAGGAGACCGTGCGCGCCTTCCGGGGTGTGAGCCTGGATGGCTGCATCCTCACCAAGGTGGACGAGACCGCCAGCCTCGGCGGGGCCCTGTCGGTGATCAGCGAACAGCAACTGCCCCTGGCCTATGTCGCCGACGGCCAGCGGGTACCGGAGGACATGCAGCCGGCCCGGCCCCATGTCCTGGTCAACAAGGCAGCGGAGATGTTGCAGGAGACGGACTGGTTCCCCGGCGACGCCGTGCTGGCGGAACGGTTCGGGGGGGTAATGGCGAATGCTCATGTCTGAAATGAAGCTGGATCAGGCAGCAGGTCTCCGTCGCATGGCTCAACCA
>OBJA01001216.1_pt1 | contig 18584 bp, 15 predicted proteins | sample 1519751 | NCBI WGS metagenome assembly OBJA01 (sample SAMEA3881238, study PRJEB22517) | soil metagenome | biome: lake sediment; feature: soda lake sediment; material: sediment, water from around vicinity | place: India | collected 2013-12-23 | depth 3 m
AATATCGGAACTCGCAGTGTGATTATAGATGTTATTGCAAAAGATTTTAATACCGTTGAACCAGGGTTAACCTTTAGAATGTTTCGCCAATATCTAAAAAAACGTTATGGTAGTGAATATAATAAACGCATTATTGTTACGGGAAGTCAAGGGGTTGGTCAATTAAAAGAAATGGCCGAACGTTACCAATACATATATCTTCCTTTCCCAGAAGAAGTCGGTGGCAGATACTGCGTATTAACACCGGTGGGATTGTTGCCAATTGCTGTTTCCGGGGTTGATATCAAAAGATTGGTTTCATCAGCTCGCAAAACGGAAGCGCTATTAAAATCGATGCCAATTGAAGAAAATCCAGCTGTTATTTATGCAGTTATAAGAAAGCTCTTATTTCAGAAAGGATTTCACATCGAAGCAATGGTTGTGATTGAACCAGAATTAGAATATTTCGCAAGATGGTGGTTACAAGAATTTGGTGAAACTGAAGGGAAAATTCAGGATGCTGTATTCCCGACATATTTTGTATATTCAGAAGATCTTCATTCGATGGGTCAATATATTCAAGAAGGAAGACGCTTTGTTTTTGAAACATATTTAAATTGTTTTAAGAAAACAAACCTAACAATTCCCGCAAGTAGCGAAATTGATGGTTTTCAATATTTAGATCACCGTCCATATGATGATGTTAACAAAGCAGTATATCTTGCCGCTTTAAAAGCTCATTGCCAAGATGGAATCCCTTGTATTGAATTTGTTGCTTCCGAGCCAAATGAAGAATTGTTTGGAGAATTGTACTATTTCTTCTTATTTGCTGTTTATTGTTCAGCTAATTTGATTGGGGTCAATCCCTTCAATCAAGACGGCGTCGAAGGCTATAAGCAAAATATGTACAAGCTGCTTGGTAAATGATTAAAATTGGAATTGTTGGAATCGGTTCTACCGTTTCAATCGCAAGAATGCATATGGATGCGCTCCTAAAAGATGACAGAGTGGTCGTAAATGCTATTTTTAGTGGCAACCGCACACGAGCGGAAAAGTTTATCAGTGATTTTTCCCTTAACGCCGTTATCTGTGAAACTTATCAAGAACTTATTAGCTTAAGTGATGCAGTGATTATCTGTACACCTAATCAATCCCATTTTGAATATGCATATGAAGCAATTCTGCATAATAAGCATGTCTTATTGGAAAAACCAATGACTTTAAATTTAGAGGAAGCAAAAAAGCTAAAAGCCTTAAAAGCTAACCATAATACAGTTTTAATGATCGGCTATGTTTTTCGAAATGTAGGGGTTGTTGAAGCGGTTAAAAAAATTATAGAAAAAGAGTTTAAACAAATATATACCATCAATGGTTCGTTTGGAGGAAAGCGCTTAGCGAATCCACAACTGCCATTAGAGTGGCGAATGAAAGCAAAAATCGCTGGCACTGGAGCCCTTGGTGATTTTGGAAGCCATTTGCTTGATTTAATGCATTATTTAACAGGAAGAAAGTTTAATGATGCTAAATCATTTTCAAACACGTTTATTAAAACACGTCAAGAAAATGAGCAAATGGGAGATGTCGAAACAGATGATGCATCAGTTATGATATTATCATCTACTAATTTATTGGGATCCATCACCGTTAGCAGAATCGGATTAAATCAGATTCAACTAACGATTGCAGGTGATGGTGGTTTGATACAAATGAGTTTGGATTCACCGATGCAATATACTTACTGGAAAAAAGAAATTTCTAAAGGTTATACCGGTGAAGTTATCAGTCAAGTGTTTGATGAAGAATCATCCCTTTGGTTTCATCGCCAAATGCAGATTTTCATCAATTCGATTTTTTCTAATCCTTCAAGATATGCAGATATCGATGATGGATACTATGTGCAAGAAATATTAGAGATTGCACAAAAATAATAAAAAACGGTTTTAAGACTTTTCGTAAAAAAAGTCAAAAATAAAAAAACGAGGAGAATACAAAGATGAAAAAAATCTTTACAAGTATGTTCGCTTTAGTAATGCTTGCTTTAGTTGCTATAACTTTAGTAGGATGCAATACAAATGATAGCGAAAATTACACAGTACGTGTTGGTATTCATGCCAACGAAGGTGGAGCAACATTATTTGCAGTTGCCCAAGAAAAAGGCTTCTTTGAAGAAGAAGGAATTAATGCTGTAGTTACAATTGTTGAAAGTGGTCCAGCTGAAATGACAGCGATGCGTGCTGACAACAGAAGTTTAGATATCGGATATATCGGTGCTGGTGTTTCTTGGAACGCAATTGATGATTCTGGTAATAGATTACAATTTATTTACTTAGATACATTATCTAACTCAGAAATGCTAATTGCTAACGCAACTAGAAAACCTGGAATTGATTCTGAATCAACATGGCAAGAATTATATGCTGCTTTACAAGGAGCAACAATCGGTATTCCAACTGATACAACTCCTGGTGCATGGTTCAAAAACTTTGTTGAAAAAGTTAACTTACTTGGTGGACCTAATAATACTGAATTAGCAGATGCAAACAAATTATGGCTTCATTCTGAAACAGATGCTTACCTTTCAGGATATACCGCTCCTAATAGTAATGTTGCAAACAGAATCACTGTTGTTACAGAAAGCAACGAATACCTTCCAACAGTTTTCTCAGGATATGACTTTGTAGCTGGATTTGCTCCTGCAACTACAAGTATTATCAACAATGGTGGTGTCCAAGTAGCTACTACAGCTTCACATCTTCCAGAAAAATCATTCCCAAGTACATGGGTTGCAAGTGTTAAATGGATGGAAGAAAATCCAACAGTTGTCCAAAAATTCATTAACGCATTAGTTAAAGCAACTGATTACCGTGCCAAAAACATTGAAGAATCTTTACGTTTAGCTGAAGATTTATGTCAAGCGAATCCTTTCACTTATAAAGCAGATGCGATGATAGCTCCATCAGCAGAACAACTATTTGATTGGTTCTCATCTTATGATGGTTTAGGATTCCAATACTTCAATGGTATGTATCAAGATAAGAAAGCAAACGTTCCTGCAGGAAATCGAGTTAAATCATTACCTGAAGCGTTAAATATTTCTTATATGATGAAAGCTTTAGCAGAATTCAATAATCAATAAAAAAATTAGAGGTTACTCTTTTCATTAAGAGAACCTCTTTTTTTTAATCAATAATAAAGAATTCAGCAAGTTTACCGACTTCTAAACTACCGGTATTTTGATAGATATTCATTAATTTGGCTGGGTTTTCGCTCATTGTTTTGATTGCAACTTCAAGCGGTAACTGAGTGAAGGCCATGAAATTTTCCAAAGCTTTCATCGCCGTTAACGTGCTGCCTGCTCTAAAGCTAGTTTCAGTAATTTTCGCATCACCATTAACAACAGTCACATTATTGACGCCTAGTTTATAATTTCCATCTGGTAATCCCGCCGCCATAATACTGTCAGTAACAGCAATCACTTTATCAAATCCTTTGGTTTTAACGATCAATTTGACGATTTGTGGATGTAAATGGAACCCATCACAAATTACTTCACAATAGTTATCAGAAACTAAAGCCGCACCAATGATATTAGGTTGATGTTGATGTAAAGAAGCCATCGCATTAAAAGTATGAGTGAAACTCTTTGCACCAGCTTCAATACATTTCATTGTAATATCATAATCAGCGCCGCTATGACCCAAGGAAACAACGACACCTAGATTTGAAACTGCTTTAGTAAGATCGATTGCTCCATCAAGTTCAGGAGAAATCGTAATGATTTTAATCAATCCATTTGCATATTGTTGGTATTCTAAAAACTTTTCAAGCGAAGGACTTTGTAAGAAGGATTCTGGCATTGCTCCTTTATATGCTTTATTAAGAAAAGGACCTTCTAGATGAATACCTTTGATTTGCGGGTATGAATCTGATAAAGATGCGATTAACGATAACTGTCTTTTTAAAACCTCATCACTATCGGTTAAGACCGTTGGATAGACAGTTCCAACATTTTGACTGATATAAAAGTCCATTATTTGATGCATTTCATCAAGAGTTGCGAGATTGAAATCAGATCCATTTGCTCCATGAGTGTGAATGTCAATTAAAGCAGGAACAATTCTTTTCCCCTTTAAGTCAATTGTAATGGCTTTACAATCAATTTTTTGATCAATGGCAATAATTCGTCCATAATCAATTAACATTTCTTTATTTTCGAATTTTCCATTTTGAAGGATTAGTCCGTTCTTATATAAAACCATTGTTTATTCCTCATTATCTAGAAAACTTATATGATTTGGGATTGGGTCAATTAATGGTTTGGCCCATTCAATAAACTTTTCGGTGACGCCATTACCTTCTTCATTTATAAACTCATCAGGTAATGTTTTTTCCGTCATCATGACTTCACTAATTGGGATTAAGATTTTTTCGGTCACATATGGATTTGTACTAATTCGTTTTAACCCTGCCATATAACCATTTTTATGAGAGAGAACCGCATTTGCGGCTAAGGCTCCCATTTCAATTGCTTCTAATCTATCAACGGTGCTGACTAAATGAGAACTGCAACGGCCAATAATTCCTGGTTTCTCACTACGAGATTTGATTCCTAATTCTTTTAAAACTAAAGATGCTAAATGGACTGAAACATCACCATAATACATTGCTCTTGAGGTAGTAAGAGTTGGTGGAACAATTGGTTTTCCATCTATTCCTTTCAGACCTTCACTTGCAACCACAATCACACCACCATATTGATGATATAGCTTGTTAACATCATTTAAAAATCGTTCTGGATAAAAGGTTCGTTCCGGAACATAGATTAAGTGTGGAGCATCGGTTACCTTTCGTTTTGCAAGGGCACTAGAAGCTGCTAACCACCCAGTGTTTCGCCCCATCGTTTCAATTATGCTAACATGAATTGGTAATCCTTTTATATCTTGAGCACAATCATTGACAGTATGAGCCATATATTGAGCATTACTTGCAAAACCAGGAGCATGGTCAGTAACAGCAATATCATTGTCAATTGTTTTTGGAATTCCTCCACAATAGACTGCATAGTTTGCTTCAAGTGCATATTTATGAATATTACCGATTGTATCCATTGTTCCATTTCCACCCGAAAAGAGGATATACTTGATTTGATGTTTTTTTAGAATATCGACAATTTTTAAATATTCTTCTTCATATAACGGATACCTTGATGTGCCGATGGCTGAACCCGGAGTAGTCTTTAATAGATTTAACGATTCTTCAGTTATCTTTGATAGATCAATAAACTCTTCATTTAAAAGACCTTTGCTTCCATACTTAGAAGCGAGGATTTTCCCATTAAATCCAAATTTTCTTGCTTCTTCAATCGCTCCCACTAACGAAGCGTTTAAAACAGCTGTTGGGGCTCCACCATGAGCAATAAGTAAATTAGCCATAAAAACTCCTATAAAAATATTAAAATAATATATATTATTATACCAAAAAAACTGCCCTTTATCAAGAACGAAAAAAGGATAAAAACCCATCGATATTGCTTGTAATATAATCAAAAAGTTATATAATATAATAATAGATTTATGTTTATTTTATAATTTCAAAAAGCTTATATAAAACAATAATATGGAGTATACAAATGAAGAATTATCTTAAATCAAAAAATCAAATGCAATCATTATCGTTAATATTAGGCATCTTTGCTGTGATTTTCTACTTTTTACATGTCATAATTGGTAAGGCGCTTTACCCTGGATATAATTCAATCAGCCAAGCGATTAGTGATTTAACCGCTGATGGTGCACCTTCACATCAGATTGCTAGTTCCTTAGCAAATGTCTTTGCGATTTTTAGTGTCTCAATGTGTTTTGTGCTATGTTTATTTGTAAATGGAAAAATGAATCGATTGTTTAGGATTGGAGTTTATACCTTTACGGCGATGAATTTAACCTCTGCAATTGGATATGCTTTCTTTCCATTATCGGAAAGTGGGTTTGCAGGAGAATTTCAAGATATTATGCATGGAGTTGTAACTGGAATTGTTGTCTTGCTTACGATCATTTCCTTTATCTTAGTAACTATTGGTTTAAAGAAAAGTAAACAATATAAATTATATTATCTAATATCAATTCTTTCGATCATTCTTCTTTTTGGTAGCTCAATGGCAATGGGAATTATACCAATGGAATACTTTGGAATTGTTGAAAGAATCAGCGTATATACGGTTGTTTTATATAACTTATTTCTTTCAACATTTGTTTATTTTTATCCTTCAAATGATATAATTCATGATTCATTAACATAAAATATCTTTAGAATCTAATAATAAAAGCAAAGGTGAAAAAAATGTTAAAAAGTAAGAAAAAAAATGCATTTCAAAATTTATATAACATCAATGACCAAAACAAGGCTTATATGATTGAAGTATCATTGGATAACTATGCAGAATTATTTAATGGCTGGGATGCTTCACCTTTAAGAAGAAGAGATTTGGAACCGGAATTAATGGATTATTTAGAGCAGGCCGGAAATGAAATTCCTTTAAAAGAGAAAGTGGAATTGTATTTTTACTTACCATTATCATTAAAGGACGAAGATAAGGAACTACGAAGTAAAACCGGAATTATTAATAACTTTAATGTTGTTTTATATTTCATCAATAAATCGTTAAAAAAAATCATTCGTCAAATCCTAACTAATATTACATTAAGTTTGCTATTGCTGATTGCTGCTTATACTATTCGAACGAATATTGAACTAGCACATTTATTTTCTTCAGTTTTAATTGAAGGTTTATATATCGGGGGTTGGTTCTTGTTATGGGAAGCTTTTTCACTCTTTTTCTTTACTGGTTATGAAATCAGACAAAGGAAAAAAGTCTTTCAAAGATTTTTAGATTCATCATTAATATTTAAATATTTTGAATAAAAAGGCTGTTTTAAGCCTTTTTTAATTAGATTGTGTTTGAGATTTTGTTAAAATTTGGTATAATTAAGAAAAGAATAAAAAAAGGAACAATTTATGAAAAGTATCTTTCTTTCAAATTATACGAAATTAACATTTCTAGATAAGATTAAAGCTTCTTTATCAACTTGTAGTCGCTTCTATTTTTCTGTCAGTTTTATTAAAAAAGCAGGACTAATCATGCTACTACCGGAGCTTAAAAATGCTTTATCAAGAGGTGCATATGGGAAAATAATTACCTCAACATATCAAAACTTTACGGATATTGCATCACTAGAAGAATTTTTATCATTAACTGAAAAGTATAATAATTTCGAATGTCACCTTGACTATAATTGTTTTAATGATATTGGTTTTCATTCAAAAGGTTATTTATTTGAATTTGAAGATGACTATGAGCTTGTTGTTGGCTCATCTAATATAACAAGGTATGCATTATTGAAGAATGTTGAGTGGAATGTTTCAATTATTTCAAAAGAGAAAGAAGATTATCATGATGATGTTATGGATGAGTTTGGTTTATTGTGGGCGAAAACAACCCCTTTATCAAAAGAATTAATTAAAAGCTATGCCATCCAGTTAGATTATGCAATTGAAAAATGGGATATGGATTACACTTTATCCTTTGATAATAATGCGATTGTTCCAAATTATATGCAAAAGAAAGCATTAAAGGAAATAAGGCGTTATCGCGATATGGGAGTTAACAGAGCCTTAGTAGTTGCCGCAACTGGTTCAGGAAAGACTTATTTAGCAGCCTTTGATGCAAAAAACTTTGATGCAAAGCGAGTTTTATTTATTGTTCATCGTGATACAATTCTAAAAGAAGCTATGAATACTTTTATGAAAGTATTCGGAGTAAAGATAACATATGGCTTCTTTATTGGTTCAACTAAACAATTAGATCGTGATTTTATCTTTTCCACAAATACAACAATGTCTAAGAATTTAGAAATGTTCGGACAAAATGAATTTGATTATATTGTGATTGATGAAGTTCATCATGCAGTTGCTGATACTTATCAAAAAATCATCCAATACTTCACACCTCAATTTATGCTCGGTTTAACTGCAACCCCAGAACGGATGGATAATGCATCTGTTTTTGACTTGTTTGAAAAGAATGTGCCATTTGAACTTAGATTGCGAGATGCTCTAATAAATGATTTAATTGTTCCATTTAAATATTATGGAATTAATGATAGCTTACTTGATTACTCAGAACAGGATGCGAAACTTTTGATTAAACAAATAGCAGATGATTTGCATGTTGATTTTATTAGTGAGAATATTGAAAAATACCGTCCAAATGGTAAACTAAAAGCAATTGGTTTTTGTAGAAGCATCGAACATGCCCGCATAATGGCCGATAAGATGAACACATTAGGATATCATACTACCTATCTTGTTGGAAAAAATGACACAGGAGAACGCTTGAGAGCTTTTAGTGACCTCCAAGATGATGATAATTTATTAGAAATAATTTTTACAGTCGATTTATTAAATGAAGGAGTTGATATTCCAGCAATCAATATGGTTTTATTCTTAAGACCGACAGAGTCATCAACAATCTTCATACAACAACTAGGACGAGGACTTAGAAAATTCCAGGGGAAAGAATATTTAACTGTTCTTGACTTTATCGGCAATAGTTATAATCGTAGTGTTCAAATTGCCCTTGCATTAGGTTCATTATCCAATAATATTCATGTTGATAAACGCATGTTAGCAGATTTAATCAATGGAGATTTTAGACAATTACAACTTCCGATTGAAGTTCATATTGATCAATTATCAAAGGAAGAGATTCTTAAATCGATTGAGAATACTAACTTTAATAGTACTCAATTTCTAAAACAGGATTATTATACCTTCAAAAAATATTTAGGTACTGAATCTTACCCAAAACATATGGATTTCCTCAATAGTGATGTTGCTATTGATATCCTAAGATATATTAATAAATATGGATCATATTATAATTTTTTACTAGAAAATAATGAGGATATCCCAATCTTTGACCAAATCCAAATTGATTTTTTAAAATATTTATCAAACTTTTTACCATTAATAAGACCATATGAATTTTTGATTGTTAGAACCTTATTAGATGGAAAGAAATCATATGAGCAAATCTTAACAGAATTAAGTGAAGATGAAGAGTTCAATAAAAAACGCTTTGACCATGCCTTGATGAATTTAATGAATGAATTTTATTCAGATAAAGAACGGTTATCGAAAACTAATTATGTTACATTTAAAGAGAATAAGTATTCACTAATAATTGATAACATGCAAGAAAGCTATCTTGAACACTTAAATGATTTGCTAGTATATGGTTTAGAACGCTTTAAAATTGATTTTTATGGATGTAATGATGACATTAAGTTATATTATTACTACACACGTTCAACCCTTCTCCAAGCATTATGCAATCATACGTTTGCAAGTCGTGAAGGGTTAATCTGGAATAATAATAATTTATATATTTTTATAGACTTAAAAAAGGATGCATCGAAAGAAGAATGGCTTTTATATGAGGATAAATTTAAATCTGCAAAAGTGCTGCAATGGGAATCATCAACTGAGACCACAACATATAATATTAAAGGATTAAAACTGATTAATCAAAAATATGTTCATATTTTTGTTCGGAAAATCCAAAAAGAAGATGGTTTGATCTTACCTTATATTTATATTGGCAAGGGTGAGTTCACAAATCCCAGAAAGAGTAAGAATCCGAAACTGTCAGTGTTATTTGATATTGTTTTAGAAAATGAGATTCCAGATTATTTAAAATATGATTTTCAAATCCCTAATGAAAGTTAATAAGGGTTTGTAATATATATGAAATAAAAATGAGAGATGTATAAAAAATATCTCTTGAGAGTTTTATAAATAGTGATATAATATTAAGTGGGAAAATGTTTTTTCATGCAAGGAGGGATAAATTGAGAAAAGTTTTCATTGTTTTTTTATTCTTGTCTATCTTATTTTTGGCAGGTTGTGAGAGTGAAGTAACTATTACCTTTAATAGTAACGGTGGAACTGAAGTTACATCAATGTCAAATAACTCTAACACCTCGATTACCAAACCTAATGATCCAACCAAAAATGGTTATACCTTTGCTGGTTGGTATACTGATGTAGAATTAACGAATGAATTTCAATTTGAGAAGATGCCAAAAACAGATACTACCTTATATGCGAAATGGAATGTAAACCAATATACTATTACCTTTAATAGTAATGGTGGTTCTCTAGTGGCATCAATTACAGCTGACTATAATAGTGATATCACAAAACCTGCTGACCCCACCAAAACAGGGTATTCATTTGGTGGATGGTTTGTGGATTCATCTTTATATGTTGCTTTTGTCTTTGGTAAAATGCCAAGTGGAAATGTTACTTTACATGCAAAATGGACAATTAGTGAAAATACCATTACCTTTAACAGCAATGGAGGTAGTGATGTTAATCCAATTATAGGTGATTACGATACTGCTATTACTATGCCTAATGAACCGACTAGGTTAGGATATACCTTTGCTGGCTGGTATAGCGATGAACAATTTTCGACTGAGTTTGTCTTTGATAAAATGCCGGAAAACAGTATCACTTTGTATGCAAAGTGGACTCCTAATCTTTATAAAATCACTTTTGAAACTAATGGTGGTTCTAATGTTGCGCTTTTAAATGCCAATTGTGGTCAAAATATCACAAAACCAACTGATCCGACTTTGGATGGATATAGTTTTGAAGGCTGGTTTGTTGATGAAGATTTTTATGAAGAATTTGTTTTTTCAACAATGCCACCTCATAATCTAACTTTATATGCGAAATGGGCCTTTGCTCATACTCCAATTAGTGCATTTGATTATACGATTAGTTATGCTCATAATGAAGTAACGATTAACGGAATGAAAGTTGATAACTTAGAAGAAATCGTGATTCCTCAATTTATTAAAGGGGTTCCGGTTACGACCTTAAGTGGAACTTTTAATCATTATTATTCTTTAAAATCAGTTACACTTCCAGAAGGGCTTAAAGTAATTGGTAATTCCACATTTAATTACTGCTATAATCTAAGCTCAATTAATTTTCCAGATTCGATTACACATATAATGAAAAATGCATTCTACCTATGTGATAAACTTGAGGATATTACATTACCTGCAAGTTTAACTGATATTGGAGAAAGTGCTTTTGGCCATTGTTATGGAATTAAAAATATCGTTTTGCCTGAAGGTTTAAAGAGAATTGATAATTATGCTTTCCAGCATAGTGGATTATTTAATTCAATTGTCTTTATCCCTAGTAGTGTCACAAATGTTGGTAGCTATGTCTTTAATGCAGTTACAGGAGTTACAATTATCTGTAACTTCACAAGTAAACCTTTTAATTGGTCAAATGATTGGGATAAATGGGAATTACCTGGTGATCCGAAATTTAATACTTATTTCTTAGGGTCTACAGATATGAAGATTATTGATGGTGTTGTTTACGGATTATTCAATAGCAGTTATGTTATTTTATTTGCAGATAAAAATATCACTTCTGTGGTTATTCCAGAAACAATTGAGGACTATGAAGTAACTGCTATCAGTAAAAACGCCTTTTTGGATTGTAGAAAATTGGAAAGTATTACCCTTCCAAATTCAATTAAAATCATTGATGATTATGCTTTTAAAGCATGTATGGCTTTAAAAGAGATAAATCTTCCTAGTGGTTTAACGACGATCGGCAATTATGCTTTCGATTCATGTTTCGGTTTTTCGCGAACAGCAATCATCATCCCCGAAACTGTTACTAGTGTTGGAAATTATATTTTTAATCAGGTTCCTCGTTATCTTGTAATTGGGATGTTCAGTCAAAAACCTGCAGGGTGGTCAGATGATTGGAATAAAAATGCAAATGGTTCAAGTAATTTTGGAGTAACTTATTTTATTCCATCAAGTGAATTTGCACAAACTGATGATTTTATTTATCTAGTAGAAAATAATGAAATTACCATTATTTATGCCCATAAAAATATAACTGATCTTGTAATCCCAAATCAGATTGATGGTAAGGATATTACCATCATTGGTCCGAGCAGTTTTAGCTATTGTACTGAACTTAAGACTATTACCTTACCAAATAATTTAAAAATTATTAGAAATAATGCCTTCTTCAGTTGTTTATCATTAGAAAGCATCAATCTACCTGATTCGATAACATCAATTGAAAGTTCAGCATTTTCTGGATGTGAAAAGTTAGCGGAAGTTAATATCCCAACCCTTATTTCTGTGATTGAAAGTGGTGTCTTTGGAGGATGTAAAGCTTTAAAAAGCATTATTATACCTAATAATATCACTACAATTGGAAATAGTGCTTTTACTAGAACAGGATTAGAATCAATTACAATTCCAAGTTCTGTAACTGGAATTGGTAACTTAGCTTTTAATCAGTGTTATGACTTAAAGTCAATTATTCTTCCAGCTAATATAAGTTTAGGAGAGCAAGTTTTTAATTTTTGTACTAGTTTAGAATCAATAACAATTCCTAACTCGGTAACAGAAATTAAAAGATATATGTTTAGTGGATGCACTTCCTTAACAACAGTTATTCTGCCTAGCACATTAACTAAGATTGGGATTGGGGCCTTTAGTGGTTGTACATCATTAACAAGTATTATTATTCCGATAAGCGTAACTGAAATTGAGCAAGACGCATTTAGGAATTGTTCATCGCTTACAATCAATTGTGAAGTTTCAGAAAAACCAGCTGCATGGCATAGTGATTGGAATTATTCCAATCGTCTTGTGGTCTGGAGTTATCAAGCAAACTAAAAGGGGAATGGATCCCCTTTTTTTTATTGGTATAAATGGAAAGTTATTTTAGCAGCGGCATTTTTTGCATTATCCCTAGCTTTTTCCTTTGTTTTGCCACTGGCAATAATATAGGCATATCTTCCTCCTAATGATGTTGGAGGTGATAGATAGGTTCCTTTTTTTGGTTTTACATAAACATATTGGACACCTGGACTATTTAAGATTAATTGTTTTCCGGTGATTCTTTCTAAAAATCCGTAATCATTTATTACAACATATTCTGCAAAGATATTTCTTAAGAATTTAGGCCATAGATTTACATTAAGATTTAATGCTAACTTTAATGTTTCTTCCACAAGATTGATTCCTAAACCGAAGTAGAGCATTTGGTTCATTCCTGCTCCAGAGATTCGAGGATTAATTTCAATTAACTTCCACTGTCCATCAACGTTTCGCATCTCAAGGTGACAAGGACCATTTTCATATCCGTGGTTTTCAATAATTTCATTAACAGCATTTTTAAGATCATCAAAGAATTCGATTGAATAGTTTAACTGTAAACTATATCCAGTGACAATGAAATGATCACTATGTAAATTAATTTCTTGATTAATGATGGCAACAATATCAACTTTTTTATCAATAACTAACGCTTCAACAATATACTGAGGCCCATTTAAATACTCTTCAAGTAAAACGGTCCCGCCAGGATATGTAGAAAATAATTTTTCTAAATATTTTTGATAATTCTCTTTATCTATACAATAATAGACGTCTTTTGAACCTGATGATTGGAAATATTTTAAAACTAATGGAAAATTAATTTGTGGTTCGTAAGTTTTATAATTATCCTGATTAATGATTTCATAATCAGGATTATATTTGGTCTCTTTTAAAAGATCACGAGATTTGAGTTTATTTTCCATTTTAAGAATAGCTTCGCTAGTAAATTTTTTCACATTGTACTCTTCTGCTAGTTTCGCAGCAAGACCACAATATGGATCAGTGAAACTGATAATTGCACATAAAGTAATCCCATGGCTTAAAATTTGGGCAATCGTTGCTTTTATCATTTCCTTATTTTTTAAATCACAATAGAACATAAGACTGATTTCGGGGTAACTACTTCGATCCTCAATTTGTTTGGGGTTTTCTGTTATTAGGCAGACAAAATATCCCATCTTAACAGCAGTCTTAATCGCATCACGACTAGAACCTGACTTTTTCGTGCCGATAAAGATAATTGCATTAATAATTTTCTCCCCCTTTTTTTAAAATCATTATATTGTATGACAATTTAACTAAAAAGGGTGTGATAATACCCATGTTTTAAAAAAAGATAGATTATTGACCATTCCGTTTTATTTTTAGTTCATATTATATAATAAGGAAATGAGGGATAAAATGTACATTGGAATGTTTAATGATGTGAAAGAACCAGAAAAAATTTCACGGGCATATTTATATTCCGCAATCGCAAAACACGAAGGGGAGAAGTTCTTTTATTTTGTTGATGAAGATGTCGACATCGAGAAAAAAATAATAAAGGGTAAATATTATGAAGAGGGAATGTGGAAAGAAGACGAATTTCCATATCCGGATGTTATCATCAATATTTTTAATCCACATACAGAGTTGGAAAAAAAGGTTAGTAAGGAATTACAGAAATATGTTCCGTTTACAAGTTATCCGGTCGGTTCAAAGATTCATATGTATGACCTCATTTCTAATTCGAATCTATATATGGAAAATGTGATCCCCTATAAACGCCTTGAAAAAAGTACTGATGTTTTTGATTTTTTAAAATTACATAAAAAAATAATTGTTAAACCATCATTAGGTCATCATGGTGATAATGTCGTAAGTATCGAAGAACAAAATTTAAAGTATCTCCTTAAGGACGGAGAAGGCCAATACTTATATGACAAAGATGAATTAATAAGTTATATTGAGAAAATGAAGCATCAATTTACGTTAGTTATCCAAAAATTTATTAAATGTTATACAAAGAACAATGAACCATATGATTTAAGAATTCATATGCAAAAGGGTAAACATGGGTTATGGCGGATTGCAATCATTTATCCACGAATTGGAGCCCAACATGCTGTTGCCACAAATGTTAGTAAAGGGGCAACGATGACAAATATTGATTTATTTTTAATGAGTGAATTTAAAGACCTCGCATTTGTAGTTAAAAAGAAACTGATTTACTTTTCACTAAATTTCATTAAACACTTTGAAAGTTTATATAAACATAAATTTGATGAATTGGGTTTGGATATCGGTTTGGATGAAAAACAAAAAATTTGGTTATATGAGGTTAATTGGCGACCAGGCCACAATTATGTTGAAGCTATTACGGCAAAAAATGCGATTGATTATGCAATTCATTTAGGGAAAAACAAGGGAACTACCGAATGAAACCTTTATCTTTAAATGAAATCAGACATATCATCAATCAAAATCCTGGTCCTGATGACTGCTTAATTAAAAATATCAAAGATAATATAAAACGTATCAATCATGATACAGTTGTTTTTCACTTAAATAAAACTGAAAGTTTAAATGAGACAAAATTTAAAAATTTAAGAAACTGCTATATTGTTACCGATCAGCCATTACTAAAAACCAATCAATATCAAAAAAAATGCATCTTTGTTCCCAATGTTTATCAGGCTTATAAAACAATGACTGCTTATTATCGCAATCTGTTTAAAATTCCAATTATTGCTGTGACTGGAACTTGTGGAAAAACAACGACAAAAGAAATGATTAGCCAGGTTTTAAAAAATAAACACAATATCGTTCATACCATTAGTAGTAAAAATGCTCATTTTTACAATAATGATTATCTATTCAGTATTGATGAGGAAACCGAATTCGGTGTCTTTGAAACCGGAGTTATCCAACCAGGAAATTTAATTAACGGTTGTGAATTATATAAACCAACGATTGGAATTATCACCATGATTGGAATTGACCACTTGAACTATTGTAAAACAATTGATAACTATATTAGAACTAAAGCGGAAATGTTGACAGGGTTAAATAATCAAGGGACTTTAATTATTAATAATGATGATATAAATATTAAAAAAATTGATATGAGTAATTATCACGGTCAAATCATCACCTTTGGAATCAAGGAGAAATCCCACTTTTTTGGAGAAAAACTTGAGTATCAAGCCACGGGAATGAAGTTTCTTTTAAATTATCAAGGAAAATATTATCCAGTTTTTGTTCCTGGTTTAGGTGAACATAATGTCTATAATGCGTTAGCCGCACTAGCATCTCTAACCTCATTAGAAATAGACCTTGAAGAATCAATCACCTATTTATCCTGTTTTGATCATATTCGATGTCATATGGAGTTTAAACAAGGCCGTAACAACTGTTTGATTATTGATGATACATGGAGTTCAAATCCAACTTCAATTAAAGCGGCCTTAGGGGTTCTTTCAGAAAAAGGAAAAGATAAGAGAAAGGTTTTGGCGTTAGGGAAAATTTCTTATTTAGGTGAAGAGGAAGATAAATATTATGAAGAGATTGCAAAAGAGGTAATCAAAAACAAGATTGATATTTTGTTTATCCAAGATGTCGAGATAAAAGCAATTGGGACATATGCATATAAATATGGAATGAAAGAAGAACAAATTATCAATTGCTATAACAATAATGAAGCATTAAATATCTTAGAGAATTTAATGGATGAAACTAGTATCATTCTTTTTAAAACATCAATGTTAGATAAAACAAAAGCGGAAATTATTCAAAAAATACTAAAATAAAAAAGTCACAACTATTTGTGACTTTTCAACATTTATCATCATCATCCTCTTCACCAATAAACTCCATATTACAGCAGCAACATGTTCTAATTTTATCTTCAGGAGAATCAAATAAGAGAACTAGAATAATATATAATATTAGAAATAATAAATAGGTTTTTCTTCTTTTAGTCCGGTATAATGTCCAATCAGGATTCAATGTAATCATCCCCTTCACTAGTTATTATAGTTACTATCGTTTTTTTTGCATATATAATAGCCCAAAAACAGGAATATATATAGTCATATAGCAGCTTAAAGGTAAATGGAGAAAAACAAATCTTAACAATATTTTTTTCAATACATAAAAAAGATAATTTTAATCTCATATTTAAATATCAAAAAAGACATCGAAGAAGATTTAATGATTGTATTGTATAATACGGAAATATATGGTATCATTTTGTTGTTTAGATTTAATAGCCCTACAAATAGTTAAGTTGTATAGCTGTTAAAGAGAATTTAATTATTATAGAATAGGAGATTATATGGGGGAATTTCGAAATATACCAATAATTTTTTAGGAGAGATTAAATAATAAAAGACACAATTTTGTTCTACGAAGATGCTAAATTTTCAAAACAAATTTACATAGTATTAGCAGTATTATTATACATAGGTGCAGTAATTGGTACTATAAGCATTATAATCTTCTCGTTAATTGTACCTGTTGATTCACTGATGCATACTAGTATAACTTTAGATAAAGTACTAACAATTGTATTTTGCTTGATGATGGCCATTATTTTTAATGTATTTATTGCAAGATCAAATAAATTTAAATACTATATTGAAATAACAAATGATAATATTAAAATTTTTATCAAAGATGAAGTTAAGATATATAGTACATCAGGTTTTACAGATTATATAATTGTTAAAGAACATTCAAGTTACTCAGAATTCAAATTGCAATTTGATTCTAATCAAATATTTATTACTACAAGAAAACAAAATGAATTAAAAAAAGCGCTTGATAAGATTAAAAAAATTTAATTATTCAAGGAATACTAAATTAATCAATCGTAAACTTTCAAGTCTTCACTACATTATGTAAAGCGATAACTAGTAATTTATCGTGCGATTAATTTAGATAATTTATAGAGGAGAAGGTGAATTATGTTAATAAATAAAAAAGATTATGAAAAAGAATTAAAGATAAGAGAGAAAAGTCAAAATGACCAAATATTGTTTTTTAAAAAGAAGTTAAAATTTACTATCATAATGCTTATAATATCGGTTTTAATTTACGGAGTAGGTGCCTTTTTGATTATTAAATACTTACCAATTCGTTATTTATCATATTCATATATGGTATTATTGTTTTTATTATTGTTAATTTGTTTTGGGATAAAAGAAATTATAAGATTGAAAAAAATAATTAAAAAATTGATTAAAAACTAACAAATTACCCAAGAACTAATTCTTTTGACTCTATAATACGATATTCCAATTTGTAGGGACAAAGTGCAAAGGAAAATGGTAATTTATAGGGATAACTAATGTTTACAGCTAAAACAAATTATTAATAATCTTTTATACTAAATCATAATATGGGGGGTATTCTTATGTCAGATAAAATTATAGTTGTTTTTGCAACATTTGATGAAAATACTAATAATAAATTAGATAATATAAAAAAAGTATTAGTAGAACAAGGTTTCATTGGTGAGCAAACACCCAATTTACCACATCATTTAACACTTGTATATTTTAATAGTCATTTAGAAAGTGAAGTTGTTGAAATGGTAAAAAAAGTTAGTAATGAGATTTTTAAATTTGAGATTGATTATAATCATATTGGTTTATTTGGTTTGAAAGTATTGTTTTTAGCTCCCGATGTTAATTATCAACTATTAGATTTATATAATAAGTTAAACAAAAATAGTTTAAAAAGTTCACGTGGTTGGACTGCTCATACAACTATGCTAATTGATACTAATGAAAATATAATCAAAGCAATGCCATTAATAGCTACTGAGTTCAAACATATAAAAGCACAAGTAAA
>OBJA01001217.1_pt1 | contig 18578 bp, 17 predicted proteins | sample 1519751 | NCBI WGS metagenome assembly OBJA01 (sample SAMEA3881238, study PRJEB22517) | soil metagenome | biome: lake sediment; feature: soda lake sediment; material: sediment, water from around vicinity | place: India | collected 2013-12-23 | depth 3 m
AAACCAAATGAGAACCCTAATAATCTGTGAGTATTTTTAAATTACTTACTAATCTTGCTTAAAGTGTCTTTTTAACAATACTCTCCAATATCAAACCTTTCCAAACCTTCATTCGGTATTTGTTTGACCTCAATTTGTTCCAACTTCCCCAAATGCAAATCAATCAGCTCTACAATCCGTTTTTGATAAGCCGGAGAAGAGAATGCCATTTGTTCAACCCAATGAGTATTGTCGTTTTCGTGAAGCAGTTTGCCAGTTTTGGCTGCATTTTGCGGTTTACTGCGTTCAACTTCATTAACTACTTCCATCATTTCTTCAAACGTGAGATCGGAAAAAGATTCCGCAGGAAGCCCAAGTTGCTCCAACTCTTCCTGTTCCTCAACAGAACTTATATCCGGCTCGTATTCCAACGGAACCTCAATATCCATTTTGCCCGATGAGTCGGCTTCTGATACTGAACTTTTCCCGGCAGTCAGTACAAACGTACTTTTGCCAACAATTCCTTCCGGTAGGTTTTTCTCTCGTGTATTTTCTCTTTCAGCGGAGGCTCTTCCGGTTTTACGCCATCCTTTCAGCAAAAGGATGGTAAGAACCAGTATTGCGGTAATTAGAATAAATTCAGCCATATCAAACTGCTTTGGGGTTAAAAAATATCCTTATTCTTTTCGTTATACAGTCTGACAATCTCCTCCTGAAAGTCTTCAAAATGCTGGTTTAGCACATTGTCGATGTAATCAAAAATCGAGATTTCGTCGTTGCCGATCACACGCACAATCTTTTGAATCCGTTCGTGGTATTCCTGCCGGATGGGAACATGTTTGCCAAACCGTGCTTTGCTGTCGGTTTGCCGGATAAAAACAGACAAGTAGCTGGAAGAAACTTCCACCTTTTTGGTCTTTGGCTTATTCGTAGCTTTTTCAGTTTTTTGCTCTGTTACCTGTTGGCCGTTCTGAATGGTCGAAATCAAATAAGCTTCGTCGATCTCTTCCGGGTTATATTGTTTACGTACCATGACTTCACTGTTTTATCGTTTGTAGAATTTCGGCAGCCAGCGCATCGAGGTTACTACCTTTCAGTAAAGTATTGTGAGCAGGAAGCAGAGTAGAACGGAAGACCGGCTTGTGCCCTGATGTAAGTTCGCGCCGGAAACGTTTCGAATCGGGTACAAAGGTCTTCAGGATATTCAGGCCCAGTTCGCCAATCACATTCTCATAGACTTCATAGAGTTCGCTTTTCTCCCGACCATCCACCATATTCCAGATGAGATACAGTCCCTTGATGTTACTTTTCCCCACACTTACCAGGTTTTCGTTCAGCATGGTCGTAAATTTCAGGGTACTCTCCAGTACCACACGGTCAGCGCTGACCGGAGAGAAAATATAGTCCATTCCGGCTAGCGTTTTTACCACGCCTTTGCTGTTTAATGTTCCCGGAAGGTCAAAAAAGACAATGTCCGGTTGATTGGCCGCATTGTCAATTAGTTTCCCTGCGGTTGCAATGGCATTTTCCGGCAAACTCCTTTCAACCGGGTAAGCTTTTCGTTTCAGTAAGGTAAACTGGTCGTATGCCATTTGCTTGTAGTAGTTGTCCTTCATTACCAGATTCATATCGCGATGGCGCATTTCAGCAATGCTGTGCTGTGGGTAATCGCAATCCACAACGGCGATTTCCAAACCCAACACATAATGCAAATAGCTCGACATTAAAACGGTAAATGCTGTTTTGCCCACACCTCCTTTTTGAGTGCTGAAAGCAATAAATAATGTTTCCTTTTCCATGTTGTTTATTTTATCGGTTAATGATGTTATTGTTTTATCGTTTGCTTTTTTAATTAATCGCTTCGTTACCTAATCAAATGAGCGTGTGAATAACCGTTTGATTGCCTGTTTTAACATTTAAGTGTTTAAGCGTTCCAACGTTTAAATACTTCAGCGAACCGATCTTCAATTATTGCAGTCATCGAACAACTAAATCAATAAGTTCCTGAACGCAGAGTCCTTCAATTGAATGAGTAAATAATCCCCTATTGGTTCATCTAAATATTCGCTGTTTCATTCCACGAATCAGGTTTTTGTGCCTGCAAATGAAGAGATAAAAACCCATCGGGTATCCTGCTTGAAAGGTGACTGGCACTGTTTGTCACCAACTGTCTGCTTTTGGCGTTTCTCGGAATAATTACCAATCAAAATGCTCCCCATACCTTTGCCCGCAGTGAAAATCTGAATTAAAAAATGGGTTAAAACAATGAGGCCGCAAGCATTAAAATTCACCAACGCTAAAAGAGTGTGCATCAGCACACGGCAAGTTGTGTTTTGAGGTCCTCAAAACGTTCCGGGGACCTCGGAACAACTTGCCCCGTTGGGGGAAAATCACGCTCCGAAGTCGGTGATTTTTGATAAGCATTTTTGTAAATGTGTAATGCCTAAAACAGATGCCAATGACAAGCGAAAACAGACAAAAACACAAAGGCGGGCGGAAGCAGAAAGCAGACCCGCGTATCCACCGCTACTCAATTAACCTGAACGATGAAGACAACGCCCGGTTTTTATCGCTGTTTGAGGCTTCAGGAATGAAAATCAAAGCTCATTTTATCACGGTCTGCCTGTTTGAAAAGCAGGTAAAAGTGGTAAAAATTGACAAAGGAACATCTGATTTTTACATGCGCCTGACCCACTTTTACGGCCAGTTTCGTGCAATTGGGGTGAATTATAACCAGGTGACCAAAGCCATCAAAAACAATTTTTCGGAGAAAAAAGCACTGGTATTTTTAGGCCAACTGGAAAAAGTAACTCTGGAACTGGTGGCAATAAACAAGCAGGTGATGGACTTAACCCACGAATTTGAGGAGAAATGGTTGCAAAAATAAGTTCAGGAAGTTCGCTGTACAGTGCCCTGGCATACAACCATCAAAAAGTAAATGCCGGTTGCGCCAAAGTGATTTTCACCAATAACATGGTGGAGCCTAAGGATGGAAATTTCAGTATCGGGATTTGTACAGGTTCGTTCGAGCCTTATTTACTGGCCAACCAAAGAACAGAAAATCCGGTCATCCACATCTCTTTAAACCCTGACCCCAAGGACAAACTAAGCGATGAACAGTTGGCGCAAATTGCTGAAGAATACATGCAAAAGCTGGGTTACGGGAATCAGCCTTTTGTTGTTTACAAGCACGAAGACATCGACCGTCACCATCTACACATTGTTTCGGTCAAGGTGGATGAAACAGGTAAAATGATTCGTGACAATTTTCAGCACCGTTTATCCATGCGGATTTGCCGCGATTTGGAACAGAAATACCGACTGGTTCCGGCGAAGGAAAAACAAAAAGCAGAAGGTTACTCATTAAAGGCGATTGACCCGAAGAAAGGCAATATCAAACAGCAAATCGCCAATGTAGTCCGGGCAGCATCACAATCCTGGCATTTTCAATCCTTCAACGAATACAAGGCTTTGCTTTCTATCTATAACGTGCATGTTGCTGAAGTGAAAGGAGAACACGGTGGAAAACTGTACTCAGGAATTGTCTATGCTGCATTAAACGAGAAAGGTGAAGTTTTCGGAACACCGATAAAATCGTCGAGGTTTGGCAAACAGACCGGGAATGATGCAATTCATAAACGGATTGAAAAATCGAAAGAGTTTATCAAAAGCAATAACCTCAAAGAAAACCCGAAGGAAATCATTACAAAGGCGCTGGAAACCTGCAAAAGCAGGGCAGATTTTGAAAGGCAACTTTTGAAAAACCAGATTTCAGTTTTGTTCCGCGAAAACGAATCGGGGCGTATTTATGGTGTGACTTTTATCGACCACCGGCAAAAATTTGTTTTTAACGGCTCCCGTCTGGGCAAGGAATTTTCGGCCAATACCTTTGAGCAAAAATTCGACGAAGAAAAACACAGTTCAGGACAGGAAAAGTCGCCTGAATTTTCATCTCCTCATTCCACATTTACTCCTGATTCAACGCTAGAAAATTTATTCGGGTTATTGACTATCGACAGCCATGGAGAGAATCCTGAAGAGGAAGCCTTTATCCGAAGAATGAAGCGAAAGAGAAGAAAAAAAAGAAAACTATAAGCCATGCAAAACGAAGACGATGTTCGAAGCCTTGCCAAAATAATCGAATTGATACGGGGTGTCAGCATTCTAATTCTGATCATTCACATCTATTGGTTTTGTTACGAATTTCTGTCAGAGCAGGACGCGACATTGCCAGTCATTGACAAAATTTTGCTGAATTTTCAGAGAAATACAGGATTGTTCTCGCATCCTGTCTGGACAAAACTCGTGAGCTTTGGATTGCTTGCCATCTCATGTCTGGGAATCAGGGGTGTTAAAGAAGAAAAGATAACCTGGAGTAAAATATCGGTCTTTCTGGGTTCAGGGTTTGTGCTGTTCTTCTTCACCGGCTTTATTATCAAACTGCAATACCCAATCTCTCTTAAATGCAGCTTTTACGTGCTTACCATGGCTGTCGGGTATATTTTCCTGTTGAAAGCCGGATTATGGATGAGCCGTTTGATAAAAAACAACCTGATGGAAGATGTTTTTAACATGGAGAATGAATCGTTCATGCAGGAAACCCAGTTAATGGAAAACGAATATTCGGTGAATTTGCCCACACGTTTCAGCTATAAAAAGAAAACTTTCAACGGGTGGATTAATGTGGTAAATCCGTTTCGGGCGAGCATTGTTTTGGGGACTCCGGGTAGCGGGAAATCGTATGCCATCATCAACAATTACATCAGACAGCAAATTCAAAAAGGCTTCAGCATGTATATATACGATTTCAAGTTTGACGATCTGAGCGTTATCGCATACAACACTTTAATGAAAAACACGGACAAATACGAGCATCCGCCCAGATTCTATGTGATAAATTTTGACTACCCGGAGCGGAGCCACCGGTGTAATCCGATAGCGCCCGAATTTATGACCGATATTGCTGATGCTTATGAATCAGCTTACACCATCATGCTGAACCTGAACAAAACATGGATTCAGAAGCAGGGTGACTTCTTTGTGGAATCGCCGATTATCCTTCTTACAGCGATTATCTGGTATCTGAAAATCTACCAAACCGGGAAATACTGCACGTTTCCTCATGCCATCGAATTTCTGAATAAAAAGTATGCCGACATTTTTACCATTCTCACTTCGTACCCCGAACTGGAGAACTATCTTTCCCCATTCATCGATGCCTGGGAAGGAGGTGCGCAAGACCAGTTGCAGGGACAGATTGCCAGCGCAAAAATCCCGCTCTCGCGAATGATTTCGCCGCAATTGTACTGGGTAATGTCGGGCAATGATTTCACGCTGGACATCAATAATCCGAAGGAGCCTAAAATTCTTTGTGTGGGCAACAACCCTGACCGACAAAACATCTATTCCGCAGCCCTGGGTTTGTACAATTCCCGTATAGTAAAGCTGATAAACAAGAAAGGTCAACTCAAAAGTGCGGTGATTATTGACGAGCTTCCAACCATTTATTTTCGTGGACTGGACAACTTGATTGCCACAGCACGAAGCAACAAGGTAGCTGTCTGTCTGGGATTTCAGGATTTTTCGCAGTTAAACCGCGATTATGGAGACAAAGAAGCGAAAGTGGTAATGAATACTGTTGGAAATATTTTCAGTGGACAAGTGGTTGGCGAAACTGCTAAAACTTTGTCGGAACGGTTCGGAAAAGTCCTTCAAAAACGCCAGTCGATGACCATCAACAGGCAGGATAAATCCACCTCGATTAACACCCAGATGGACACTTTAATCCCTGCTTCCAAAATCAGCAACCTTACGCAAGGTATTTTTGTCGGGGCCGTTTCCGACAACTTCGACGAACGAATTGAGCAGAAAATATTTCATGCCGAAATTGTGGTGGACAATGAGAAAGTAGCCAAAGAAACCGCTGCATACAAGCCAATCCCGGTAATCACAAATTTTACCGATGAAGATGGGAAGAACCATTTACAGGAAGAGATTGAATACAACTATCGGCGGATAAAAAATGAAGCAGCACAAATTATTGTGGATGAACTGGAAAGGATCAAGAGCAAACCATAATTGGCTGTTTAGTTTTATAATTGAGAGCTCATTTCAATGTAACAGCATATTGATTCTCAACTTATTTTCTTTTCAATTGCGAATACAGTGTATTCGCAAAGGCTTCAGAAGCAAATTCTTTATACTTTATTCAAATGATTTCTTTTGGTTTGAAAATGCAATAAATATGCCCGTTTTGCCTTATCGTTTAGAAAAGAACGATGAGTTAACTCTTCAACCATCGGTTGCCTTTGAAGGTAAGGAGCAAGGATTCTATCCCGTCGTTTTTCATTTATTCCGAATCTTCCTGCCAGTTCCTGAAAATCATGTAATCCGGGATGGTTACTTTTTTTCATTTCTTCCGATTTGAAACCATCGCTGAATAATCCTCCATCCAAAGCAAAATCCGAATCATCCACGTGGATTCTTGTATTCAGTAAATCATAAGCCGGACTCAACACATAATCTCCTCCTGGTGTTTCAAGGAGTGAAAAGTTTTTCAGGTGTGCATCCCCGTTTGAGAACAGGAAGTTAAAGACAATCAATGAATACAACTTTTCGATTTCCACCCGCCAGGCAGGAACATATTTTTTCAATAACTCACCCATTGCTACATAACTGTAATCGTATTTGAAGTTATATCCGGCATTTTCTTCTGTTTTCCCGGCGAGCGTTGCAAAATCTTCCTTTCCCCACTTCGAACCGTCATCCTTTACATCGAACCGTTTGGTGATGTAAGCAGGTTCACCGTTATTGAAAAAAATCAGTGCATTTTCGGCTGTTTGTAAACCATACACCTGCCGGGCAATTTGCATGGTCAAATGCTCGTTTGCCGGAACCAGGTCAACACTTCTCACATCCCTGGGAATAGGTTTCAATATGTAAGTGCCCTGTTCTCCTTCTTCGGTCAGGCGTAATTTATTTTTGTCAAGTAGAAGCGATAATTTTTCCTGTACCCCTGATATTGAAATCCGTTTCCGGTTTTCTATAAATTTTTCGGCATCCTCCTCATTGCTTTGCGGAGGTGCATACGGCAATATATGGCTTACTTTTCGTCCTTCAAAGACCCGTCTTAAACAGGCTGTACTGTAAGTATCGAATCCTTTAGCCAGTGTCCCCGGACAGTATTTTATTTCTGGCAAACTCATTCTGTAATTTCTGAAATGGTTATTGCTCCAATGGTATCTGTTTTAGCTGTTGCCAGCAACAAACCGAAATAATCTTTTTCGTCAATCTTTAAATGACGGGTTTGCAACTGCCGGTTCACTCCTTCCGATAACATATTAAAGAAAAACGGGAACAAATATTCCGACTTGTACACCTGTTGGTTTTTGGGCATAGTAAGACTAATCGGTGGAAGCTCTCTATCGGCAAACCAATTGTCATCGTACCGGAATTCATATTCAAAAGTTGAAAATTGGGAAAGTACCCCAACCAACTCACCGTTTCTATACACATTTGCCTTTCTCATGGTTTATAGCTTTGGTTGCTTTACTTCCAGCTTTAACTCCATTCCCAGAATATCGGCAATTTTATTAAGTATCTCAACCGTTGGATTTGCTTGCCCACGTTCAATTTTATACAATGTATTTATGCTGATACCAGCCATTTCAGCCAGGTCGGGTTGGGTAATCCGAAGAATCTTTCTTCTTTCCTTTATTTGTTCACCTATTTCTGAAGTCGTCATTATAATGTGATTTTGAGGTGAAATTAAATATTCTGGCAGATAAAATCAAATAAAATCACACTTACATATGATATTTAAGTCAAAATAAAGTGTACTGCTCTTTTAAGCTTAAAAATTCGCATTATAATGTGATTTTTTAGTTTACAAGGCAAGATAGAATAAAACACATCAATTGAAAAGCTCGTAAGAAAGCCACACCCATCCTTACAGCGCCAAACGCTGCCAGTTCCTCTGAAAACCAATGATTTGAATAAAAACAGGGATACATTAGCCTTTAAATTTTTAAAACTAATGTATCATGAAACAAGAAATCAACGACCAGGAAGTATTACTGGTCAAAGAAAAAAACGAGAGTAAAGTAAAAGCCGTAGTTGGTTTTGATGACAACGGCAAGTTAAAAACAGCGCTACCCGAACAAGCCAATTCAGACAGTTTTTTAAAAATTGACAAAAACGGGTATGTATTGGAGAATTTCTTCACCAATTTTCATCGACAATACAAAAATCCTACTGACTTTCTGTTCTTTAAAGCACCTGCTAATCTCGTTGAGAAGACTGCTTCCGATTTGGAGAAAAAACTGAATGGACCGGAAAATGAATCTAAAAGAGCGACGTTGGAAAAGCTCGAAAATAAACCGGGACAGGATTTTCAAAAGGAAGAAAAACAGGGAAAGGCAGCAAATCTGATTGATGAAAACAAGGTGGACTGGTCGCAACTGGAAAAATTGGGTGTATCGAAAGACTTCCTGAAGAACACCAAGAATCTGGAGCCCATGCTGAACTTTCAGAAGTCACCGGACTTAATCCCTATTACCCTCAAAACAGACAACATTACCATTCACACTGATGCACGTTTGGCTTTCCGTCCTGACGAAAACGGAAACTTCAAAGTGGCTGTTCATGCCGTCCGAAGTAAACCTGAGTTGGATCGTCCGTATTTTGGTGTTACATTAACCGACGAAGACAAGAAAAACCTGTTGCAAACCGGCAATGCCGGACGGATTCTCCATCCGCAATACAGAGAAGGCGAAACAACGCCGGTATTCCTTTCCATCGACAAGCTGACCAACGAACTGGTCGCCGCCCGCGCCGATAAAATCAACATCCCGGAGGAGATCAAAGGGACAAAGCTGAACGAGAACCAGCGAAAAGAACTGGCGGAAGGACGGGCCGTTTTTGTAGAAGGGATGACCGCCCGCAACGGGAATGAGTTCAGCGCCTGGTTACAGGTTGATGCTGATAAGCGGGGCGTTGGTTTCCGTTTCGAGCCCAGGCAGGAACAAAATCAAAATGTAACCGACCCAAGACCGGTCCGTATTCCTGATTCACTGCTTGAAAAAGAACTGACTGAAGAGCAAAAGCAAAAACTGGAAAGACGGGAGACCATTTATGTTACCGGCATGAAGGACAAGGAAGGCCAGGAATTTAATGCCTACGTGAAAATCAACGATGAAAAAGGAAAACTCGATTTTTATAAGTGGAACCCCGACAAAGCCAAAACAAAAGGAGCAGAAATTACTCCTGACAACAACAGCAAAACTCAGGTAGCCGTAAATTCTGAAGGCAAAACCAACGAAGCCACCAAACACCTGAAAGAACCTTTGGTTCGGGAACAAGCCAAGCCAACAGAGCAACAGGCAGAAAAAAGAAGCCACTCGAAAGCTCATTCCATGTAGTCGGGCAGATTGTTGCTACCGATTTATCCAAGACGTTCAGGTGATTCCCCTGAACGTCTTTTCAAATTTAATTTTCACCATCAAAATCAAACAGCCATGAATAATAGCTATCAGGAATTGTCCTGGTTTAAACTGTCGCTTTTACATTTTTTCTATGAAAGTCATCCAGAGTTAACCGAAAATACAGACTTACTGAATGCCCGCAGCGACCTTGCGTCGAAGACCTATTCCGAAGCAATAAAAAACGGACATACCCAGCAGGAAGCCGAAGAACTGGCTCTCAAAGATCTGTATCAAGGTCTTCATTTTTCGAAGCACGACACGTTGGTTACCATTCTATGGAACGAGTTTTCAAGGGTTATTCCGATGGGACTGGCCAAAGAATTTGCCATACGAATACTTCCACAGGTGGAACCCGTTTTCTCGAAATACAAATTGACCGATGACTTTGCCTTTAGCCCGGAGTTCAGCGGATTATACAGTGAATTGACCGGTACAATCTCAATCTGGCTGGAAGACCATGAGCTTCAATAAAGAAAAACATCTTCGGGCCAATATTGAGGCAATAAAACTCACCCTTCAGCTCGAAAAGGAAAATCGGAGCCCGACTGTAGAAGAACGGGATGCCCTGAAACAGTATTCCGGGTTCGGGGCATTAAAATGTATCCTCAACCCCGCTGAAAGCGCGTCCGACATTGCTTACTGGACAAACTCAGAAGTCGGGTTGTTCCCGTTGGTGACCGAACTACATGACGTACTGAAGTGGCATTCCCGGTCGGAGCAAGAGTACAAACAATACCTGGGCAGCCTGAAAAACTCTATTCTGTCTGCTTTTTACACTCCTCCTGAAATCGTACAGGTTATTGCTGAAACGCTGAAACAAAGTCAAGCTTCTCCCGGAAATTTTCTTGACCCTTCCTCCGGAACAGGAGTATTTATCTCTGTGTTTAAAAATCAAAATGAAGGGCTTTCAGTTACAGGTTTCGAAAAAGATTTACTCACAGGCAAAATACTGTCCAAACTTTATCCGAAAGATAAAATCAGGGTTGCCGGTTTTGAAGAAATCGAAAGCCGCCACAACAATACGTTCGATGTAGTTTCTTCGAATATCCCGTTTGGCGACGTGGCAACTTTTGATGCTTCATTTTTGAAAAGCAAGGACAAAGTAAAACAACAGGCATCCCGAAGCATACACAATTATTTCTTTCTAAAAGGAATGGAGACGCTTCGCGAAGGCGGGTTGCTGGCTTTTATTACTTCACAGGGAGTAATGAACTCACCACAAAATGAACCCGTGCGCCAGCGACTGATGGATAACGCCCATTTGGTTTCAGCAGTACGGTTGCCCAATAACCTTTTCAGCGATTATGCCGGGACGGAAGTGGGTAGCGATCTGATTATCCTTCAGAAGGATTCAGCCAAAAACCGGCTTACCCCAAAAGAGAAAGATTTTGTCAGAAGCGAGAGACTGTCCAGCGGAATACTCACAAACAACTATTTCAACAATCTGCAACGAGTGGTGCACACCGAAGGGTTTATTGATACCGACCCGTATGGAAAACCAGCACAGATTTTTATTCACCAAGATGGAATCCGCGGAATAGCTTCGGATATGCGTAAAATGCTTGAAGCTGATTTTGCGCAAGGGCTTGATGTTGAGTTGTTTCTGCAAACCGCTTCCGGCAAAAAATCAATAACGGTATCAGTACCCAACAAAATTGAGAGTAGGATTAACCAAACAGAACCGGTACTGACCCTTTACGACCTCTTTGGATTTAGCCAGGTTGAACGCAGCCAGCAAAGTCCTTCCAGGAAACGGAATGGCCCAAAACCCCGAGCCAAGCAACTAAACCTGTTTGAACAACCAACCTTCTTAAATGATAAACAAACCAAAGAAATCGTCTCCTCAAAACCGGACATCAGGCCATTTCAGGGAGAACTATACAATCACCATAAATCAGGATCACTGGTAAAAGACAGTAACCAGCTTGGATTTTTGCGGGAATGCGACGGGGAGGTGGCAACATTTGAACAGTTGAAGCTAAATCCGGCACAGGAAGCAAAAGCCTTGCTTTTTATTCAAATCAGGGACACTTACCACCAGTTATACAACAATGAGGCCGTCAGTTTTAAGGAAGACACAGTAAACCGCAACCTTTTGAACAGTTTCTATGACGATTTTATCCGAAAGTATGGAAACCTGAACGACCCCAAAAATCTTGGATTGCTGAAAATGGATTCTGGTGCCAATGAAGTGCTGGCGCTGGAACGTGGTATAAACGGGGAACTGGCAAAAGCCGATATTTTTCACCAGCCGGTTGCTTTTAACGCCAGAGAACTGGAGCGGGTGGAAACTTCGGAAGAAGCGCTTGCCGCCTCACTGAATAGGTATGGAGAAGTAAGAATCTACTACATGTTGTCCCTGCTGGAAGAAAAAAGCCGGGAGGAACTGGTTCAGGAACTTCACGGAAGGATCTATTTTAATCCGCTTATTCAGAACTACGAAGTAGCTGACAAATTTATTGCCGGGAATGTTATCGAAAAAGTCAGGGACATTGAAAGTTATCTTTCACGGCAACCCAATGATGCCGCCACGCAGGAATCTTTAAAAGCATTGCAAAATGCCATTCCCCGTCCCATCCCATTCGAAGAACTGGACTTCAATTTTGGAGAACGCTGGATTCCGACAAACATTTACAGCCAGTATGCTTCATCACACCTGTTTAAAACAGGTGTAGATATTCATTATTCGGAATCTGTTGACGAATTTTCGGTAAGAGCGCAATTTACCAATGCCAATATATACGAGAAGTATGCGGTCAAATCGCAAAGCCGCCTGTACGACGGAATTGCGTTGATGAAACATGCACTCCTGAATACGACACCCGACATCACCAAAAACATTGTTGTTGACGACAAAGAGGTAAAAGTCAGGGATGGTGAAGCCATCCAACTGGCAAACAGCAAAATCGATGAAATACGAAACGGTTTTACCGACTGGTTAAATGAACAAAGCCCGGAATTTAAACAAAACCTGTCCGATTTATACAATTCAACCTACAATTGTTATGTGCGTCCTAAGTATGATGGTTCGCACCAAACTTTTCCGGGACTTGACTTAAAAGCACTGGGAATACCGAACCTGTATTCCAGTCAAAAAGATGCTATCTGGATGTTGAAACAAAACGGGGGTGGTATCTGTGACCATGAAGTTGGTTCCGGCAAGACATTGATTATGTGTTGCGCCGCTTATGAGATGAAACGTTTACAACTGGCAAACAAGCCCATGATAGTTGGATTAAAAGCCAATATCCATGAAATCTCCCAGACTTTCAGGACAGCTTATCCACATGCCAAAATCCTTTATCCGGGGAAGCAGGATTTTAGCCCGGCAAAACGGGTAAAGATTTTCAATGAAATAAAAAACAATTCCTGGGACGCAATCATACTGACCCACGAACAATTTGGAATGATACCCCAATCGCCGGAAGTCCAAAAACAGATTTTGCAAGCAGAACTGGACAGCGTGGAAGAAAACCTGGATATTGTCAGAAAACAGGTAGGTGAAGTTTCACGAGGAATGCTGAAAGGCCTGGTTAAACGGCAGCAAAATCTTGAAGTGAAACTAAAATCGATCACCCACGATATTGAAAACAGGAAAGACGATGTGGTGGATTTTAAAATGATGGGAATAGACCATCTGTTTGTGGATGAAAGCCACCGGTTTAAAAACCTGATGTTCAACACCCGTCACGATAGGGTTGCCGGAATGGGCAACCCACAGGGCAGCCAGCGGGCATTGAATATGCTGTTTGCCATTCGTACCATTCAGGAAAGAACCGGAAAAGATTTGGGGGCAACCTTTTTATCAGGTACTATCATATCCAATTCTCTCACAGAGTTATTTCTTTTGTTTAAATACCTCCGTCCAAAAGAATTGGAACGCCAGCAGATCAAGACCTTTGATGCCTGGGCCGCCGTTTATGCAAAAAAGACCAACGATTATGAATTTTCGGTGACCAATGAAATTGTTCAGAAAGAGCGATTTCGGTATTTTATTAAAGTGCCGGAACTGGCGGCTTTTTATAACGAAATTACCGATTACCGGACGGCAAAAGACATTGGCATTGACCGTCCTGAAAAAGCTGAAATCTTGCATAACATACCCCCGACACCACAGCAGGAACAGTTTATCCAAAAGCTGGTGGCATTTGCTAAAAACGGCGATGCAACAATCCTCGGAAGACCGCCGCTCTCGGAACAGGAGGAACGGGCAAAAATGCTGATTGCAACCGACTATGCCCGAAAAATGTCGCTGGATATGAGGATGATCAGCCCGCATTACGATGACCATGTGGATAATAAATCATCGCATTGTGCTGCAAAGATTGCTTCGTACTACCGCCAATACATCGATTATAAAGGAACCCAGTTTGTTTTTTCCGATTTGGGGACTTACAAGCCCGGAGAGTGGACACCTTACAGCGAAATAAAACGAAAGCTGATTGAAGATCATCGCATTCCGGCTCATGAAATACGGTTCATTCAGGAAGCTAAAACAGAGAATGCGCGAAAAAACATGATCGAAGCGATGAACGAAGGCCGCATCCGCGTATTGTTTGGCTCAACGGATATGTTGGGGACAGGTGTAAATGCTCAGAAACGGGCGGTCGCAATCCATCATCTGGATTCTCCCTGGCGGCCATCCGACCTGGAACAACGGGAAGGACGGGCAATCCGAAAAGGTAACGAGATTGCAAAGTTCTTCGCAGACAACAAAGTGGATGTGATTATTTATGCAGTCGAGAAAAGTCTGGACTCGTATAAGTTCAACCTGTTGCACAACAAGCAGCTTTTCATTCGGCAACTAAAGACCAATAGTCTCGGAAAAAGGACCATCGACGAGGGCAGTATGGACGAGAAATCAGGCATGAATTTTTCCGAGTATGTTGCCATTCTTTCCGGCAATACCGATTTACTGGAAAAGGCCAAAATGGAAAAACAGATTACCGCACTTGAAAGCGAACGGCAGGCTTTTAACCGGAGTAAATCATCCGCAGGTTTCCGGTTGGAAGATATCCAGCAAAGCATTGATAAAAGTTCAGGGACGATTTCAAGAATGCAAAAAGACTGGGACTTGCTTACCAACCAGATTAAAAAAGACGAGTTCGGAAACATTCTGAACCCGGTTCTGTTGGAGGGAAAAAAGGGCTCAGACCCGAAAGAAATTGGTATAAAATTGAATGAAATCAGCGATAACGTCCGAACAAATGGAGAATACCGGAAGATCGGCAATCTATATAGTTTTCATCTTCTTGTTCGGACAGAATCGAGCATGAAAGATGGTTTTGATTTTAAAGAAAACCGCTTTTTCGTGGAAGGCGAAAGCGGAATCAAATACAGTTACAACAATGGGCACATTGCCAAAGACCCGAAATTGGCGGCTACCAGTTTTTTGAAAGCTTTGGAACGTATTCCATTTTTAATTGATAATCAGGTACGGCTTACAGAGAAAGCGGCGAATGACATTCCTGTCCTGAAGGAGGTGGTTAACAGTCAGTGGCACAGGGAAGACGAACTCAGAAAACTAAAAAGTGATTTGGCTGCTTTGGATAGGAAAATACAGGCAGCTATTGGAGAGAATTCAGCACATGTAAATACGCAAAGCAATCAAGAGGCTACTCAGAATTTCAAATCGGAAACGGGAAGAAAAGTTGCTGAAGTGGCAGAAATCAGAAATCACTACAGTATATAAAGTTCAAACAACATAACTTGTTAATGCTTAAAATTAATCCGCAAACGACTTAAAGCCATTTTGGATAAATTTGTGAACATCGGATTCCAGATAGTAAGTTTTCCTGCCAATCCTCTTGTATGGGAGTTTCCCAAGACTCCTAAAACGCTGTAAAGTGCGTTTGCTAACTTTTAAAAGAAGGCATAAATCTTGGTTGTCAAGCAGAGTCTCATCGTTTATAACAATGTCTTTTTTATCCAGCCTTTCAAGCTTTTTATGAATCAGCTCGAACTGGCTTAGGAGTCGTTGCATCCATGAATCAAAATATTTCTGGTCGATATACATTACAATAACTCATTGAATTAGTGTAAAGTTACAGACCATCCGCAGGGTTGATAAGGAAGTCGGTATCGCTTTTTTGAGATAATTTACTGCATATTGATTCTCAGCGAATTATAATATTTATTTTTAAAGGAAATAGTCAAAAGAAATGGAAGGATACTCGGTATTAAGGTGCTTATTTCCTTCTACCCATACGCCCGAGCAGTGCATCTCTCAGTTTGTCTAAAAACGGGGTAGGAACATTCCGGATTTTCATGTCGCTGAATGCACGCGACAGATTTTTATCAAGTTGTATATTGAAAACATTTTGAATATAATCAGTTAGTTGCGTGAGCGGTACGTCACCAAAGGTTCCGGCGCTGTCCCAGGAATAGATTTGTTCCATCAGTTCGGTCTTACTTCCTTGCCAAGTCAATTTGATTGGGGGAAAACGGAAGTAAACAGAAGGAAGGCCGTTGTTATTCAACCGTTCTATTTCCTGCATCAGATAGGCCATAAGCATGTCATTTGAGAGTATTTTTGCCACTTTAAAATCGCAATTGGTCGAGAAATTTGGATCAAGTTCATAATAAAAGGTTTCAAGGTATTGTTCGGTATCTGTCTTTCCGCGAAGGAAGTACAACGAATCCAGGTAAGTGGCTCCTGAACGGTAGTAACGGATAAAGTCCAGACGTTTGATATTGTACTTGTTTATCTCGTTCAATTGTTCGTTTAGATACTCCTTTTGTTTGTCCACCCCTGCAGGACGGTTCATTTCAATATTATAAAGCTTCCTGTAATATATCAGGCGATAACAGAATTTGGGTTTTATCTCTTTGAAAAAAGTGATCTCTTCAATTTCATTTCTAAATTGGTAGGAAAGGATAAATTGTTTCAGTTTATCGAATGCCTCAGCAAGAACGATGGAAGCTTCCATCGATTTTTTCAGGGCATTACTGTCAGATGACTCAATGCGGTCTATTAATTCATCAGTTTTTTTGCGTAGTTTGGCAGTGTATTCAATCATAATATTATGCTTATTGATTGGGAAACATCTTGATAATAAATAAACCGTAAAAAATACCGCCCAAATCCAAGCGGATTAGCGCTTCATAAGGCATTTTCTTATAAATATTGAAGAGGAATTTCCGGAAATAGTTATTCTGTCCCCGGTTGGATAACCGGGACAATGATGCTTATATATTATGGCTAGTTTACAAAAGTGTGCCAAACAGGAGGGTGGAATTACATAGATCGGCACAAAATAAAATCCATGACTCAGAAAAACTAAAAAGCTATCAACCTGACAGATAGCGAGAATCATTCGTTGGTTTTATGAACTTTATTGGGTTGCGGTGTTTGGCCGAAAGTTTTTGCTCCATGGCCAGTTCCGTTAAAGCTATGAAAGCGGGGCTGAAGTTTTCCAGGAGACCAGACGAAATTCGCCAATACTTACGGATACTTCCTACTCTTTTCCGGAAATCCCAAGTATCTTATTAAAAAAGCACTTCAACTTGTCAAGAAAGTACTTTATCTTTTCCCCAAAAGAAACTTAACTTTTACGAAAGGCTCCGTTTTCACAATTAATCCAACAAAACATCCCCGCTTCCGTTTGTTGTGGCACAATGGCACCGAAATCGCACGCTGGCACAACTTTGACCGTTTTGTCTGGTGTCATTCCGACGCAGGCCGGGAGTTGCCAGAAAGTACCAAAGAGGCTATAGCGGGTTACCTTTCCCAAAGTTTCGGACTTTGAAAAAGTCCCCATGCCTGCGCACGTGCGTAGCCAAATCTGCATACGTCCCCAACGAAACCTGCACCCGTGTGTAGCCAAACCTGCGCACGTCTCTAGCTAAACCTGCGCACGTGCGTAATTAAATTTTCACACACTGTAAGTACTACTTGCATACGTGTGCAGGTTCACTTCCATAAGTGTGTAAATTTACGTGCGTACTTATGGAGATTTACGTCCGCACGTGTGTAAGTAGATTCTGTTATGTATACCAGATTGCCGGGCTTTTTTTGGAAACCCGGAAAGCCAACCTATTTTGTAAACTGGAGTGAATGCATGCTGTTTTGCGAGCTATGCCAGGCCGAGAGCTTACAGCAAGTTTCAAATAGTGTCGTTACAAACGACAACCAGCTTCCCCCTCGTTTCCGCTCCGCTCAAATGAGGAGGAGCTGGAGAATTGTCAAGTTTATAGCTAAATATGAAAAAGTCCTGAAATCTCGTAACCTTTTGGTTTTTGTGTTGGCAATTCTTTTAAAATTTCTAATTCCCCTTTTCGCGTGTAAATGTCAAAAAGACCTCTTCTATTTTTACCTTGAATGTATTTACCGGTCATTCTTTCCAGCCAACAACTTGCAGTAACTCCAACAAATTCTCTATAATGACTTTTATTAGCTAAAGGTTTGGACGACCTAAAATTCTCTCTATAACTTCCCTCTAGGTTAGCTTGAGGGTGTTTACTGTGGTCATATTTCCACCAAACAGAAATACTTAATTCTCCATAACCTATATTACGCCAGATAACTACAGAATTATGCTTAAAAAGTTCAAGAAAAATGTGTCCCTTTTCCTGTTCTTCATTTACGTTCTCTAAAATTAATGAGATATATTTTTCTTCGATTAACTTGTTCACGGCAGCTACAAGCAAATTTCTATATGGGTCGTTTTCTCTGTTTTCCGACAAAGATTTAGCTGCAATGTTGTCTTTGAAAGACAAATTATTAATGTTTTCTCTTGTATTACGCAAAAAATGTTTCCAATTACTAAACCCTAAATTTACGGCAGCTATCTCTAAAGCTTGATGGTGGGTAATGTTTTGTTCTCTTTTGATTTTTTTAGCAAGTCGCTTAACATACTCGACATTGCGCTCATTAATTTTTTGTTTCATCGTAGAATATATTTTTATCGCTTAGGAAAACGCCACTCATCTATCATTCTCTGAAAGCGAGAATATATTTCGACTAAACTATGTTTTGATATACGGTGTTGATACAACTTTACTTTGATGAGTGGAAAGCTGCCGTAAAAAGCTTATCCAAATATATTTGTATTATTTTTTACTAAGTATTAAGAATAATATAATGTCGTATTTTGTAGGTTTGATGCAATAAAATAG
>OBJA01001218.1_pt1 | contig 18572 bp, 11 predicted proteins | sample 1519751 | NCBI WGS metagenome assembly OBJA01 (sample SAMEA3881238, study PRJEB22517) | soil metagenome | biome: lake sediment; feature: soda lake sediment; material: sediment, water from around vicinity | place: India | collected 2013-12-23 | depth 3 m
GTCTGAGTGGCTATCTGATTCAGCGTAAATTGCAGTTTTCCGGAAAGATCCTTCGGTGCTGCCACCTCCGATTCCTTCGTTACCTTTCCAAGCTCATTCAGGGCTTGTTTTCCGTAATCTGTTATTTCTTTGGAAGCAGCTTTGATGATTTCAGCTATTTTGCCCTTTACCTCTTCTGGAGATTGCTGCTGCGATTGTTCATGCACTGAATGAGACTGTCCGGTTTGTGCCTGGGGATACTGTGTTATCGAATCTGCAGAATCCAGTGCGGATGAGATCTCCTGAAATGCTTTTTGCACAATATTTTGTACAGTTCCAGAAGAATAAAGTGTCTGAACATTGATCCGGTCTGGTTTTATGATTAGTGACTCCGGATTATGCTGAATTGTAAAAGAGGATATCTCGTTTTGGAGCTCACGAAGCCTCTGGTCTGATGATATGGTACACTGTGTCAAATCTATAGCTGTGCTTGCAGCAAGAACCCGTGTCATAGTCGATAACGGCAGATTTTTTCCAGGTTGGGACTGGTTTGCAGTGAGTTGATTGTGGAGGGTGGGATCTGCCTTGATCTGTTCTCCACTATGGGTATGCACTTTTTCAAAGAGATGAAACCCTATCTTCTCAAGACCATTCTGAACCGCTGTAATGGTCTGGTTGAAAATAAAGGGATGAATCCGAGAGTTCGCTTCGAGAGAATTTGTGCTGATAGATTGGAGTTTCTGAAGTAGTACAGTGAGTATAGCCGAAGGGACGGGGAGAGTCTTCAAGGCATACTCTTTTAGCGCTGAGGGGAGGTTTTGCACTATATCTGACACTTCATTTGTTAATGTTGTGCTGGCAAGAGATGGAAGATCGGTGAGGACGGAGACAAAAAGGTCATCTATGATATTCTTGCTGGTTTTTGATAAAATCTGAGTAGTCGGTAAGGAAAGCGCTTCACCTGTGGGATCGACAGGTATCGGTTCGGCTTCTTTTAGAATACCCTCCGCCAGCTCGGAAATTCTCTCCGGAAGAGTTGAAAGAATACTGGATAGGCTATTTATCTGTTTTTCGACTGCTTTATGATCAGTGTGTTGCTGCTCCGATGTTATCAGCATTGAATCGAGTATCATTTGTGTTTGTTTGCCAAGGTCCTGAAACAGAGTCTTCAGCGCACTGGAAACCGAATCGGCTATTGCTGTGTTCTGTGGGATAGGCCTTGCTCCGGCGTCTGTTTCAGTGATACGATTTTGCGAAGGCACCAGGTCATCTGTGCTGGGTTGAGACCTGTTGTACTGAAGCTCCGGGAGTCTTTCGTTAAGTGCCAGCAGATTATCTTTGAGGTCTGATTTTATGCGAGCTTCCGTGCCGGAAAGAATTCTATGCTCATAATCGAGACCTAATTCTCTGAAAACAGATGGCAGGAACACTTTTTTGTTTCCGGTTGATTCCAGTTTTTTCAGAGAAACCCCAGGCTCTTCGGGCAAGGAGAGTTCGGGGTAACCATGAGAGGAGAGCTGGGTGCTGAGTTCTTTAAGTATGTGGGGGAGTGCAGCAGGAGTTCCTGGAAGACGTTTTACCATTTCAGGGAGGATTGGCATATTGTCGAGAGCAGATGTAAGCCACTGCTCGATGACCGCTGATTGTGCATCTCCGGAACCAGCCCGCATCTGCTGTAACGTGTGTTGTGTGGAAGAGAGCTGTTGGTCGAGTTCTTGCAGCTGTGGTAGAATCAGATTTCCACGACTGATTACCAGATTTTGAAACACTTGCGTTGGAATCGATTTAAGAAAACGACTGGTGAGGGAGTGAGACCATGTGTGAAGCTCCTGTGAGAGCTGAGATTCCGATAGCACTACAGCAATGGTTCCCTGTTCTGTGGGAATCGTTCTGGCATAGAGTGGTTCTACGCTCTTTACATTTTTACTAATCTGGCTTATGGCATCAAGGTCTGTTTCATGAATGTCTGGTATCTGTTCGAGCCTGAAAATACCCTCGGCAAGTTTCTCCCTGGGAATTTCGATGATTATGGCGTGGGAGCTGTTGTGGATTCCGGTTGTGGAATTGGTAATGCTCTGTTTCAGTGAAATTAGCAGGTCACGCAATTCCTGTGATGTTGATCGTACAAAGAGCAGTTCCTGGTTTTGATTGTCCAGGCTTTCTGCTATCGTTTGAATTTTCCCGATCAGATCAGCATCGATGGATTCTTCACTTGCAGATAAAGCATTTATCACCGTAAGGAGACGGTTGGGGAGAGACGTGTCAATATTTTCGGGAGTTTCAAGCCGGGCCAAAAAGGAGTCAAGTACTGTTGAAATGCTCTGGTATGAGATCGGGCGTTTTACATAGAGATCGGAGTGGTTCTGCTGCTCCTGTTTATTTGGAACGATTCTCTCTATAACAGCATAATCTTTTTGCAATCTCAATCTGACAGTATCACCGATCTGAAGCGCTGATGCATCAGCTTGAACTGAAATTCGTTCTGTACCGGATTTTAAGATGAAGCTGTCGGTGCCGGTTTTCTTTTCTATTACACCGGTTATTGTTTTACGTGAACTCAGTATCTGCGAGAGTGTGCTGCCGGCAATTATTGTGGCATTGGCTATCATGGGAGGAACTGCTCCAGGCAGAAATGAAGTAGGTGACACCCTTAGCTGACCAATTCAACTCGGAACTTTTTGAACTATTCCATAATTATGCCTTGAAAACAGATTAGAAAGCAATACGTTTTAGCTGTTTTCGGATCTGTTTTCAGCTACTTTGAGGAGCAATGCAACGTGGTCTGCACTGATATGGAACTGCCGGGATATCTCTTGGATATCCATCCCACTCTGTGCTGCATGCAGAACTTTTGATTTTATATCACCTGAACCCAGATCGTCATTCTGGGAGTTATCAGGCATCGGAGCAGGTTGCTGCTGTTTGGAAGAGAGGTTTTGAAGTTCGTGGAGACTTGTTCTGGTAGTAAAAGGTGTGAGGCTTTCTGTGGTGATTTTCTGTCGTAAGCGGGCAAGGGGGGCTGAGTCGTTGTCGATCATTGAGGGGATTTTCGGATATGTGTTGCTTTTTTCGGGAGATGTTTTACTCTCCTGCTCTTCAGATATCCTCCGAGGTTTATGTGAATGCTTGAGGTGTGATCGGGTTGAGAATGTCTTCATAATCCCCAGTATGAGCATTATACCCGATAAGATCGCAATACCACCCACGATGAGAATGATCCAGTCGAAAAGGTTTTGTGGTTTGAGAAAAGATTCGTGTCTGGCTCTCAGGGGATAGCTGCGTTTTGCATCGGCTTCCTGAATCACGATTCTAATCTGTTGCAGCGTGTCGATAATTCGTTTCTGCTGCATTTCTAATTCATCGATCGGCAGTCCGTTTCGTTTTCTAACCTGTTTGAGCAGATCGATTGAATCGATTTGGTGAGTCAGGAGCTTACGTTTTTCAACAATAGAGATTTCTGCACCGTTTGGTGGATACGCCGAAACGGTTGGTAGCGGATAGATAAGTGCTGCAAGCAGAACCAGACCGCAAAAAGAGTTACTAAAATAAGAGTTGTTCATATTTGTACGAAAAGGTAAGATATATCCTGAACCAATGTAACTGCAATTATAACATAATTCGGGAAAATCGGCGGAAATTTTTGCTTTAAAAAACCATGTGGGTAAAAAATTACAGTCTCACTTATTGCCTACAATAGAAGGTACATAGTATATTTTTTTCTCATATTGCTAATTTAAGAGATTAAACATGGCCAAATTTGTCATTTTTTATAATGGGGAGCCGCTAAAGACGTACGAGCTTGATGAGCCTGTTGTTTCAATTGGCCGTTTACCCGAGAATACAATTTCCATTGCAAATATGGGGATTTCCCGCCGCCATGCTAAGATCGAAGAGGATGCTGATCGCAGGTATGTTCTTACCGATCTGAATTCACTCAATGGGACATACGTCAATGGAAAACGGATCAAGAAGATCTCGTTGAGTAGTGGTGACAAGATTACTATCGGAAAGTACACAATCCTGTACGAAGAGAAAGGTTCAGGGACTGTTGATTTTCCAGAAACGGTCAATCGTTTGCCGCACCAGTTCATGGATAACCCAGGTGTACCGCAACGGGATATTGTAACTGAACCGCGGATGCGTGCTGTAGGCAGTGGCCAAATGATTGCGGAAAGTGATCCCAGAAAAGAGAAAGAACCATCGACTGCGGTTCTCATTGAAACGAATAAACACGTTGTATATAAACTTGATAAGCCGTATCAGACTGTTGGAAACGGGGAACATGACGACATTTTTGTATCAGGTTTCATGATTGGCGAAGGACAGGTTTCAATTGAACAGCGTGATGATGGCATTTACATTTGTGCCAATAAATTAATGGGCAAAATCAAGGTTAATGGCAAGTCTGTCCGATCCCATCTCCTCGAGCATAAAGACAGAATCGAGATCGGTTCCAGCACTTTCCGCTTTATGGAGAACGGATAGGTAATGAGGTTTGCTTTTATTTCCGATATTCACGCCAATCTCGAAGCTCTGGAGACAGTTATTGAAGATATCGAAAATCAAAATATCGATGAAGTGATCTGTCTGGGAGATATTGTTGGCTATGGAGCCAATCCTAATGAATGTGTTGATTTGGTCAGCAAAAAGTGTCCGGTAACGCTTCTTGGTAATCATGATGCTGCGGCTGTGGACATGCTCTCAACACAACACTTTAATATTCATGCAAAAATTGCAATCGAATGGACCTCCCAGACTCTGAAAAAAGAGAGTAAAAACTTCCTTTCTTCACTTCCGCTTAAGACTGCAAAGCCATCTATGACTCTGGTTCATGCAACCCCCTATGAACCAAATATGTGGTATTATATTACATCTCTGGAGGAAGCAGCCTTCAATTTCCAGTTTTTTGACACTCAGTTATGTCTTGTCGGGCATACACACATTCCCATTATTATCGTGCTCGATAAAGACAAAGAGTTGTATGTACATCAGGATACTTTTATCAAACTGAGTGATGTTGAAGGTGCGCGTCTGCTGATCAATGTCGGTAGTGTTGGACAACCTCGCGACAGAAACCCCCGATCATGCTATGGAATTTTTGATTCCGATGCTGGTGAATTTTATTATCGGCGTATCGCCTACAGTATCGAGAAAACACAGATGAAGATGAAGAAAATCAAAATGCCTGAATTTCTTATTTCCCGGCTTGAGGACGGGAGATAGACATTAGGGAAATCCAATTACAAGCAAACAAAAACCAAACTCCACATAGTCTATTTTCAAAAAAAATTGATTGGAATATACAATTCCAGATGGGAAAGAGAAGATTTAGGACAGTATTCTCCTATTGGACCCTTTCTTGGTTGCCCATTGGACGTATGACTCCGTGTGTTAAAAGAACCAATGCAGTTTGAGATGTGTTTTGTGGTTGATATTTACTTTGCATTATGTTATAACAGGTGCTTTGAATAAAGAGACGGTTTGAAACCGCCTCTTTTATTATCTACTGGTATTACAGGATGACCGCTTCCGGTTCTGTTTTAGGAATTGTATCCAGCATGACCGGATAGTTTCCATTGAAACATGCAACACAGAAGTTCTGTGGTCTGGGCATGACCGAGAGCATACCTTCTATTGACAAGTATCCCAAAGAATCAACTTCAAGGAATTTTCGCGTCTCTTCAATGCTCTGGGCAGATGCGATCAGTTCGCCTTTGGTTGGCATATCGATTCCGTAAAAGCAGGGGCAGGTGATAGGGGGTGATGAGATTCGAAGGTGAATCTCTGCCGGTTCTGCTGTTTTAATCAATCGGATTATTTTTTTCATGGTGGTGCCACGCACTATCGAGTCATCAACGATGACAACTTTTTTACCTTTCAGAACACCTTTTACCGGATTGAATTTGATGCGTACCCTAAAATCTCTTCCCGATTGTGCCGGGTGGATAAATGTGCGTCCGACATAGTGGTTTCGGATAAGACCGATATCAAATCTGACTCCTGATTGCTCAGAAAATCCAAGAGCGGCGGTTGTCGCCGAATCAGGTACTCCGATTACCAGGTCTGCTCCCGGGACCGGATGATCAATGGCCAGGCGCCTTCCCAGCTTTCTTCGTACTCGGTCCACATTTTTCCCGAATACATAGCTGTCGGGTCTTGAAAAGTAGATAAATTCAAAAACACAGTGTGCAGGTTGGACATTCGATTCAAATACAGGAATTCTAAAAGAGGTAACCCCGTTTTTGTCTATTCGCACCATTTCACCCGGTTCGATTTCCCGAACCATCTCCGCGCCAACCAGATCGAATGAGCAGGTCTCGGATGAGAGATAGTAGCTGTTGTCGCTTTCTACTCTGCCAAGAAGTAATGGGCGAATACCCCTGGGGTCCCGAGCTCCGTAAAGTGCATCGTTGGTAAGGAAAACTATGGAGTAGGCTCCCTTCACTCCGGACAATGCATCCAGAATCATTGCGTCAACCGATTCCCGTTTGGAGCGGGCGACCAGATGCATGATTACTTCTGTATCGGTTGTAGACATGAAGATTGAACCATCATCAACCATCCAGTTACGCAATGATACTGCGTTAGTCAGATTGCCATTGTGTGCTCCGGCAATAAGACCAGCCCGACAGTTGATAAGAACTGGTTGTGCATTTTCAATTGATGAAGAACCGGTGGTTGAGTACCGGTTGTGGCCAATCGATGAGTTGCCCTTCAGACCATCGAGCACATCCATGTGTTTGAACACCTGTCCGACCAGACCCATACCTTTGCGAACGGTAACCGAGCTTCCATCTGAAACAGCAATCCCCGAGCTTTCCTGTCCGCGATGCTGGAGTGCATAGAGCCCCAGATATGTCAGGTGTGCGGCCTGTGGGTGATTGAAAACGCCGAAAACACCACATGCTTCATGTAAATCATCCAGCATGTTACCTGTCCTTTTCTATTTTCTGTTCAGGCAATACTGCCTGCAGAACACATTTCTTTGGTATTATTTTTTATTGAATTATTAATACTGGCCTTTATAAAATCTTTGAATAACGGATGTGGCTCAACCGGTCGCGATTTGAATTCTGGGTGGAACTGGGGAGCTACAAACCAGGGATGATCTTTGAGCTCCACAATCTCTACCAGCATACCATTTGGCGATTGTCCTGAAATGATCATTCCTGCTCGCTCAAATGCTTCCCGGTAATCATTGTTGAATTCGTAGCGATGACGGTGGCGCTCCGAGACATTTTCTCTGTTGTAACTTCCATACGCACGAGTTCCCTTTTTCAGAACACACGGGAATGCTCCTAGACGCATCGTTGCGCCCAGATTCATAATCTTTTTCTGTTCCTCCATAATATGGATGACCGGAACAGGCGTGTTAAGATCGTTTTCTGTGCTGTTTGCCTCTTTGAGACCTAAAACGTTGCGGGCAAATTCGATTACTGCCATCTGCATACCAAGGCAGATACCAAAGAAGGGGATTCCATGCTCTCTGACATATGTGATAGCAGCAATCTTACCCTCCAGGCCCCGTGATCCGAATCCTCCCGGAACAAGCACTCCATCTATGTTTGCAAGCACATTTTCCGGTCCCAGTTTTTCGATCTCCTCGGCAGATACACTGATAATTTTAACTCTGGCTCCATTGGCCGCACCTGCATGATTCAACGATTCATGAATCGATTTGTAGGCATCCAGCAGTTCGCTGTATTTTCCGACAATCGCAATATTCACCTCTTTTTCGGCATTTTTGACATTCTCTATATACTCGCGCCATGGCTTGAGATTTCTTCTACCAGCGCGCAGGCCGAGTGTGTCGAGGATGACACTGTCAAGATTCTGTTCTGCAAGATCCAGAGGACATTCGTAAATTGTATCTTTCACGTCAAAAGCCTCGATAACCGCTTCCTTATCGACATTGCAGAAAAGTGAGAGCTTGGCCCGGACATCCTTATCAAGGTGCATCTGGGTACGGCAGATAAGTACATCGGGAATAATGCCAATCTCGCGTAACCTGCCAACTGAGTGCTGGGTCGGTTTTGTTTTCACCTCACCGGCCTTGCTCAGATAGGGGATAAGGGTGACATGTATGAAAAGGACGTTGCTCTTCCCTTCGAATTGCCTGAACTGGCGAAGTGCTTCGAGGAAAGGAAGGCTTTCGATATCTCCCACGGTTCCCCCGATTTCACAGATAACGACATCGACTTCTGGTTTGGAAACTGATCTGATCGACTCGCAAATTTCGTTAGTCACATGTGGAACGACCTGTACCGTTCCTCCCAGATAATCCCCGCGACGCTCCTTTTTGATGATCGTATCGTAGATACGGCCAGTGGTGAAGTTACAATTGCGATCTGTTGTTACACCAGTAAACCGTTCGTAATGTCCCAGGTCCAGATCGGTCTCGGTGCCATCATCGGTAACATAGACCTCCCCATGTTGATAAGGATTCATGGTACCTGGATCTACATTAAGATACGGATCATACTTCTGGTGAACAACATTGAGGCCTCGCGATTTGAGTAACAACCCAATCGAGGCTGCTGTTATTCCTTTTCCAAGTGATGACACGACGCCGCCGGTGACAAAGATATATTTGGGCATGAGATCTCCCGAAAAGACAGTGAAATTATACGTCAAAACAGATGATTATAAGAAATTCGACTGGATTCATCTATGATTTCCATTCATTTTTCACCATGGTTTTTCACTTACTTCGTAACTACATTTGGAAAGCACGCACCCTGTCTGATCACCCGTTTCCCTCAGCTCCACATCGTATTGCGGATACTCAGGTCATGTTTATACCGGTTCTCTTTACCGTGCGATCCGCTTGTATACTCCTGAATTGGCTTCACCGAAAACCCTGTACGTTCAAGGGAGTTCATTCCGCTGATAGCTGCCTGTGCACCTTCCAGTGTGGTGATATAGGGAACCCCTTGCGCCACGGCTGCACTTCTGATCGGTTTTGAATCGATCTGTGATTTTCTGCCTGCCGGAACGTTGATTATGAAATTGATGTCACCGTTTTTTATAAGATCGATGATATCGGGTTTGCCTTCACCGATTTTCGGCACCATCTTGGCGTTGATACCATTTGAGCTCAGGACGCGCCAGGTTCCTTCTGAAGCGTAGATTTTGAACCCCATCGATGCGATCATCTTTACCATAAATATGATATTGCGTCGCATGCTGTTTCTGACGCTGATAAAGACTGAGCCGTTTCTAGGGAGAAAATTCCCGGCTGCTTCCTGTGATTTTGCAAAAGCAATTCCGAAATCCTTGTCAAGACCCATCACCTCCCCAGTTGATTTCATCTCCGGACCCAGAATGATATCCGCTCCGGAAAATTTACTGAACGGAAGAACCGATTCTTTGACTGCGAAATAATCTATAACACGTTCCTGTGCTTCTTTGAGTTCCGAAAGTTTTAAACCGGTCATGACTTTTGCAGCAATCCGGGGCCATGAGATGCCTGTGGCTTTGCTGACAAATGGAACCGTTCGTGAAGCCCGTGGGTTGACTTCAAGCACATATACGGTCTCCTCTTTGATTGCGTACTGAATGTTGAGTAATCCGATAACCTGGAGTTCTTTTGCGATTTCAAAGGTGACTCTACGGATCTCAGCAATGAGGTCTTCGGAAAGCGTGTGGGGAGGAAGCACACAGGCACTGTCTCCAGAATGGATGCCAGCTTCTTCGATATGCTCCATTATTCCGCAGACCATTACCTGCTCGCCATCAGAGATCGCATCGACATCGACTTCAATCGCATCGCCGATGAATTTATCAACAAGAACCGGACGGTTTTCTGCGGCTGCCTGCGCTTCGGTGATAAATGAAAGAAGCTCTTCGTCATCGAAAACAATTTTCATAGCGCGTCCCCCCAGAACAAATGAGGGACGTAAAAGAACCGGGTAGCCAATACTTCGTGCAATCGAGAGTGCTTCCTGTGTCGATCGGGCGATACCGTTTGCCGGTTGATTTAAGCCCAGTTTGGTGATCATAGCAGCAAACTCATCGCGATCTTCGGCCCGCTGGATCGACATCACACTGGTACCGATAATCGGAGCTCCGGCAGTCATGAGCCGCTGTGCAAGATTCAGAGGTGTTTGCCCACCAAACTGAACAATCACCCCCACTGGTTTTTCGTTATCAATAATGTTCATCACGTCTTCAAATGTCAGCGGCTCGAAATAGAGTTTATCTGAAGTATCGTAATCGGTACTCACCGTTTCCGGGTTAGAGTTGACCATGATCGATTCGTACCCGAGTTCTTCCAGAGCAAAGGATGCCTGACAGCAGCAGTAATCAAATTCGATACCCTGGCCGATTCTGTTAGGACCACCGCCAAGGATGATGATTTTGCGGTTATCACTTGGTTTGCTTTCGTCTTCAGTCTCGTAAGTAGAGTAGTAATAGGGAGTGTATGCTTCGAATTCAGCAGCACAGGTATCCACCAATTTATAAGTTGGAATGACTCCCAGTTCTTTGCGCTAGGATCTAAACGCTGATTCGTCCATACCCAGTGCTGCAGCGATCTGTGGATCAGAAAAACCCATCCCCTTGCACTTTTTCAGAAAACGTTTCAGGGTATCACGATCTTTTTTGAGCAGCTCAGGAGTGATCGTCTTCTCGAATGTAACGATATCGTTCATGTTATTGATAAACCACGGGTCGATTCGTGAAGCCTGTGAGACCTCTTCAACTGTCAAACCCTGTTCCAGAGCGTATCTGACCAGAAACAGCCGATCGGATTTAGGAACTGAGAGTGCTTTGAGCAGCTCCTCTTTTGTTCGCTGTGTCAGTGCAAGTAGCTCAAATCCTTTACGTCCGATTTCAAGCCCGCGTAACCCCTTCTGCAGCGCTTCCTTGAATGTTCTTCCAATTGCCATCGTCTCGCCAACCGATTTCATCTGAATGCCCAGAGTCGAGTCTGCTTCGGGAAATTTTTCGAAAGTAAAACGAGGGATCTTTATGACACAGTAATCGATCGTTGGTTCAAACGATGCGGGGGTTTCTTTGGTTATATCATTGCGGATCTCATCGAGAGTGTATCCAATTGCAAGTTTTGCGGCAAACTTGGCGATCGGGAAACCGGTCGCTTTACTCGCCAATGCAGAGCTGCGGCTCACCCGGGGGTTCATTTCGATGACCACCATTCGTCCGTCTATTGGACTGACAGCAAACTGGATGTTTGATCCTCCGGTTTCAACCCCGATCTCCCGGATTATCGCTACCGATGCATCCCGCATTTTCTGGTATTGCCGATCGGTGAGTGTTTGGGCCGGAGCGACTGTAATACTGTCTCCGGTATGCACCCCCATGGGGTCGATGTTTTCTATAGAACAGATAATCACCACATTGTCTGCATTATCACGCATGATCTCCAGTTCGTATTCTTTCCAACCGATCACCGATTCTTCGATAAGGATTTCGTTGATGCGGCTGCAATGAAGCCCGTACTGTGCTGCCCGTTCGAAATCTGATTCTGAATAAACAATGCCTCCCCCTGTACCACCAAGAGTAAAACTGGGACGTATAATCAGCGGGAAGCCGATCTCCCGTGCAATCTCCCATGCTTCATCGAGGTTGTAGGCAAAGGCGCTTTTGGGAAGATCGAGGCCGATTCTGGTAATCGCTTTCTTGAATTCACTCCGGTCTTCTGCGCGTTTGATCGCCTGTTCATCTGCTCCGATCAGTTGGACACCATAGCGTTGCAAAACACCGCTTTCAGCCAGTTCCATCGCGGTGTTAAGACCCGTTTGACCACCCATGGTTGGCAGTATCGCATCAGGGCGCTCCTTGGCGATTATCTTCTCCACAATTTCCGGTGTGATTGGCTCAATGTAGGTGCGGTCGGCCATGTTCGGGTCGGTCATGATCGTTGCCGGATTGGAGTTGACAAGGATTACCTTGTACCCTTCCTCTCTGAGTGCCTTACAGGCCTGGGTTCCTGAATAGTCAAATTCGCATGCTTGTCCGATTACAATAGGACCGCTTCCAATGATCAGAATGCTGTGAATATCATTTCTTTTTGGCATAAATCCTTCCGAACCTGTTCCCATTTTTCAGGTCGTTTTTTGTAAGAATTGCTAGTATTCAGAACGTGATCCATATATCAAATCTTATGCTTGTACTTCAGACAGGTCATGAGTGCCAACCTGCCCTGCTGTTTTGTCTTTTTCCACCATCGCGATGAATTTCTCAAAGAGATATCCTGAATCGTGAGGTCCTGGTGATGCCTCCGGGTGGTACTGCACACTAAAGAGTTTTCGCTCCGGGTCAGCAAGTCCCTCACAGGTGTTGTCATTGAGATTCAGGTGAGTCAAGGCTACTCCGGTTCCCTCAAGACTATCCAGATCAACACAGAACCCATGATTTTGAGAGGTTATCTCGATGTTACCAGTTTCGATATTCCGCACTGGATGATTTCCACCACGGTGACCAAATTTTAATTTGTAGGTTTTGCCACCAAGAGCCAACCCAAGCAACTGGTGACCAAGGCAGATACCGAAGATCGGTTTTTTACCGATAAGCTCCTTTATCGTGCTGATTGCATACAGTACTGCTGCAGGGTCTCCGGGACCGTTCGATAGAAAGATTCCATCCGGATCGTACGAAAGAACTTCTTCTGCACTGGTGTGTGCTGGCACAACAGTAACCCTGCATCCCAGAGATTGGAGAATCCTTAGTATGTTGTACTTTATTCCGAAATCAAAAGCCACAATCGAATACAGAGAATCAGGTCCACCTTTATTGCCCTCTCTGTCATTCCATATATAAGGTTTCTCACAGGTAACGGTTTTTACCAGATCTGTACCGACAAGACCTTTCCATGTCTTTGCTTTCTGAACAAGATCTTCTGCGGATACGTTTTCACCAGCCCAGATAACCGCTTTCATTGCTCCCTGCAGCCTTATATGTCTGGTAAGGGCTCGGGTATCAATGTCCTGTATTCCGATTATGTTGTTTTCTGAAAGATATTGGGAGATGGTTTTCTGGGATGTGAAATTGGAGGGATACGGGCATGCTTCTTTGATGATAAATCCACTGACCTGAATTTTGGAGGATTCGATATCCTGATCGTTTATCCCGTAGTTGCCGATCAGCGGATAGGTCATGGTGACAATCTGGGAAGCATACGATGGGTCTGTCAAGATCTCCTGATATCCGCTCAGGCTCGTGTTGAAGACTACCTCACCAACTGCTTCGCCCTGTGCTCCAAACGATTCGCCTTCAAAAATGGTTCCGTCTTCAAGTGCTAATATACCTTTCAAAAAAACCTCGCTTTTTTAAATACTCCGGCATGGTACACCTAAGTACGAATAAATAGCCCGAATAACGTTTATACACCCAAAAAAAAAGATACCCCCCGCGTACAGTCTGCGGGGGGTATCTTTTGGTAATCGAAACTGTTCTCATCACATGTAATCGGAAGGATTGAGAATTCGGTTTTGCTCGACATCAAAATAATGTTTTGGGAGAAGAGAGTCAAAGAGAAAAGAATAGGGGTGAGGTAAGTATTTCTGCAGCAATATCTTAGTACAACTAATTGTTATACAAAGTAAATAGAAAACCGAAATCACCCATTCCCCTGTGCGGGTTTTTATCATTCTTTAAAAAGGACAACTGCATTCACGCTATTCATTGATGACGATATCATCGATCCACAGTGTTCCGGAAGTAACATCAGGGTTTTGCCCGCTGGTGAGCTCCCAGGATAGTATGCGGACCAGAGCCGGATCCCACTCTACCCGCGTGCCCCAGTTCGATGGCTGCGCCAGATCTCCTGAGAGACTGTCTCCACCGGTGATTGGCACGGTGTATTGTGTCCAGCCAGTAGAGATATCGATCTCTTTGCCGAAAAAGGCATAATCCTGGATATTTGTGGTCTCAACCCTGAAACGAACAACTAACGGCTGATCTGCTTTAGCGTAAAACGATATACTGGAGGCCCCTGTCAGATCAGTGACTTCTGCTTCAGAGTTGAACTGATAACTTACCCCTGCAAATGGAAGCAAATGCCCCTCCGGGAACTTCATCGTGTCACCAAAGGTAAAACCGACAGTAACACTCTGGAAATCAGGTGTATTGGTTAATGTTACTATCGAAGTCCCGCTCTCAAAATTATCATAAAAAAAATCCCAATGCCTGAACTGCCATGCCCCATAGAGCACAGTGTCGGATTTAACAGTGTTCAGTTCAAAATTCCAGGCTTCAGTTCCCAATGAATCGATGTACCAGCCTTTGAAGTCATGTGCCCATCTGTATGGTTTTTTCGGGCAGACTGCCTTGTCCTCATAGTAAACTTCTTGTGAATCTACCAGTGTGCCACCTCTTTCATCAAATCTCACCAGGTACTGATTTTTTTCCCACTGAGCATACAATGTATCGTTTTTTACCTGGATGCAGAATTGATCCCCCTCTATAAAACAAGTGTCGGTCCCATTTCTGGAGAGATTCCAGCATGAAAAATGGTGTCCGGCACGTTGCAGATCGCCTGAGCCTTTTACCGTCCCAAATGTCCCTTGCTCATAGGTACCAGTATCGACCGGCGCATCTCCGGTACCTCCATTTCCATCATAAAAAATGGAGTATGTGGGGTTTTTCGCCCATGTGGCAAAGAACTTCACATTCTCGTTCCCCATGATAAATGTATCACCGGGATCGAAGGTGGTATCGGTGTTGTTCAATGAACAGCTCCACGCTACAAAGAAATGCCCCCTGAAGGATATATCACCTTTTTCTTCAATACGGACCGTATCCCCCTCCTCGTATCTGTTGGTGTCGACTGGTGCATCCCCAATGCCTCCATTTCGGTCATAAGAAATGGAGTATGTGGGGTTTTTAGCCCATATTGCGAAGAGCTTCACATCCTTATTCCCCATGATAAATGTATCACCGGGATCGAAGGTGGTATCGGTGTTGTTCAATGAACAGCTCCACGCTACAAAGAAATGCCCCCTGAAGGATATATCACCTTTTTCTTCAATACGGACCGTATCTCCCTCCTCGTATCTGTTGGTGTCAAGAGGTGCTTTCCCTGCACAGCCATTTCCATTATAGATAATAGTGAACGTAGGGATTTTTACCCAGTGTGCGTATAGCGTATCATTTCTGTGAAGCTGGATGTAGTCATCTTCATGAAAGGTTAACCCGCTCCCATTTGCTTTTGTATTCCATCCGGCAAAAAAGTATCCGGCTTTTTCCAGGTCAGCTTTTCCAGGTACCCTGGCTGAATCTGCGGCTTTGTAAAAGCTGGTATCGATGGGTGCAGAACCGTTTGTGGTACCATTGCCCAGGTAGAAGATCCGGTAAAGCGGTTTCAGAGAGATAACAATCCGGTTCAGCCCCTCTCCGATAGTAACCACTGTAACTGAGCTGTCCGTAAGTATTCCTGTGCTGTCGTATCTGCATACGGTAAAGGTGCGTTTTTTACCTTCAGGAACATACAATCGTACCGTCTGTCCACCATAATACATCTCAGGGCCTATGGTGTCCATGTCGGGTCCGGTTATCAGAAGCTGGTACTGGGAACGGGATTGTACCCGGGCCTGAATAGTCAACTCAAGTGTGCTGCTTTGGTCTGGTGTTACACCTGTTGAAGAATTGCATTTATAAAGAAAAACCAGTGCAGCCAGACAGATCAAGATGTGTTTCATGGAAATACTACCACATTGGTGCTGACTTTTGGTGAGTGTTTATCACCCATACCGGAAGCTATTAAAACGGCAGCGCCGCATCCGGCAATTACTGCTCCGGTTCCGCCAATGATCAGGATCTTTCTGGTTTTCTTTTTTGCCTGATTCGCGTTTTCAACCGTGCCTGAGTCCGTATTGGTAAGGCCCCTGGTAATTGATGATGCAATGCTGGTAACACCACGCTCGAGGATTTGATTGATTCCGCCTCTGGTTTTGAAAACATCACTGATTATGATTTCACCTGTCTTTACATCTAAAACCCTGACCGACAGTACGGTGAAACTACCCGCTTTTCCCACTGACCCAACAATCACCGATTCAACACCAAGGATGGTTCCCATTGCCACAGCATCATCATTACTGGTAATACCTTTCTGCATCAAGCCTTTTTCTTCAAGAACAGCCTTCATCTGAGCCCGTTCAATCATACGGATTCTGGTGTCGCGAAGCAGCTCTGAGCGGAGCTGTTCTGAGACGACCAGTACTTCGCTTTGCGCAACTCCCTGATACTGCAGATCACTGACAGCGAGAGTGACTGCTCGATATTGTGCATTGATTGTAAAACAGGACACTGCTGTAAGGAAAATTGAATGGATGAGTATTTTCATGTATAGATCTCCTGATAAAACGATCTATCTATAAAATACTTTTACGAAGAGGACCGTATGTGTGATTATAATCACACTCGATGCATAAAACGGTAATTGGCGGATGTTGACCATCTAATGCAAATTTGTTAAGATCGGCTTTCTCGTGGAGAGAATCAGACGAGGTACTTCAGTCGATAGCCTTGATTTTAAGCCATTGCTTTTTCTTTTTCTCTTCAGAAGGTTCTTCCGGATCGATAATGCCGGCTTTCTGACGAAGAGTACGCCTGATAATTTTTCCAGAGCGGGTGAGCTCTTTTGGGTTCCACTTTCCATAATATCGTGCTCCGGGAACAAGTGCCGAAGCAGTTTCGTTTTTATCTGCTATCGACCAGTTGCACCAGCTCAGGTGATTTTTATCCATGAAAGAAAACCACTCCTCTGTTTCCAGACTATCCAGAAAACCATCCCCCGATGCCAGGCAGGTGCCAAACTCAGAGACAAACAGTGGAAGACCCTTGTTAAGAGCATACTGTGCTTTGGCACGAATATCTGCTCCATGGGTTGCCGCGTAAAAATGAAGTGCATACACCAGGTTTTCTCCCTCGAGAGGATCATCTGCAGCTTCATCTACATTCTGACACCAGAACGGCGTCCCTACGATTATGAGATTATCAGGGTCGATTTCTCTGATAGCAGAAATGATATTCTTAGAGTACGGTTTCACTATCTCCGACCAGGATACTCTCTCCGGTTCGTTGAAAATTTCGTAGATGACATTTGGGTACTCTCCATAGCGGCGGGCCATCTCTTCGAAAAACTTCCGGGCTTCCTTTTCGTTTTCATGAGCAAAGTGATCGTGCCAATCAATGATCACATAAATGCCTCTTTTAATGGCCGCATCGACTACCACCTCTATTTTGTTTCTCTCTGAGCCATCATAGAGGTAGCCGCTCTGGGTAGGGGCATGCTTTACTCCCATTGCAGCACGCACTACCTGGATTTTCCAGTCGTCAACAAGCCAGTTCACCAGTTTTTCATTGTAAAACTGCCCCATCCACTGGCTCCAGAAAAGGCTCATGCCCCGCAGCTGTGTGGGTTGGCCCTGCTGATCGATAATTTTATTTCCTGCAACACTGAGTTTTCCGTGTTGTTCAACAGGTGTCTGTGCTGAGATCATAAGTACTGATGTGCCGATCAGTGTCACTAGCTGCATCCATCTGAGGTTCATTAGTAAATTCCTTGTGTATAGCCTGTATAATGCTACTGTATTAGTTCGATTCTTCTGCATTCCCGTTCACTAAGGCATGCCCCGCTGATACCTCATGAATTCTGTTCCTGAGGAAACTCTTATCAGTTTTATACTTTGCATAGATGGTTCCAGAGAGATGAAGAATGTCTGTAATCTGAGTTTGTATGGAGAAAAATCCAGCATACAGCTATGGGGAAACTGTAGAATTACTGTTTAATTTTTCCTTCATCTCTTTGAAAAAGTTTTCAATAAAGAGCTGCTTTTCCTCATCCTGTTTTTCCCCGATTTTACCATCGAGAAACTCTTCGGGGATCTCTCTGAGAAAGGGGCAGGGGGTAACAGTCCGCATCTTTCCTCTGTACACCTTGGTGCCCGGATAGGTAAGGAACAGGCGTTTCTGTGCACGTGTCATACCCACATAGAATAACCGTCGCTCCTCATCGACCTTGCCCTCTTCGATGGCCCGTGGAGAAGGGATGTAATCTTTATCCAGGGCGGCAAGGAATACAACCGGGAATTCCAGACCTTTGGATTTATGCAATGTCATGAGCACTGCCCCTTGTCGAGTCTTCTCGTTTTCATTGTCTTCAGTAGATATGAGTGCTATTTCCTGGAGATAGCCGGAAAGAGTAGGTTTTTTTTTGCGAAATTTTTGTTCGTAAATCTCTAACCCATGTATCATCTCTTCAATATTTTCCAATCGTCGGGTGTGGGTGTCCTCATCTTTATATGCTTTGGAAAGGTGGTGAAGATACCCTGTATCGGTAAGCAGGTCCCGAACGGCATGTGAGAGGGCTCCACTCTGGAATTTCTGGTCAGATGTACGAAACAGGTCTAAAAAAAGATCGATTTTTCTATGCTGATCCTCACTGATTTTCTGTAGATCTCCATGACGTATCATGGCATCCCAGAGACTCATTTTCCGTAACCCCGCGAATTCATCGAGTAGTTCTAATGTTGTGGGGGTGATACCTTTGTTGGGGACTTTTAGTACCCGCATCATGCTGAGTTCGTCGTGAGGATTGGCAAAGAACCGCAGATACGCCAGGACATCCT
>OBJA01001219.1_pt1 | contig 18557 bp, 14 predicted proteins | sample 1519751 | NCBI WGS metagenome assembly OBJA01 (sample SAMEA3881238, study PRJEB22517) | soil metagenome | biome: lake sediment; feature: soda lake sediment; material: sediment, water from around vicinity | place: India | collected 2013-12-23 | depth 3 m
GTAAAGGTAGTATCAATGGTAAGGATTTCATTGCTTACCTGAGCGCCATCAACATAGAGGAGCATGTGTCCATTATCATAAACGCCGGTGATCAGTTTCCACTCCTGTGCAGCAGCTGGAGCACGTACCGCATTCCAACCGGAGCCGCTTCTGAAGTGAAACAGTTCCCACTGATCGATATTGTGGATCTGTAATCCATAATGGAAGTCGCCTTTGGAGAGAATCGTATGATATGCACTATCGAGAGCATCCGCATAGACCCATGCAGAGATGGTATAGCTGTTGTTTTCAGAAAAGTTCAAAGAACTTTCAGCTGTCCTGGGTAGAGAGTAATAATCTGATGTGCCGTTAAATGCCAGTGCTGAACCGATAGGGCCATCTGTTTTGCGTGCGTAGGAGAGGGTGTCTCCCGGTTCTCCATAGAAGTTGTTAATTGTTGCATCCCAGATGTGTCGTGATGATTCTGCAAAGTGAAACACTGCCTGGAACCCCGATGTGGTATCAAACACCTGAGCCGCAGGTATCTCTGATGGAGCTTTGCTGCCCCAGTACATCTTTAATTTTTGTGTACTGCTTGCTCCAAAGATTGTATCTGTTCGCACCCAGATCTCAGCTTTCTTCTGCCAGGAATCCCAGCGCTCAATCTTGTGAGGGAGGGGGGTGTTATCGGTTTTAAAGAATCGTATATCGCCACCATCACCGGCTGCTTCACTGAAATCAAAGTTACTCTCTGTAAGGCGGACCAGAATCGGAAAACCGAAAAGGTCACCCGGTATATCTGCACCTGAGGCGGTTGTGTTGAGAATCAGTGTACATGCATGAGCCCAGATCGCTCCAGAAGATATGTGGAGCGTTCCAACATTTGATGTTGAGTCGGGTAACACCTTCAGGCTGTTGATTTTGTGAGATACGACAATTTCCGAATCAGTAGTTATCTCCAGGTCATAGGTGCCTTTTGGCATATTGGAAATGATGAATGTGCCATCTGTGGAATCAATTTGGAAAACTCGCTCCATGCCATACACTCTCACAAAGGAGGGGGTGTAGTGGGTGGAGAACATGGCTTGCCCATTGATGGAACCGGTTTTCCACAACGTGTCTTCAGAGATGTTAATGGTCCTGTTTTCTGTTCCGGTGCTGCAGGAGAGCAGTGCTGCATGCTGCATATGATCGGTGATCTCTATAGAGTAGGATCCGGTATCTGAGATTTCGATTCTGAATGAACCATCCGCCGAGGTAGTTGTTTCATTCTGAACGGATTGGGGCGACTGACTTGTGGGAAGTGCGGCAAGGTAGTTACGCTTTCTGGCGATAACCGATGCTCCGGGGACACCATCGCCGGATGGGTAGATAACTTTCCCTGCAAATGCCACCGTTTCCGATCCTGGTCCCTGGGCGGTCTGTTCGGTGCTGCAGGCAATCTGTAATAGAAATACCAGCATGCATCTTAGTATGATATTCTTAAGCATCTGAATTCCCCTTTATTTGTTTTGTTAAAGGGAACAGTTGAATGTTGAGCTGATAAACCCTGTCCTCTGAACTGTCCTGTTCGGCTATGGCAAGGAGACGATGGCGTATCTGCTGGAGCTCATCTTCGAAACGTTTATATCCGCTCTGTGATAAACTCATTGTCAGTGTGGAAAACTGACGCTCATTCCGGGGAAAATTATCCAGTGCAGCTTTAGCCAGGTGCAGAACCGCCTGCTGGTAATTGTTGATGTAAAAAGATTGTGCATCGGGACCGGTGGTAATGCTCTGATTATCGGACCTGTGATAAAGACCCAGCTCATCTTTTTTGATTAAACCCCATTTTAATAGTCGGTTGATTGCTGTTTTGGCCTGCTGCGGGGTTATGGAAGGTTCAAGGAGCCTGGCCAGCTCTTTGAAATCACCATAAAATGAATAAAAATGTAGCAGCTCACGAATTGCACTGTAATACCATTTGTCGTAAAAAGCAAACAGCTTTGCATCGATTTTCTTGATCCGTGAATGTCTGAATGAGGTAAGTTTTTCAAAAAATATTCGCTTATCATCGTGACATTTTGCCTGATTGTAGCAGATAAGGGTTTGAAAATAGGCCCGCTGGTTATCGGTGAACCCCAAAAAAGTACTGAACTTACCAGCCAGTTCCAGAGATATGTTGCTTCTGCCCTTAATGAGTTGGCTGAAAAAACTTGCAGAACGGAATCCTACCTTCTCTGCTATGTACCGTACAGTGAAAAAAGAATGTTTTGACTTCTGTTCGATATAATAATCGTAGAGAAATTTACGGTAATCGGTGTAGTCAAATATATTCATGTCCGCAATCAAATCCCTGGTAAGGCAATGCAGTTTGTTGTAAATAACAGAAACAGCCCTCTTTAACCTAAATAGATGTAGAATACAAGATACAATGATGTATCTGGAAACTCAAAACAGTTTGTTTCATTGTAGCCGCTTTTGTGTAGTGAGAAGATTCCCACACGACATTACCTATGCTGTGTCGTCATTCGTTGTTTAAATGGGGCGGTATTGACGAACTGGCGTGCTCGACTCCGATCATCACGGATGGTTTCCTCTCTGCAGATTAAGACAGATGCTGCTGTATAATGAAGTTATCGGATTTTCTATATTGCGATCTGGTTCTCTGGATACTATAATGACAACATGAATTCAGTAATACATCAGGCAGGGGCAATTCTTTTCCGTACTGAACACGGTCTGAATCAGGTGTTGCTGATCAGAGCGAAAAAGGACCAGGGGAAATGGATATTTCCGAAGGGGCATGTAGAACCAGGCGAATCTGAGACTGATGCTGCTCTTCGAGAACTTCTGGAGGAATCTGGAATGCAGGGAAAGTTGATCGGAAAAGCAGGAACACTGGAATATCAAAATAAGGGACGTTACTACAAAGTTGAGTACTACGTGTACCTTTTTGAAGAGAAAATCAGTAATGGTGAACCAGGAAGAGATCCGCAGTGGTATCCGATCGATGTTGCACACCGTACACTATCATATCAGAGTTCCAGAGATCTGCTCATTGCGGCAAGTAAGCTGACTGGATACAGATCTGTTTAAAAGAGTTGAGAAACTGCTTGCATAGATTTCACAGAATCCTTCCATACTTTTCTGCACGAGATTATTTTTTACTCTTTCCGAAGTATTAGATCTTGAGAGTTGGAGTACACGAATCTGATTTCGGGAAAACTATCGGGATATAAAAATCTACAGTTACCATCGTAAGGTTTGGTTTTGAAACTGTTACCGATTTATAAAGAGTATACCTTCCAGAATAATTCTTTTCAGCCCGTATCTATATGTATCTGTACCGCGTTCAGGAGTGATAATGGGAAGAGCACTGACTGAGGCTGAGAAGCCATTTTTCAATGACAGTGAGATGAAGCGAGACTGCAGAAAATCTCAGTATCATTCAGATTATTTAGGAGATATCGTCTGTGCTGCCACTTTCGCTCCACCGGGAGTAGAGGTTGACACGGCTGTTCGGTGCAGGAGACGCCCGGAGCGGAAGCTATGTCATGGTCTTATCAGATTACGCCTTAGTGAAGAGCCTGCGGAACTTTCATGGTGGTGTCCGGTCTGTGGTGACCATGGTGTAATCCGTAACTGGACTGGAACACCAGGTGCGCTCAGTCATATTACCGGAACAATTTTTGTAGACGGTAGTGAATACTGCGAGATTGAACTGACAAAAAAAGAATATGAACTTCTTTCAGAGATCTCAGTGCTTGAACCCGGGGCGGAGAAGATTGTTCAGGATGCAGTCATCACTGATAAGGGGATGTTACTTCTGGGTCCACTGGAGTCCATGGATATCCTGCTGGGGTATATCGCATTTGAGGCTAATTACGAATCAAAAGTTCGTCGTCAACAGGCTCTGAATAGGTTATTTGATAAGATCGGCCGTTCCCTTGAGGGAACCTGGTGAAGAGATCTCCCACTTTTAAAGCCTACTTCTACTACTAAAATATTGATTAATTCTATCCTGTTCGGGTATAATATGCGTATGGGTAATAGAATTAAAGTTCCTCTGGAGAGTGTTCGTCCTGGCATGTTTGTGGAAGACGTGCTGAATGAAAAAGGAATACTGCTTTTTTCTGCTAATACTCTTATAGCTGGTTTTCATCAGATCGATGCTCTGCGGCGTCAGGGCGTTTCTTATGTTGATATTGACCTGAATAAAAGTCCCAATAAGGAACTTTCGGGAATTGTTGAACCCCAGTTTCCGGTATCAGAACAAAAGCTAAAGCTTCAGTTGGATATTACTGAAATAAAAAAGGCCCGGTCTATTCGCTCTAAAACCGTAGCAGCGGTTAATGAGATGATGGCATCTGCGAGGTCCGGGAGGCTTTTTTCAATTAAAAGTATAACCAGTGCTGTTGAGGCTTTGGTAGAAGAGGTTATCGTAAACCCAGATATATTCATAGGGTTATGTCAGCTCAAATCACATAGTGACCGATTGTACACCCATTCTGTTAACGTCTCAGTACTGATGGCCGGATTGGCTTCGGCGCTGGGTTATTCCAAAGAACGTATTCTTCAGGCGGGTATTGGTGGGATACTCCATGATATAGGGAAGGTGCGTTTATCTGAGCGACTTACCTCCAAAAAGGGGGTATATACTCGTCAGGAGATGGAACTGATCAGGATGCATCCTCAATTTGGGCTTGAAATTATTCAGCAATGTAATCGGGATATACCAGATCGATCCAGGATGGTTATTGCTCAGCATCATGAACGTATCAATGGCAGTGGGTTTCCAAAACAGCTTAAAGGAGAGAGAATTGAGGAAATGGCACAAATCTGTGCTATTGCCGACACCTATGATCAATTAACAACAGAGAGTCCGATTCGAAGCGCCTGTCTGCCGCAGGAAGCGCTTGCCCTTATTTTTCAGGGTTCCGATGAAGAGTATCCTAGAAGATTTGTTGAACATTTCACTAAATTGCTTGGAATTTACCCCGTCGGTAGTTTCGTGAAACTGGAAAGCGGAGAGATGGGAGTTGTCGTAAAAATTAATCGAAAAAGTTTACTCCTCCCTAAGGTAATGATACTGTTTCAAGCAGACGGCAGACTGATATCTGTTCCATATATAAGGGATCTATCTGATCCGGAACAGGAAAAAGAGCGGGACCTGTGGAAAATTAACTGCTCACTGGACCCCGTGAAGTTTGGCATCCAGCCAACAAGTGTCCTCATGAGAGAGTTCTCGATTTCAGAGAGGTGACTCTGAACAGATCTCCAGACGTATTCATTCAATTCACTCTTCTGATACTTTCCCCATTTCCGTTATAAAAACATCAAATAAAGTGAAAAATTCGCTATATTAGCTATATAGCACATTAAAAGACACTTGAATCAGGAACTGAAATGAGACGTTTGTTATACTCAGAGGAAAAGGTCCGGGGTATTTTAATCGGTACGTTGTACGGTGATGCAGCAGGAGCCAGGTTTGAGGGTTTGGATCCAGATCAGATACCCCCCCTGGACTTTCAGTATCTGGTAGAGCAACCCGCAAGAATGTACACAGATGACACTCAGATGAGTATTTCGGTGTTCGAGGAGATGGTTGAGCACGGAACTATTGATCAGCTTTCATTGCGTGATAAATTTCTGAAGAGGTTTTCTCCATGGCGAGGGTATAGTGGGGGAATGCTTGAAGTGATGGAGCAGTGGCGTGATGGTATTTCCATAGACGTGGCTGCACGATCTCTTTATCATGGAACAGGCAGTTTTGGTGATGGTGCAGCAATGAGAGTTGCACCGATCAGCGCTTTTTTCAGACTTGAGCAGCTTGATGAACTCATTGAGCAGGTAACGCTATGTTCATCATTGACCCACACCCATCCATACGGAATAGCCGGAGCGGTTCTTCAGGCATATGCCGTATTATTGGCTTTGAATGAGATTCCGCATAAGGAGTGGATGAGTCGGCTTTTTGAATTGCCGATAGAGAGTGCTTTTAAGATCAAACTCAACACTGTTGCTACTTGTCTGGATCAGCAGGCATCCCCAAATGACAGTGCCCGTATAATCGGGAACGGCTCAGATGCCATGCAGGCGGTTTCTGCAGCACTATATTCTGCACTGAGGAATAAACTTTCATTCACCGACACGATGCTGTTTGCGTTTTCCATGGGTGGAGATACCGATACAATCGGAGCAATGGCTGGAGCCATAACTGGTGCATGGAATGGATCATCTGCGGTTCCACCCGAATGGATCACAGCTTTAGAAAATGAATATGAGGGAAAGGATTATATCGAGAGATTAATATCTGATGCTTGCAAGAGTTTGTAAGAGATATTCGGAGGGGAGAGGATTCGAACCTCCGGTAGGGTTACCCCTACGCAGGTTTAGCAAACCTGTGCCTTAAGCCAGCTCGGCCACCCCTCCATTTGAGGTTCTTAAATATATACCTCGAATTTATAAAAAACAAGCGAATGATATAAAAAACTATACGTACTCCACTATTTAAGCCAATAGCAGCTTCTGTAAGGTGTGTTTTTTTTCAGGCAACTGTTTGTAGTTAATTAAAATTTGATTATTATTTTGACAATAGAGGTGTTTGGTGGTATTGTTATGTGAGGACCACCTGTAATATCAGGGTTTGTCCCAGGGTTTAATTTTTCTAGTGCATTGCTGATGCTGGAAATGTATACTTACAATTTATATATGTTTTTCGATACATGCCCATTCTCTTTGCGACCATCAGGAATGCTGGTTCTGGCGGATGGTTTTCCTCTCAATACCGGAAGTCATTCAGGTAAATTACCGGATTCTTTATCAAAATTTTTTTGCCAGATGATCAAGATTTCATGCGTTTTTCAGGAGAACTATGGAAAGTAAGGACCTAAAAGCGACTTATTACGGGTATCTTCGCTATTTTCTGGCAAAAGATGAATCTACGGCTACATCTTACGATAAATACATGGCCCTTGCTTATGCTGTACGAAGTGAGATGGTTGACAATTGGATCAAGACCCAGAAATGTTACCATGAACAGAACACGCGACGTGTCTATTTTCTTTCGATGGAGTATATCTTTGGAAAAAATCTTCTTCAGAATATGCTTAGTCTGGGCATTGAGGAACCAATCTCCTCAGCGGTGCGCTCTTTGGGTTTTTCAATAGATGAATTGTATCTGCAGGAAGATGATTTTGAGTTGGGGAATGCCGGAAAGGGGAGGGTTGCTGTATGTCAGCTTGAATCTATGGCAACTCATGGAATTCCGAGTATGGCTTATGGATTACGATATGATTATGCTCAATTTCAGCAAGATATAAGAAATGGTGTCCAGATGGAACGGCCTTATGATTGGCTCCACAGGGGGCACCCCTGGGAGATCGTGCGGCCTGAATACTCCTGCAAAATCAGTTTCTCAGGTGAGTGTCGTCCGGTGGATACAAAAAATTCTCTGGGACCGTATGGCTGGAATGGCTCAGAGCAGGTGCATGCTGTACCGTATGATGTGCCGATACCTGGTTACAAAAACAATGTCGTGAATACTCTTCGGTTATGGTCCGCCCGGGCATCAGAGGAGTTTCTTCCCGATTATGCCAACCATGGCGATTATGTGCGCGCTTGTGAGGAAAAATCGCACTTAGGTCGGATCACGAAAGTGTTGTTTCCCGATGAAGATGTGCGGAGGGCTACAGAACTTCGCATGAAACAGCAGTATTTTTTCGTCAGCGCCGCAATTCAGGATATAATCCGACGATTTAAGATTCAGAATAAGAGCATTCTGGATCTGGATAAAAAAATAATCATTCACCTCAACGGAAGCAGATGCGCATTGGCTATTCCTGAACTAATGCGTATTCTGGTTGATGTGGAGCATGTTCCATGGGATCGGGCCTGGGGAATAACACGTAATGTGTTTGCCTATACAAGCAATGCAGTCTGTAAGGATAATCTCGAAGCATGGCCCGTTTATAAAGTTGCTCAGGTTTTGCCCCGGCATATGCAGATAATTTTTGATATCAATCAGATGCATCTTGAGGAGGTTCGAAAAACATTCAATTCAGACCCTGAATTTGTTCGGGATCTTTCGCTCATTGAGGAGGGTGAGGTAAAGAGGATTCGCCTCGCCAGTCTTGCTGTTCAGAGCTCTTTTTCCGTTAATGGAGTATCGCGTGAGCAATCTGAAACGCTGAGGAGAAAACTTTTTCCCGCTTACTCCCAGTGTTTTCCTGCAAAATTCAATAGTAAAACTATAGGAATCGGGCACAGACGTTGGTTGCTTTGCGCAAACAGACCACTAACAGACCTGATTAACTCAGCTATTGGCGACCGGTGGCTTACCTACCCTGATGAGCTTCAGGAATTGGAAAAGTTCCTTGGGGATAAAACCTTTCTACAAACTCTCAGAAGCGTGAAAATGCAATCCAAATCAGTGCTTTCACAAATGCTGAATAGTGTAATAGGCACCGAAGATGCGACAGCGCTGTTTGATATCCAGAGTGGAAAAATACACCCCTATAAGCGGCAGGTACTTCATATCTTTCACATCCTCCATCGCTACCTGCAGGTGAAATCGGGGAAAACTCCACGGTGCAAAAGAGTACATATCTTTGCAGGAAAAGCCTCACCATCCGACTTTCTTGCCAAGCAGATTATTCACCTGATCAATGTTACTGCTGATCTGGTAAATAAAGATCCGGAAATCTCAGAGTATATGAAAGTGGTGTTCATTCCAAACTTTGGTATGAGCTGGGCCGAAAGACTGGTTCCTGCAGCAGATCTTTCAGAACAGATCTCGACGGCTTCTTTTGAGTCAGCAAGTACATTTATCATCAAATATGCTTTTAATGGTGCAATAACCGTTGCCAGTCGAGGTGGAACAAATACTGAAGTCGCTGAAAAGATCTGCGCAGAAAATATTTTTATGTTCGGGAAAACCTCTGAAGAAATATGTGGTCTTCAGAACTATCGTCCCTATGAACTATTGTCATCTGATCCGCGATTACAAGATATCTTTACGTTCCTTGAAGAAAAATTGAATTCAGTTGCTGAGGGATCGGCTATTTACCCGTTGATCTCCTCATTGCGGGATTTCGACAGATATTGTGTTCTGGTTGATTTCGATGATTATCTGAGAAAACAGGACCAGATAGATCAACTGTATAGTGATACATTGCAGTGGGCGCAGAAATGCCTTCTGAACATAGCCAGAATTGGCTGGTTTTCAAGCGACAGAAATGTGTTAGAATATTCCCGGGATATCTGGAAAGTACTATCGAAATGAAAAAAGAGGCAAAGCTAAGCGGCATTCCAGTGGTATCTGGCTGGGGGATGGGAACCGCTTATTTTGTAGGCAGGGCCGTTCAGCAAACTTCGACTGTATCCATCTCTCGTCAGGATGTTGGCGATGAGATAATGCGTTTTAATGAGATCCGTGAATACGCCAAAAGAGACTATCGGCAATATATCTCCGATCTTGGTGGCTCTTCTACCGTCGATGTCTCGATCCTCAACATATACGAACACATCATCGATGACCCCGCTTTCATTGGGCAGGTAGTTGAAACAATCTCAACTAAACTCTTTGATCTTGAGACCTCAATCCGACTCGTTTCAAATGATTTTATCAAGCGCTTTGATTCTGCCGGAACTGCGTACTTTAAAGAACGCAGCAGTGATATGGTTGAGATTTGTGAAAAGCTGATCTCTTATCTCTACCAGGATAATGGGCGCGCAAAGACATTTCTGGAACCGGTTGTACTTGTTGTGTTACGTACCTTTACTCCGACAGATATCCTATCCTACGATAAATCAAAAATTCAGGCGGTAATCACAGCCAGTGGTGGAAAAACCTCTCATGCTGCGATTCTTGCCCGTTCCTACTCAATTCCGGTTGTTTCTGGGATTCGGAACATTACCGACAGTATCCGTCCTGGGGACCAGGTACTGGTTGATGCTGAAAAGGGGACTGTATATATACGGCCACCAACGGTAGTGGTAAGCCGCTATAAAAAACAGACTTACGACGAAGGTGCTCTCGAAGCGCTCAAGAGAAAATGGCGCAGGCCTGTATACACAAAAGATGGTGTGCAGATCGATGTCCTGGCTAATATCTCATTACCAGACGACGTAGATGATGCAAATGAATATGGAGCTGATGGGATCGGTCTTGTTCGAACTGAGTACCTGCTTTCAAATCGCAAAGAGATGCCTTCTGAAGAGGTTCAATTCGAGTATTATAAAAGGATACTGGATAAAGCCGGGAAAAAGCAGTGTGTCATTCGACTGATGGATATTGGGGGGGATAAGGTTCCTCAATTTTTCGATATGCCTCCGGAATTTAACCCGTTTATGGGATGGAGAGCTATTCGAATCTTTCTCGAAAGAAGAGATCTATTTGAAACTCAGATTGCCGCTATCATGAGGGCTGGTGAAGGATCTGAGTACTCCATAATGATGCCGATGGTAACTACGCTCCAGGAGTGGCTCGAAGCAAAAGCGATCATTAGTCAGGTTGCTGCAAGTCTGAACATGAGAATGCCACGGTGTGGGGTGCTCTTTGAAGTCCCGCTTGCGATTCTCGAAATGAGCACATTCATGAAAGAGATTGATTTTGCTTCGATTGGAACGAATGATCTGATACAGTACCTTAGTGCTGCAGATCGTAATAACGCCAAAGTAAATTATCTCTATAACCCGATTGAACCCGCATTCCTCCGCATTATTCGCAATGCAATTAAATGCGCCAACGACAATGGCATGCCATTATCGATCTGTGGTGAAATGGCTGGTAACCCTATCCATTCAGTCCTGCTGGTTGGTCTTGGATTGCGGCGGTTCAGTGTTATTCCTCGAAACATACCGCTGATAAAAGAGCTCATTGCCAATATCAGTTTTGTTGAAGCGGCTGAGAGTATTTCTCATATCGAAGCTATTGAATCTACTGAGGATATGGCTTATTGGCTCAAGAGTTTGAATAAGCGACTCTTAGGCGATGTCCTTCAGAAACTGCCCATTACAGTCGATGTTTAGCTCCTGAAAGTACTAGCCGTTGTGATGTGGGTAATTCTGTCACCTGACTTTCAGGTTCGTTCCATCCCGATCAGTCTTAAAAATTCATTACGCGTGGCATTTTCTCTCCTGAAACTTCCTAACATCGCTGAAGTAATCATTTTCGAGTTCTGCTTTGAAACCCCTCGCATCATCATGCAAAGGTGCTGGGCTTCAATAACCACTCCCACCCCTTCTGCATCAATAGGGTCCATAAGGCTGGAAGCAATCTGCTGGGTAAGGCGTTCCTGTACCTGCAGGCGACGTGAAAAACAATCGACCAGCCTGGCAAGTTTGCTGACCCCATAAACCCGATCCTGAGCAATATAGCCTATATGGCATTTCCCAAAGAATGGCAACATGTGATGCTCGCACATGCTGTATACTTCGATGTCTCTTACGATAATCATGTGGTTGCACTCTTCGTGGAAGATTGCCGTTTTGATTATTTCCTCGGGCGTCTGCTTATAGCCGGACATCAGGTGTTCGTATGCTTTGGCAACTCTTTTTGGAGTATCGAGGAGACCTTCTCGTCCCGGATTTTCACCAATGGCCATAAGTATCTGTCGTATTGCATCTTCCAATGACATCGTAACTCCATACTTTAAAGTAAGGTGAATTGGATTGATCTTAAAAATATACTGAGCCTGCTATGTATCCAACGCCGATGATCTTGTTTTCTGCAGAATGGTAACGATATTTGTAACTACTGTTCAAACCTGCACGTTTATTTCTTTGAACTGAGTAGGGGAAGATGATATTTTAATTATCCATGTAAATGAATATGTCTGGGTGGGACTGGTGTGAGTATGAACAGCTCCGGAGTAATGTCCTCCAGGATCTTTAAGAATAGAATTCAAAGGCAGGACTAGTATGCATATTTCAAAGCAGCGTACCTCCTCTTCTTTCGGGAAAGGGATATTCCTCTTAATCTTTCTTGTAGTCGCATTTTTCATCTATAATCGAGTCACAACAAAAGGACTCCCGGGAAACCTAGCCAATCTGGTGAACACTGAGTTCGAAAACTATCGTAACCTTCAGGAGTTTGATGAGCATGTGAAGGATTCATTGAAAAAAGAGTTCGGTGGTTTTTGGGTTTATGAAACAGCTGATTCACTTGCACCGGTTCAGAAAGTGGAACACCTTGAACTTCGGGATAATGGTATAATCTGGCAGGCTTTCTTCTGGTTTATCTGCCTTCCTTCCGGGGATACCATCACCTTTTCACAAATACGTCATGCGTACCTCAATCCCTATGCACGTGTTCCTCATTCTGGGGGGTATGCCTGTGATGTGCGGGTGATACGCCAGGCTTTTATAATTGGCAATGATACCTGCTACGGAGACAGTCATATTGATGAGTTGTGGCATGCAGAAAAGTTTGATGATGAATTTGTTCTCAACAGGCGAGAATATACGGCTTATGGAGGCGACATTGAGAATTTTTTCCCGGAAGGGACAGTTGATCTGGTTGATAAGCTGCTGATGAAAAACTGCAGCAGGGGCGCAAGCCTTCCGGAATACAGCAAGGTATTGTTGCAGGAAAAGCTCTCTGCAAGTCCCCCTATAGTCTATGAGGAAGAGGGGATACGACAGTGGGTCAGTCACTATTATCAGCCTGCTGTTCTTGAAGAGTTAGTTCTGGCTACTTCCGCCATGATTCCTGTTCCGGACAGTGTGCAGGTAGATTTCAGGTTGTCTTCGGAGGGAAAGGTGATTGGGGCAGAGCTGAAGAAGTCCAGTATTTTTATTAACGGGAAGTTTGAACAGATGCTCTTGCGGGAGATAGGGAGCTGGGTTTTCCCAAAATCCATTCAGGGAAGTAAGTCAAAAAGGGTTTCTCACACTTTTTACTTCTAACAGATTCGGTGATGCAGCACCTGTACCAGGATTAGGTTTTTCATCGAAGGTGTATATAAGGCGAGTATGGTAAAAAACAGGTTACCAATGACACATATAGGTTCAGTATCTACTGAATCATCAGTGCTTGGCTTGGGATGTTGGGCTTTGGGTGGACAGGATTGGGGAGCTCAGGATGACAGCGATTCACTCGATACAATCAAGGCGGCTTATGAGCGGGGTGTAACGCATTTCGATGCCGCACAGGCCTATGGGAAAGGGCATGCTGAAGAGCTCCTTGGACGCGCTCTGAAAGGGGTAAGGGAGCGGGTTTTTATAGCATCAAAAATGATGTTTACCCCCGGCGAGAAAGTTGAAGCATCTATCCAGGCCAGTCTCAAGCGACTTCGAACCGATTATGTCGACCTGTTCTACATTCACTGGCCACGCAAGAATGCTGACTTGGAAAGCATGATGGAAGGGCTTGTGCGGGCACGGGAAAAAGGGCTTATAAAGGGAATCGGTGTTAGTAATTTCTCTGTTGCGCAAATGAAGCAGGTTATGGCTGTGGGGGCTGTTGATGCGCATCAAATCTGCTATAATCTTCTCTGGAGGTGGGGTGAGCATGAGTTGATTCCATTTTGCAGAGAGCATGGAGTGGCGGTCATTACGTACAGCTCTGTTGCCCAGGGTATTCTTTGCGGGAAATTTCCCAGGGAGATTGAGTTCGCCCCAGGTGATCACCGCAAAAGAACTGTGCTGTTTGGTAATGATGTCTGGCCGGGTGTTTATGATGGAGTGGAACACCTCAAGAAGATTGCTGCTTCTGCTCATCGTCCATTGGTGGATTTAGCGATCAGATGGGTCTTAAGCAGGCAGGGGGTAACGGCGATTTTGGTGGGTGCACGAAACAGTTTGCAAATTGAGCAGATCGTTAAGGCTCTGGATGGTGAGATCGATCCAATTTTCATGAATCAGCTAACCACCCTAAGTGATTCTATCAATAAAAATATTCCTGATACGGGAAATATTTTCAGGTGGTATCCTTAAAATTTCCCCTCAGAACTAATCTGAAAGGGTCTGTTTGGAATACTGATCTCCTTCTTATTCCTCATCGAGACTCTTTAAAAAATTATCTCTGCGCCGTTTTGAAATGATGATAAAAGATACTGCTCCTCCACCGGCAACCAGGGCTATAACCGCAAGCAGTAAACCGATAGGTGATCTCTCTTTCTTAGAATTTTCAGAAACAGCCGTGCCAGTGATTGAGTCTGGAACAGAGGTTTTAGATGAATCAGTTGATGCTGACACTGGCTCTGCAGACTTTTTTTCCTGAATATAGCGGACAGTTATCTTTTTAATACCAGGAATTTTAAGGCGTTCCTCTTTGAACGTAATGGCATCGTTCCATTTATGTGAAAAGAGACCAGAATCATTCATCCGAATTAAAAATGGATAATAGACTGAGTTGGAGAAGCCGTAAAAACTATCCCATAGATCAATTTTTACCGTTATTGCTCCAATGAAGGTACTGTTTTTGATGATCGGTTTACTCCACACAAGGTAATATCTCCCAAGGTCACCCTCTTTGGTTACGGCGTAATAGTCTTTTTTGCTCTTTTTAACAGTTTGAAACCATTTTTCTTTAGTTACATTTTCGTTTGGGCGATCTGCTTTTTTTCCTCTGACTACTGCAGAGATTATCTTGCCTTTTGAGTTTGTGCGGATCAGCGCATAAAAGGCCTGGTTTTTTCTAAGCTCGGTCACAAAAAGTCTCTCTGCATTACTCAAGCGGGTACTTTTTAGAGCTGGCGATTTGGCGATCCGGGTAAATATTGAATCCATCTTTTCATAATGTTTGTTGATAGATTCTTCTATGGTGGTGGGGGCTGCATTCGATACTTGTGCGAATTGCATGACTGATAAAAGGAACAGTAGTAAAAATTTTCCGTTTTGTATCAATTTGCCACCTCACTGCGAAGATCACTTTGTTTAATGTCACAACTAATAATATAACCCATTACACCGGAAATACCAGTATTTTCTAAAATGAAATAGTATCTCTGCCAGCCCATGCAAATTATTGTTTGTTATCGAATGCTTTTCATGCTGAGTAAAGGGGGCGATTTCTGATTGGTTTTGGTGATTCGGAAATCGCCTTCATGATGAGTTATACCTGACGGTATAAGTGCTGGAAGGGAGCCACTGGCTTTCTTTCCAGGGGCACTCTCTATCAGGCTCTCGCTGAACGGTAATAGCGCATTTTTTTCTGAAATGCTTGCCAGTTTCGAGGAATCGGGGTGGTTTGTGGCGGCTCCGGATAGGTGAAACCCGGGTACTTTTTCACCTCATACTGTTTCCCGGTGAGATACTCGATTCGTTTGAGATATTTCTTTTCCTCATCATCGACAAGGGTTACTGCTGTTCCCGTGCTCTCGGCTCGTCCGGTCCTGCCAATTCGATGGATATAATCCTCGGCAAAGGCAGGCGTTTCAAAATTAACAACATGGGATATGCCGTCGATGTCGATCCCGCGTGCTGCTATGTCGGTTGCTACCAGTACTTTGTATCTTTTCCGTTTGAAATCATCGAGCGCTTTGCGGCGCTGAGACTGTGATCGGTCAGCATGAAGAGCTGTTGAACTGACACCACTCTGGCTGAGTCGCCGAGCAATTCTATCGGCCCCATGTTTGGTGCGTGAAAACACAATTACCGTTTCAATCGTTTCGCTTTGGAGGATGTGGATGAGCAGATCCATTTTTGTCCCTTTTGAAGCAGTGTAAAACTCCTGAGTAACAGTCGAAACCGGAGAAAATGGGACTCCAATTTCCACCAGAACAGGTTTCTTCTGAATGCTGGCAATCAGGTTTTTGACATCTTTGGACATGGTTGCGGAAAAAAGCAGCGTTTGGCGATCAACGGGAAGGTAACCGATTATTCTGCGTACGTCCTGAATAAAACCCATGTCAAACATCCGGTCTGCTTCATCGAGGACAAGCATATCAATACCGGCTAAGCTGATACATTTGCGGTGGAGCAGGTCCAGGAGACGTCCCGGAGTTGCCACGACCACATCGCACCCCTGTTTCAATGATCGGATCTGATTGGTGATATTAACTCCACCGTATACACATACAGAGCGGACCTGAGTATAGGTGCCGTAAGTCATAACCGATTCTTCAATCTGCAACGCCAATTCTCGGGTAGGGGTTAAGATGAGTGCAAAGGGGTGAACATATTTGTGACTGTCAGGGCATTGTGTCAATCTGTTCAGTATTGGAAGCACAAAAGCTGCGGTTTTCCCTGTGCCAGTGGGAGCACAGCCGATAATGTCTCGTCCCTCCAGTGCCGGAGGGATCGCTTTTTGTTGAATGTCTGTTGGAATACTGTAACCGGATGCATAAATTCCCTGCATGATGGATTCGGGCAAGCCGAATGATGAAAATGACATAAACTCCTCTGGTTGAAATAATATGATTACCTCTCAGGTGGCCAGATTCTAGTAGAAATGGTCAGAAGAATAGCGAAAATCATTTCAAGAAGTGAACATAAGAGCTTGGAAGAGAATCATGCACCTTTTTAGAGGCGCATTTCACTTCTTGATTACTCCTGAAATACTGTGTAATGGCTCCTGAGTAATTTTCGACACAAACTACATACAGATGCAAAATAGCAGGAGAGCAGATGTGTGGTTTGTCTTGCGTATAACATTTTACACTTTAATATAACTGATGGCAACAGGCGAAAGGAGATTTGGTTTAAAAACTCGACACTCTTCTGAAGACTACAGAGATATACGAGTCTGGGGGATAAAAATTTGTCATGAACGTACACCATACTTCACTGAAAGGATAAATAGTTGGAAGTTGCTCTTGTTAGTACGGTTGCTGTGCCGGGGGGATGTTGTCGCACCAGGTTCGACTCTCTGATCCGCAGCACCCATAGCTAGAGGGACGGACTATGTTTATGTCATTATTGCCCTCATCTCAGAAGCGGAAAAAGATAGTCCGTCCCCTAATAAGTGTGCTGCATAATTTGATTCCGGTATCTATATTGAGAAATAGATAATCATGTATCAGTGTATTTTGTTTACGCTGATATGGTCAGAAGTTTTATGAAAAGGATTACTGAGGATCTCCATTCTCTGCGGGCGACCAGACTGGAGTACTGAACTAGTCCATCCAGTACTACACAATTTAAAAAACTACAACTACTCATTGATGAGATATCAAGGGGCGCCATGCGGAAGTACGTCAATCTTTTGAAAGGAGAATCCAGTGAATCTTTCTCCCGTTCCTCTTTCGCAATGGGAAATTGGTTGCTGTGGCAGGCTTATGATTGCCGGGCCTTGCAGTGCCGAATCACCAGACCAGCTTAAGAAAACAGCTTGTGGACTGAAGAATAAAGGTGTTAATCTCTTCAGAGCAGGAATATGGAAACCCCGTACGCGCCCTGGATTGTTTGAGGGTATTGGTGAAAAGGGTCTCTCCTGGCTTAAGGAGGCTGGAGATTTGGCGGGGATTGCTGTTGCTACCGAAATCGCACAACCGGAGCAGGTGGAACTATGTCTGAAATATGGAATCAATGCCTTCTGGATCGGAGCACGCACTTCGGCTAACCCCTTTGCTGTTGCAGAGATTGCCCAGGCCCTGAAGGGGGTAGATGTTCCTGTCATGGTGAAAAATCCGGTGAATCCGGATATAGATCTTTGGATCGGAGCTCTGGAGAGGATTGCTCTTATGGGGGTAAATAAGCTTGCGGCTATCCATCGGGGATTTTCCACATACCATAAAAGCACATATCGTAATTCTCCATTGTGGCGAATTCCAGTAGAATTGCGGCGCAGGGTGCCCTCATTGCCCCTGATTTGTGATCCCAGCCATATATCTGGTAATAGAGAGCACCTTTTGACTATATCGCAGATTGCCCTTGATCTCCTATTTGACGGACTCATCATGGAGGTGCACTGTAATCCCGGTGAAGCTCTCAGTGATGCCGGACAGCAGATTACACCTGCGGCTTATGAAAAAATTACAAAAAAACTGGTGTGGAAAGATATTTCGGTCAGTGATTCAGAATTGAATCAGCGACTGAATGATTTGCGGAATGAAATTGACCAGGTCGACTATCAGATACTGGATCTCTTCGCATCAAGATTTGACATCGTTAAGCAGATTGCAAGTCTGAAAACAGAAAAAAAACTCACAGCCCTTCAGCTAAAGCGTTGGTCAGAAATTCTGGAGAGTAGGGTCGAATATGGAATGAAACATGGCATTCCAAATGAATTTCTCGTTCAACTTCTCGAACTGGTTCATGAGCATTCGCTTCTATTTCAGGAGCAGAATCTGATGGAATAGTTTTCCAGGGCATGTTTCCTTATGTTTGCTGTTGAGCAGAGACTTGTATTGAATGACGCTCTTCTGAAAACGTGGTTGACCTGGAGGGTGGTTTTGAAGAACTGGGCCATGTGCGTATATAACTCACTCAATACCCGCCCAGTCTGAGTACGCGGTTAATACAATAATCCCAGCACTTTGATCTCTTACTACCATCACATCCACTGAGCGTTTATCACTGCCCCAGTGAGTAATCGAACCCAACATTGGGCTACCAGAATAAGCTTCTTGTTCATGGAGCATATATCATTTCCACTTTCATCTCAGGCACCAAGACGATACTGATTCCAGTAACCATTCGGGATCTCCAGG
>OBJA01001220.1_pt1 | contig 18552 bp, 20 predicted proteins | sample 1519751 | NCBI WGS metagenome assembly OBJA01 (sample SAMEA3881238, study PRJEB22517) | soil metagenome | biome: lake sediment; feature: soda lake sediment; material: sediment, water from around vicinity | place: India | collected 2013-12-23 | depth 3 m
CATCGTAATAACCGCCGCGGCCTTCCACACCGACGCTTTCGGCAGCCGTGATCTCGACATGCTGAATGTAATTCCGGTTCCACAGCGGTTCGTAGATGCCGTTCGCAAAACGGGTCACCATCATGTTTTGTACCGTTTCTTTACCCAGGTAATGGTCGATACGGTAAATCTGGTCTTCCTGGAAAAAGTCCAGCAATTGTTTGTTCAGTTGGATAGCCGACGAAAGGTCATGTCCGAAAGGCTTCTCAATAATAATTCTCCGGAAGCCTTTTTGCTGCAATGTGAGTCCCTGCCCGTATAAATATTTGGGAATGAGAGGGTAGAGGAAGGGTGGTGTGGAGAGGTAAAAAATATAGTTCTGCCCGAGGTTGAATTTCTTGTTCAGTTCGTCCAGTTTCTTTTTCACATGTACATACTCTTCTCCTTTTGAAGTATCGATACTCAGGTAAAACAGGGAGGAGAGGAAACTGTCGATCTTCTTTTCATCCGCCTCTTTATAGTGGGCAAACTGACGGATACCCTCTTTTATTTTTTTGCGGAACTGTTTATTCGTGAATTCGGTCCGGCTCACTCCCAGCACGGCATAACCTTCCGGCAGTGAATCGTTCATAAACAAGTCGAACACGGCAGGGATCAGTTTTCGATACGTAAGATCTCCCGACGCACCGAAAATTACAAGCGCCTGGTTGATTGTTTTTTTCATTTTTAATGGATTTACGATATCAAGATAACAAATGTAGGTCTAAAAAGTTGAATCTGCATATCTTCTAAAGAAAAAACCGGTTGTTCCCCTAAGCCGGCAGCCAGGTAAAAAGCAATTTAAAAAGTAATCATCTTGCAGTTTTGAAACGTGCAGGATAATCATTATCACATACGTACATGGTTAAAGCGAGTTGCCTCCAGTTATTACTTTTAAAGGAAGTCGGCGATTTCGCTTCGCTCAATTGTCATATGATACCCTTAAAAATAAGTAGTTTTAATCGTATGAGAATTGGATAATTTATTGTATCTTTGCCGCTCGAAATTTTTTCAATTAACGAATTAATAATTAAATTAGTATGAACAATTACGAAACCGTTTTCATTTTGACTCCCGTTTTGTCTGATGCTCAGATGAAGGAAGCGGTTGAAAAATTCAAAACCCTCCTCACCGGTCAAGGAGCCGAAATTGTGAACGAAGAAGACTGGGGTTTGCGTAAACTGGCGTATCCCATCGACAAGAAAACGACAGGATTTTATACCTTCCTGGAATTTAATGCCGATCCGTCGGTAATCGATAAACTCGAAGTGAATTTCCGTCGTGACGAACGTGTGATCCGTTTCTTAACCGTGAAACAGGACAAATTCGCGCTGGAATATGCCGAAAAGAGAAGAAACAACAAGGGCGGCAAGAGAAAGGAAGCACATGCTTCAGCCGGTGATGCTGCAAAAACAGTAAAGAAAGAAAAAACGGAAGCTGTTGAAGCGGAAGTAGAACTTAACGAAAAGGAGGATTAAGAGATGGCTAAACAGACAGAAATCAGATATCTGACCCCGTTATCGGTGGATGTGAAGAAGAAAAAATATTGCCGTTTCAAAAAGAACGGTATCAAATACATCGACTATAAAGATCCCGAATTCCTGAAGAAGTTTCTGAACGAACAGGGAAAGATCTTACCGAGAAGAATTACCGGTACGTCATTAAAGTTTCAACGCCGGATCGCGCAAGCAGTGAAGAGAGCCCGTCATATAGCTTTGCTTCCATACGTAGCCGATTTAATGAAATAAATAAGGAGGAAGAGAAATGGAAGTAATTTTAAAAGAAGATATACAGAGTTTAGGCTACAAAGACGATGTAGTGAACGTAAGAAAAGGATATGCACGTAATTTCCTTATCCCGCAGGGTAAGGCGGTTATCGCCAGTGAATCCGCCAAAAAAGTACTGGCTGAAAACCAGAAACAGCGTGCACACAAACTGGCCCAGGTAAAAGCAGATGCACAAACACTTGCCGATAAGATGGAAGGTGTTACATTGACCATTGGTGCAAAGACCAGTTCTACCGGAACAATTTTCGGTTCGGTAACTAATATTCAGGTTGCCGATGCACTGAAAGAAAAAGGTTTTGAAGTGGACAGGAAGTTGATCGTGATCAAAGACCAGGTAAAAGAGGTAGGCAACTACAATGCCGTGGTAAGGCTTCACAAAGAGATTTCTGTAGATATACCCTTTGAAGTGGTGGCGGAATAGGGCAGTTTCCACCTGACTGATATTGAATGCCGTTACGGCATATATCATATAACAGTGTCCGTATTTGAGAGCGGACGGAAAACTACAGGTTTTATAGCCTGTAGTTTTTTTTAATCTCCGGCACTACTCTGGTGGCGTATAATTCTATACATCTCATTATCTCATCGTGAGGAGGAGCGCCCACGTCGACATGCGCCACGAAACGGGTGATACCGAATGTTTCTATCAGGTCTGTTATTTTTTCTTTTACTTTTTCAATGTCTCCCATGAACAAAGCACCTTCGTCGCTCATGCCTGCCTGGAACTGTGCTTTGGTATAGGGGTGCCATCCGCGGCTTTTCCCAATTCTATCCATCTGGGCGGCATAGTGAGGGAAATAATCAGTGAATAACTTTTCTTCGTTGTTCGTTACAAAAGTGTGTGAATGAATGCCGATCTGCATTTTTTCTTCGGGATGACTGTAATGTCGGTACACCTGTTTGTAGTAATCTACCAAAGGTTTAAATTGGGAAGGCTTTCCACCGATGATGGCAAAAATAATGGGCAAGCCTAACCTGCCTGCTCTTTCAATGGATGAAGGCGTTCCCCCGACGGCAATCCAGACGGGTAATTTCCTGTCCGGCCGCGGATAGATGGTTTGGTTTTGAATGGATGCCCTGAATTTCCCTTTCCAGTTGATGATTTCTTCTTTGTTCAACAATAAAAGCAGGTCTAACTTTTCCGTAAAGAGTTCATTGTAGTCGTTCAGATCATAACCGAACAGCGGAAATGATTCGGTGAAGCTGCCCCGGCCGGCCATTATCTCCGCCCTTCCGTCGGAGAGCAGATCGAGTGTGGTATAATCCTGGTATACTTTTACCGGATCGGCGGAGCTCAATACGGTGACGCCGCTGCCGAGTTTGATCTTTTGTGTGACGGTCGAAAGCGCCGACAACACAATTTCCGTAGAGGAAACGGCATAATCGGGACGATGATGTTCTCCCAGTACGAAACAGTCCAGCCCCAGTTCATCCGCCAAACGGACTTCCTCAATCATCTCTTTTAACCGTTCCTTTGGGGATTGAAAAGTCCTTTTTTCCGGATCGAAAGCCAAATCCCCGAACATCCCGATTCCGAATTCTATTCTTTTTGGCATAAATATTTATTCTTTAAAAAAACATAGGAGGACAACCGTCATCAGGACCCGGGTAATGATATGCACAGGACGAATATGTATATTATGCCTCCTGTAATATCTCTATCGTATCATTTGCAATCGACAGCTCTTCATCGGTCGGGATAATCAGCACTTTCACTTTGGAAGTCGGTTTGCTGATCACCACTTCTTTGGCGCGTACCGAAGCATTCAGTTCCTCATCCAGTTCAATCCCCATGAATTCCATATTTTTGCATACATCTCTTCGCGTGATAGACTGGTTTTCACCTACACCACCTGTAAATACTAAGATATCCACACCTCCCAACACGGCAGCGTATGAACCGATATATTTTTTGATACGGTAATTATAGGTGTCCATGGCCAGGGTAGCCCGTTTGTTGCCATTTTTAATTCCGGCTTCAATCTCACGCATATCGGAAGAAATTCCGGAAATACCGAGTACGCCGGAGAATTTGTTCAACAGGGTAGATATTCCTTTGGTACCCATATGCTCTTTTTCCATGATGTAAGAGATCACGCCAGGATCTACATCGCCCGACCGGGTACCCATGATCAATCCCTCTACGGGGGTCATTCCCATGCTGGTATCGATAGATTTCCCGTTTTTGATGGCGGCGACCGATCCGCCGTTGCCGATATGGGCGGTGATAATGCGTTGCTCTTCGAGAGGAACGCCCAGAAACTCACAGGCCCGTGCTGAAACGTAACGGTGGCTGGTACCGTGAAACCCGTAGCGGCGGATGCCGTATTTTTCGTACAATGAGTAGGGTATCCCGTACATATAAGCATAATCGGGCATAGTCTGATGATAGGCAGTGTCGAAGACGCCTACCTGCGGTGTATCGGGCATCAGTTCTTGAATCGCGTAAATACCTTTCAGGTTGGGAGGATTATGCAGCGGCGCCAATTCGATACATTCATTCAGTATATCAATCACTTCATCGGTAATGAGCACGCTGGAGTTAAAACGTTCACCGCCATGTACCACGCGGTGCCCCACTGCCTCTATTTCGTCTAATGACCTGATACAACCGTATTTCTCACTGAGCAGGACACCCAGAATATATTCAATACCGGCACGATGCTCAAGGATCTCCCCCTCCAACATCACTTTCTGTCCATCGGGAAGTGTGAACTTAAGGAAAGAACCTTTCATTCCGATTTTTTCGACACCTCCCTGGGCAATCATCTCTTTGCTTTCCATTTCGAAAAGCTTATATTTGATGGATGAACTTCCACAATTTAAGACCAATATCTTCATCTCTTCCTTGTTCTTTATGCTAAAATTGTCTTGACCTTTAAGTCTTGATTCTTGACTCTTGTGTCTTGATTCTTTACTCTGATTAAACAATGTTTTTGTTTATTGAAAGGGGGTTCCCGTCATTATCGTAAATATAGAACCCTTTTCCCGTACGCACACCTAATTGATTAGAGCGGTACAGTTTCCATAAAATAGGATTAGGTTTGTAATGCTTCGCCCCGAAATCATTAAACATAGCCTCCATGAGAGTGACAAGGCGTTCAATACCGATAATATCGGCCATGCGGAAAATACCGTAGCGTTGTCCGTAGATGATGGTAAAAGTCTCTTCAATATCTTCTATGGAACTGACTCTTTCCAGCAGGATCTGGCAAGCCTCATTGAGCATGGCCACCAGCATCCGGAGGCTCACGTTTCCGTTACTTTCGTTGATACGATGAGGTTTGTATTTGATCAATTTGGCAAAGATCTCCATCTTGTGATAGACCTCTTCCGATGTATACATACCGCTCACGATCTCCAGAATACGGGCATCGGGGTGTGACACCGGAAAATAGAGGCTCACGCAACGCTCCTTATGATCGAGATCGGCAGCCAGTTCACTGATGATCACGGTAGATCCGTTGGTGGCGATGATGGCGTCCTCTTCCATGATCTCTTCCAGCCTTTTGAAGATATTTTTGCGCAACGGTGTACTACGGCGGCCGCTTTCCGAATACCGCGTACACTCGATCACCAGGTCGCAACCCTTGAAATCTTCATATACAAGGGTAGGAGTGATGCGGTTCATGATGATCTTCTTCTCCGAAGGAGTTAATCCCCAACTGCTGATCTTCTGATCCATGACTTTTTCCAGTTCTTCTACCACAAAATCGATTCGGTCCTGTGATTCATCCAGAAAAACCACCTCCATACCGGCTGTTGCAGCCATATTAATAATGGTGCGCCCCTCTTTCCCGGCACCTACCACCCCAATCTTCGAGAACAATTGTTTATTCTTGCTTTCGGCAGAGATTGTAAGTCCGTACTTCTCGATGGGTTCTATAATTACTTCACTCATATCCGGCGATTATTTATTTTGTTTTAATCCGATAGCCTGATTAGCCGTGATGGCTACCATGTTGTAAATATCTTCTACTGAGCAGCCGCGTGAAAGGTCGTTCACCGGAGCTGCCATACCTTGCAGTACCGGGCCGACAGCTTCGGCGTTTCCCAGTCTCTGTACCAGTTTATAACCGATATTCCCCGCTTCGAGCGTAGGGAAAACCAGCACATTGGCTTTACCGGCGATGAGGCTGCCGGGTGCTTTACTTGCTCCTACGGCAGGGACAATGGCAGCATCCGCCTGTAGTTCTCCGTCGATCTGTAATTCCGGATCGATCTCTCTGGCGATGCGGGTTGCTTCGCGTACCTTCTCTATCATCTCGTGTTCAGCGCTCCCTTTGGTGGAGAAGCTGAGCATGGCCACACGCGGTTCTACTCCCACCAGGCTTTTCATCGTTTGTGCCGAAGCAACAGCGATGGATGCCAGTTCTTCGGCGGTAGGGTTAGGCATTACGGCGCAATCGGCGAAAAGAAGCGTGCCGTTTTCCCCATATTGCGGTGTTTGTGTGAACATAATGAATGCACCTGAAATGACCTTCACTCCGGGTGGGGTTTTGATGATTTGCAGGGCGGGACGGAGTACATCGCCCGTGGTGTTCTTCGCGCCGGCGATCTCACCGTCGGCATCTCCGGCGCTGATCATCAGACAAGCCAGATATAGCGGGTTTTCCACTAACTGGGATGCCTGTTCGTAGGTCATCCCTTTCTTTTTGCGTAATTCGGCGAGAAGTTGGGTATATGCCTCTTTTTTATCGTGCTCTTTCGGATCGATAATTTGGGCTTTTCCGATATTGAGGAGTCCTGACTCTTTTGAGATTTCCCGGATTTCTATAGGATTTCCCAACAGGATAATTTCGGCCACACCGTCACGGAGCAGTTGGTCGGCTGCTGTGAGAGTTCGCCTTTCGGTACCTTCGGGCAATACGATACGTTGTTTATCCGCTTTTGCCCTTTCGATCAGACTGTCAAGTAAGTTCATTGTTCAATAATAGTTAGACTTTTTCTGGTCATGGAAGAATTCAAGTAGACTTAGTTGTTTTCTGCGCTCGACAGAGGCAAAACTTGTTTTGACTCTGTACTCGCTTATCGAAAACATTCAAGTAAACTTGATCTCTGTTCATTTGGCCTAACGAAAAAGTTAAATGTATGCTTTGGTTCTTTAATTCCTATTGGGATACGATTTCAGAATATACAATATTTCCCGCAAAAGTACGAAAAAAAGCGCAGATGAAGTAGCAAAATGTCAACAATTCTCAACCATATTTTAACAGCGATTTCAGTAGCTTATGGATAGTTTTGGTTATAATAAACTTGTATGTTACTTTTGCTACATGGAACGAGCATGAAAATTGATTTAAGAATGTGATGATCCCGACAAGTCGGGACAAGTAGTGTAGATTTGATATAAAATAATCGTGTGAAGATAAATAGTGCTAATCGAATGAAACGGAATAGAGAAGTAGTAGCTTATGCCGGTCTCACGTTGATGACCGTCATTATCGGCTTTTCTTTTATTTTTGTAAAGATAGCGTTGCGGCATACATCGGCCATCGACTTACTGGCGCATCGTTTTACGGCAGCAACCACCGGTTTGTTCTTTTTTTATCTGTTTCGTCGGAAAGGATGGCCCGTTATTGACCGAAAAGGAATATTCCCTCTGCTTGTGTTATCCCTCTTTTATCCGTTGTTACTTTTTTCGATGCAGACAATCGGACTGCAATTCACCACCGCTTCCGAAGCAGGTATTTTATCGGCGACTGCCCCTATTTTCACGGTTATTCTGGCGGCCATATTCCTGAAAGAGAAAAGCTCGTTTTGGCAAATTATCTTTGTCCTGTTGTCGGTAGGTGGTGTTGTGTATATAATGTATAAGAACGGATTGGGAGAAATAAGTAGCGAAACGCTGAAAGGTGATTTTTTCATCCTTCTCTCTGTGGTATCCATGGCTATCTATTTTGTATTAGGCAGGAAGGTTACACAGCAGTTCAACGCCATGGACATTACATTTTTCATGACCGTAACCGCCTGCATAGTATTTAACCTGATCGCTGTAACTGCCCATCTGAATTCGGGTACGCTGTCGCTTTACTTCGCCGCGTTTAATAACAGTGAGTTTTTGTGGACAATACTTTATCTGGGTGTTCTTTCCTCGTTCCTGACCTCATTCCTCACCAACAGCGCTTTAACAGTGATCCCGGCATCGCAGGTATCTATTTTCAATAATTTTAGTCCCGTAATCGCGGTTTTCAGCGGCTTGCTGTTTTTGAATGAGACGCTTCATGTTTACCATATCATCGGCGGTATAATGGTGCTGGTCGGGATTATCGGTGTGAATGTGTTGAAAAAAGATGATGCGAATAAAAAATATAACTTTGAAGAATATACTAAATGACAGGACTAGCTTTAGTTATAATCGCTGTTGTCTTAAGAGTAGTCTCTAACCCTTTGGCAAATGTCTATCAAAAGCAATTAACAGTAAAAGGGAATAATCCATTAATAATTAACTTTTTAACCTATTTCTTACTCTCCATATTTTGTTGCACTCTTCTATATTTTATAAAGATTCCCTCTCTTGGAAAAGATTTCTGGCTATACTCAATTTTAGGAGGAATTGCAGGCGCTGTTGGTAATGGTTTTCTTGTGAAAGCACTTCAAATGGGTGATTTATCGGTGCTTGGCCCTATCAATTCATACAAATCGGTTGTGGGAATAATTGTCGGAATATTTTTGCTTTCAGAAATACCGAATATTTGGGGAATAGCAGGAATAGCTCTTATTATTTATGGAAGTTACTATGTTTTAGATACAACTGATGAAAGATTCTCCTGGAAACTTTTGAAAAAGCCTGAAATTCAATTCAGAATTTGGGCAATGATACTTACGGCTATTGAAGCTGTTTTCATAAAAAAAGTAATTTTAGCATCTTCGACTATGTTGGCGTTTATCAGCTGGTGTATCTTCGGAGCTTTCTTTTCTTTTATTGTTCTGTTTCTCTATAAGATCAAACTTAAAACAGAATTCAGGAGGACACTTAAACCGAGAAATCTGAAGAAATTTTTATTCTTAATTGCTTGTATTGGAACAGCACAATTTACCACGAATTACACTTTTGACCATATGGCTGTTGGCTACGCGCTGTCACTTTTTCAGCTTTCAATCATTGTAAGCGTTATTTTTGGATATAAGTTTTTTCAGGAAAAGGAGATCGGGAAAAAAATTATCGGCTCAATAATCATGATTGTTGGTTCCGTCTTGATCATATTGCTTAAAAATTAGAAAGTTGTTGACGCATGATATAAATTAAATGTTGTATATTGACTGCATAAATCAGATATTATTTATATGATGCACTTTAATTCTGCCAGTAAATATGAATAAATGTGGATGGATTCCCATTCAGATAATTGATTTTTCGGAAGATAAAAATTACGGAATTATTTTAGAAGATTATAGGCCAAGGAATTAAATATTGATAAAGATGAATTGATTATCAAAATAAAAACGTTGAATGGATGGTCTTGGGTCAGAAAAATATGCAATAATGATGAAGGATGGATACCAAACGAAATAATCGAGAACAAATCTTCCTCCCGTTAACGGCAAGCTTATAGAAACATCTTATTAATTTACAAAGAAGAATTTTTATGCACATTCAACTTCATATAACTTTGAACAACGGCGTTAAAATGCCGATGCTTGGATTCGGAACCTTCAAAATACCCGACGGAGAGGTTGTCATACAGTCGGTTAGAAAAGCATTGGAATCGGGATACCGCCATATTGATACAGCAGCTTACTACAAGAATGAAATTGGCGTAGGCGAAGGGATCCGCCAAAGCGGAGTTGCCCGAAGTGAAATCTTTCTCACCGATTTTCATATTCACCATTTGGAATCACTGCTTGTCGAATGCCAAATAAGACCGATGGTGAATCAAATAGAGTTTCATCCTCGATTATTACAGACTCCTCTGTTTGAATATTGTAAGAAACAACATATACAATACGAAGCATATAGTCCGTTAATGCAGGGTAAAATATTCAATATCCCTTTGTTAGCAGAAATGGCGGAAAAATACGGACGCACAGTTGCACAGATTGTTCTGCGTTGGAATATTCAAATGGGAGTAGTTACCATTCCAAAATCAACGCACCCCGAAAGGATTTTGGAGAATATGAGAATCTTCGATTTTGAGATCAGCGAAGAAGACATACAGTCAATCTGCTCACTTGATAAAGGACAAAGGGTTGGTCATGACCCTGATAGAAGAACAAAGTGAACAAGTTTCAAGATATATGTTGAATAAAATTTGCTAAATTTGCCGTTACTCAGCATTTTGAGACTAAACAATGAAAAAATACTTGCCCATAATTCTAATTTTATCTGCTCTCAAATTCATAATTCATTGGTTTGGAAATCAGAATTATGGTTTTCATCGTGATGAATTACTGCATTTATCGGTTAGTGAACATTTAGATTGGGGTTTTATGGAGTTTCCGCCATTCATTGGTGTAATCGGAAAAATATCATATTGGCTTTTTGATTATTCACTTTTGGGAGTTAGACTTTTCCCTACTTTAGCAGGTGTGGGAATATTGATTCTATGTTGTTTGATTACTAAAGAGTTTGGCGGAAAATCCAGGGCGGTATTGCTGTCCGGAATCTGCATTCTTGCTTTTCTTCCATTTTATCGGAATCACACTTTATTTCAACCGGTTGCGTTTGACCAATTATTCTGGACAGTAGGGTTTTACTTTATCATAAAATTTATAAACTCACAAAACAAGAAATACTTAATTCTTTTGGGAATAACTTTAGGATTGGGATTAATGACCAAATACACCATATTGGTCTGGGCTTTTGGTATATCCATTGGTTTGATTTTTTATCAAAAAGGTCAGATATTTAAAAATAAATGGTTTTATATTTCGGCATTGGTTTCATTTCTGATTTTCTTGCCCAATATTATTTGGCAAGCACAAAATGACTTCCCCCTGTTAAGACATTTACAAGCGCTGAATAACAAACAACTGGATGGAATTCACCCAATGGAATTTGGCCTGGAACAATTGAAATATCCTTTCACTTTAGTCATAAGCCTTTTGGGTATAAGTGCCTTCCTGATCGACAAAAACTTAAAAAAATACAGGATCATAGGTATCACAGCTTTAGTAATCTTTTGTACGATGTGGCTCCTTCATTCAAAAGCCTATTACATATTTGCCATTTATCCTGTTCTTTTTGCCGGTGGTGCTGTAAAAATAGAATCTTTGCTTTCGGGAAAACCATCTCTGATGTATGTAGTTGCTGTAATTATACTCCTGCCATCGATCTATTTTATTCCGGAGGCTACTCCAATCCTTCCCATTGAAAAATATGTCGAATATAAAGGTTTAGAAGAGAAAAATGGACGAATAGAGCTGACAGGAGACTATGCCGATATGTTTGGCTGGGAAGAACAGGTAAAACTGGTAGATAGTGTTTATCAATCGTTAAGCCCTAAAGAAAAAAGTAATTGTGTTTTATGGGCGGAAAATTATGGAGAAGCAGGAGCGCTTAAAATATTAGGGAAAAAATATGGCCTTCCTAACCCAATTAGCAGGCACGGAAGTTTTTGGATTTGGGGATACGGCAATAGGAATGCTGATGTATGGATTAGTGTAGGTAACGAGAAATCATCAGTAGAATATGTTTTTGAAGAAGTTAAACTGGTGAAAATAATAACCCACAAATATGCAATTGAAGAAGAGAACGGAATCCCTCTTTACATTTGTAGAAGACCAAAAATTGATATTGACAAATGGTGGGAAGATTATGAAGAACATATATTCGATTAAATAAAAACAGAGTTATTTTATGCATGTGATAACTTTCGTATATACGAAAGTTGTATCTTTATTACGTAAATTAGACGTGGTGATGCATAAAAAGACACGAACGAATATGGGACAAAAAAGCAAAATACTTATATCTTTTCTGATTTTGATTTCATCCTTAAAAATTCAGGGACAAGAGATAAATTCAGACTCTATTTCAGTCATAAAGATTGTCAATGACTTCTATGAATGGTATATCTACTCAAATAGAAAGGAGGATAATGAAGCAAATAGACCGGTTTTTGTAGTCGATGAAAATGAAGTTATTCGTTTAGATTTCTCAAAATATTTAAAAAATCTGAGAAAATTCAATTTTTCAGATTCATTGATTAATAGAGAGCTTTTGGACTACAAAAAATGTGAGGATAATTTAAAAAACATAACGAAAGAAGAATTTGCAACTTTTGATGACATATTTGATTTTGAAAATATTGATTGCGCATTTGATAATTCTTATAAGTGGATTGGTGGACAGGAAATGTGTGACGGGATTATAATTAATAATGTTGAATTTTTAGACGAAAAAACCTGTAGTGTTGAGATAGAATATTTTAGTCTAAACGGAGTCGAAAAATCATCTTGGGGCAATAAAACCATTATAATATTAAAGAAAAATAAGAAAGATTGGAAGATTCAGGACATAAAAATATGATAAAAATTGCGCTGCCAACGCTCATCCGTTGGCGATCATTGTAACAGACAAACACAAGCAATAAACGGACGGCAGAAATGAAACAAATAATTGTAATTTTTACTTTGACACTTTTTGCTTTGATGTCGTGTAACGAAGAAAAAACAGCAGCAAACAAAATGGGAACGGCAACAACAGATAAACTGACTTTTAGCAGTGGCTATTCAGAAGTGAATGGTTTGAAAATGTATTATGAAATTTACGGACAAGGCAAACCGCTTGTTCTCATTCACGGTGGTGGTTCAACTATTCAGACAACTTTTGAAAAAGTCATTCCGTTATTCGCAAAAACCAGAAAAGTCATTGCTGTTGAATTGCAGGCCCACGGCCGGACAAACGACAGAAACGCAGACTTATCATTTGAACAAGATGCAGACGACATTGCTACACTTCTCAAAAACTTAAATATTGGCAAGGCCGACTTTTTTGGTTTCAGTAACGGAGGGACAACTGCATTACAAATTGCCATTCGCCACCCCGAAATAGTTGACAAAATCATTTTGGGATCTGCACTTACCAAACGCAACGGAGCTCCCGAATGGTTTTGGGATTTTATGAAACAAGCAAAATTGGAAAATATGCCCGAGCAACTGAAAGTTGCATACAAACAAGTTGCACCCGACACGAATGGTTTACAAATAATGCATGACAGAGATGCAAAGAGAATGGTAAACTTCAAAGACATTCCGGACGGGCAAATCGAATCCATTAAGGCACCCACTTTAATCATAATAGGCGACAAAGACGTTATTACGCCTGAACACGCTATTCAATTGCACCGACAAATTGCCGGCTCCGAATTAGCAATAATTCCGGGCGGACACGGAGAATACATCGGAGAGATAACAACGTTGAAACCCGACTTTAAAGAAAGCGACCTTGTTGTACCAATAATTGAAAAGTTTCTTAACAAAAAAGGGGAGAGTATATAACAATAGTTACAGTAAATTGAACGTATCAAAAACAACGACCTGATAACATCTTATTGGTTATACTTAAATATAGTTTGGTTATAATGAGAAATTTATAAAGTGGAAAGGAGCAGTATATGAATAATATACCCATAATCAAATTGAAATCAATTGTACTTGATTGTCCCGATATTCAAGCTTTGTCTGATTTTTATATCTGGATGCTTGGATGGGAAAAGGATTTTGTAGAGGAAGGGGATTTTTTGGATATCCACTCTCCGTCGGGCGGTGTTAAGATCGCCTTTCAAACCAACACAGACTACATTCCGCCTGTTTGGCCGGAACAGCCCGGTGCGCAGCAACAGATGTTGCATATCGACTTTGCTGTACAAAGCACGGAAGATCTGGAATGTGCTGTGATCCATGCAATTGCGTGCGGTGCAGCAAAAGCCGGTACCCAGTATAGCGACGAGTGGACGGTCATGCTTGACCCTGTGGGGCATCCGTTTTGTTTTGTCGTTGGCTAATATTTATATTCACGTCACTATAGACAGATCTCCCTTACGTCGCCAAACTGTCACCGTTATTAGCAGATAATATCGACTTTATAAAAATTAATTCTACATATAAATATGGACAACTATAATTACAAAATTCGAAATATAAAAGAAAATGATTTAGATGAAGTTGCCCATCTTTACACTCTATTTTGGAATGACAAAATGAACCTTTCTAGGATGAAGCAAAAATTTTGGGAGATTTCAAAAAATCCAAACTATATATTTTTATGTGCGGAAGAAAATGGAAAAGTTATTGGAACAATTCAAGGAGTAGTTTGCGAAGAACTTTATGGAGAATGTATTCCTTTTTTAGTAATGGAAAATTTTGTAGTTGCTGAAAATTCACGAGGAAAAGGTGTCGGGCGGAAATTATTAAATGAACTTGAAAAAATAGGTAAAGAAAAAAATTGTTCGCAAATAATATTTATAACGGAAACCGACAGAAAGGAAACGGTTGAGTTTTACGAAAGAGTTGGATTTAATTCCACTTTCCATAAAGGATTTAAGAAGTTGTTGAGATGAAAACCACAGATACTCGTGTTTCAGTGTCAATTGTTTGACATTAGAAGTCGGCAAATAAAACAAACGCAAAATCAATTTCAATAATGAGAAAATATTCAGAGGACGATTACGATTTGACTAAATATGCTGATGTAGGGGACGAATTACCCATTTGGTCTGCCCCATTTGGATTAAAATTACTTGACTATATTGATTATAAACTTAATATTTCGGCGCTCGATATTGGTTTTGGAACAGGTTTCCCACTTACCGAAATAGCGATGCGACTGGGAAATAGTTCCATCGTTTACGGAATAGACCCTTGGAAAGAAGCTGTTGTGCGGACAAAGAAAAAATTGGAAATTTTTGGCATCGATAATGTAACAATTATTGACGGAATAGCAGAATCAATACCATTAAAAGATAACTCTATAGACTTGATAACAAGCAATAATGGTACGAATAATGTTAGGGACATAGATCAAGTGTTTCGTGAATGTGCCAGAATCATAAAGAAAAAAGGCCAATTCGTTCAAACGATGAACTTAGATACAAGTATGTTTGAGTTCTATGATATGTTGAAAAAAACGCTTGCCGAACTCGGATTACAAAAAGAGATAGAGTCTGTCAATCAGCACATTTCTCAAAAACGTCCCGATGTTAAAACTATAACATATAAATTACAGGAAAATGGTTTCAGAATAAAAAATCTGGAATACGATCAATTTAATTATTTGTTTTCAGATGGAACAGCTATGTTGAATCATTATTTTATCCGAATTGCATTTATGGGTTCATGGAGAAAACTTTTACCAACGGAGTCAGTCGAGAAGATTTTTGATATTATTGAAGAAAAATTGAATCAACAAGCCAAATTATTGGGAAAACTTACATTGAGTATTCCGTTTGTATTGGTAAACGCTATAAAAGAATAAATCAAGGCAATTAAAGGTTCGTAATCAATTCTTTATTTATCAATATGTTATAGGTGCGTAAATTGAAGGGAAATTTTATTTGAGAAATTTAATACAGAACAAGATATGACAATTGAAGTTGAACGGACAAATTCTGAAAATGAAGATTTTCGTAAGTTAGTTTCTGAATTGGAAGATCATTTGACATGTGCAGACGAAAAAGCTCATTCTGAATGCAAACAATACAATAAGCTTGAATCCATAAAACACGTAATTGTTGTATATATTGATAAAGAAGCTATCGGTTGCGGTGCAATACGAAAATATGACCACGATACAATCGAAATAAAAAGAATGTTCGTATCCAAAAATACACGGAAAAAAGGAGTTGGAACTAAAATATTGATAGAACTAGAAACCTGGGCAAAAGAGTTAGGATATAAAAAAAGCATTTTGGAAACAGGGACTATGTTGCCTGAAGCTATAGGACTCTATAAAAGGAACAATTACATTCAAATTCCCAATTACGGACAATATGAAGGTATGGAAAAAAGCTTTTGTTTTGCTAAAAGGCTATATTAAGGAAAGGAGCATTAGAATTCATAAATAATACATCGTTATAGGCAAGCGGGATACGAAAACTCAACAAAACAGGTTTATAAATATGAAAGAAATTCAGTACAAAACAACTAAAAACTTCTCGGAAAATGAATTAAAAGACTTATTTCTTTCAGTGAATTGGTCTTCGGGCAATTATCCCGATAAGTTAGTAATTGCAATGCAAAGCTCATCAACAGTTTATACTGCGTGGAATGAAGACAGGTTGGTCGGTTTAATTAATGTTTTAGATGACAATATTATGACCGCCTACATTCATTATCTTTTAATAAACCCTGAATTTCAAGGAAGAGGAATTGGAAAAAGTTTAGTAAACTATATCAAGGACAAATACAAGGATTACCTCCGAATCGTGTTAATTGCTTATGAGAAGGAAACGCCATTTTATAAAAATATGGGGTTTGAAATCGGAGATGAAAAAGTACCGATGTTTATAACTTCACTATGGACATAGGTGAATTTTGGCAACGAGAAAAAGAAAGAATATATTATCAAAACTCTAATCCTATAATCGAATGGAAGAAAATAACAGACTGAATTTAACTGCAATAAAAGCAACACCGAAGATTGGAAATGAACATCTGACTTTTAACAAAAAAAGTGTCGGATATTCGCTTCTCGAATTTTGGCAATGGAGCGTTTCTGATATTTTAAGTAATGCTACAAGAGGACGTTTTGCCGAATTTATTGTCGGAACTGCTGTTGAAATGAATCCCAAAAGACTACGAGACGAATGGGATGCCTTTGACATAAAAACAGACAACGGTATAAAAATAGAAATCAAGTCTGCATCTTACATCCAAAGTTGGAATCAAAAAAACTTTTCAGCAATTTCATTCTCAATTAGAAAAGCTAGATATTGGGATCCAAATGCCGGAATGTCAGAAGATGAAGCAAAAAGGCATGCTGATTTATATGTTTTCTGCCTGTTGAAAATAAAAGATCAAAAAATGATTGACCCTCTAAAATTGGAACAATGGGAATTTTATGTTTTACCGACTTACAAATTGGACAATTACACGAGAAGCCAAACTTCGATTACGCTAAATTCTTTACAAAGATTAACTGAAAGCGTAAATTATGACAAATTGAAATCAATAATCGAAAAATGTTGCGCTGAACAATGCGAATATCAAAAAAAGGTTTACTAATATCGTATTGGTATAGGCGGGATGACGTTCATAATGGAAATTTCCTGGTCAAAGTCCTTTTTCTCAGACTTACTTTCACGGGACAAAAGCTGACCTGAAAATTAGCGACTTGATAGAAACAGGTATTAGCTCAAACTATGGACGAAATAATAAAGCGAAATATATCTATCTGACAGCAACTTTGGATGCTGTTGTGTGGGGGCTGAACTTGCATTGGGTGAAGGACGGGAAAGAGTTTATTTAGTAGAATCAACAGGAGCAATCGAGGACGACCCTAACTTGACTGACAAAAAATTTCCCGGTAATCCAACAATGTCTTGCCGTTCAAAACATCCGTAAATGTAAAAGAATAGCGATAAGCATTTTGGACAGTTTATCCGATACAGCTATATTTGTGTTGAATAAGTGAGAAATTAGATTTATGAAGATAGGTTTTTTTCAATATGATGTTTTTTGGAGAGATAGAGAGGCAAATTTATCTTATATAGACTCAAAAATCAAAGATTCAAAATTTGATTTATTGGTTCTTCCTGAATTATTTACAAGTGGATACGCTTTTGAATCAGTAGAAGAATTAATTCCTTTTGCCGAAAACTTAGATGAAAGCCACACTGTTTGTTGTTTAACAAATATGGCAAAGAAAAGCGGCGGATATATTACAGGAACAATACCTGAGTTAAGTGAAGGTAAGCTTTACAACACTTCGATTATCGTTGGTCCTGAGGGATTAATAGGTGCTTACCGAAAAATTCATTTACCGGATTATGAGAAACGAGCTTTTGTATCAGGAAATAGTATTATCTCGTGTAATTGTGGAGGAATAGGGGTCGGCCTAACAATTTGTTTTGATGTATGGTTTGCACCTCTAAGTTCTGATTTAAAGTTGCAAGGAGTGAGTATCATTTGCCATTCCGCATGTTTTGGCGGAGAAGTTACTCCCACAATTATCCCTATACGGGCATTGGAAAACCAATGTTTTTATGTTAGTTGTAATCGAATTGGTACCGAAAAGTTTGATGGAGAATTTGAATCATATTGTGGTAAAAGTCAGATTGTGAGTCCTGATGGAAAGGTCTTGGCTTACGCGAGTAATGAAGAAATGCTTTGTTTTGTTAATATAGACCTCTCTGAAGTAGATAATCCTGCTTTTGGCAGTTTGATTACAAAAGACTTTATGACGGAACATAGAAAGTATAATATTAATATAAAAGCCAATTACCAGTATTAAACTTTAGACTCTAAACATAAAATCCGAACCCGTTAGAAACAAGTGTATTCAAAATTACATCCAAAAAGGCGGTAGATGGAAGATCAGCTAATGTCCTATTGGTAATAGGGAGATTGACGAGCTATTATAAGCCCCCAAAAACAACAAAATACGCATAAATACAAAAGAATAGAAATAAGTTTTTGGACAATTTACCTGATACATATATATTTGCGTTTAGATAGTAAGAATGTCGCAAAAGTGGTTTACGCATGATAAAACTTGTATTTACGATTGTTGTATATTGCGTAAATTAGACGTTGAACTAAACCTTCGGTAGCTTTCCGAAGAGAGTGCAATATACAATAAAAAGTC
>OBJA01001221.1_pt1 | contig 18550 bp, 14 predicted proteins | sample 1519751 | NCBI WGS metagenome assembly OBJA01 (sample SAMEA3881238, study PRJEB22517) | soil metagenome | biome: lake sediment; feature: soda lake sediment; material: sediment, water from around vicinity | place: India | collected 2013-12-23 | depth 3 m
ATGCAATACCGTGACCTGCGCGACTTCATTGCCCAGCTGGAGGCCCGCGGCCTGCTCAAGCGCATCCAGGCCGAAGTGGATCCCTGCCTGGAGATGACCGAGATCTGTGATCGCACCCTGCGCACCGGCGGGCCTGCGCTGCTGTTCGAGAACCCCAAGGGACATTCGGTGCCCGTGCTCGGCAACCTGTTCGGCACGCCGGAGCGGGTGGCGCTGGGCATGGGCGAGGAATCCGTGGACGCCCTGCGCGAGGTTGGCCGGCTGCTCGCCTTCCTCAAGGAGCCGGAGCCGCCCAAGGGCTGGCGCGACGCCCTGGACAAGCTGCCGAAATACCGCAAGGTGCTGGACATGGCGCCGAAGCGGGTGAAGAAGGCCCCCTGCCAGGAGGTGGTGCTGGAAGGGGAGGCCGTGGACCTTGCCAAACTGCCCATCCAGACCTGCTGGCCTGGCGACGCCGGCCCGCTCATCACCTGGGCACTGGTGGTCACCAAGGGGCCCTACAAGGAACGGCAGAACCTCGGCATCTACCGCCAGCAGGTGATCGGCCGCAACCGCGTCATCATGCGCTGGCTGGCGCACCGCGGCGGCGCGCTGGACTATCGCGACTGGCAGGAGGCACACCCCGGCGAGCGCTTTCCCGTAGCCGTGGCGCTGGGTGCCGATCCCGCCACCATCCTCGGCGCCGTGACGCCGGTACCCGACAGCCTGTCCGAATACGCCTTCGCCGGCCTGCTGCGCGGTTCGAAAACCGAGCTGGTGCAGTGCCTGGGTAGCGAGCTGCAGGTGCCGGCCAGCGCCGAGTTCGTGCTGGAAGGGTACCTGGAACCGGGCGTGGAGGCCGACGAGGGGCCGTTCGGCGACCACACCGGTTACTACAACGAGGTGGACCGCTTCCCGGTGTTCACCATCGAGCGCATCACCCACCGCCGCGACCCCATCTACCACAGCACCTACACCGGGCGCCCGCCCGACGAACCGGCGGTGCTGGGCGTGGCGCTCAACGAGGTGTTCGTGCCGCTGCTGCAGAAGCAGTTCCCGGAGATCACCGACTTCTACCTGCCGCCGGAGGGCTGTTCCTACCGCATGGCGGTGGTAAGCATGAAGAAGCAGTATCCCGGCCACGCCAAGCGGGTGATGTTCGGCGTCTGGTCCTACCTGCGCCAGTTCATGTACACCAAGTTCGTCATCGTCACCGATGACGATGTCAACGTGCGCGACTGGCAGGACGTGATCTGGGCCATGACCACGCGCATGGACCCGGTACGCGACACCCTGCTGGTGGAGAACACGCCCATCGACTACCTGGACTTCGCCTCGCCGGTCTCAGGCCTGGGCGGCAAGATCGGCTTCGACGCCACCAACAAGCTGCCCGGCGAGACCACGCGTGAGTGGGGCCGGCCCATCGTCATGGACGAGGCGGTGCAGCGGCGCGTGGATGCGCTGTGGAAGGAACTGGGGATTGACGCAGCCTCCTGATACCCCCCAGCATCAGCAGACCCGCGGTCAGGAGAGCGGCGGCGGGCGGAAGCGGCACCACCGTAGGACTCGCATTCAGGGTCTGCGCCTGAAACGATGCATGGAGCACCAGGTCCCGTTCAGCGGAAAGCGCGGGCAGGGACAGCCAGGGCGGAGCCACGCCCAGGTCCAGGGTCACGCCCGGCTGCCCGGTGAAGCTTCCCATCGCATCGCTCAGCGACTGGAAGGGCTGGGCCAGCTGTTGCTGCACCGCAAGCGTGAATGCAGCGTCGCCGGGAACCGGCCCATCCATTGGCAGGACAGGGCGCAGCACGAGCAGGGAACTCGCGCTGCCACGAAACACCGGCAGCAGGGCGGGACCGGTCTCACCCGCCAGAATGCGCTCCTTCATGATCTCCCTGATATTGTCGTGACGTACGTCGACGAAGCAGTAGGCGGCGACGATGCCGGCACCGAACTGGTCGTCACGAATGGTATGCACGCCTTTGCAGGCCTGCCGCACATCGAAACCGATGCTGGCCGCTCCGGCGCTGGCGGCATAGAACAGGGAGATGGACAACAAGCCCAACAGGCAATTGCAGAATGGATATCTCATGATGGTTCCCCCGTGATGGGAAATGATTACCCCGCCATGTAGCGTTGCACAACACCAGCCATTTGCAAGCACGCGCCGCAAGGCACGGACACCATGCCATGGATACCCGCAATTCATGCGGCATCCTGACGCATGGCTACCACACCCGATGGTCCCCCACGCGAAACTACAACATACCTGTTACAACCGGGCCGCCAGGATCAGTACATTGAAAATCAGGGGTTTTCATCGCATCCCATGGCATGGGACGCACAGTCATGTCACACCCAGGTGACAGCAGGTCTTTCGCACCCTTCACCCCGGGCATTTTCAGTCTGATCGCGAACAACCCGGCAGCGCTGATCCAATATCCTGATACGAAAGCCGTTTCACGCCCGCACGGGGACGCGCGCAACAGGCCGTCCGCGCCGCTAGCACAGATGTCCGCCCGCGCAACCTGTAGCGAAACATGTGCGCCCGCACCTGCCATGAGGCATGACAGGGATCGGCATTCTGAGTAAACCATCATGCAATACAGTCGCCTACATACGCCACACAGCCGTGGCACGATGCTTGCTCCACCTTCCACCCGCGGTTGGCCGATGTCCGTGGCCATGCCTGCGCGCAGCCGGGCATGCCGAGAACAGCGGCACCCACGCTGAAGAATCGTGACCTGTTCCCGCGCAAGCGGAACGCAACTGGGACCGGCCAAACAAGTCCGGATTCCGTACTGACAGGAGAGTCCAAAATGACCAAGCACAGATATCTCGTAGCGGGGATGTCGGCCGTTGCCCTGGCGGTCCTTGCCGCCACGGCCAGCGCCAACCCCATCAACAAGTTCGGTGACAACCAGAGCAACTCCGTCGACTCCCACGCCTCCGCGGAGGTGTATTCCGGAGACGGTGGCTACGGTGGCTCAGGCGGCAATGGCGGCGAGGGTGGTGGCGCCAACGCCAATGACAATGACGGCGACCATGGCGGGGATGCATATTCCGAGTCCAGTGCCAGCAGCAGCAACAGCTGGACAAACCAGGGCGACGAGGTCGACTTGACGAACACCCAGACCTCGACCGCCACCAGCGGCGACAGCACCTCCATGGCCGGCGACGGGGGTGCCGGCTCCGGCGTGGCCGGCACCGGTGGGGCCGGCGGCGGCGGTGGTGCCGGTGGCATGGGCGGCGCCGGTGGCGCCGGCGGCCACGCCGAGGCCTACAGCGAGTCGTTCAACACCGTGGTGGAGGTCATCGCCTACCAGGAGATGAATTCCCATGTGACCGGTGCGCCCGTTACGATTCATGGCGGCATGAGCGGTGACGGCGGCATGGGTGGCCACGGTGGTAACGGCAGCAGCGGCGGTCATGGCGGTGATGGCGGCCATGCCGATTCCTACAGCTATGGCGACGCCGGCGATGGCGACGATGGCGGCAACACCGGCGAGGTATCCGCCTGGGGCAGTGGCGATGGCGGTCACGGCGGGCAGACCGGCCATGCCGATGCCGACGGCCACGGTGATGGCGGCGACAGCCATAACCACGGAAACGCCGATGCCGCGGGTCATGGTGATGCCGGCGCCGGCGGCAGCGGTGGCGAAGGTGGCTATGCCTATGCCTATGGCGATGGTGACGCCGACGGTGGCATGGGTGGCGCGGGCGGCAACGCCAACGACAACGATGCCAATGGCTCGGCAGGTGGAGCAGGCGGTGCGGGCGGAGCCGGCGGCTCCACCAGCAACGGCGCCAATACCGCCAGCGGAGGCGGCGGCGGTGCCGGCGGCGGCGGCGGCGCGACGGGCAACGGTACCAACACCGCCATGGGCGGCAATGGCGGCACCGGCGGCAGCAGCGCCAGCGGCGGCAACAGTGCCGCGACGGGTGATGGCGGCGATGGCGGCTCCACCGCCAACGGCTCCAACACCGCCATGAGTGGCGACGGTGGCGCCGGTGGCAATGGCGGGTCCACCGCCAATGGCGGCAACACGGCCATGGCCGGCAACGGTGCCGCGGGCGGTGCCGGCGGCAATGGTGGTAACGGCGGTAACGGCGGCAACAGTGGCGACGCCGTTGGCGGCGCCCTGAGCACCGGGGCGGTCAGCGTCAACGTCGGCGCCGGAACCTTCGGCGGCATCAACAACCTCAACATCTCTTCGGGTCTTTACAACTCGACGCTCGGAGGCGTGGCCGTGGCCGCTCACTCCAACGTCAGCATCGGTAACTGACCCAAAGGTGTTTCCGCTTCTGGCGGGCCATCCCCGGCCCGCCAGCTCTTTAGACAGGCATGTCGGGAGAAGCATGAGGTAGGCCAAATGAAGACTGAACACACACACATGGCGGGCACCAGGCTCAAGGCCACCATCCTGGCGGCCGGCTGCGCACTGGCATGGGGCGGCATCCAGGCCGGCGAGGCGGACGCGTTTCTCCACGCCAGCGTCACGGAGGCGACCGAGCTCGATTCCCTGCGCGGCATGAACGGTGAGACGCGCATCAGGGTGGAAACCAACCAGCAACTGAACGCCACGGTTTCCGGCAGCAGTTTCAGCGCCGGCACCATCAACAGCGGCTCGGTCACGTTCGCGGAAAACGCCCTGGAGAATTTCAGCGGTATCGGCCTGTTCAACGTGGTAACGGGCAACAACAATGCCGTCGAGTCCGCCATCGGCGTAACCTTCAACCTGCAGTAAGCCACCATGCCTGCCACTTCCCCGTCCATGCGCCGGTTGTGCCTGCTGGGTCTGCTCACCGCCAGCAGTACGATCAGCCCCGCCCATGGCGGACAGGTACATATCAACAGTTTCGCAGGTTCATTTTCGGTACCGGTCAAAAGCCTGAAGGAAGCGCGCTGGGACCGGGTCATCCGCCAGCAGTACGACTTCAGCTGCGGATCGGCCGCGGTCGCCACCCTGTTGAGCTTTCACTACAATATGCCGATGGACGAGGCCCAGGTGTTCCAGGCCATGTACCGTGCCGGCGACCAGGCCAAGATCCAGGCGGAAGGTTTTTCCATGCTGGACATGAAGCGTTTCCTGGACAGCCAGGGGCTGCACTCCGACGGCTTCCGGATGAGCCTGGACCAGCTGGTCCAGATCGGCGTCCCGGGGATCGTGCTCGTCAACACCCAGGGCTACCGCCATTTCGTGGTGGTGCGGGGACTGCGCGACGACCATGTGCTGCTCGCCGACCCGGCCATCGGCTCGATCACCGTGCCGCGCGCACAGTTCGAAAACATCTGGGACGGGACCGTCCTGGCTGCCCGTGGCAACATCCAGGTGGCGAGGGCGAATTTCAACCACATCCGTGACTGGGAAGCCTGGCCCACGGCCCCGATCAGCAAGGGCATGAGCCGCACCGGGCTCGGGATGTTCGTGCTGTCCTTGCCCGGCGTAAACGAATTCGGGAGGTAGCCCGCCATGCACACCCTGCATCGACGCGGCATCGGCTTCAGGTATTCAACCATGTTCACGGCGCTGGTATCCCTTGCCTGCGCCCAGGGCATCCAGGCGGCGTCCGATGGCAATGGCGGCTTTGCCTGCGGCGCGTGTACCGTGCTTTCATCCGATGAACTGGACGCGCTACGTGGCGGTTTCCAGTTCGCCGGTCTCAATTTCCAATTCGGCGCCAATATCCGATCCTTCATCGATAATTTCCTGGTGCTGGAAAGCATCGTCACCATCACCAGTGACGGCACCATACAGCACCAGACCATCACGCTGCCCGACAGCCTGCCTGGCACAGCGGAACTGCTGTCGCCGCCAGCGCCACAGGGTGCTGGCCGCGGCACACAGGCTGTGGCAGCCGAACTCCCCGCCGCGCCGCCGCCCCCGGCCGCCGCCCCCGGAGTGTCATCGCCTATGGCGGCCAGCTCCACCCCCAATCCGCCCACGACCGTTACCTCCGACGCGGTCGCACCAAACGTCGACCTCACGGGACTCGGCAACGCCCTGGGCGTAAGCATCCATGATCACAAGGGCTTTACCGCCGCCCTTCATGAGGCCACCCGGGAACGCATTACCAGTACGCTCATCAACACGGCGAATGACCGCACGCTGCGCCAGGAGATGGAGATCATGGTCAACGTGGAGAATTTCCGGCAATTCCAGCAAACCACGCGCCAAAGCCTGCTCAACGCCCGCCTGGAAGCCTCCCGACTGCGCTGATACCGGCGGCCGGGCACACCAACCCGACGGACCTCTCTACAAGGTATACGGCAGGCGCAGGCTGATCACCACGTCCGGCGCATCCGCAGTCACCCCCAGCTCCAGGTTCACATTGGCGTTCAGGCGGTCCGTAAGCCGGTGGCTGAAACCCAGCAACAGCGATCCCACGTCCAGGCTCGAGCTGGACAGCGTCACGCCGTTGATCACGGTTTTGCTGCGCTGGATGAAGTCATGCTTGTAGCCAAGCGAGAACGAGGCCCGTGGATTGATCGAATAGGCCATGCCGAAGCTGATGCGCGTCACGTCACCCGGATCCACATTGCCGATGGTCTGGTTGTCGCCACCTTCGATCACGAAGGTCTTGTTGACGTCGTCATCGAAATTGTACAGGTAACCCAGGTTGGCATAGAACACTGCCGGATCCGAGGGATAGAGCACCGTGACACTGGGCTCCACGGCATGAAAGCCGGAGCCGGTGGGCAGCCGGGTCTGGATGCCCGCATCATTGCGGGAGACATCGTACGGACCTTCACCGGTGGTGGACTTGTAACGCAGATTCCCGATAAAGATCGGCCAGCCACCCTGACCGGCATTCATCTGGTAGTGCAAGGCCAGCTCCACGTCCCCGATGCCATCACCTTTCAGGTCGCGGGTGATCTGCGGTTCACTGACCACGGAGGGAATGGTGGCACGCAGTGTGTCGTCCCGCCAGACGTAGGGCAGCTTGCCCTCCAGTTCCAGCCGCGGTGTCAGACCGTAGCGCAGCGTCAGCGCCGGGGAAATCAGGTTCCGATCGGCATCCTCCGCCTCCAGGATGCCGATCAGGAAGGTCTCCAGGATCTCGATGCCGAGGAACGACAGGCGATTGATCTGGGAATTGGAGAACTGCAACGAGGGCTCGAGGATCCAGGTCCCCTTCGGCGTCAGCACCCCGCCGATATTGGCAATGGACTGGACCTGTGGCCGCTCCACCACATCCTGCTCCGGAGGCGCCTGCCCGACGGGTTGTTCCGGCGGCACCACATCGGCCCGGGCCGCCACTGGCAGCAGCACCATGGCCAACAGCCATGACGACAGCGGGTAACCGTTCTTGTTATTCATCTCGAGTCTCCTGGGTTGAAACTGAGTGGCATGGGAGGTGTGCAGGGGCGCTCTCTCTTGTCTACCGCGCCGCGGTCCTGGCCGGCCTGGTCCGTGGAAATCCGGTGCTTCTGCATCAAGCGATAAAGGGTCATGCGGGCAACGCCCAGGCGGCGCGCCGCCTCCGACACGTTATTGCTGGACTGGCGCAGGCCCGCCAGGATCGCCTGGCGCTCGGCGCCGATCCGGGCCTGCTCCAGGGTCTCGGTCGCGGCTTCGGCTTGTGCCTCGTGCAACTCCAGCTCCCGCGGCGTGATCAGGCGCTGTTCACACATGATGGTCGCCCGGCGCACCCGGTTGATCAGTTCGCGGACATTGCCCGGCCAGCTGTAGTCGCGCATCGCCTGCAGCGCCTGCAGGCTGAAGCCGCAGACATTGTGGTTGCGCTCCCTGGCGAACACGGAAAAGAAATAACGCGCCAGCGGCTCGATATCCTCCACCCGTTCGCGCAGGTCCGGCATCCTGAGCTGGACCACGTTGAGGCGGTAGAACAGGTCCTCACGGAACCGTCCCTCCTCCACGGCCTGGTACAGATCCACATGCGAGGCGGTGATCACGCGCACATCGAGCGGAATCGGGTCCATGCCCCCCACACGTTCGATGGTCCGCTCCTGCAGGAAGCGCAACAGATTCACCTGCAGGTCCAGGGGCAGGTCGGCGATCTCGTCGAGGAAGATGGTGCCTCCGTCGGCCGCTTCGAGGCGTCCGATCTTGCGCCGGTGCGCGCCGGTAAAGGCGCCGCGTTCATGTCCGAACAACTCCGAATGAATCAGGCTGGGCGCTATGGCGCCACAGTTGATCGCGACAAAGGGTCCCTTGCAACGCCTGGAACGATTATGGATGGCCTGGGCAGCCAACTCCTTTCCGGTCCCGCTGCTGCCACTGATCATGACCGATGCATCCACGCTGGCGATCTTGCCGATCTGCTTCAGCACCTGCCGCATCGGCTCACTGACCCCGATCATCTCGGGGTTGCCCGCCTCGTGGCGCTGGACACGGTTGGCGTACCGACCGGCATGGGCCATGCCATAGGCATGACCGAGACATTGGGACAACCGCGTCGGGTCCACCGGCTCCGTGTGGTAATCGTGGAAGTAGCCTGGGATCAGGCCAATGTCGATCAACCTGATCAGGCGTTCCGGTGAGACGATCGCGATCCAGGCGGTCGCCGGAGCGAGTCGCATGAGCTGTTCCAGGCGTGCCGGCTCATCCTCACCCATGGCCTCCCCGAAGTGGATGACACCCAGCCCGGCGGCTCCCAGGCGCAGACGCTGCACCGCCTGCTCGATCCCGGTGACCACCTGGATCGTCCAGCCATCGCCACGCATGGCCTGGATTGATACCTGGCAATCTGCTTCGCTCGTCAAATTCAGATAAATGAGACTACGCGATTCCATGCACTGCCCTCCCGGCACGCGCGACCCGCAGACTCCCGACCAGCACTGGACCACCCTTGCGTGAGCCCACGCCTGCCTGCTCCCATGCCACCTTGGGTGATGCTGTATTTATTCTCGTAAAAACAAAAGGATACTTGGGCATCCGCAGGCGTGCGGAAAAAAGAGGTTAAAACAGCTTGCCCTTGCTACCGTGGAGTGTAGCCCACAATCCTGGAGTTGCTACTTATCCACGACACAGCCTGCCAGCCCACATTGCCGCACCTCAGGGTTGGTACAGCATGGCCTCCCTGCCTTGGCCACCAGGCTTATTCCCCGCAGGCCAAAAGCAGACGGGCGCATGAGTTGCCTCATGCACCCGTCTGCCTGACTGGCGACCGGACCGAATCAGGGGGTCGTAAGGGCCCCGATGAACACCCCCACATCCTTGTTGTCGCCCTCGCTCCATACGGCACGCAGGACCAGCAACTTGCCATCGGCCGACACGAAGCCATCCAGCTTCAGCTCGCCGCCATCGTCGTTGATGGCCGTGATGTCGATGGCGCCGTTCGTGCCGACGGTCACGCTCTGGTTGGCGACCAGGGTGCCCATCGTCTCCACCACGGGCTGCAGGCTGGCAACGTCGGTGGCGCGCTCCACGCCCCTGAGGGTACCGGCCTCCACGTCGAGAGTGCCATCCCCGTTGAAACGGATGGAGGCATTGGCCAGGGTGGTGATGATGGTACTGGTGGCGCCATGGCCGACCATCAGGTTGGTAACGCGGTAGCTGTGATCGGTCAGATCGGGCAGGCTGCCCGGCAGCTTCACGCCCAGGGTCAGGCCCGTTTCCAGATCCGTGATGGTCCCGCCCGCCTCGGCGGTCGAGTAGGGGAACAGCGCCCAGGCATTGCCGCCATTGGCAACGAAGCCCACGCCATCCTCCAGCGTCATGGCCCCGTTTGCCCCAACCGTATAGGCCGCACTGAGCGCATCGTCGATCTCATGCAGCACAGGTGCGCTGTTTTCCGCGCGCTCCAGCTCGACCACCTGTGGTGCACCGCTCACGCCACCGGCGCCATCGAAGCTCCACACGCCCTGCGATGCCGCCAGCACGGTGTTGTTGCTGCCATCCATCGCCACCGCCATGCCCACCACGCCATAGCTGCCGGACAGGCTGGCATTGCTCATGCCAGTGGATTCCTTGCCCGCCAGCAACAGCGAGTAACGTACCTCCTCGCCGTTCCTGGCGTCCGGATCCACCGCGCCCGTGCCATCCAGTTCGTAACGCACGGCGGCTTCCTGGACCATGGCGAGATACATGCCGGTATCGGCCATGGCCTCCATGCGTAACACGCCTGGCAGCCAGCGCCAGCCGAAGTCGTCGCCCAGTTCCTCCTCGAAACCCCATTCGGCGATGATGGCCTTGCTGCCATCCACGACGACCGGGAACTCGTCGCCCTCTTCCAGCATGTTCTCTACATAAAGCCCGCCACCGGGGAAACCCAGGCGATAGAAGACATCCAGATTGTAGCTCATGGCGATCGTCAGCTCGGACTCGCTGATCTCGGTCATGCTCATGCCGCCGCGGGTGACGATACCACCGAAGCTGCCGACACTCGCGTTCACGCTGTCGTGCAGTTCGAGTCCGATCTCGCCGAAATGGTAGTCACCGGCCACCATCGAGGCATCGCCGATGCCATTGGCCACGGCAGAGATGCTGCTGTCCAGGTACTGGCCGGCCTGCTGCTCGAGGATCGCCAGCATTTCCGACATGTCGGCACCGGCGGTGAGGTCGAATTCGTCGAACTTGCCCTTGAGCAGCACCACCTCGTTGGTCGCCAGGGTATCCAGCTGCGTGCCGCTGGCCACCAGCTTGTCGAGCAGGAAGTCCGTGAAGGGGTTGATATCGACCACCGTATCGACCACCTGGGCATCCAGGGTGAAACCGCTGTTACCCGTGATGCGTACCACCAGGTTGGCGGCGAAATCAACACCCGCAGGCAAGGACAGCTGGTACGTACCGGTCAGGCTCGTGGTGGCAGTCGCCAGCGGCTCGCCCACCTGTTCGCCGTTGTTGTCCACATAGATCAGTTTGACCTCCGCACCGGTCACCGGCTGCAGGCCGGTGATCGCCGCACTGGCCGCGGGCACCAGCAGGTTGCCGAGTGCGTACAGGAAGCCCTGCGACTCGAACATGGCGACGGCGCCACCCGGCGCCTCCGCCACCCCGGAGATCTCCACCAGGGTGACCGTGTCATCGACCGGGTTCGTGCCCGTGGTGGATGAACCGCCCCCACAACCCACCAGGGTAACGCCCGTAAGGCCAGCCAGCATCAGGCTGGCGACCAGCTGTTTAATACGCATGCAGTGAATCCTCTTTCCTGGTTGAAACGTTGTTCTTGCTTATGGATGGTTCTTGATATTCGTCAACGTAACGACCGGGCAGGGGCTTCCTTGAGCCATTCCAGGGAAGAAAATAACCCAAAAAGAAACAGGGAGATGGATCGCGCGGAAGTTGCCAGGACGCGTCCGGACGAACCGGCATTCGAGTGCACCCTGGCGCGCCAGGGTGAATGGCACTTAGCTAAGGCAGGAGTCCATTTTTTCGTCAACCCGGCGCTTGCCGGGATCCGTGAATTCAGCGCGGATACGGACTCTGGATCCCGGCATGCGCCGGGATGACGGGTCTTCCGGGCTTAACTAAGTGCCATTGGCGCTAGGGTTTGGCCCTGGCGGCACCCACCATCGGCACGAAGGCCACGCCGATCAGCTCGCGGCTGCTGATCGCGCCCGTGTCTTGTTTCTCCAGCAGCTTGAGCACCTGGTACTGGTAGGGCGGGCCGACGGGGACCACCATCCGGCCACCGGGCCTCAGTTGCTCCAGCAGCGCGGGCGGCACCTGGGCAGCCGCGGCGGTGACGATGATGGCATCGTAGGGCGCGTGTTCCGGCCAGCCGGCATGACCGTCGCCGACACGGGTCTCGACGTTGTGGTACCCCAGCCGCTGCAGACGCTGCGCGGCCGCGGCGCTGAGTTCGGGCACGATCTCCAGGCTGTACACCTGGCGATACAGCAGGGACAGCACCGCCGTCTGGTAGCCGGAACCGGTGCCGACCTCCAGCACCACCTGGTCCGGTTCGGGTTCCAGCAGGTCGGTCATCAGCGCCACGATGTAGGGCTGGGAGATGGTCTGGCCATGGCCGATGGGCAGGGCGCCATTGTCGTAGGCGCGCTCCGCCAGGTCGTCCGGTACGAAATCGACGCGCGGCACCCGCGCCATGGCCTGCATCACGCGCGTGTCGAAATGGTCCCGGCCGATCTGGTGGCGGGTGTATTGGATCTCCCGTTCGATATCGTCCAGCATGCGTCGTGTGGCCTTGTCCATCGCGTCGTCGCCTCGTTCCCTTTGTTTCAGGTGCCTTCGCGCCAGGAAGACAGGTAGCCGGCCTGCTCATCCGTCAATTCATCGATGGCGATGTCCATGGCGGCCAGCTTGAGGCGCGCCACTTCCCGGTCGATCTCCGGCGGCACCTCGTGCACGCGCGTGGCGAGCGGCTGCGGCAGCCTTGCCAGGTAGCGGGCACAGAGGGCCTGGTTGGCGAAGCTCATGTCCATCACCGCCGAGGGATGGCCCTCGGCCGCGGCGAGGTTGACCAGGCGGCCTTCCGCCAGCAGGCGGATGCGCCGGCCATCGGCCAGGCGGTATTCCTCCACCGAGGCGCGCGGCCGTTGCTTGTCCACCGCCAGCGCCTCCAGCGCCGGGATGTTGATCTCCACATTGAAGTGCCCCGAGTTGGCCAGCACACAGCCGTCCTTCATGAGGGCGAAGTGCTCCCGGTCCACCACGTGCTTGTCGCCGGTGGCGGTGACGATGAAATCGGACTGGCGCGCGGCCTCGTACATGGGCATCACCCGGTAGCCGTCCATGCGGGCCTCCAGGGCACGCAGCGGGTCCACCTCGGTGACGATGACCTGGGCACCATGGCCCCGGGCACGCAGGGCGATGCCACGCCCGCACCAGCCATAGCCCGCCACGGTGAAGGTGCGGCCGGCAAGCAAGATGTTGGTGGCACGGAGGATGCCGTCGAGGGTGCTCTGTCCGGTGCCGTAGCGGTTGTCGAACAGGTGCTTGGTCATGGCGTCGTTGACGGCGATGACCGGCACCTGCAGAGCACCTTCCCGCGCCATGGCGCGCAGGCGGATCACGCCCGTCGTCGTCTCCTCGGTGCTGCCGCGCATGTCCGCGATCAGGTCCCGGCGCGACCTGTGGATCTCGCTGACCAGGTCGGCGCCGTCGTCCAGGGTGATGACCGGGCGCTGTTCCAGGGCCGCGGCGATATGCCGGTAGTAGACCTCGGTGGACTCGCCCCGCATGGCGTGGACCGGTATGCCGAAGTCCACCACCAGGGAGGCGGCCACGTCATCCTGGGTGCTGAGCGGGTTGCTGGCGCACAGCACCAGCTGCGCGCCACCCAGCTGCAGGGTGCGCGCCAGGTTCGCCGTTTCGGTGGTGATGTGCAGGCAGCCGCTGATGCGCATGCCCGCCAGGGGTCGCTCCCGGCGAAAGCGCTCCGCGAGCCCGCGCAACACCGGCATCTCCTGCCAGGCCCACTCGATACGGTGGCGGCCGGCCTCGGCCAACCCAGGATCGCGGATGTCGTGTTCGGTCATGGCCCCTCGGGCGTCCCCTCGAAGCAGGACGCCAGCCCCGCCTCCAGTTCCGGGTACTGCAGCTCGACGCCCAGCTCACGCAGCATGCGCGCATTCTTCAGGCGTTTCGATTCGCGCATGTAGCCGAGCATCCCCGGGGTGAGGGCGCGTTGTGCCTCCTCCCGATCGAGGGTGGGTGGGCGCGGCAGCCCGGCACGGTCGGCGATGCGGTTGAAATAGTCCACCATGTTGGATGGATGACCATCACTGACATTGTAGGCGCTGCCCGGCGTGCCGCGCGCCATGGCGGCCCGGCAGATGGCCGCCAGGTCGTCGGCGTGGATGCGGTTGGTGTAGGGGCACTGGTCTTCGCGCAGCAGCGGCAGCCCCTTGCGCAGGCGCTCCAGCGGCAGGCGGCCCGGCCCGTAGATGCCGGGCACGCGCAGGATCACCACCGGCACGCCGTGGCGCGTGCCCCAGTCCAGCAACTGGCGCTCGGCATCGAGGCGGCGTCGGCCGCGTCCGGTGTCGGGCCGCAGTGGGGCGTCCTCGTCGATCCAGGCGCCGCCGCAGTCGCCGTACACGGCGCTGGTACTGATGTAGACGATGCGGCGCGGCAGGCCGTCGCGCGCCAGGGCGGGCAGGGCGCTGGCCATGCGCGGGTCGGTATCGCCCGCGGGGGGCGGCGGCGCGAAATAATAGACCTCGGCGTCCCGCGCGGGCAGGTGCGGCAGTGGCCCGTCCAGGTCCGCCTGCAGCACCTCGATCCCCGCCTCGCGCAGCCGCGCCGCGGCCGCATCCGAGCGCACCAGGCCCGTGACCCGGGCACCGTCCGCCCGGCAGGCACGGGCCACGCGCCGGCCGATATCGCCACAGCCCAGGATTAGCACAGCGTTCATCAGTTTACCTCCCAAGCTAAATCGGCGAGACTTGACGACTTTTGTCAGATCAGGGAATGGGCTCCATGGCCTACCGGGTACAGATCCAGCCGAGCGGCCACCAGTTCGAGGTGGAGGCGGGCGAGACCCTGCTGGACGCCGCCCTGCGCCAGGGCCTGGCGCTGCCCTACGGCTGCCGCAACGGCAGCTGCGGCAGCTGCAAGGGCCGGGTGCTCAGCGGCCGGTTCCGGTATGCCGAGGCCAGCTGTCCGCCTGGCATCCGCCCGGAGGAGGCCGCCAGCGGCCTCGCCCTGTTCTGCCAGGCCATCCCCGGGAGCGATATGAGCATCGAAGCGCGCGAGATCCACGGTGTCGGCGATCTCCAGGTCAAGACCCTGCCCTGCCGGGCCGAACAACTGCGCCAGGCGGCCCATGACGTCATGGTCATCCAGCTCAGGCTGCCGGCCACCGAGCGCCTGCAGTTCCTGGCCGGCCAGTACCTGGAGATCCTGCTCAAGGACGGTCGCCGGCGCGCCTTCTCCATCGCCAACGCGCCCCACGAGGACGCCTTCATCGAGCTGCACATCCGCCACGTGGAGGGCGGCAGCTTCACAGACCACGTGTTCGCCGACATGAAGGCCCGCTCGCTGCTGCGCATCGAGGGTCCCTTCGGCAATTTCTACCTGCGCGAGGAATCGGACCGCCCCCTGCTGCTGATCGGCGGCGGCACCGGCTTCGCCCCCCTGAAGGGCATGATCGAGCACGCCTTCCACATCGGCCTCGACCGGCCCATGCACCTGTTCTGGGGGGTGCGGGCACGGCGCGACCTGTACATGGACGCGCTGCCGCGCCACTGGGAGGCGGAACATGCGCAGTTCCAGTACACACCGGTGCTCTCCGAACCCCGCCCCGAGGACGCCTGGCCGGGCGAGACGGGGACCGTGGTGGAGGCCGTGCTGCGCCACTACCCCGACCTCAGCGGCTTCGATGCCTACATCGCCGGCCCCCCCGCCATGTGCGAGGCCGCCCGCGACGCCTTCCGTGAGCAAGGCCTGCCGGAGGAGCGGATGTTCTCCGACGCCTTCGAATATGCCGCCGACAGCCCGGCGGCCGGCAGCGGTGCCTAGTCAGCCATATTAATGGCGATTACTATAAAATTCTTGTGTGCCATAATAATTTGGCCGGCAACAATTCGTTACTAGACTGATTTAAAAGCCTTTTCATCACCAGCCACCGTGGCGGTCGCGGCCTCCGGCTCCGGCAGCGACGGTGCCGAGCGGCCCAACACGTCGGAGGTACGCTTGCCGAGGGTGGGGATGCCCACCGCCAGGCCCATGCCCTGGCGGTAGCAGGCCATGGCCTTGTCCGGTTCCCCGAGCTGTTCCAGCAGCGCGCCCAGCGCCTGGCAGGTCTCCATGGTGGGGGCCAGTTGCACGCTGGCCTCCAGGTAGGCGCGCGCCTTGCCCCACAGGCGGTTGGCCAGGCACAGCCGCCCCAGGGTCAGCAGCAGCACCGGGTCCTTCTCGTGCTCCCGCAGCCAGCCCTCGGCCTCGTTGAGGCGGCGCCCGCTGTCGCCGCCCTCCAGCTGCCCGTACAGGTAGACCAGGCGCTGGCTCCAGTGGCGGCGGATGGCGTTGCGCAGCAGCTCCTGGGCCTCTTCCACCTGGCCGTGGCGCTGCAGCCGGGTCACGTAGATGACCAGCAGGGATTCGTCCTGGGCCAGGCTGCGGGGCAGCCAGCCCCAGGCCTCGCGCAGGGCCTCCGGGTCGTCGCGACGCGCCGCCTGTTCCAGCAGGGCCTGGTGGATCTCCAGGTTCAGCCGCTTCAGCTCCTCCTCGCCGATCACCTTGCGCCTGCGCAGCTCGGGCAGCAGGTCGCGCAGGCTCTGCCAGTCCTGCAGACGCTGGTAGAGCTTCATGAGCATCTTCAGGACGTAGCCATGACGCGGGGCGATCTGGCGCAGGTGGCGCAGGGTGGCCAGCGCCTGCTCCAGCTGGCCGTGGGCCATCTGCAGTTCGGCCTGGCTCAGGCCCACCGCGACGTCGGCCTCGGGCATGCTGCCATGGGCCAGGCTCAGGTACTGGTCGCGGCGGTCGTGGGCCCCCTGCTGCTGGGCGGCACGCGCCGCGGCCAGGTAGGTGATGAGGGCGTTGTCGCTGGTGGCGGCATGGCGCACCAGGCGTTTTTCCGCCGTCGCCCACTGCCCCTCCGCCAGCTCGATGAGGCCACGGTTGAGGGCATTGCGGGCACGCCGCTCGCCGCGCAGGCGGCGCCAGTGCAGCAGGCGCCCCGGCAGGCGCCGCAGGCCGGCGAGAAACCGCAGCGCCAGGTAGAGACCCGCCAGCACCGCCACCAGCACCAGCAGGGTGGTTTCCAGGCTCCAGTCCCCGTAGCCGATGAGTACGTAGCCGGGATCGGGCAGGGCCAGCAGGGCCACCGCCACGGCGGCCAGCAGGGCGAGCATGGCGTAGACCAGGTACCTCATGGCTGGCCGTCCGCCGGGGTCTCGGCCGCGGCCGGTGCGGCATCGGCCGCCGGTTCGACCGGCGCCGGCAGGCGCTGGCGCAGCAGGCGCAGGGAGCCGGAGATGTCCGGCAGCGGCGGGCGGATGTCCTGTTGCTGCAGGTGGAACAGTTCATTGGCCATGCTGACCGTGGCCGGGTGCCCGGCGTCGAAGTGCCGCTGCAGCCAGCCCTGCGCGCGCTCCAGGCTGACGCGATACTGTTCGGCATCCGCCTGCAGCAGGGCGACGCGCGCCGCCTCCAGGGAAAGGCGCAGGTTCTGGTCCAGGAAGTATTCCTGTTCCGGCGGCAGCATGGGCGTGGCCGGTTCCGCGTGGGACCGCACCACCAGCAGGCGGCGCACCGCCTGCCAGACGATGCCCGGCACCTCGCGCCAGTCGCTGGCGGTCAGGGACCTGCCGTCCTCGCCGTCGCGCTCGGCGGGCGGCAGGTAGCGCGCCCCCGCCGGCCGCAGCTCCTCGACCCGCGCCTCCAGGCTCGCCAGCTTGAGGGCCAGTCCGCCGCGGTCCAGCCGCGGCACGGCCTGCAGGTCGGCGATCTCCCGGGCCAGGGCCTCGCGCACGCCCAGGTAGCCGGGATCGGACAGGTCGTGGAGCCGCGCATCGGCAGCCTGCAGGGCGGCCAGGGCCGTGGTCACGTCGCGCTGCAGCAGCAGCCGCTGGTTGGCGATGCGCAGCAGGTATTCCACCTCCGCCAGCAGCCAGCCATCCTGGCTGCGGCCCAGCTGGGCACGCAGCTGGGACACGGAACGCTCCACCGCCTGCTGGGTCTGGTCCAGGCGCGCCAGCGCCGCCTGCTGCTCCCGCTGTGCCGCATCCAGCTCACGGTCCACCTCGGCCTGGATGCCGTCGAGGCGCCGCACGGTATCCTGCACACGGCCCTCGATGCCGGCGCTGCGCGTCTCCAGCTGCTGCAGGTCCTGCAGGCGGGTGCCGGCCAGGCGCTCCAGCTCCTGCCAGGTGAAGAAGGCCGCCACGGCCAGGGCGAGGGCGAGCACCAGGGCCAGCAGCGCGAGCACCAGGGCCGCGCGCCCGGGACCCGGGGCCGCGGGCGGCCTGGCCGGCTCCCGCGGCGGGGGCGTGGCCTGCTTGCCCTTGCCGCCCGCGGCGGCCGCGGGTGGCGGGGTGTCTGGGGCAGACGTTTTCGGTTCCGCTTCGCTCATGCCTTGCTTCCTTCCAGAGATCGGTGCCAGTGCCGCAGCGCCGCCAGCATGGCGGCATCGGTGGCGTCCTCCGCCACCTCCAGCGGGCCGCGGCAGCCCAGTTCCAGCGCCACCCGGCGCACCTGCTCGCTGGCCAGCAGCAACGGGGTCGACTGCAGCAGCGGCTGTCCGGCCGGGCCCAGTATGTGCCACAGATTACGCAATGTCTGGCCACTGGTCACGGTCACCAGGTCCAGGCCCTCCTCCTGCCAACGGCGCAGCAGGGCGCCCACGTCCGCCTGTGGCAGGACCCGCCGGTAGACCTCGGCATAGGACACCTCCACGCCGCGCGCGCGCAGCTGGTCCGCCAGGGCCTCGCGGCCACCGTCGCCGCGCACGATCAGCACCCGGTGCCCCGCCAGCGCACCCAGGCCGGGCAGGGCCAGCAGGGCCTCGGTGTTGTGGCCGCTGGCGGGTACCAGGTCGACGCGCAGTCCCCGGGCCTCCAGTTCCGCGGCCGTACGGCGGCCGACGGCCGCGATGGCGGTACCGGGCGGCCAGGCCCCCGTCGGGCAGAGCAGGGGCAGGCCGCGCTGCACGGCGTTGACACTGATAAAGATAGCCAGCCGGAACCGCGCCAGCCCGG